>Ga0070706_100005131_pt1 | contig 12495 bp, 6 predicted proteins | sample KBSK5501metaG_FD_65476 | JGI IMG/M metagenome (GOLD analysis project Ga0070706, IMG submission 65476) | Corn, switchgrass and miscanthus rhizosphere microbial communities from Kellogg Biological Station, Michigan, USA - KBS K5-50-1 metaG | ecosystem: Host-associated > Plants > Roots >...
GGATCGCGACTCAGGAAATCACGAACGATCTGGGCTCTTTGGAAAGAGTGATGTGCGCGGCGGTGAAGGTTCGTGGAAACGGCGGGAGCTGAACCGTAGGGTACGCGCGACGTGAGAGACTAGACTCGGTGAGTCAAACCGAGACGGTGAACCGCATCCATCTGAATCCGCGCCTCGAAGGCGTTCGCCCTTCCGCCACTCTGGCGATCAACGAACGATGCGCTCGCCTTAAAGCGCAGGGACGAAAGATCTACCACTTTGGTTTCGGACAATCGCCCTTTCCGGTTCCCGACGCAGTCGTTGCCTCACTTCAAGCAAATGCGTTCCGCGGTGGTTACCTCCCCGTCAAGGGCCTTCCGGATCTGCGTCAGGCGGTCGCGGAGTATCACCGCCGCTTCACCCAGATCGCAGCGTCACCTGACGGCATTCTCATAGGACCCGGGACGAAAGAACTGATCTTCCTGTTGCAGCTGACCTTCGAAGGAGATCTGCTCATCCCGTCTCCGAGCTGGGTGTCGTACGAGCCACAAGCGGTGCTCCTCGGTCGTGATGTTTTCCGGTTGGAGACCGAGAAAGGCAACGGTTGGCGTCTCACGTCGGAAACTCTCGATCGATTCTGCCGCGAGCAGGCATGGCATCCGCGGTTGTTGATCCTCAACGATCCCAACAATCCGACCGGCCTCAGCTTCAAGGAGAGCGCCCTCCACGACATCGCGCTGGTGGCGCGCGAGCATAGGCTGGTCGTGCTTTCGGATGAAATCTATGCGGAGCTCAAACATTCGGGCGGTCACATTTCAATCGCGAAGTTCTATCCGGAAGGAACGATCGTCAGCACTGGCCTGAGCAAGTGGTGCAGTGCAGGAGGATGGAGGCTCGGAACATTCTGCTTTCCTCCGGATCTGTACCGGCTACTCGACGCCATGGCGACGGTCGCGAGTGAAACTTACACCGCAGTCAGCACTCCGACTCAATACGCCGCCGTGACTGCGTTCAACGGCGGCGGCGAGGTTGAACGTTACGTAATGCAGACGCGACGCATCCTTCGCGATCTCGGTGCTGCAGTTACCCGTGGGCTCCGCGCAGCGCGCGTTGACGTTCATGCGCCGGAAGGCGCTTTCTACGTTTTTCCCGACTTTTCCGTGCAGCAGGAAAATCTTCGCCGCCGCAGGATCAGGTCGAGCGAAGACCTGTGCGAAAGGCTGCTGGCCGATACCGGAGTCGCTATGTTGCCCGGCAGTGACTTCGGGCGACCTGCGACGGAGATGACGAGCCGCATTGCCTATGTCAACTTCGACGGCGCTCGCTGCCTGGCCGCGGCGCGCGAAGTCCCCGATGGAAACGAGCTCTCGGAAGACTTTCTCCGAAGATATTGCGGTGAGGTACTCGAGGCGGTCGATCTCATAGGTGACTGGGTATGTTAGCGATCCCGTTTTTCTTTTTTCTCGCTGCCCAGATCGTCGACGCAACGCATTCGTTCGACATCGTCATCAGAAACGGCCGTGTCATGGATCCGCAGTCGGGTCGCGATGAGATCGCCAACGTCGGAATCCGTGACGGGAGCATTGCGGTCATCACCAATCAGTCGATCCACGGCCGCAAGGAAATCGAGGCTACCGGACTGGTTGTCGCGCCAGGATTCATCGACATCCTTTCGTCTACGCTGCCGGACAGAGAGACGCACATTCAGAAGCTGACTGACGGCGTCACAACAACCGTGGGCATGCACGGCGGTCCGCTCGATGCCGCTGAATATCACAAGCGAATGGTTGCGGTCGGCCCTTTGATCAATTACGGCTGCGCGGTGGGGGATCGCACGATTCGAACCGCGGCCGGGGCTACCGATCCATACAAGGCTGCCACTGCGGATCAGGTCGAGCGAATGAAATTGCTTGCGGAGCGCGCCATCCGCTCCGGCGCGGTCGGCATCGGCTTCGGCATCAACTACGCTCCGGGGGAATCGTACGAGGAGATCTACGCCCTCTTCGAGACCGCGGCGAAGCACGGCGTGCCCTGTCATCTTCACGCGCGTTACAAGGGCAACGTCTTTCCGCAGACCATGAGCCTGGCCGTGATGGAAGTGATCAGCATGGCCGCAGCGACAGGAGCGCAGGCGGAACTGGTGCATTTGACATCTTCAACCGTCGGCTCGGCTCCGCTGTGCATTCGTTTGATCGAAGGGGCCGCTCGCAACGGCGTGAAAGTCGGTTTCGACTTTCATGTGTGGACACGAAATGAGACGACATTGCAGTCGGCGCTCTATGACGAAGGCTGGCAGGAGCGGTTCGGTGGCATCAGTTATGAGCAGATTTTTGTCGCGGCGACACAGGAGCAGTTGAAGAAGAACAGATTCGAAGAGTTGCGCAGGCAGAAGGCGCCGATAGAGGTACAGACGGAATTCATCAAAGACGATGAGATCGAGATGGCGGTCAAGAGTCCGCTCGGTGTCGTCGCCAGCGATGGCGGGGGACTCGAAAATGACAAAGGACATCCGCGCAGCGTAGGGACGTTCGCGCGCTTTCTCCGGCTGTACGTGCGCGAGAAGAAATTGCTCTCGCTCATGGAAGGATTACGTCGGATCTCGCTGATGCCTGCGCAGCGGCTGGAGATGGCCATTCCGCGAATGTCGCGCAAGGGCCGGCTTCGCGAAGGGAGTGACGCCGACATCATCGTGTTCGATCCGCAACAGATCGGCGAGCGGGCGACATACGCGAATCCGGCCCAGCGATCCGTGGGCGTTCAGGCCGTCATCGTGAACGGCATTGCGGTCATGGACGAGGGAAAGATCATCGAAGGCGTCGCGCCAGGTCAATGGCTGCGGCACCCGAGCGGCGGTTAAGAGAAAAGCGGTGGAGGCGGTGGGAGTTGAACCGTAGTGTAGCCGCTTAGATTCAGTAACTTACGGAAACGCGTAGCTCCTATGTCAGCCGTTGCTCCTCAGACCCGCCGAGCAGGTACAAAACAGTTCCAGAGCGTCCGGCCGATCCGGCAGAGGAACACCAACGATCTTTAGCTCCTTCACTGCGGCATTCCCGAACGATAGAATTGCGACATCCTGAATTCGGCGACGACGAAGCGCGGACTGCTGGTGGTCCTTTGCGCAAACCTGCTCTTCGGTGTCGCGCCGCTCGGCGCGGCAACCGTGTGCGATCCCTGCGTTTGGGTGACCAATCAACGAAGCAACTCGATCAGCGTCATGGACAGCGCGACCAATGCCGTGATCGCGAATGTGCCCGCGGGGCAGAATCCGCAGTGGCTGGCGGCGGGTCCGGCCGGCACGCGGGTTTACGTGAGCACGCACGCGGAGAGCAACGACGGGCTGGTGACGGTGATCGACACCAGCACCTACAAAATCGTGGCGAACATTCCGGTCGGCAAGAATCCCACCGGCCTGGTTGTCAATCCCGGCGGGACTCGTCTGTACGTTCTCAACAGCGGCGACAACACCATGTCGATCATCGACACCGGAACCAATGCAATCGTCGGGCAGCCGGTTCCGGTGGGCGCCGGGCCGTATGACGTCGTCGTGTCGCCGGACGGAAAGCAGCTCTATGTCTCCGCCGAGAGCGCCGGCGCCATTCAGGTCCTCGACGCTGCGAACGGCAGGCAGATCGGTCCGCTCATTCGGACGGGCAACGCACCGGCAGGCCTGGCCCTGAATCCTGCCGGAACGCGCCTCTATTTCGCGAACTTCGTGAGGAGCACCGTTGCCGTCATTGATCTGCAAGCCGGCAGGATTCTGACGATGATCCCGGCGGGCGCGGGCGCCATCGCCGTGACGCGCGACCCGACGGGCAAGAATCTTTATGTCGCGGACTTCGGCGGCGGGCAAGGTAACTCCGTCTCTGTCATCGACACCGCGAGAAATACCGTGCGGAGCAGGATCATTGTCGGCACGAGCCCGCACGCGCTGGCGATGAATTCCGCCGGTACGGCGCTGTACGTCACGAACCAGCGATCGGATAACGTCTCAGTCGTCGACCCATCGACGAACGCCGTGGTGGCGACAACGCCCGTCGACGCAAGCCCTGTCGGTGTGGCTGTGGTGTATGCCGGCACCACGACGCCGCCGCCGATGTCGTCTCACATCGCCAGCGCGGTGAACGGCCGGCCGGTGTTCGATCCCGGCGGTACGACTACGGTGTTTCCGAACTCCACGATCCAGTTCACGGTTCGAGTGCCGAATATCGCTGCGGGAAGCCCGGCCGAAGTGCGCTACTACCTGAACCCAAACCTGCAGTTCGTCAACGCTTCGGTCGGGACTCAGACCACGCCATGTCAGGCAGCGACGTTCAGGGACCCGTTGCCCAATGGCGTGCAGGGCGAAGCGTCATCGTTGCGATGCTCGCTGACCGATGGCAGCAAATGGCTCATCATCACCGCGAAAGTGATCGGCGTGCATGCACCGCGAGACGATCCGTACGCAGCCGTGGCCTGCTTTCCGCCGACCTTCACGAACTGCGTCCCGGTGCGCGTGTCCATCGTGACGAAGGTGCGCACGCCAAGTCTGGGCACTCTCGGAGCGCAGCGCACAGCGCTCATCCTGGTCAACGCCCCCGGCGCGCCGCCGCATCCGTATGCGAACAAGGCCGCCACTGCGAGCGTCTTCTATGCATCAGCGAACCCCGGCAGTGCGCAGAGCTTCTTTTTCCAGGCCTCATACGGACTGATGAGGATTACAGGCGCCAATCCGGCCGCCGATGGAACCGCGGCGGACATCTATGGGCCCTACACCGCGCCGAATCAGTCGTGCGGGCCGGACGCAATCGGCCTCGCGGATCCGGACATCGACTACAGGCGGTATGACCGCGTCGTTGTCCTGACGAACAACCCCGACTGCACCGGAGGTTTTTCTCCTGGCGCCTTGACGTACCAGACCGCGGAAGGTCCGCGAAAGCTCGGCCTGGCCACGATCAACAACGCGGGATTCGGCGACACAAACTTCGGGGGCAAGATCGGCTTCGAAACGCTGCACGAATATGGGCACGGGCTCGGACTCCAGCATGCCGGTGCGTGGTACTGCGGGAACGTCAGCGTGGCCGCGAACGGCTGCTTCGGAAATCAACGTTTCGAGCCGCTCGATGTGGTCAGCCAGGGCGGCAATTACGCTCACCCGAACAGCGTACACAAAGAGGTGCTCGGCTGGCTGGAGAGCGGCCGTGTATTTCCGGTCTGGACCTCGGGAACGTACACCATCAACGCGTACGAGGACGGCCTGGAGAACGTCAAGGTGCTCAAGATCCCGCGGAAACTCCGCGCGCTCGGAGCGTCCGGAAGTCCGGCCAGCGGTTACTACTATCTTTCCTATCGCCGCCCCTCAGCGCCATGGGACGGCTGGACAGCGAATGCCCCCAGCTTCACCAACGGCGTGGCCATTCACATGGACGAGGCGGGATCCGGTTTTGATACAGCGCTGCTCGACGCCACCCCAGCATCGATCGCTGGTTTCAACGACGTCAGCGACGGCGCACTCCTCATCAACCAGACGTTCACCGATCCGCTGGCCATGATTACCATCTCGGTAACGGCGGTCACGCCGGCTTCCGTCCAGGTGGCGGTCACCATCGCCGCCCGGACCACACGCTACGTCCAGGCGGCCATTTTCCCGGATGTGGGGAGCGACCTGGCCGCCGCCGACGCCGGCAGCGTCACCGGAGGCGGTTCGCATAGCGCGCTTGCAATCGTGCAAACGGTACAACTCTCCGCAACCGCACAGCCAGGGTGGGCATTCAAGGATTGGCTGCGCTTCACTCCGTCATCGTCACAGCAGGTGTCGCAGGCGAACCCGTACAGGTTTCCGGCGCCCGACGACCGAGTCCTTTGGGGGCGATTCAAAGCTGCGCCACCGCCCAACGACAACTTCGCAGCAGCAACGCCGATCGCCAATCTTCCTTTCCAGGTCAGGTTGTACACGGCTGGGGCGACCAGCGAAACGGGTGAACCGTATCCGGTCAACAACTGCGGTGCGGGAACGCCGAACGGTTGGACGATCTGGTACACCTACACGCCGGCGACCAACCAAAAAGTCACGATCGATACGGTGGGAAGCGACAACGCCATCGACATCGGCGTGTATACGGGGAACACGATCAACACGCTGACGGCGGTCCCGGCGGGCTGCAGCGTCTGGACCATTCAGCAGACCGCACACGTCACGTTTGCAGCAGTTGCCGGAACGACCTATCGCATCCAACTCGACACGCACGGCGCGAACACAGTCGTGACATTCATGCTGGCGCCGGCCAATGACGACTTTGCAGCGGCCACGCAGGTGACGACGCTGCCGACGCAGTCACCGGCGATCATGCGCGCCACAAGTATCGAAATGAACGAACCGCAGCCGCCGTGCTTCTTCAGCGGCATCAACCTCAGCGTCTGGTACAAGTACACGCCGGCGACGTCGGGCTCACTGACCGTTTCGGCAGCCTATGGCGGCCCCCAGTCGACTTCGACGTCACCAATCATCGCTGTCTACACCGGCGGCGCTCTCGGGAATCTCACGGCGGTCCCGGGCGGCTGCAACTGGCAGCCCAACAGCGGTCGTCCCGATCTCACCGTGTCCGTCATGGCAGGCACAACGTACTGGATTCAGATTGGCGTGTCTCGGAGCTGGCTCCTCGACCCGAACGTGCCGACCACGATCACGTTCCAGTGACCCCCCCGCCGTCCGTTCTTTGATCAAGAGCGAGGCGCGACCAGGTTGTGATCTGGGTCATTTCCTGCCCCATTTGCCCAAGCTACAATGAAACTGGGTCTTGCCAGGATGAAAAAGAAATGGGATCTGTCCGTCAAAGGCAGAGGGCATCAACTCGTCGTCGACGGCTCGGCGTCGGGTGAGGACGTCATCCGCGTCGACGGCCGAGTGGCGGCTCGAGCTCTCGATCCCGACGAGACGCAGCGCGCGTTCTTCGTCGATGGCGTTGCTTACAGCTTGCGACGCCGTGGTTCGCAGGATTTCGAGCTGGTGCCGATCGGATCCGGCCCCCAAGTACAGACGCCGACAATCGTTGTCGAGACCGAGGAGAACGTCATCACCAGAGTGTGGCGCACGATGGCGCGATTGCTGCGTCGCTAGTTTGCGTTCCCGGCTAGGGCTTCTTTAAGCAGACTTGGCCCTTCGCGGTCGTGTTCGATCAGGTTGCCTAGACCGTCCGAAGGCTCGGCTGTCAATGCCGATTGCTGCCGGCCGATCGTCGTGAACAACTTTGCCTCCGACGCGATACATTTGTCTCGGAGACGAGGACATGGACCTTCGTATCAACGACCTTTCGAAAACATATCCCAACGGTGTCAAGGCGCTGCAGAACGTCACGCTGAGCATCCCTACCGGAATGTTCGGCCTCCTCGGTCCGAACGGCTCGGGCAAATCGACGCTGATGCGCACGATCGCCACGCTGCAGGAGGCCGACTCCGGCAGCATCACGCTCGGCGACATCGACGTCCTCCGGCAGAAGGACGAGATCCGCAAGCTTCTCGGCTATCTGCCTCAGGAGTTCGGCGTCTACCCGCGAATCTCAGCGGAGACGCTGCTGAATCACTTCGCCACGCTGAAAGGAATTCACGATCGAAGGCAGCGGAAGGAGCTGGTGGCCGCGCTTCTGCGACGCACCAATCTCTACGACGTCCGCAAGCAGAACCTCGGCACCTACTCCGGCGGCATGCGCCAGCGCTTCGGCATTGCCCAAGCCCTGCTGGGCAATCCGAAGCTGATCATCGTCGACGAGCCGACGGCGGGGCTCGATCCCGGCGAGCGCGTTCGATTTCACAACCTTCTCGCCGAGATCGGCGAGCACGTCGTGGTGATTCTCTCCACACACATCGTCGAAGACGTCAGCGATCTATGCAGCCGGATGGCGATCATCTCCGGCGGACGCGTGCTCACCGAAGGCGATCCCGCGGAAGCGATGCGGACTCTGGAGGGAAAAATCTGGAAGCGCATCGTTCCGAAGGAGCAGCTCGCGGAGTATCAGCAAAAGCACGCGGTGATCTCCACGCAGCTGTTCGGCGGCAAGACGGTCGTGCACGTGCTCGCCGATGCGCGGCCGGACGCGTCGTTCGAGCCGGTGCCTGCCAGTCTCGAAGACGTCTACTTCTCCACGTTGCACAGGGCGGCCTGACATGATCAGCGCCATCACGCGATTCGAGCTGCGCTATCACCTGAAGCAACCGCTGTTCTACATCCTCACGCTGCTGTTCTTCATTCTCAGCTTCACCGCAGTAACCACCGACGCGGTGCAGATCGGCGGCGCTGTCGGAAACGTCAACCGCAATGCGCCGTACACGATCATGCTGTTCCTGCTCGTCTTCAGCTTCTTCGGTGTCCTGACGACGACCGCCTTCGTCGCCAATTCCGTGCATCGCGACTTCGAGCTCGGCACGGACGCGCTCTTCTTCAGCGCTCCGATCCGCAAGTCCCAATACCTCGCCGGCCGTTTCCTCGGCTCCTTCATCGTCAGCGTCCTGGTGTTCGTCGGAATCATCATCGCGATCATGACCGGCAGCCTGATGCCGTGGATCGACAAGGAGCGGCTCGGCCACTTCATGCTGACGCCATACGCATTCTCGCTGGCGTTCATCGTGATTCCGTCGCTGTTTCTCGTCGCGGCGATCTTCTTCTCGGTGGCCGCGCTGACGCGCAGCATGATGGCGACCTACTCCAGCGTCGTCGCATTCTTCGTCGGCTATCTGATCTCCCGCGCGCTCAGCCGCGACCTCGAGAACGAGCGTCTCGCGACGCTGCTCGACCCATTCGGCATCACGTCGTTCAATCTGCAGACGCGCTACTGGACCGTGTTCCAGAAGAACACACAGATCCTGCAGCTCAACGGACCGTTCCTGATCAACCGCATCCTGTGGCTTTCGATCGGCGTTTTGATTCTCGGCTTCACACTCTGGAAATTCGATCCGTCGAAGAGCGGAAAAGCGCGCAAGAAGAAGCTCGAAGCGGCCGTCGATGTAACGCCGCCGCCGGTCGCGGCAACGTTACCGGTGGTCGCTCAGGATCCGTCGCCGTTCCGGCAGTACCTCTCTGCCACGAGCTCCGAGACGAAAGCCGTCGTCAAGAGTATCCCCTTCATCATCATCACACTCCTCGGCGTGTTCAATCTGTGGGGCGCGACGACGGGACAGGGACGCCAGTTCGGCACTGCTCTGTACCCGGTCACGTCGTTCATGACGAACGTCATCAACCAGGCGTTCGGACTCTTCGCGGTCATCATCGCTGCGTTCTATGCGGGCGATCTGGTCTTTCGCGAGCGGACGCTGAAGCTCAACGAGGTGACGGACGCCATGCCGGTACCGACGTGGGTCATCTGGCTGTCAAAGCTGACGGCGCTCGGTGTCGTGGGAGCAATCACGATTGCCGCGGCCGTCGCGACGTCGGTGTTCATCCAGACGGTGAAGGGCTACCACAACTACGAACCCGTCGTGTACCTCAAAGGCCTGTTGATGGAGATCGCGCCGGCCATTCTGATGATTGCCGCGATGGCATTCATCCTCCAGGTCCTCTTCAACAATAAATACGTCGGCTACTTCGGAATGCTGCTGTACGTCGTGCTCAACGCCGCGCTGCCGGCGATGAACTTCGAGCGCAAGATGGTTCAATTCGCCGCGACGCCGCCCGGCTCGTACTCCGACATGAACGGCTGGGGACACTTCGTCGCGCCGTACATGTGGTCCTATCTGTACTGGAGCCTCTTTCTCATCGCACTGCTTGCGCTCAGTCACATGCTGTGGTTCCGCGGCACCGAACGACATTTCCGGCCGACGAAGCCTGCGCTGACGACGCTCGCGGTCTCCATCGTGGCGTTCATCGCAACGGGCTGCGTCATCTACTACAACACCGACGTGCTGAACAAATACCGCACCACGAAAGAAACCGAGCGACTGCGCGCGCGAGCGGAGAAGAATTACAAGAAGTACCAGGGGCAGCCGCAGCCGCGAATCACGGCGGTGAAGGCCGGCGTCGACATCTTCCCCGAGCGGCGAGCGGTCGACATCCACGGCACGTACACAGTAGTGAACAAAACGCAGAACGCGATCCCCGAGCTGCACGTCGTCTACAACAACGATCTCACGACGGCCGATGTCTCGATGCCGGGTGCGAAGATCAAGAGCGATGACAAGGACGTGGGCTATCGCATCTACTCGCTGACGCCCCCGCTCGCACCCGGAGCATCGTCGACGATCACCTTTCACATGGGATGGGCGGCGCGCGGTTTCGTCAACGGAACGTCGAACACCAGGGTTGTCCAGAACGGCACGTTCATCGACAGCGGCGGCTACTTTCCGCATCTCGGCTACAACAGCAACTTCGAGCTGCAAGATCGCAACAAGCGGCGCCAGAACGGACTGGGGCCCATCGAGCGGATGAAGCCGCAGAGCGACGCGCGGGCGAAGATGAACAACCAGATCTCGAACGAGGCCGACTGGATCGATCTCGACACGACGGTGAGCACCGCGCCGGATCAGATCGCGCTCGCGCCGGGGTATCTGCAGAAGGAGTGGACGGCGAACGGCCGTCGCTATTTCCACTACAAGACGACGTCGCAGATTCTGGCGTTCTGGTCGTATCTATCGGCGCGCTACCAGGTGAAGCGCGACGCGTGGAACGGGATCCCGATCGAGATCTATTACGACGCGCACCATCCTTACAACGTCGATCGCATGATCTACGCGGTCAAGAAATCGCTCGATTACTACACGAAGAACTTCAGCCCGTATCAGCACAAGCAGGTCCGCATCCTCGAGTTTCCGCGGTACTCACAATTCGCGCAGTCCTTTCCGAACACCATTCCCTTTTCCGAGGGGATCGGGTTCATCGCGGATTTGAGGGATAGGGAGGCGATCGACTACGTCTTCTATGTGACGGCGCACGAGGTGGCGCACCAGTGGTGGGCGCATCAGGTGATCGGCGGCAACGTTCAGGGCGCGACGATGCTGGTGGAGACGATGGCGCAATACTCCGCTCTGATGGTGATGGAAAAAGAGTATGGACGCGAGAAGATGGATCGCTTCCTGCGCTACGAGCTCGACAACTACTTGCGCAACCGCGGCGGCGAGCTGGTGGCGGAGATGCCGCTATCGCAAGTGGAGAACCAGGGCTATATCCATTATCGCAAGGGTAGCCTCGTGATGTACGCGCTGCGCGACTACATCGGCGAGGATCGCGTGAACGCCGCGCTCCGCAAATTCATCCACGACTACGCATTCTCCGGCCCGCCCTACCCGACCGCGGGCGATCTCGTGCGCGACTTCCGGGAAGTCACGCCGCCCGAGTATCAGAGCGTGATCACCGATCTGTTCGAGCGCATCACGCTGTTCGACAACCAGGCTCGCGAAGTAACCGCGACCAAACGGGCCGACGGCAACTACCTCGTGAAGCTCACGGTCGCGTCGACGAAGTTTTACGGCGACGCAAAAGGAGAGGAGACACCGACGCCCGTGAACGACTGGATCGACATCGGCATCTTCGCCGCCGGCAAGAAAGACAACCTCGGCAAGCCGCTGTTCCTGAGGAAGGTCAGGATCACCAAGCCGGTGGAGACGTTCGAGATCGTGGTCTCCGAAAAGCCGGCGAAGGCCGGCATCGATCCGTATCACAAACTGATCGACCGCAATCCAAAGGACAACACCAGGTCGCTATAGCGGACCACTGAAGAAGGAGCGCATCGCGTGATGGCCGTAGTCCGAGAATCGCGAAAAGAACGACGTAAACGTTGGTACGAAATGAGTACGCGGCCAAGGCGATGGCCGTGCAAGTTAATGAAGGGAAAGCACTTGTAATGGTGGAGGCGGCGGAGTTGAACCGTGCAAGCCTACCTATTTTCGTTCACTCCATCACCATATTTGAACTGGATGCGCGGTCACGTTTCCCGGCGATCCGTACATCAACACTTGGATTTTAGACTGGGACTGGTACGCCCAATCTCCGCAGGTCCCACGAGATTTACAGCACGTACGTTGGAGCGGAGCCGCGTCACACACCCCATTGGATCAGACGGACCAGAAGGGTGGCGCAGCTCCAACAACCGTCGCAGTCTCAAGATTCGTAGTCGCGACGCTCACCTGACACGAGTTCTCCCGAACACTGCACTGAACGCAACAAGTGGTCCGCTACTTCAGTCCGAGCTGTTGCATGTACGCCGCGTTGTCCCAGAACAACTGTTCTTCCGCGATGCAGCCATTCTGCCACCGCGCGAGCGTGACTGCCGTCAGCTTCAGCTTGTTGCCGGTTGGCGGGATCACCTTGCCCCCCATGGGCCAGGGCTTCGTGAACGTACCTTCCATCACGATGGTGGTGGCTGTCCAACGCCCACTCTTCAATCGTGCCGCTGACGTTCGTGCGTCAGGAGTGGTCGACACCCACTCGGAGGCCATGAAGCTGACGGGATGCGCGGAGACCCGCAGATCCGGCGTGCCAACGAACAGGGCTGCCATGTCACTCTGGTGCTGTTTGATACCCCGTGTCTCGTGACCGTCAGGTAAGACCACCTTGAC
>Ga0070706_100005135_pt1 | contig 12494 bp, 11 predicted proteins | sample KBSK5501metaG_FD_65476 | JGI IMG/M metagenome (GOLD analysis project Ga0070706, IMG submission 65476) | Corn, switchgrass and miscanthus rhizosphere microbial communities from Kellogg Biological Station, Michigan, USA - KBS K5-50-1 metaG | ecosystem: Host-associated > Plants > Roots >...
CAGGGCGACCACGAGGGTCGCCCCTACTATGCTATGCTACGAATGAAATGGCTTGGTAAGCCCGTCCATAGAGAGGGCGACCCTCGTGGTCGCCCTCTCACGGTCGCTTACTGTCATGTTCGCTCTATCACAACCACTTTTCATTTAAATGCTACAACCCCGTAAGCTTCTGGTTTGCGCACAACTCGTGCAAAACCTGCTTCTTGCAGGCGTTTCAGCGCCCCTTTTGTGATACCGCCGCTGGCCTTACTGTTTGGGTCACCGATATAGTGGAAGAGGCGACCACCACGTTTGAGCACCCTGAAAAGTTGTTGGTAAAACGCTCCTGAATAGAGTTCGCCTGCCAGGCTAAATGTGGGTGGATCATGGATGATACGCGAAAAGCTGCCATCTTCGAAAGTTTGCACGACCTCGTAGGCCTCACCCATTATTTGACGGATTTTGGGAGTATAGAACAGTGCCTGCGACCAGGGATTGAGTCGTGCTATCTCCTGCACACCCGGATCAAGTTCTATCGTAACCACTTCATCAGCAGTTTTGGCTGCCTCGATCGCTGTGTATCCCAGGCCCGTTGCTGTATCCAGTACGCGCGCTACGATAGGCGAGATGGCTGCAATTTTCCTCAAGGTATCCTGCATTGGGTCAATATCTTTGATGCGATGCATCACGAAGCCAGCGATGAGCATGCTGGGCGCTCCCTTTGTTGGCATCAGGCTACATACGCGATTTGTGTATTCTGAGAACACTTGTATTGGTCTTATGTTGTCGTCTTCCAGGACGTAGCAGTTGACCTCAGTTTTGCTGATCTCTTCTATACTGTGCCAGTCCAGGCGTTCGCCATTTGGGAATTGAACACCCTCAGGTGTGAGCATTACGGTTACAGTTGTGAGTCCCAAATCAGGTGATAGTTCAATGGAAGTTTGTCCCTGCTGCCTGACTTTGAGCAGCGGTTCTACCTGGATATGGGATAAGACGATTGGTTGTGTCGTTAGCATTGTATGATTGTATCACTCGTTTCCCACACCTGCATAGTTTGAAGAAAATAATCTTGCCTAGTCTATTGGAGTAGACTATAATGGCTCTATTCACTGACCTTGATTGATTGAAGTTGAATACCAGCAGAGATACCGATGCAAATCAGCGAACCAGCCGAATACGCCATCCTGGGACTTCTTGAAGGTCAACCCATGCATGGCTATGAAATGTTTCAGCAGTTCCAGAGCAGCACACTGCGTCAGATCGTCCACCTGGAGATGAGCCAGATGTACGCGTTCCTGAAAAAGCTGGAACGCTTAGAGTATATCGAAGCGGAGTTGGAACCGCAAGGTGTACGCCCACCCCGCAAAATCTTTCACCTGACCAACACTGGGCGCACTATATTTCACGAGTGGCTTATGACACCTGTAGAGCGTCCGCGTGAAATCCGCGTGCTCTTCCTTCTCAAGCTCTACTTTGTACGACAGATCATTCCAGATCAGACAGCGCGCTTGATTGACCGAGAAATTATCGCGTGTCGTAAATTTCTAGACCACCTTGAGTCTCAGCGCCTCCCCGATGCCAGAACTAGCGATAGCGCTTTCCTCGATCATGTTGTGTTGCGCAGCCGTATTCACCAGACACGTGCATTGCTCGATTGGCTGCGTGAATTACAACACGACTTTGCGAAGGCATTTTGATCGTTTGACGCTCTTCCCTACCTATGCTACTATCTAATGCGTAGTCTATTTGTTTTTATCACATAAGACTTGCTTCATTGATTCATGAACACCTGGCGTTTGTCACGGTAAAACGAGGTTTATTATGCAGCTCTTATCTCTAACCGCATCTGCCGATCTCACTGGCCTGGCGCTGATGTCCAAATATTTTTTTACAGCAGCGCTCTGCGTGCTGATTGTGATGACCCTTGCATATCTCTGGTACACTACTGGCTCCGTTCGCCTGGCGAAACAACTGGCAGTAGAACGCACTCGAAATCAGAGCCGAAGTAAGACCAGCAAAGCCAGCAAAAGTAATGTTGTTAACGATGGTGGTGGAGTAACTACACTAGTACACAGCGATGTTGTGCTCCATGAGCAACCGGATGGAGATAAACCTATCGCGCTGAATCGCAATCTAATTACTATTGGACGTATTGGCACAACTTTGGGTTGGTTCGTTGTCTTCATGCTGTTTATGTCGCAGCTTTTTCGTGCCATTGTTGAGCAGCACGCTCCTTGGAGCAACCTGTACGAATTTAGCTTGAGCTTCACTTTCGCGCTGCTTTTATGTTATCTGATTTTCGAGGCTCGCTTCCACGAGCGTGTACGGGCATGGGGTCTCTATGTTTGCCTGCTGGCGCTGGTTACGGTCGGCATTGCGATCTACCTCGGCATTACATATAACATGATCAATGGATCAGAGCAACTTATTCCTGCACTGCAAGATAAACCAATCCTGACCGTCCACGTTTCGATGGCTATCTTCGCCTACGCATTGTTTAGTGTCTCCTTTGGAGCCGCTTTGATTGTGCTGATTCAAAATGGCCAGGGTCAGCGCTTCGCCTGGCTCCCTTCAGCCGAGGCAGCCGACGAGCTGGGTTATAAAGCTGTAATCGTTGGTTTCCCGCTCCTCGCCCTGACACTGATCCTCGGAGCATACTGGGCGAACTACGCCTGGGGTCATTACTGGAGTTGGGATCCGAAAGAAACATCGGCACTTGTCACCTGGTTGATCTACGCCGTCTACCTGCACGCACGTGGCATTCGTGGATGGCATGGCAAACGCGCCGCCTGGTTATTGACGCTAGGCTTTGCCGCTACGTTATTTACTTATTATGGAGTGAGTTTCTTTGTACCGAGTTTGCACAGCTATGCAAGACCAATGTAAGCCCCTCTCCTGTGCGTTTTATCCATCTTCTACGTGTATAGTAGGGGCGGGGCTTGTCCCCGTCCTACCACCCTTGCGGTCCCCTTGTCAGTATTCAGGCCTTTCTTTCCAAGATTTTGACCATTTCACGTAATAATTCCACCATGCCAGGTTCCTCTTGGATGACGATATCAGCCTGTGCCAATAGTTCGGGCAAGGTATCGTGATGCTGTACTACAATTGAGAGAGCAGCTATTCCTTCTTTGCGCATTGTTGTCATCTCTGTCACTGCATCGAGATCAGTGCGGTCGTCTCCTGCAAAAACGATTGCGTTCAGGCTGTAACGCTGGACAAATTTGCGGAGCGCCAGCCCTTTGTGCACTGGTAAGGGCACACGTATCTCTATAATCAGTTTCCCCTCGCTGAGACTCATATTGACCTGCCGGGCAGGTTGCTCTAATAGCAACAGGAGTTTCTGCCGGGTCTCGGCGGGATCAGGTGCAAGACGGTAGTGTCTCGATCCACCAATACGTTTACGCTGTACAATTACTCCTGGAAGTTCTGAGAGATGCTGCTCTACAAGATCAAGCAAGTATTTCCCTGGCTCATAAAAGTTCAGAGCCTCTGGCATGATTTCTACTGGATGCAACCAAGGCAAGCCCTCACTCCACTCCAGGCCGTGAGTGCCGATATAGGTCAGACCATCAAGATTGAGCATGCTTGCACCATCGTCTATCGAGCGACCTGTCAGAATCGCGATGTGAGCATGCTTTTTAGCTCGTTCCAATAAAGGCAGCACACCTGGGTAGATCCTTGCCTCGTCGGGAGTTGGCGCGATAGGGCTGAGAGTGCCATCAATGTCAAATGCCAGGCCAGGAGGATTTTGAGCCAGGACTGTTTGTAAATGTAGTTGTGTGTTCAATATGTGATCCAGAAGTCCTACAAGTGCTCTTTAATTGCTTCTCTATAGACCCGCTCGTATGCATCAATCATCTCATCGAGCGCAAAGTTCGCTTCGACGTGAGCACGGCAGCGAGCGCGGGGGATGTCGAACAGGTCATCGACTAGCGCGGCAGCGTAGGCACGTTCGCCTTCTTCTACCAGGAAGCCGGTTTCTCCGTGACGAATGATCTCTTCCAATGCGCCGCGTCGATAGGCGATCACAGGGGTGCCTGTTGCCATAGACTCAACTGCCGTCAAGCCGAAAGGCTCGTCCCACTCGACAGGGAAAAGCAAACCAAGCGATTGACCCATGATCTTCCATAAGGCCAGTCGCTCCAACTGTCCCAGGTAAGTAACACGCTCGCCGTCTGCTTGCAACTTTGGCTCAATCCGCTCTTCATAGTAGCGACGATCATAGATGCCACCGGCGATCAACAGTCGATAGCCCGCCATTGCAGCAATCTCGATGGCCTCCTCAACGCCTTTTTCAGGTGCGATGCGCCCGGCAAAGAGTAAAGGTGCCTCTTTTGAAGGTTTAGGTGAAAAGGGAATAGCGTCCAGGTCAAGACCATTGTAAATTACATAATCAATTGGAGTGTATTCCAGGTAGGTGTGGGCGCAAGCATGCGATACCGTAATTAATGTTAAAGGATGGCCCTGCTGGTCTAGAACACGTAACGCGGTATTAATCTCAGGCGACACCGCTGGCAGATGGAGCGTATGGAGTACCGGAACGTCGTGGATCAAGGTGCTGCAGGCATACGCTGGCCAGTCAAACGCATGCACGTGAATGACATCAAATTCGGCGCTGCGATTTTGCAATTGCAAGAATAGATCGAGAAAGATATTCGCCTGTGTGAAGAAGCTCGTATCAGCAGGACGTTCACGCTTCTCAGAAAAGTTAGCTGGTCGTACGTCGCGTGGCACAACTACCGACTCGATGTCGATACCTGGCACGAACGAATCGTCGCGCGCAAAGAGTGTGACGGCATGCCCGCGTCGCAATAATCCTCTAGCAAGGTCTGCCAGAAGCGCCTGCGCTCCTCCAAGGTATGGCTGGGCGATGGCTGATACAAGTGGAGCTACCAATGCAACTCTCATTGCTCACCTCGATAACTGGCAACATTGTTCTCAGTTTCGTACAGTTTCACCTCATACAACATGCCTGTTGGTAACGCATCCGCGAGACGCTCCCAAAACTTGATGACCAGTACCTCTGTAGTAGGAATGAAGCCCTCCAACCAGGACACGTCATAGTTCAGATGCTTGTGATCGACCCATTTCACGACCTGCTCATTCATAGAATGCTTGAGGTGTGTCAGATTCAGCACCATCCCGGTTCCTGGATCGGGTATTCCCTGCACTGTGACTTCAAGCACATAGTTATGACCATGTCCATTGGGATTGGCGCATTTCTCATAGATGGCATAATTTTCTGCCTCTGTATGCTGGTTACTCCATAAACGGTGAGAGGCGCTGAAACTTACGCGCCTTGTAAGGTAGACCATCTTCTTGTCCCTTTTATTTCATGCATTGCTAAATATTTCAAGATTTGTTCCGCTTAACATTCTGCCTGAGTCGTCGACCATGAAGAGTAAAATCTCGGCAAGGTCATCGGGGGTCATACCAGCCTTCAAGTGTGGTGCTGCCTGGCGGAGCATCTCAGTATCTACTGCGCCTGGACTCACCGCGCATACACGAATGTTATACGGCTTCCCTTCTACTGCGAGAATTTCGGTTAAGCTGGCTACCCCAGCTTTCGATACATTGTAAGCGCTCAGTCCAGGGAACTTTTCTACCCCTTTCACACCTGAAAGTGAGGAAAAATTGACAATTACCCCTGAGTGCTGCGCTGTCATCACGCGAAAAGCCTCGTGACAACATAAGAACGTGCCGCGCAGGTTGACTCCAAGAACATGATCCCAGGTTGACGCATCCATTTCAACAAATGGGCGTACAGCAACTATGCCAGCGCAATTCACCAGGATATCGACTCGCCTATAGGCCTGCATGGCCTGTTGAAAAAGGGCCTGCACATCCTCTTCGCGAGAAACGTCGCCTACAAGTGAGAGAACGGGGTATCCTTCACGAGCTATTTCTGAGGCAACGTCATCTAAAGGTGCGGGTGTACGACTGAAGAGTACGACTCGCGCTCCTTCGCGCGCAAAACAGAGTGCAGTAGCGCGACCTACGCCACGGCCCGCCCCTGTTATGATTGCAACATGGTCTTTGATGCTCATATGATGATTATAGCACCTGGGACACATGGTAATGATATTTCAAAGCCGAGCAATAAGCGGGAGTGCAGAAGGCGGCAGCCCTTTGCCAGGGTGTGGGGTGTCCCCCTTAGGCGTCAACTTAAGCACTTGAACAATCGAATACGGAAACGAGATCAGGTGCCCTAGCCAGAAGCGTCTGAAAGCGAACGCGCCGTTGGTGTTCGCGCAAAGGGCGCTGCCGCTGGGCACTGAACAAGCGACGAAGCTCAGGCGCCAACGCCAGCAGCTGCTGTGGACTCCACCAGCCCTCGACGACTTTTTGCAAGCCGGAACAGGCCCACTGATCCAGTTGCCCACTGCTCAGCGGGATGGCAAGCACCTCGCCATCAGTGATCTGCCGACGCAACTCAGCTGCCTGATCTTCGATGAGCAGCCAAGCCACTAGCCTCGCGGCGATCATCGCCTGGGCCGTCAGCGGACAGCGGCAGCGCAAGCGGTGCGTGTCCAGGACCTGTTTGATACGCTTAACCAGCATTTCAATCTGCCAGCGACAGCGATACAGCTCCAGGACGAGAGACACCGGCCAACGGTGTTCCGGCAGGGTGGTCAGCAGGAGGTGAAACCCGGCCAGGAACAGAGCTTGTGCGCTCAGCTTGCGCCCTTTGTCTCGCGCCTGCCGCTGCTTCTGTCGACGGAGCGCTTCGGCCTGCGCGTCGGGGAGCACCACCGCGATGAGGCGAACGGACAGACGCTTGCCGTCGGAGATGACCACTCCGCGGCGAAGGTCGGGTCCGGGCCGTAGCCCGCTCAGCCAGCCCACGACATCGAGCCGAAACTCGGGCGTGTCTGCCGGTGCCTGGGTGGCATACACCGGCAGATGGCGCGGGCTGAAGCGGGTGAGCGAAAAGGCGGCAGCCGCGTCGGCCAGCACCAGTTGGGTCGCTCTGCTAGAGGCTCCGTCCCCCACCAGGATATCTCCCGGTTGGAGAGGCAGGAGCGCAAAGCCTTCTCCCTGATGGTGGTCACTGACCTGCACCCAAGCCAGTTGGCCTGTCTCCAAGGCGTAGGCACAATGCAGGCTCCAGGTGTCTCCCTTGGGTCCCATCTCCGCGAGATGGGTCGCATCCACCAGCAGAATGCGCTGCTGCGTCGGCAGGGAACCGGCGCTCAAGCGCAGATCCAACATCTGCGTGAAGAGCCAGAGCAACCAAGGAGCGCACTGCCGGAGGCGGTTGTGCCATGCCTGGCGCGATCCGCACCTTGCTGGTGACGCCCACCAGCCGACTCCATCCGCTCAGGTGTTTGAGCGATGACAGGCTGAGCACGTAACAGAGCAAGGCGCGCAGTAAGTCTTGGGCGCTGGCCAGGTCGCGCACCCGTTGAAAGGCTCCCAAGACCCGGGCTTGGGTTTCCAGGTTGGCAGGCAACCGCTGTGCGACCAGTTCGTCCCAACCCTGCTCGGCGCTGGATGGAGCTTGCGACTGCAGGTCGCTTGCGTTATGCTGATCTCGTTGAGGCATGAGTTCGTTCCTCCCGTACAGGCACTGGTTGTGAATGCTTGTACGGGAGCAGATTGGACTCTGCCTGACTCGTTTTTTCGATTGTTCAGGTACTTTTTGCTTAAGTTGACGCCTATGGGGGTGTCCCCACTTTTCCTCCCTTTTCGGGTGGGTGGGCGGGGAATAAGGACTTCGCAACAACCCTGAGATACTTGTTGAAACAAATTGACATCTGTTATAATTAGGCGAACAACCAGTAATATGTAACTACTCTAATCTATTTCTTTTCTACTGATAGATCGCATGGGGGAAGAATGACAATTAACACCAAGCTAAAAGGGCTATTGACGGAATTTAGCCTGGTGGAAATCCTGCAAATGATGGAATTGGGATCGATGACGGGCGCCATCCATCTAAAGCAGGCTTCAGGACACATCGGCATCGTTTATTTCAAAGATGGAAAAATAGCCAGTTGTTCTGAACTCGATTCTGGTGCATTGACGCTCGGAGATGTCTTGCAACAACTTGGTATGGCAACCAACCCCCAGATGGAGTATGCTTTTTCACAACAGCTGCAGGATGCTTTTGGCAAGCGCATCGGCGAGCGCCTCGTTGAAATGAGAGTGATAAGTAACGAGCAGTTGAAAGAGGCGCTGCGCAAGAAGGCATTATGGACGATGCGCGAACTGGCGTTGTGGAAAGAGGGCACCTACGAATTTGTTGCTAGTCCGACCGGTCAAACGAGATCGATCTTACCCTATGGTGAGGAATCCCTGGATCTCGAGGTCATGGGCGTGACCATGGAGATGTTGCGCTACAGCGATGAGTGGGAGCAACTGCACATTTTTCTGCCTCAGGGTATGCATACACTCCTGCAAATGGCCCCTGCCATTCCCTATGCTATGCAGTTTGATAGTCGAGCTATCGAGTTGTTTGGAGGTATCAATCGCTTTCACAATATTCGGCGTATTGCTAGCGGAATCCGCCGTCCAGAGTTAGAAGTGGCACGCGACCTGGCACAACTCATACAGCAGAGATTTGTACTGCTCATTGGTCAGGAAACAAAACCACATGCGAACGATAACGGTCGTAATGTACGTCTCCCTGATCCAGCTGAGAGACTACGTATGGAAAGCTTTGAGCTAATGAACCTCATTAGCCGTATGGAGCAGGAATGGCACAATCGTATTACTCCTGAGCAGCAGTTACCCGCTCTGGCCGAATTTGTCAATTGGACCATGGAGGCTCTCTCTGAAACATGCCGCGCCAACGGTACCGAATTAGATTCGAACACCCTGGACGAATTACTCACACGTTATAACCTGCGTTATATGGGCAACTACAGGTTTATCATCAACGACAATATGATCGATGTCGAGAATTTTACATCCCTGTGCCTTGAAGTCTTGCAAGGCGAAATTCAAAAGGCACATGATTTCTTTGAAGAAGCCTCTATCGTGCTCCAGCATATGTTGTTGTGTATCTTCGACTCGATCAACGGCCGGGTAGCCTCCCTTTACGAACGCCTGGAGAACCAGGAAGTGTGGGAGGCCATGTTCACACAATTTGGCTTGCCTCGAGGATAAATAGAATCACACACATAGTCCTTGTGTCTGGGTGCGTTTCATTTTTTTGCACAAAAGAGGAAGGTGGTAGAATTCAGGAAAAAAGCGTAGGGGAGAGAGGCAAAAGCATGAAAGCCAAGAAGAACAAACGGGAACGGAGTCCCGAGATGCAACAGGTGAGCGCAGGACTGCGAGACGTGCTGGGGATGACGCAATGGCGAAAAGAGCACCAGATCAGCGACATGGGCAGAGATCGAAGCGGCGGTGGATGAGCGGATGAACCAACTGCGAGCGCAACTGATCCAAGATGTGGTGCAGATGGGCGAGACCGAGCAGTGGAGCCAGCAGCCAGAGGAGGAACGTCCGAAATGTGCGACGTGTGGCAAGCCGCTCTGGGCGCGCGGAGAGCAGACCCGCTTCGTCCAAACAACGGGAGGGGAAACAGTCAAGCTGACGCGCACGTATGGCACCTGCCCTGCCTGTGGGGTAGGCTTTTTCCCCGCCTTTATGAGGAGTTAGGGCTCGTGAGTGGGGGGCTGACGCCGCGTGGGGAGGAAACGCTGGTGCGGCTCTCGACCTGGATGCCGTTTGAGCCAGCGCAGGAGTTGCTCCAGGACCTGCTGGGCGTGCAGGTGAGCAAGGCCACAGCGCGCCGGGCGACGCTGGCGACAGGGGAGGCTCAGCTTTCGGTGTGTGAGGCGGAGGTGGAGCGGCTCAAGCAGGAGGTGCCCCAGGCGCCTGCTGGAGCGGACAAGCAAGCGATGAGTGGAGACGGAGCCTTTGTGCACCTGGTCAGAGGCGAGTGGGTGGAAGTCAAGACGCTGGCCATCGGAGAGGTCACGCGCAATCGGCGAGGGGAGGTGTGCACGCAGCACCTCTCGTATTTCTCGCGGCTCAGTGACGCCGCGAGTTTTGCGGAAGCGGCGCTCGTCGAAACGCATCGGCGTGGGCTGGAACGGGCCACAGAGGTGTGCGCGGTGCAAGATGGCGCAGAGTGGCTACAAGGGCTGGTCGACTACCACTGTACGGATGCCGTGCGCATTCTCGACTTTGCGCATGCCGCCGAGTACATCAATGAGATCGGGCAGGCTGTACAGGCAGCAGGAGGTAGACTACCCACGCGCTGGCTGGAGGGAGTGCTGCACCATTTCCGTCACCAGGGACCAGCACGGGTGCTCACCCACCTGACCTGGTTGGCCGCTCGCTATCCCAGCCCACTCATGCAGGAGAAATTGACCTACTTACAGAAGCGTGAGGCGCAGATGCAGTACCCAACGTACCAGGCGGCAGGCTGGCCCATTGGCTCTGGCAGCGTGGAAAGTGCCAACAAGCTGGTCGTCGAAGCACGCCTCAAAGGCGCTGGCATGCGTTGGGGTCGGCAGAACGTCAATCCCATGCTCGTGCTACGCAATGGGGTCTGCAATCGGCGGTGGAAGGAGACGTGGACGACAGCGGGAGCTCATCGACACGCGCGGCGCACGAGTCGGCGGCAAGCCGACAGCCAGCAGCACCTGGACAGGGCCTTGTGGTTCCTCGCCTTCTGGGGAGCGCGGGTGTATCGGCTGTCTCATCCCTGTGTTGCTGCTGCCACCGTTACGCCAGCTGAGGCCCTTGAGAAGCACCCACCTGCTCGTCCTGGCGCTGGCTATTCCTGGCGCAAACGCTTGCTCAGACGGCCTCCTTCGACCCCTGTTGCTACAGAGGAGGTTTGTGCAAAAAAATGAAACGCACCCAGGTACTCTGTTCATTTAAGAAAATCGCATGTAATGGTATACTATCTTCATATATGTTGTCGCATTCAGTAGCGCATGGGCCGGGCTATTAGGAGGAAGCCACGGTTGACGAGGTGGAGGCTGTTCGGATCTTCAGCGGGGAGCCTCCAGGGTATGTCACTACCCTGAAAAGATGGCGCACAAACCCATTTGGTAACGGCTGGAACAAAACGCTATCAGTGATGTAGAGCTAGAGATTCATCTACCCTACAATAGAAAGGATACCCGACCACATGTGCGGTATCATTGGCTACGTCGGCCCAAACGGGACCGATGTTACTTCCATATTGCTTGAAGGCCTCAGTAAACTCGAATATCGCGGGTATGACTCCGCAGGCATCGCAGTACTTACCTCTAAAGGCACACTCGAATTAAGAAGGCGTGCTGGTAAAATTGCTAACCTGGTGGCTACCGTCGAGAATGGTTCGCGACCTGAAGCCGGTCCCCTCGGTATAGGTCACACACGTTGGGCAACTCATGGCCGTCCCAACGATACCAACGCCCATCCTCATCCAGATTGTACTGGTGTATTAACAGTGGTGCATAACGGCATCATTGAGAATTATGCCGAATTGAGATCGGATTTAGAGCATGAAGGACACACCTTTCTCTCTGAGACTGATACCGAAGTGCTCTCGCATCTCATAGAGCGCTACTACTTCGGTGAAGCCAGGCATAATCTTGAACAGGCGGTACGTCTTGCATTACAGCGCGTAACTGGCGCTTACGCTATCGCTGTAGTCAGTTCTGAGCAACCAGATGTTCTGATTGGTGCTCGTTACGGTGGTGGGCCACTGATTATTGGAGTCGGTGAGGGTGAGCAGTTCCTGGCATCCGACATCCCGGCCATTCTCAAACACACCCGCTGCATTCTTATTCTAGATGAAGGTGAAATTGTCTCGCTAAGACCGGGCGGAGTTTCATTGAGTAAGATCGACGGAACACCGGTACAGCGCGAACCCATGACCATTGAATGGGATATAGAGTCAGCGGAAAAGGGCGGTTATCCCCACTTCGTACTCAAGGAGATTCACGAACAGCCGGATGCTATGCGTCGTGCGCTAACGGGTCGTGTTCGTGAGGGGAAATTACACCTGACGGAGTTGGAGCAGATGAAACAGGCTGGTCTGCTCGACAAGATACAGCGAATCGTGATCGTGGCCTGCGGCACCTCATATCATGCTGGTTTGATCGCAAAGTACGTGATCGAACAATGGGCACGCATTCCGGTGGAGACGATTACAGCGGCCGAGTTTCGTTACTGCAATCCTATCATCGGCTCTGAGACCTTATGTATCGCAGTAACGCAATCGGGCGAGACTGCAGATACGCTGGTGGGCATCCGGCAGGCGCGCGAGCAGGGAGCGCCCGTGATTGCCATTACCAATGTCGTCGCCAGCGCGATTACACGTCTATCCGATGCGGTGCTGTACCTGCAAGCGGGGCCGGAGATCGGTGTTGTGGCAACGAAGACGTTCATCACGTCTGTTACGGTACTCTATCTACTGGGATTGTACCTTGCTCAACAACATGGACGCCTGGCAAGCGAAGAAGTCGCGAAGGGGCTGGAGGGGCTGGAACGTATCCCAAACCAGATACAGTATATACTGGACCAGGCTACCAGTATCGACGATGTAATCGAGCCACTGGTGA
>Ga0070706_100005137_pt1 | contig 12493 bp, 15 predicted proteins | sample KBSK5501metaG_FD_65476 | JGI IMG/M metagenome (GOLD analysis project Ga0070706, IMG submission 65476) | Corn, switchgrass and miscanthus rhizosphere microbial communities from Kellogg Biological Station, Michigan, USA - KBS K5-50-1 metaG | ecosystem: Host-associated > Plants > Roots >...
GCAGCCATCGCCCGGCAGGTCGAGCAGGGTGAACCCGTGACCGTGACTGATCCCGAGGTCACCCGCTACTTCATGACGGTGGAAGAGGCGGTGGGAATGGTCCGGTCCGCCGCCTCGATGGCCACTTACGGGGAGACGTTCGTGCTGGATATGGGCGAGCCGGCACGGATCGTGGACCTGGTCCGCCGGTACGCGCCAAGCAACTCGGTGTCCCGGATGTTCAGACAAACCGCACCGGCTTGCGTCCGGGAGAGAAACTACACGAGAGGCTATTCAGCAAGAAGGAGGAGCGCGTGCCCACCGCTAACCCGAGGATCTGGGCCACCCGCCCGCAGCCACTGCCCGATGATTTCGCGAGCCGCCTTAGCCGCCTGTACGCCGCTGCGGCCCAGGGGGATGACGACCTGGTCCGGACCATGCTCGGCGGCCTGCTGCCGGGTTATACGCCGGTCATCGACGACTTCGGCCTCGCGCTGGCCAGCCCGTACGCGGATGAGTTCTAATGCCGACCGAACCCGTCGCCGGGACATTCCCGTTCGCTGCGGACAAGGTACCGCTCTGCCGCACCGAGATCACGCCGGAGGCGCAGCAGGCTGCAGTGCGGGTCCTGGCCAGCGGCTGGGTGACGACCGGAAGCGAGTCCGCCGAGTTCGAGCGCGAGTTCGCCGCGTGGGTCGGTGCCCCGTATGCGGTCGCAGTTAGTTCCTGCACCGCCGCGATCCAGCTCGCGCTGCTCGGCCTGGACCTGCCGCATGGCGCGCCGGTCCTGACTCCAACACTCACCTTCTGCGGCGCGGTCCAGGCGATCGTCGACGCCAAACTGCGGCCGGTCCTGGTGGATACCGACGAGGCGACGCTGACGGTGTCGGCCGAAGCTGTCGCGAAGGCGGCGGCCAGGCACGGTGCGGTCGCCATGGTGGCCCAGCACATGGGCGGCTACCCGGTGGACGCGGCGGAACTGGCGGCGGCAGCCGGGATTCCCACCGGGCACGTGGTGGAGGACGCGGCGCACGGCCTCGGTGCCGCCCTGGGAGGCCACGCCGTGGGCAGCCGATCACGTGCCGCGTGCTTCAGCTTCTACGCCACCAAGAACCTCCCGATCGGCGAGGGCGGGGCGATCACCACCACCGATGCGGATCTGGTGGCGCGCTGGCAGCGGTTGCGCCTGCACGGGATGAGCCGCGACGCGTGGCAGCGGCACGGCCGGGCGAGCAGTTGGCGGTACACGGTCGAAGAGCCCGGGTTGAAGGCGAACTTCACCGACGTCCAAGCGGCGATAGGCCGGGCCCAGCTCCGCCGTCTCAGCGAGTGGCAGCAACGCCGCACCGCGATCGCGGAGCGCTATGACATGCTCCTGGCTGACGTGCCGGGGATCGCACTGCCGCCGCGCCCGGCCGACGGCGCGCATGCCTGGCACCTGTACATCATCCGGATCCGGCCGTCGTTCGGGATGCACCGGGACGCGGCCGCCGACTACCTAGCGCAGGTCGGCATAGAAACTACGGTGCACTTCATCCCGATTCACCACCTGCCCTACTATCGCGACCTTGTGGGCGCGGAGAACTGCGCTGAGCTGAGCACCGCAGACCGGGTCTTCCCGGAGCTGCTGTCGCTTCCGATGTACCCGGGGCTGACCGAGGCCGACGTGGCGCGGGTGTGCCAGACGCTTGCCAGCCTGGGGGGCAGCGCTCGCTCTTCATGACGTCGCGGATAGCGGTGGGGTCGCGAACACGACCACAGGATCCATTCCGGGATTCCTGCCGCCCGGAATACTGAAGCCTGCCACCCGGGCGGTAATGGAGCCCGCTGCCGCCCGCTCGATTGGAAGGCTGGTGGCGTACTGGTTGTTCTCGCACACGAAGATCAACGGAACCTGCAAAGGGCGGCACCGCGCAGATGTGCGCATCACTACCGGACAGTGCGCGTGAACATGCGCACCAACCAGATCATCGCCAGCACGGCCACGATGACCAGGCTCTCCCATACCGACGCCGCTCCGATGCGCCCGGCGTACAACGCGCGCATCCCGTTGGTCACCCAGTAGAACGGATTCCACTGGGCCACCCGCGCAGTAGCGTGAGATCATAGATGTCTGCGGTGTCGCACGCTCTCAATAGCAAGCGGGAAGTGGCGCGCCCGCAGGCGCTAAGAGAAGGCGAGGTTATGTGGCACCAGGCGCCGGCCTCCGCCGCTGCGCGGTGGGTGACCTGCCAGAGCCAGGCCGGGTTGCCGTCCGGCTATGGCGTACCTATCACCCGCATGCGCTATGAGGACTTCGCCCATCAGCCCCGGCACACCATCGAGTTGGCGCAGGCAGGACTGGGCCCGTCACTATGCCCATCGCAGTCGGCGCCCATCGGCAAGGGATGCGTCGTACTTGGTCGTAGCCATGGCCTCTCCGGCAATCCCTCTAGGTTTCGCTGTGGTGTGGTCACGCTCCAGGTCGATGAGGCGTGGCGCGAGCGGATGTCCCGGCGTGACCGCTTTGTAGTGACGGCGATTGGCCTGCCGCTGTTGCTGCGCCATGGACGGCGACCGTTGGGACGCTCCTCACCGCGAGCCAGTGACGAATGAACACCGTACCCGGCTGGCCGCTGGCTTCAGTGATCATAACGACACGAGGCCGCCCAGAGCTGGTTCGCGAGTCGATTGCCGCGGTGGTCGCCCAGAGTTACCCAGGGGACATCGAGTGCATTGTGGTACACGACCAAGAGCCGCCCAACGAGAGCCTAAGGCTCCTGGGTACTGCGCAGCACAGCGTTCGTGTGGCCGCCAACCGCTGCACACCCGGCGAGGCCGGCGCCCGCAACACGGGGCTCGGTCTAGCAGCTGGCGACTACATAGCAACGTGCGACGATGACGATATGTGGCACCCAGACAAGCTGCAGGTCCAGGTCAAGCGCCTGCTCGACGAGCCCGACCTGCTCGTCGTGGGCTCGGGCATACGCCTGCTGCTACCCGGTAACAGAACCCCCGACTGGCCGGGCCGGCAGGAGCGGATCAGCTATCAGCTCCTGCTGCGCAATCGGGTGAAAGAGTTGCACTGCTCGACGCTGGTGATGCGCCGTGAGGCGTTGGTCAAGGTCGGCCTCTACGACGAGGAACTCCCTTACAGTTACGGATTGGACTACGACTGGGTGCTGCGCGCGGCGAAAGTCGGCAGCATCGGCTTGGTGGCGCAGCCGCTCGCCGACATTCGCAAGGACGGCACGTCGTGGTATCAGGGTGGTGCGCACAAGACGGCGGAAGGGCTGGAATGCTTGCTAGCCAAGCATCCGGACATCGCCACTTCACGTCGCGGGCATGCGCGCATACTCGGTCAGATCGCCTACGCGCGGTCCTCCCTGGGTGAGCGGGGGTCGGCACTTAGGTACGCCTTGAGGGCGCTCTCGAGGTGGCCCTTGTCCCCCCATCCTTACGTCGCGCTGGTACAAATCACGACGCGAATTCATCCCTCTTATGTGCTGCGGGCGGCCCAGCTACTGCGTCGTGGCCAAGCTTAGAAGCACTTTGTGCCTGGGTTGACCGGCGAGGGTTCCGGAGAAAACGTCGTTCGGAACTCACGAGCCATCTGAGGCTCAGATTCCACGATGAACTGACCCTCGGAGCCCTACCGACACGCTCTCCGCCTTGATTGCTATCAGAGCGTCGATTATTTAAGGAAGTTCGGTCTCAATAGACTGAAGCAAGCGCTCACGGCGCTGGCCAAGGAAATGGAGACAGGCATCCTGTGGGTGCCGAAAACCTATGCCACCAGGCGATATTCATGAATCACGCCTCTGGCGCGGTCGCGCCAGCTTGCCATCCCCGGTGACCCGATCATGCCTGCGCCCTTGAGGCCACGGCTCGTGCACCTATCTGGGTACGAAGCTGGGCCGCGGATTGGCGGCCGCCTCCTCGGCTTCCTTGTGCAGAACCCGGTCATTCTTCCAGAGGAGGACATAAGCGAGCATGGTGAAGGCAAGGGGCGGCCCCACCGCAATGTAGACGATCATGAACGGGAAGCCCAGAATCAGGACGAGCACGCCCACCATCCCGTAGGGCGTCGGATCTCGCCAGTACCGCCAGATGCCGTAGAGGAAGAAACAGCAGTACAGCGTGGCACCCACCATGCCGCTGGTGATGAGCAGCATCCAGAACTGGCCGTTGCCGCCGATGTCGCGGGAGCCGCAGGTGTGGCAGTTGGCCGTCTTGCCGACCACGATCGAGTTGGGGCCGCCCAGTACGTGCCTGGTGTCCCCGTAGCCGATGACGGGGGAGGCCACCGCGCCGCCTATGGCGGCCACGGACAGGTTCGAGCGGGAGGCGTCACTCTTGCCGTGCTGCAGCCGCTGGCTGATGAGGCTTTGCAGCGGAGAGACGACCACCACGACCGCTATCAGCGCGAGCACACTGCAAAGGCTGACGAGCAGGCCCAGCCTGCCCGTGGCGGCGAACCGGATCGCCACGTAAAGGACCGAAATGCCAAGGCCGATCCACAGCCCGCGGTCCAGCGAGTAGACGACCGGAACCAGCGCGACCGCCAGGACGATCAGCGTCTTCCGGCGCTCCTTGCGGTTGCCATAGGCCCACCAGGCCACGATCAGCCAGGGCAGCGTGATAGCCAGGACGTTGCCCCACATGTTGGTGTAGTCGAACGGCGCCCTGGGCCGGCCCACGGCGTAGCCGAGGATGTTCTGCACCTGGGAGAACCCCGGGTGCAGCATCATCCCGAGCGTCCCGTTGTTGTTTCGGATACTGTGCGGCAGCAGGTAGGACGTCGGCGAGGTGAACTGGAAATGCGGGTCGAGCACGCCGAGCACCCCGCCGATCACGGTGTAAATACCAACCAGGCCAAGCAGCCAGGCCAGGCGGCGCCGCGGCAGTTCCTCCTCGGTCAGGTTGCCCGCGTAGATGAGCAGGATCGTCACCGCGAAGTAGACGCCGGTGCGCAGCATCCAGGAGATGATCCGGCTGCCGGTGGGGCTCGGCGCCGTTCCTGGCGCGGTCAGCGAGATCGTCGCGATGGAGAACAGGGTCACGAGAAGGAACAGCGACCAGATCTTGAACCCGGGCGGGAGCTTGATGGTCCTGTCGTTGTACGCCCGCCAGCGCCACATCCGGCGAACCATCGGGAAGGCGAGGACCATCGCGAAGTAGTCCCCGACGCCCAGGCACCACCACAGCGGCCAGCCGACGAGCAGGACCACGATGGGCCAGGCGGGATCGCGCGCAAACCAGCTTCGCCTCTTGGCCCGGGGGGTACGGCCGGGGACCTGCGGCTCGGCCGCGGGCGCACCCTTGAAGCCGCTTAGGCCGTTCTGGCGGGCTCGCTCAGGGGCGGTCGTCACGATCGGCTCCTCGTTACCTCTGCGGGGCAACTGGGCGCTGCTGCGTACGCTTCAGCCTGCCTCATCACTGTCCCCCCGAGCTAGCCCTGTCTTTTCACCGGGGTTTGGTGACTGAGCGGCGCGCCTAAATGGAAAAGTGCTCCTGACCTGGGACGATAAGGATTGTCGAGGCCTTTATCACTCCAAGTTCGAGGAGCACCTTCCATGTGAACGCTACTGACCCATGCGGACAACCTGCCTGAGAGATGCTCGGTCGTGCCGCGAAGGGGGCGTTGTCACCTTTGCTTGCCGGCACGGGACAGGGCGATGGCCGAAGACCAGGCCAGGCAACCTCTTGTGCGCGGTGATCTCGTCGGCGACGACCCGGATCGTGCTGGCGGGGATGGCGAAGCCGAGGCTGGCACTGCCGGTCCCGGCGGAGGCAGCGGCGGTGTCCATGCCGATCACCGCGCCGGCCGCGTCCACGAGCGGGCCGCCGGAGTTGCGCGTCGGTTTGCAGCAGCCCGTGCAGCCTTTCGGGGTTCGACCCGGTCTGGTCCGCGGCGGTGATGCTCCGGCCGGTCGCCGAGATGATTCCTTGACTCACCCTCGGGCTGCCGCCGAGCCCCAGCGCGTTGCCGATGGCCAGGACCTGGTTGCCCACCGCGATGCGCGCGGAGTTGCCGAACCGGACCGCCGGGAGACCGGCAGCCCGCTCACCCGCAGCACGGCGATATCGGCGGCAGGATCGGTGCCGATCACTGCCGCGGGATGGGTGCCGTGCCCGCGGATGCTGGGCCAGGCCGCATAGCGCCGTGACACCGGGTGCGCCGGCAGGCATACGCCCAGGGCTGCGGTCAGCAGCGCAGGCCCCGCCGTCCCGCCGTCTTGTCAGGCGATACGCCAGCCGGGCATGCCGTAATGCCGCAAGTACCCGTCGCCCGGCCCGGAGAGGAGATGCATCATGCGTCGATTGCTAACGGAATTCCGTCAGTTCATCCTGCGTGGCAACGTGGTCGACCTGGCGGTGGGCATCGTCATCGGCGTGGCCTTCACCGGCGTGGTCCAGGGCCTGGTCGGGGACCTGATCAACCCGATCATCGCGATGCTGTTCGGCAAGCCCGACTTCACCAAGTTCCACTTCACCGTCAACCACGCCATCTTCGCTTACGGTGATTTCATCAACCGCGTGATCACGCTGCTGATCGTCGGCGGCGCCGTGTTCTTCCTGGTAGTCAAGCCGGTGAACCTGATGATCGACCGGTTCCGCCTGTCCCCTTCGTCGCCGTCCCCGGCGACCAAGACCTGCCCCGACTGCTTCACCGACATCCCGGCCAAGGCCCGCCGGTGCCCCAACTGCACCAGCGAACTGTCCCCATCCAGCCGTGAAGAGGCACCGGCGCCCGCATAAGAAAGGAGGAACCATGGCAGGCAAATTCGTGCAACAGAAAGGCTCGACCGGCAAGTACCACTTCAACCTCGATGGATGGTAACGCTGGCCAAGTCAAGTTTTTGCCGCTGCTCCGGGCCTTCAGATCTGCTCTTAGGTATAGATGTCCTCATCTGGGTTGTCACTGATGGTCTCTGCGGTGCTGAGGTGCAGGTATGTATCCAGGCCCGTCAGGTGCAGCAGCCGCTGGACGGCCGGTTTCGCGCCGGTGATGACGAGCCGGTGCCCGCACCCGGCCACGCGTTTGTAGGCCCCGACCAGGACCGACAGGCCAGCGCAGTCGGTGAAGTCAAGACCGGATAGGTCCACGACAAGCAGCGGCGGGTGGTGTTCCAGAGTCCTGCTGATGGCGCTGTGCAGAAGGTCGCGGTTGGACACGTCAAGCTCGCCCCGCAACCGCAGCATTGATCGCTGGCCGTGGTGTTCGGTGACGATAACTAGATGCGTAGTCGGATTCACCGGTCGCGCTCACGTCCGGATGGGCAGCGCCGTGACCGGAGACATGGCGGTGGCAGCGCCGCGAGCTGATATCGGTTCGCGAGGGTCCCGAGGCGGTAACCGGCCCAGGCGATGACAGCCGATGGGGCGGAATGGGCTGGACTAGCTGATACCGCCGGGCGGAGGCGTGCTGGCGAGGCCTCATGTGTGCGGTCGCCGCAGGCTCTCCTGGCTTGGGCGGGCTCATCTGTAACCAGCACTGCACGGTGCGGGGAACGAAAATGTCCCGCTGGGACGAGCTCATCGCGCTCGCGAACCCTCTGTGCCACAGATCATCACCTCCGAAGGTGCGATCCGCGGACACACGGCGGAACCGGGGCATAATCTACCGTGCTGTGCGCCGTCCTGCAAACGGCCGGGCAGCCCGCCGCGCGGGCTACACTTTGGGGCTAGGCTCCGGTCTGGGCAGGCCGGTCAGGCCCAGGTCCGAGGGGTGAAGATCACCGACTCGGTCATCGCTGGCAGGCCCGGTACTACCGCCGAGTATCTCGGTGGCTACATCCGCGACGCGCCGACGTGAATCGCGCGCCCGCCTGCGCAGTACGTCAAAGGCCGTTACCGCATCCAGGCGATGAGTACCCATGAGGTAACCGACGGCACGCTCGATGACCACCCGGTAATCCAGGGCGTATTGCAGTTGGCCGGCCACGATGCTGTGTTCCTGAGCTGCAAGGGCGGCGGCTAGGACTTCCGCGATGAGGCCGCTGTAGGCGATCAGTGCATCGACGTCCGACTTATCCCATTCGACGGGTTCATCGCGGTAGACGTTCAAGGTGCCGACCGGACTGCCGCCGAGCAAGATCGGGGTGCCAGCGACCGCCCGCACCTGGGCGGATAGCCGGGTGCGCAGCTCCGGCCAGCGGTGGTCGGCGTGCACGTCGGCGCTGACGACCTCGCGGGCGTACACATAGGACTCATAACACGGCCCCTGACCGTCGGACGCCTGAGCCACTTCGAGCTGGCGGGCGGCTTCGTCGGAGGCAGCGACATAGGACAGGTCCCCGGACTCGGTGATGAACATGATGCCAGCGCCGCCGTAGCCGAATACGCCATGGACGGCATCGACGGTGCGCTTCATGACGCCTGCCACGTCACCGTCGAACGCCGCCTCATGAAGCCGCTGCAGGCTGGACCGCAGCGCCTCCTCGTCAATATGCGCCGTCATCACGGCCTCCTCAGCAGCGGCACATGCCCGAGCGCGGCTGCCGCCCTTCGGCCCTGCCCGCTGTGGCGTTCAAGGTGCAGGAATGCGGCCAGGCTACCGGAAAACGCCGACCTGGTTACCGCCCCGCCGCCGGCGATTTCCCGGGCCGCGAGGCATGCGGACAACTCCGGCGCGGGTCCGTGAATGGGATGACCTGTGCTGGGCAGCAGCCCAGTGACCGGGCGCAGGCAGTCTGGGGGACAGGCGTGGAAGAGTGGACCCGACCGAGGGCATTGAGGTCCTGGGTGGCCGGGACGCTGAGCACGCCTCCGGATGATGCCGAGGTGCTCCGCTACCGCGCTAACTTGGCCGAGGTCAGGATGTTCACCGCCGCGCGGGCGCTGCGGGCGGGGCTTCCGCCGGGCCGGGCCAATGACCTGGTGATCGCGGTCGCCGAGCTGACCGCTAACACACTGATTCATACCAGCAGGCCGGGGACGCTGACGATATGGATCACCGATGATGAGGTCATCTGCCAAGTGCAGGACCAGGGTCTGATCACCGACCCGCAGGCGGGCATGGTCCGGCCCGCGCCCGATGCACCCGGAGGCGGCCGTGGGCTTTGGGTCGTGTATCAGGTCTGCGATCAGGTCGAGATCAGCATCGGGCAGGCCGGCACGACAGTCCGGGTCCACATGCTACGCAGTCCCAAGTCGGCCTGAGGCCCATCGGCGGCGCGCTGCATCCGCCGGGGCCGGTGGCCCGTCGCTGGGGCCAGCAGCAGACTTTCATCTCGCTGTCGCAGGTGAGGCGGGCAACGGTTTCTCAGGAGCTTTGCCCGGTTGCGGTAAACCGGCGCTGGCACGGCTGCGTCGCCCGCCCGGCCGGGGTGGTCACCGCGGGCCCTCGTGGTCACCGGCCCGATGGCTGGTCACCGGCGTCCTGGGGGATATCGGACCCGAACGACTCGTGGCAGGCCTGGTAGATCAGGCTGGGCTCGCGGGCCCGCTAGTGCCGCAGCCTGGCCAGCACCCAGGCCAGGCGCTGGCGGACGTCGGTGAAGTCCACCGCCTGGCCCGCCGCTGTATCCAACTCGTCGTCCAGCGCCGCGATCCCGTCCTGGAGCTGGCGGTAGTGGATCCGCAGCCCGCGTACCCGGTTACGCAGCCATGGCTGGCTGCGGGCGATATCAGACAGCAAGCTGCCGGGCTGGGCCGCGTTGCGTGCTTCCTCCCGGGCCGCTTCGCCGAGCACGCCGGGCGCCCGGCACACCTCGCCGGGCTTGCTCCCGGTGTGGGGCGGCGGCGCCTAGGGCTGCCTCAAGCTGGTGCATGGCCAGCAGCGTGCGATCTTGATCAGCTGCCCGCTGGCCGGCCCGGCGCTGCTGGGCCTGCGTCAGCGCGTCTGGGCCCGGCTCCTGGCCCTTGGCCGGCGTGCCGTGGCCTGGCGTTGCGGGCGGCGGCTTTGAACTGGTCGATCTCGGCCTGCAGTCGGCGGGTCTCTTCCTGGAGTTCCAGCACCCGGCGGACACCGGCGAGGTTCAGCCCGTCGGAGGTCAGGGCCATGATCTGGTGCAGCCGGCCGATGTCATCGGGGCTGTAGCGGCGGGTCCCGCCGGGGCTGCGGGCTGGGTCCAGCAGCCCCTCACGCTCGTAGATGCGCAGCGTCTGTGGGTGCAGGCCGGTCAGCTCGGCAGCGACCGAGATGCTGAACAGCCCACGCCCCGGCTGGGTCCATGGTGTGGTCACCACGGCCAGCCCCATACCTGGCTAGGGCGCGGCCCGAGGATGACCACCGGATCGTCAAACTCTGCCGCCGTTGCGCTGCGCCCATGCCGGCTGGCCGGGGCTGTGGCGGGCGGCTCGACGTGGACCGGCCCGGCCCAGATCGGCTGACCGGGCGCCGGGCCAAGGAGGAATGGCGAGCCGCGCCATCGTGCCGCCGGGACCGGCTGCCTGGGCTGGGGCGGCTGGCCGCTGGGTTCCCTCGCCGGGTGGCCCCGGTCGTAGTCCGCCTGCCGGCCAGGGTCGCGGAGCAGGTCGTAGGCGTCGGTCAGCGCCCGGAACCGGGCCGCAGCCTGTGGGTCGTGCGGCCGTGCATCGGGGTGCGCACGCTGCACCGCCCGGCGGTAGGCACGCGCGATGTCCCGCTGGGAAGCGCCCGCGCTCACCCCCAGCACGCTGTAGGGATCGCCGCGATGTCGCCGGTGTCCAGGATGCTCCACGCGTGCCTCCTCCCGCCCGGGCGCTGGTCTCCCGCCAGTCCGTGCCTTCTCCTCATTGTCAGAGTAGAAAATCTGAGCGACCTCTTGTCAAGAGACTGCTGTGATGTTATATACATAGCCGGGCGCCCACCATGGATACCGAACCCGTTAGCCCAGGAAGGGGGCAACACGCCATGTTGATGCGCACCGACCCGTTCCGCGACCTCGACCGGCTCACCCAGCAGATGTTCGGCACCATGGCCAGGCCCGTGGCCATGCCGATGGACGCCTTCCGCAAGGGCGACACCTTCTACGTCAAGCTGGACCTGCCCGGCATCACCCTGGACGCGATCGACCTGACCGTGGAGCAGAACGTGCTGACCGTCCACGCGACCCGGCCGGGCATGGACGGCGACGTGGAACTGCTGGTCGCCGAGCGCCCCTCGGGCACCTTCACCCGGCAGGTGTTCCTCGGCGACACCCTCGACGCCGACCACATCGACGCCGACTACACCGCCGACGTGCTCACCCTGGCCATCCCGGTCCACGAGGCGGCCAAGCCCCGCAAGGTCGCGATCACCAGCCAGGACACCAAGCAGATCAGCCCGGCCTGACCGCGAGGCGGGTTCCCGGCAGCAGCCGTGTGCCTAAAGGAGCCTCGGCGCAGCACCCGCCGCGCGCCGGTGAATCCCGCCAAGGCCCCGGCCAGCGATCACCCGTTCGGACGTGCTGCCCGCGCCGACGGACATGCCTCGGGTTCCGTCCCGGCGCGGGCAGCGCCGCACCCGGGGTGCTCGCGCCGCCCGTGGCACCCCAGCCTGGCAGGACGGCGTGGCCAGCATGCCGGCGTAACCGGCCGGGCCGGCCGCCCCGTCAGGCACGGTGGTCTTCCCTCGGCGTGGTGCTCCGGCAGCGAGGTGAACGTGCCGGCCTTGGCCGTGTCGTTGCAGGTCGCCCCCCACGAATTGGCTGGTATTGGAACAGCCGCGCCACCGTTGGGCAGCGGCGGGCAGCGCAGTGTCCGCAATCGGGCCGGCACGGTGGCGCGCGGCCGGGAGACGCCCGGTGCGCGGCACACGGCGCCCGGCATGCCGAGGCGGCGGCCGTGCGCTGACACCGTCGCGGACCGCGCGGTGCTGACGGCCGGGCTGAGGCCGTCAGCGCTGTGGCGTCACGACGACCTTGACCGAGCCGGGGTCGCGGGCACCCGCGGTGAGGGCCTGCTCGGCGTCGGCGAGACCGTAGTGCCCGGTGACCAGGGCATCGAGGTCGACCCGTCCCGACGCCGCCAGGGTGATGGCGTCCGGCCAGGTGTTGGCGTACCGGAACGTGCCGGTCACCTCGAGCTCACGGGTTTGGACATGGGCCAGCGGGAGCGGGATCTCATCGGCGCCCATCCCGACCAGGACCACCCGCCCGGCCCGGCGCACCGCCCGGATCGCGGCGCCGGTGGCGGCCGGGTTTCCGGAGCATTCCAGCAGCACATCAGGCTCGATCGCGGCATCGGCCAGCGACGTTTCACCTACGTTGAGGACCTCGCTCGCGCCGAGTTCCCGGGCGAACGCCAGCCGCCGCGGGTTAACATCGGTGACCGCGACATAGGTGGCGCCGAAGGCCTTGGCCGCCTGCAGGCACACCAGGCCGATCGGGCCGGCGCCGGCCACCAGCACCCGTGAGCCCGGCCCGGCGCGCGCCTTACGGCACGCCCAGACGCCGACCGACAGCGGCTCGACCAGCGCGGCCGCGTCGTCGGACAGGCTGTCCGGTACGGGGTAGGCGAACTCCTGGTGCACCGCGACGTACTCGCAGAACGCGCCGTCGATCGGCGGGGTACCGAAGAACCGCATGCGGGGGCAGAGGTTGTAGCGCCCGGCCCGGCAGTACTCGCA
>Ga0070706_100005140_pt1 | contig 12491 bp, 10 predicted proteins | sample KBSK5501metaG_FD_65476 | JGI IMG/M metagenome (GOLD analysis project Ga0070706, IMG submission 65476) | Corn, switchgrass and miscanthus rhizosphere microbial communities from Kellogg Biological Station, Michigan, USA - KBS K5-50-1 metaG | ecosystem: Host-associated > Plants > Roots >...
GTCGGAAACGGCCCAAGCGGTCACTGCAGCTGCGATTCCGGCGAGCACCGCGCGTACAAATCGCGTCAACGGAATCACGACCATCGGTTCTTCTATTAGTACCACTAGTGCTTTCGTTTCAGCGGTTTGCCGAACAGAATGATTGCAAACGGTTCCCTTTCGGGAGTAAAATAAATGCACTCTGGGTGAAGATTTCTCGAGGTTTTTGCTCCGTGCCGCGTCCTCGTGCCGGATATCAACAACATTATCTACATCTTCTGGTAAACAAATGTTTTGTGTGGAGACCGCTATGAAATTCAATAAACAATCCGGTCAGGTATTGATTGGCACGGCGTTCGCGATGGTCGTGTTGGCCGGCTTCGCCGGTCTGGCAATCGACATGGGCACGCTCCGCTACGCAAAGCGTTTGCAGCAAACGGCCGCGGACGGCGCTGCCATGGCTGGCGCCGATGAAATCCGTTACAACGGCGGTGCTGGGGTTACGGGAACGGCGAGGCATGAAGCGACCTTGAATGGATTTGTCGATGGTTCGAACAATGTTACCGTTACGGTCAATCGGGCGCCCCTATCGGGACCGCACATCGGCAACATGAACTATGTTGAAGTCTACGTGACAGCGGATCAGCCGACCTACTTCATGCGCCTTTTCGGCGTGAACAGCAAGACCGTGACAGCGAGGGCAGTTGCGACGCTGATCGGCCAAAGCGGCACTGCGCCAGGTTGCGTGTATACGCTTGGGCCTCCGGGAACGGGAGTCGGTGTCACAAACTCAGGTACTCCAAAGTTGAATGCGCCCACATGCGGAATTGAGGACAACGGGGACTTTACAACGAACGGCAAGAAGGTGGACATCACCGCGGGCAGTATTGGTGCTGTGGGAGACACGACAAACAACGGCGGCGGGTCAGTGCTTTGCGGAAGCCCTTTGGCAACTTGTAACGTGGCTAAGATTCTTCCGACGACCGATCCGCTGTCCTTCCTACCGACGCCGGCTGTCGGAACTCCAGTTAACTGGACTGGAACTCCGGTACCGGGAACGACGTACAACGCCACAACCATCAATAGCGGACAGATCGTAAACTTCCCTCCGGGTACTTATATCTTCAACAACGGTTTGACGATCAATGGAGGCGCGACGGTTTGTAATCAAGTTGCCGCCGGGTGCACTATTGGTGGGGCGCCAAACGCCGGTGTGACCCTGTATATCAACGGTGGAAACCTTACGGTTAATGGAACCGCTTCTGTAGAACTTTCGGCGCCGAACTCGGGGACATACGCGGGGGTTCTTTTTTATCAAAATCCCACCGACACCAACAAAGCCGTAATTGACGGTACGAGCGACTCGTATTACCAGGGCGGACTGTATTTCCCCGGAGCGGAACTCGATTTTGGCGGCAACAGTTTCACCAACGCTACGGCCCAATACACTCTCATCGTGGCGGCCGACTTAAAACTGAATGGCACGTCAACCGTCCAATTAAACTCGAATTACTCAACACTTCCTGGCGGTGTCTCAATTATCGAGAATGCAGTTTTAGTTGAATAGAGGTCTAGAAAGTACAAGACACCATGAGAGCTAAACATTTATCGATATTTAGAACTTCTTCCCTGAAAACGCCTCGACGTTCCCTGCAGTCCGGCCAGAGCCTCGTTGAATTTGCCATAATGCTGCCACTTCTTCTGTTGTTGCTACTTGGAGTGATAGAGATAGGACGGTATGCTTACTTCTCCATACTCGTAGGAAACGCGGCGCGCGCGGGTGTCGCATACGGATCGCAAACCCATATTACGGCGGATGACTCGAACGGATACATCACGGCGGCAGCCGACAACGATTTCAAAAACAACGGCCAGCCCGTGAGTAATCTGACAGTCAGTGTAGCCGGTGTCTGCGGTTGTGACAATTCGGGTACGATTACGGCAACGGATTGCACCAGTGGCATTTGTCCTGCCGGACAAAATAAGGTCGTTTCGTTGCAAGTCACCTGCGTCGGTAATTTCACCTCACTTTTTAATTATCCGGGTATTCCGCAGACGTTTACCGTGACGCGGAGCGCGATCATGCGAATTGGCACATGATAAATCAACAAGGCAAATCCGTGTTTCCAGCTAGCTGCGATCGTTTGTTAGCGCGGCTCCTAGCACTACAGCTGCGGTCGTGCAGTAGAGAACGAGGCGCTACCCTTGTTGAATATGCCTTTGTTGTACTTATTTTCATGGGGATACTTTTCGGCATTAGTGGTTTTGGACATATGCTTTTCGTTTACCACTATCTCAACAACGCTGCCAGGGAAGCCACCCGATACGCCGCTGTGCGGGGTTCGACTTGCGCAAACGATGCGGATAGCGGGAGTTGCGCTGCAATGAACTCGGCTTCCGGAAACTCAGGGCCGACGACAGCCGCGGACATAAAGACGTATGTTACTAGCATTACTCCGTCGAGCATCGAAACCGGTAAACTCGTCGTGCCCACTACCGCTGCTTATTTTTGTGGTGTTTCTGGTTCCAAGTGCACGCCAGCTATTACTGGCGCTCCAGCAAGTTGCAACACAGACGCTACCGCCAACGGACCTGGCTGCACCGTGAAGGTCACGGTCGCTTACCCCTATAACTTTATTTTCCCGCTTCTTCCCACAGCTACTACAATTACCGCGCCATGTACGCAGCCGGGGTTCTGTCTAACTAGCACGTCCCAGATGGTCATCGTCCACTAGTAGCTGCGATCCAGCCTCGTTTTTGATTGTTTTTCATTTATATCTAGTTTTCAGCGACTTACGGACTCGAGCGGTGCGGGGGGACCAGAGATCTGCCATACCCTCTTTTGCATCCTTTCGCACTCCCGAGGTTCCTGCTCCGTCCACAAAAGGAGACCCAGTTACTCCTCCGTTCTGAATTCCCACCTCGCTTGCGCTTTCACAACCCACTAAGTCACCCGGTTCCAATCACATACCGGCTCCGGTCTCTCTAGAGAATGGCGTTTAACTTGCTCCCAACAGCACGAGCTATAGTTATCCATGAGCGAACAGAAGACAGCGCTTACCATGAACCGCGCCTCGGCAGAACTGTGCGGCAATCCCCCTGATATTGACCTGCAAAAAAACCGATCCGCCGCCATTAATCCGGCCAGCCCTCTGGCAAAACTGCTAGAAGGCGCAAAGCGGGTTTTCTCCTTTCCCGCGATGCTCGCCATGGCTCTGGTTGGCAGGGTCTTCTACGAAGCGCGAAATTTCTTCGTTGATCCCGACTTGTGGTGGCACATCAAAGTCGGACAGGATCTCCTCCGTACGCATCACTTCCCGAGCACCGACCCTTATTCCTGGACCGTGGCTGGCCAGCCTTGGATTGCCTACGAGTGGCTTGGCGAAGTCGCTCTGGCTCTCGTTGATCGGGCTGGCGGGGTGATGGCGCTGTCTGCGTTCTTGATTATTCTCTCGAGCGTCATCATGCTTGCGCTCTACGGACTAGCGGCTTCGCGTGCGCAGAACTCCAAAGCCGGATTTGTCTCCGCGCTGATCTTGTGCTCCTTGGCGTTTGCCTCTTTCACTATGCGGCCGCAGATGTTTGGCTATTTGTTTTTGGTGCTTACACTTCTGGTAATGGAGAAATTTCGTCAGGGCGTAACGTGGCCGCTGTGGACGTTACCCCTGATTTTCCTCGCTTGGGTGAACACGCACGGCTCCTTCATCATCGGCGTCGGCGTAGTAGTATTGAATCTAGTGGCTGGATTGTTCACGTTTCAATTAGGCAGCGTGGAAACGGTAGCTTGGACACGAAAGCAACGCATTAAGCTCGAAGCGTGCCTCTTGTTTTGCCTCGCCGTTTTGTCGATCACACCGTATGGCGTCCAGCTTGCCGTCTATCCCTTCGACATGGCGATGTCTCAGCCAATCAATGTTGCCAACGTAAATGAATGGCGCTCAATGCCGTTCGACGTGTTGGGAGGGAAGATCTTCCTTGGGCTAATCGTCATCTCTTTCATATTGCAGATGCTGTTCCGCTTTACCTGGCGCTTGGAAGAATTTCTGTTGGCAATAGGCGGGGCAGTTATGGCCTGTTTGCATATTCGTTTTGTGCTGCTCTTCGTTCCATTTTTCACTCCGATCTTAGCAGCAATGCTGGCGCGGTGGATTCCAGCGTACCAAAGACCAAAAGATAAATTTGCACTGAATGCGGTTCTCATGACGGGCGCTATATTGGCGATGGCCTATTACCGGCCGACACAAAAATCGCTGGACGAGGCGGTAAGCAAACAATTTCCAGTTGGCGCGCTGAGCTACCTTGCGGACCACCCACTCTCCGGAAAAATGCTGAATACGTACGGATTCGGCGGATATCTGATAAAGGCCGGAATTCCGACATTCATTGATGGTAGAGGCGATCTGTACGAGCGCGGAGGAATCTTCGGAGATTACGTCCATTTGATGAAATTCAAGCCCGGCGCTTTCAGCATACTTCGCAATTACGATATTTCGGTCTGCATGCTGAGCCGTGATGAAGAACTTTCCGTAGCGCTGCTCGACTCGCCAAATTGGCAGCGGGTGTACATTGACAAGACCAGCGCGATCTTTGTTCGGCGATGACGGAACCACTCGCCTCTGGCATGCAGATCAACCAGCCTGAACACCTCATTTCCAATCCTGGCTGCCGTCGGACACTTGCGTGGGTTGTTTTGATTTTCATCTTTGCGTTATACGCTTTCTGCTTGGCGCGAATTCATCCCACGAGATTTTTCGGATTGTCCGAGGACGATTCGATCTATTTCAGTTCCGCTCGCGAAATTGCTCAAGGCCGCGGTTATGTGTTGCCAAGCGTTCCTGGCACACCCGCTGCCACCAAATATCCCATTCTTTATTCATGGATATTGTCCTGGGTTTGGCGGTGGAATGCGAATTTTCCAGACAACCTGCGTTTGGCCGCAGCGTTGAATGGCGCATTTGGAATAGCATTCTTGACGATGGCCTTTGTATTCCTCAGAAGCTTGAAAGGACTGGGCGATGTCGCTGCGCTAACAATAACCGCTTTCTGCGCTGTAAATCCCACTGTCTTGTTTTTATCGGCAAACTTAATGTCGGATGTGCTCTTCGCCGCACTCACATTGGGAGCCTGCATCCTCGCCGCCAAGACAACGGAAAAGGATTCGCAGGCAGGCACTGCGGTACTTTGCGGCGTCGTTACGGGCATTTCAATTCTTGCGCGTACTCTGGGAGCCCCAGTGGCCGCAGGATTGTATTTTGCGATTCTGTTGCGAAGCGGGTGGCGCAAATCCACGATTTTTGCCGCATGTGTTGTACCGTTTGCTGCTGCTATTTTCGCGCGCTCGATTCTTGCCGTGCCGCAAATGCCGGCCGTTGCCGCGCCGCCATGTGCAGATTCCTGGCGAATGACTTGGCTTTACTACACAAGCTACACAGGCTACTGGAAGGCCGATACTTTCTCGAATCATGTTCTCGGGCAAACCGTAAAAAGTGGAGTCTCGTCGGTCCTATTTCAGCCCGGTATCTACGTTTTCAATCCATCCTTCATTCGGCCTGCGCTGCTCGGGTTTGTGCTACTCGTGATCGTTTCCGCGCTGGCCGTCCGCGGCCTGGTCAGACAGGCCCACGCAGGAGGATGGCTGCCGATTCACCTTGCCCTAGGATGTTACCTGTTGCCAGTGATCGTGTGGAATTATGCAGCTTCAGGACGGTTCTTAATTCCGTTCCTACCACTCCTTCTTGCAGGGATCTGGGTGGAATTTCGATACGTCATCGCCCAAATACGTGCCTCGGTCCAGCGGCCGCATAGCATTGCAGCAAAGGTTGCGGCGGGGTTCTTTTGCGCGATTGGAGCTGCACTCGCCATAGGCGCTGGTATTTCCTGCTGGCGAGGAATCCAATCGAACACACAGCTCAGCGAGTCAAGAGCTTCTCTGCTTGAGGATAAGCGAGAAGCCTATTCCTGGCTTCAGCAAAATAGTCCAGCTGACGCGCGGATCCTGGCCTATGAAGACGTGAGCGCATATCTCTATTCTGGTCGCCTCGGAATGCGCCCCACAATTTTTTCGCCAGCCGGGATATATCGCCCGGAGATTTTCAATCGCGAGCTTTCCTGCCTCACATCGAGCGCTGAACCGATTGGGGCAACTTTTTGGCTCGTGGCCGACGATGATTTTGGGTATGAATGGGAACCGGCGAACTCGCGAGCGAGACAGCTCGAGCGCGAGATGGAAGGCCGGGTCCAACCGCTGTTTCGCAGCTCGCGCGGATATGTCCGGATGTATGAGCCTCAGAAACTGGGCCGGCAACATGGCCAAAATATGTGCCTGGGAAATGTAACCAAAGGATCGTCCGAAGCCAAGTAGACGTCCACAATCGGAGACCTAGGTGAGGACGCCTGGCTGGATCCGCGAATGTCCAGCAAACATGCCCAATAGAATCAATAATATGGACCGATTGTTGCAGCGCCGTGAGTGGCGCTCAAGATGCTATTACCAAGACAAGCGGTCACTCCCTGCGCCGCTAGATCTTAACTCAACTGACTGAGAGGAAAGACAATGAAGAACTTCATTATTCGTTTGTGGAAGGAAGAAGAAGGCCAGGACTTGACGGAATACGCTCTCTTGCTCGTTCTGCTGTCCTTGGCTGCAATCGCATCACTGAACACTCTGGCGACGGCAATCAACTCTGTATTTGCCAAGGCTGCCACGAACCTCAGCACCACGTAATTGGGCCGCCTCAAGGAACTTCTGTAAAACCTGGTGCGCGACAGCCGTTTCGGCAAGTGCCCGGCGGCTGCTGCCATCCCGGAATAGTAATTGATTAAGCAATCTCAGATGGAGAGAAAAAGGAATGAAAAATATTCTGGTACGTTTGTGGAAGGAAGAAGAAGGCCAGGATTTGACGGAATACGCATTGTTGCTCGTCCTGCTGTCCTTGGCTGCAATCGCATCACTGAACACTCTGGCGACGGCAATCAATTCCGTCTTCGCTCAGGCTGCAACAAACCTCAGCACCACGTAATTCGGCCCATTCACCAGAGGTTTCGTGGATCGTTACGTAGCAGCCGCAGTGCTCGATGCTCGTGGCTGCTACGTTTTGGTCCCGGAATTTGGTCCCGGAATGCTGAGCATCATCCATTCGGGCTGCACATTTTCCAGTTGAGAGGTCACGGTAAGCAATGCGCGCAACGCAACTCATATGGACGCTCACTCTAGCGCTGACTGCGTCCGCGGCTTTAGTGGATTGGCATTCGCGTCGCATTCCTAATTGGCTGACGGTGCCGGGCATCCTTTCCGGAGTCGCGCTGCATATTGCACTGAACGGTTGGCAAGGTTTGCTGTTCGCTTTGAAAGGGACCGGCCTAGCCCTTGTTCTTTTACTTCCTCTGGTGGTATTACGTGCGCTCGGCGCAGGAGATTGGAAGTTGCTGGGAGCGGTTGGTTCTTTTCTAGGTTGGAGACTATTTTGTTTCGTCCTCTTCGGGAGCATTGTGGCATCGGGGATCATGGCGGTCGCTCAGATGTATCGCGCGGGTCGTGTAGTGGAAACATTTCGCAACATGTGGACGCTGGTAAAGGGATTCTTCGCATTCGGCTTGAAAAAGAACCCGCAAATTTCGCTCGACAATCCGCGCCTGTTGAAGTTGCCCTTCGGGGTGGCGGTTGCTGCCGCTACCTTCGTATGTTTTTGGGCGGCGCACCGGTCGATCTAAATCGCTATCGAATTAGCATTTATCACCAGTCCGTTGTACTAGGGAGAGATTATTCATGAATACGAATCGCCTGCTCATTGGGCTAGTCATCGCGCTGGTGATCGCATTCCTGCTCAGCAGCTTCGTTTACAAGCAATTTCAAAAGGCCTCTGTTGTTGCGCCGTCATCGACGCAGAGTTTAGTGGTCGCGGCCGTTCCGCTGCCGCTGGGAACGCGTCTTGACGCTTCGAATACGCGCATCATTCAGTGGCCCGCCAACCAAAAAGTTGCCGGAATGTTTTCGCGCACTGAAGATGTTGCGAACCGCGCCATCGTTACGCCGCTTGCAGAAAATGAAGCGGTGATAGAAGGCAAGCTGGCTCCGAAAGAGTCCGGAGCTGGACTCTCCGCGACAATTCCCGAGGGAATGCGCGGCGTGTCAGTTGCGGTCAATGAAGTAGTCGGCGTAGCGGGCTTCGTTACCCCTGGCACTATGGTGGACGTGCTTGTTACTGGACGGCAGATGGGTAAGGAAAATACCGGTGGCGACATTACACGCACGATCCTAGAAAATATTCGTGTTCTGGCTGCCGGCCAAAAAGTCGAACAAGACCGCGAGGGCAAACCTCAGACGGTTGCCGTTATCACTTTGCTTGTCACTCCCGATGAAGCTTCGAAACTGACTTTGGCCGCCACCGACGGAAGAATCCAATTGGCGCTGCGCAATACGGTTGACACCAAGAAAAACGATCCACCTACGATTTTACAAGCCGACGTTTTTACCCCAACGGGACAGAAGCCGCAGGTTAAACGTAGCGGCGGCGGCGGTAAGAAATCAACTGCTCCGGTCGTACCTCCGCCGTACGTCATTGAAGTAATCACTGGAAACAAACGCGAGAACAAGTCGTTTCCGAATACGAAGGATCACTAGAGGAAACCATGCCAGGACAATTCCAAATGACGAAAACGTTGTGCACCATTTTTCTCGCTTCATTGTGTTTGGGCGGATCGTCGGTATTGGCGCAGGATTCTACGCCAGGGGCGGCTAGCCCATCGCAGCAATCTGTGCCTGCGCAAGCGCCTGTGGCTCAGGTCCCTGCAAATCAAGCTCAGGAATCATCTGAACCGCAGACCCTGCACTTGCTCGTCGGGCGGTCCTTGGTGATTACATCGCCCTCACGGATTAAGCGCGTTTCTCTTGCCGATCCAGACATAGCGGAAGCGATTGTAGTCAGCCCAACGCAAGTGCTAGTAAACGGGAAGAAGCCAGGTGGGGTTTCGCTGTTGCTGTGGGACGAAACGGACCAGAGTCAGGCATTTGAAGTTTCAGTCGATATCGATGTGCTCGGACTGAGCCAGAAGATTCACGAAGTCTTCCCGGCCGAAAATGTTCACATCGACACTTCGAAAGATGTCGTGATCATTACCGGAAAGATCTCCTCCTCAGTCGTCGCTGACAAGATTTTGGAAGTCGTGAAAGGCGCGGCACCGAAGGTCACGAGTATGATGGAAGTTCCTCCCGTGCCTACCGGTGAGATTCTTTTGCAGGTTCGTTTTGCCGAAGTAGACCGCGCTGCATTGACCCAACTTGGCTTGAATATTTTGTCTACGGGTGTCGGCAAGACCGTGGGGTCAATCACAACGCAACAATTCGGCGGCGTAAGTGCCCCCGCCATCACGGATACTTTTCCCGTCAGGGGACCGCAAGGAAACCCGTCCGAGACCTTTTCCAGTAGCCAGACGCTCTTGAGCGCGCTCAATATTTTCCTGTTTAACCCGAACATTCACCTAGGAACGGCGATTCAGGCGTTACAAACGAAAAATCTATTTCAAGTCCTTGCTGAGCCCAATTTGATGACCGAATCAGGCAAAGAAGCCAACTTTCTGGCGGGCGGCGAATTTCCGTACCCCACCATTCAGGGTTCAAGCGGTGGTACTGGGGGCAATGCGGTTACTATCCAATTTAAGGAATTTGGAATTCGGCTGAGCTTTACGCCGATCCTCGCCGCGGACGGTACGATTCATTTAAAGGTGAAGCCCGAAGTCAGCACGCTTGATTTTGCTAACGGCGTCACACTCAACGGATTCAGTTTGCCGGCCCTTTCCACGCGCCGCGTTGAGTCCGAAATGAGCTTGGCTGATGGCCAGACTTTCGCGATCGCCGGACTGGTCGATAATCGCGTCACGGAATTGATGTCCAAGATTCCTGGTCTTGGCGACATTCCTGTGCTCGGGAAGTTGTTCCAGAGTAAGTCGTTCAATAAGAGCAAAAGCGAACTGCTCGTTATCGTGACGCCTCACATCGTGCGGCCCCTGAACCAGGATCAAGTCCCACGCGGACCGAATTTTCCGCAGCCCTTTTTGGATCAGATTACTCCCGCTCAACCAAGTGCGCCCGGCTCGAAGTGAGCGAGAATGAATCGGACTTTGATTGTCGTTGGCGCTATATTTAGCGGAAGAGAAAGCGGACCATCACCACATGTTGACTGCAGCCATCGCCAGCAGTGACCTGACCAGTTCGGCACAATTACTTGCCGGGCTGGAGCAAACAGGCCTCGTCACGTCCGTGCTGCAATGGGTGGTGCCTTCTGATCGTTTGCCCGATTCTGCTGATCAGATGCCAGACGTCGTCTTCCTTGACCTGGCCCGAGATCCGGAACCATTTTTCGTCTTTGCAAGCCAACTTCGTCGCATAAAACCAGCTGTAAAACTGATTGCATGTTCGGCCGCCGTTCCTCCGCAACCCAGTTTGCTACTCGAGGCCATGCGCAGTGGCGTCCAAGACTTTCTCGGTAAGCCCGTACAAACCGAGTCACTGAGGGATTTGCTGTTTCGCGTTAGAGAGGATCTGCACACCAAAGATTTTCCTTCGCAAGACAAGCTTATTGTAGTTATGGGCGCAAAGGGGGGTGTCGGCGCGACAACGGTCGCCGTGAACCTCGGAGTTCAACTTGCGACTTTCGCGCGAAAGCGGACTGTCTTGCTCGATTTTGCCCGCCCGCTTGGAAACGTACATTTGCTTTTGGACCTGCATCCCAAATTTGGCATTCGCGACGCAGTCGAAGGATTGGACCGGCTGGACAGCCACTTCTTGGCCGGACTACTGGCGAAGCACAAGACCAAGCTTGAAGTTCTCGGCGGTACGACTCAACCAGAGGAGTGGCAATCGATCGATGTCAATGTACTCGATCGAGTTGTCAATGTCGCGCAAAACTCATTCGATGTCGTGCTGCTCGACATCGGATCCCAGTTTTCGTCGGAATGGGTGACGGTGCTTCGCAGTGCGCGAATGATATTGATTGTCTCGGAAGCCAACGTTCCCTCGCTCTGGACCTTGGAGCGCCGGTTGCTGGCCTTAAAGGGCTTCGGAGTTCCCCAGGATCGGGCTCGCATTATCATCAATCGCTGGCATAAAGGCGATGACGAGGTTCTCAAGAGCATTCAAAAAGACATAAATCGTCCGATTTTTGCGAGCCTTCCTAACGATTTTCGAAAAGCCAGCCAGGCCGTGAATCTTGGAACTCCTCTAATGGAGAACCATAACAACATTTTGACCAACCGCTATCGCCAGATTGCTGGCCAACTGGTTGGAATAGACGCGTCGGTGGATGAGAAGAAGAGCCCGCTGTCAAGCTTGTTCTCATTCCCGACCAAGAAATGAGGTAAAGAATGTCGCCGATTGTCACAACTACAGCGCGCACTGACTTTGGTTCCGTAAAAGCTGCCATTCACAGAAAGCTGATTCAGAAGCTGAATCTGGACAAACTGACTGACGCGAACCGTGAAGAAGTACGCCGCGAAGTCAGTCTGATTCTCGAAGGCATCGTTCATGGTGAATCCGCGCCAATGAACCTCCAGGAGCGTGATCGTCTCGTCCAGGAGGTTCTTGACGAGGTGTTCGGTCTTGGACCTTTGGAGCCGTTGCTTGCTGATCCCACCGTTTCCGACATTCTTGTGAATACTTACAAACGGGTGTTCGTCGAGCGCAAAGGTATGTTGGAACCGACCAGCGTGCAGTTTAGGGACGACGTGCATTTGATGGGCATCATCGATCGCATTGTCTCCGCCATCGGCCGCCGAATTGACGAATCTTCCCCGATGGTTGACGCCCGTCTGGCAGACGGGTCGCGCGTGAACGCAATTATTCCGCCGCTGTCGGTGGATGGACCTTGTCTTTCGATTCGCCGTTTCGGGCGGCAGCGCGTTACGGCCGAGGATTTGATCCATAATCGCTCGCTTACGCAGCCCATGCTTGAACTCTTGCGAGGGTGCGTAAAAGCTCGTCTTAACATCCTTATTTCGGGCGGAACAGGAGCCGGCAAGACGACTTTTCTCAATATCCTTTCCTCGCACATTTCCAATAAAGAGCGCATCGTCACAGTCGAAGACGCAGCCGAATTGCAGCTTAACCAGGAACACGTTGTCCGACTGGAAACGCGCCCGCCGAACATTGAAGGCAAAGGCGCGGTGGCGCAGCGCCAGCTGGTAATCAATTGTTTGCGTATGCGTCCCGACCGCATCATCGTCGGTGAGGTTCGCGGCGAAGAAGCGCTCGACATGCTGCAGGCCATGAACACCGGTCACGATGGATCCTTAACAACAATTCACGCGAATACGCCGAGAGACGCGCTGAGCCGCCTGGAAACCATGGTTGCAATGGCGAACTTGAACATTCCTGAAAGCGCCATTCGCCGGCAGATCGCTTCGGCTATCGATGTCGTAATTCAGGTCAGTCGTCACAGTGATGGCACTCGTAAAATCATTAGCATCGCCGAGCTCACGGGAATGGAAGGCAATGTGGTGACGATGCAGGATATTTTTGT
>Ga0070706_100005141_pt1 | contig 12490 bp, 9 predicted proteins | sample KBSK5501metaG_FD_65476 | JGI IMG/M metagenome (GOLD analysis project Ga0070706, IMG submission 65476) | Corn, switchgrass and miscanthus rhizosphere microbial communities from Kellogg Biological Station, Michigan, USA - KBS K5-50-1 metaG | ecosystem: Host-associated > Plants > Roots >...
TGTTCCGGGGAAACTAGATGCCGCCAGTCGGATTTGGAAGAGGGAGGGCTCGGTGGGGCGGGGCTAGAGCTGGGTCCAGACCGCTTCCGCGATGCCCCGAAGTGCCGGTGGGACAGGCAGGTAGCCGCCAAAGACGAGGCCGAGATAGGTCGCACCCGCGAGGACGACCACGGTGAGGAGCCACACTGGCCAGGTCGGCCGGCGCCAGGACCGGACCCGCTCGACCTCCGGGGTCCACAACACCTCCTCCCGGGCTGCGGCGGCCTCCAGCTCGAGCCAGCCCGACTCCAGGCGCCGGGCTACCGCCAGCACCGCCTCCCGCCACTCCTGGACCGCCGCCTCCCCCCGGGCACCGCCCGCCGAGACGGCGGGGACCAGCTGCTCCAGCCCCTCGAGCGCCTGGAGAAAGGCATAGGCCCCTGCCCCGAGGCGCGCCGAGATCGCCCGGCGATCGGCCTCGGACAGCGGCAGCTCCCGACGACGCCGCCCCGGGAGCCGGGCCTCGCCGGCCGCGGCGTCGAGCCTGGCATTTACGGCGTGGGCGATCCGGTCGGTCGCCTCCGCGACGGCGCGCTCCCACTCGACGAGCCACGCCTGCCGGTTGAGCGAGCTGACCGCGGCCGCACGATCGTCGGCCGCCGCGAACTCGCGCGCGGCGCCGCCGAGCTCGAAGATCCGGCTCGCAATGTCGAGCCGGATGTCGTCGAGCCGGACCCAGCGCCCGTCCGCCGTCCCCGGCCGGGCGCAGAGGCGCCCGAGCGCGGGGCCGAGCTCGGGAACCGCCCCGTCGGAGCCGGTCGGAGCCGTCACGGGATCTCCCACGCGGGCCGCTCGCCTTCGAGCTGGGCGACAGCGAGCACGGCCGGCCGTGGGCCACGGGCGTCGTAGCGCCGCACGAACTCCACCAGCGCCTCCGAGCTGAACCCGTCGCGCGGCAGCGCGGTAACGCGGATGGCGGCTTCGATCGCGTCCGGCAGTCCTTCCACTTCGAGCAGGACGTCCATGCGGGGATACCATTCGATCCGGAGCACCGCCCCTCCGAGCTCGAAGAACTCGACCCAGCGGTCGATGGCCTGGGTCACCGTGTAGCCAAGGGCCTCGAGAATCCTGCCGGGGGAGTCCGAGCCGGCGGCGACCCGGCAGCTCAGCTCCTCCCGCAGCTTGTAGCCGTCGTCCGAGCGGCGAGTCGGCCCCTTCCAGGTCAGCTCGGCGTCAACCGTAGCGCCGGCGTGGAGGAAACGGCGCACTCGGAGGACCTCGTCGTGCGCGATCAGCTCGCCGTCCAGATCGTAGCGTCGGTCTTCCATGAGCCCGCGGAAGCCGGGACGCGCCCCCGCCGCCGCGAGGCGCCGGCGGAGCGCTCCAGGATCGGGCACGATCGCCTTGAGCTCGAGCTCCTGCGCCACGCGTCAGTCCAGGATGGCTTCGAGCGCGCGGTCGGTGTCGCCGAAGTCGGGAAACACCGCGTGCGCCCCGCAGGCGGCGAGCGCGGCCACCGAGTAGGCGCCGGTCGCGACCGCCACCGCACGCGCGCCGATTCCCGCGCCGCAAGCGACGTCAGCGGGCGTGTCGCCGATGATCACGACCTCAGGCCCGGCGGGCCTCCGCCCGAAGAACGGCTCGGCTCGGCGCGCGGCGATGGGAGGCAAGTCGGGCCGGTAGGCGGCATCGGAACCGAACGCCCCCACCTTGAACCGGGCCGGGTCGATGCCGGCGGCGCGCAGCTTGAGCGCGGCGCCGCGTTCCAGGTTCCCGGTGAGGAGGCCGAGCACGACGCCGGTCTCGGCTTCCAGGCGATCGAGAAGGCCGGGGAAGCCCCGCATGAGCCGGGTACCCGTCGTCGTGGCGAGCTCGCGCTCGAGGAGGATCACGTAACGCTCGCAGACGGCCTGGACGTGGCCGTCGTCGTAGGGGCCGGGCTTGCCCGCGGCGGCGAGCAGCTCGCTCACGATTTGAGGATCGGTCTTTCCGTCGAAGCGGATCCGGCCGAACGCGGCGCTGTCGCCGACCAGCTCGGCGAGGGCCGCGGTAATGGCGCGGCGGCCGGCGCCCGCCGTGAGAAGGATGGTGCCGTCGATGTCGAAGAGGACCAGGCGGGATGTCATGGGAGCGATTCGACCACCTAATCTCCGATGCGCCGCACCATCACCAGCCGCTCGCGAAGCCCCGCCGCCCGGGTGCCCGGGCGCCACGACTCGCGCACCACCCCGCCGCAGGCGAGCGCGGAATGGACCAGCGACTCTCCGGTCGCTGCGATCGCGACGTGCGTGATGCCGGTGCCGAACTCGCTCTGAAAGAAGAGGAGGTCGCCGGCGCGAAGCGCGACCGGGGCGATCTCGACGCCGGCGGCGGCCTGCCGGGCCGCGTCGCGGGGGAGCGCGATCCCGCGGGCCGCGAAGGTCGTCTGCACTAGGCCGGAGCAGTCCACCCCCCAGGGCGTCACGCCGCCCCACTGGTACGGGGCTCCGAGAAAGTGGCGGGCTGCCCACTCCTCGGGCGGGGTGGCCCGCGCCTCGGCGACGACCTCGGCGAACCGGCGCACCGCGCCGCGCATCACCCGCCCCGCCCGCCCGTCGGGCAGCAACACTCCGTCGGGGACGAGCGCGGCGCGCGCGCGGAGCGGAAGCCGCACGGTGGTTCCGCCCACCCCGAGCTCGGCACCGTCGCTCCAGCCGCGGGCGCGGTCGCTCCAGGCTTCGCTCTCGCGCCGGGTCCACTCCCGGACGTAGCCGCGGTTGAGCCAGCCCTCATAGCCGTCGCGGTCGAGGCGGACCCGGCGCCATTCGGCCTTGGGTTCGAGGATCTCGGCCGTGTCCCCGAGGACGACCTGCGACACCTGCTCCGCCCGCAGGCTCGGCTCCGCCAGGAGCGGCGCAACGGCGGCGAGGGCGACGACGGCGGTCAGCTGGGCGCCTGCTCGGCCTTCGCGGCGCAGCTGCGGCACCGCGTGACGCCGCGGAAGGTACAGATGAGACAGATGAACGTGCCGCAGTCCACACAGGGGTAGCCCTCGGAGGCGCGCTCCTCGCCGCCGCACGCGCGGCAGCGCATGGCGTCCTTCTCCCTGGGCTCGTAGTGCTGTGTCATCCGACGCTCACGCGGTGATGCTGTAGCGCTTGATCTTGTTGATCAGGGTGGCGCGGGAGATCCCCAGCTCGTGGGCCGCCCGGGTCCGGTTCCCGCCGTGGTGCTTGAGGGTGCGCTCGATGTGCTGGCGCTCGAGATCGTCCAGACTCAACGGTGTGTGCCGCCGGTCGCCGATGCCGGGTCGCGCCCGGAACTCGCCCGGCAGGTGCTCCACGCTGATCGCCGGCTGGCCGCGACCCAGGATCATCGCGCGCTCAAGCACGTTCCGCATCTCGCGAACGTTGCCGGGCCAGGGATACGCAAGCAGGCGCTCGAGCACCTCGCTGGAGGGCACGGTGGGCGCCTCGGGGAGCTCCGCCTGCAGATCGCTCATGAGGCGGGTAATCAGCGAGAGCCGGTCCTCGCGGGAGCGGTCGCGGACCGCGGGGAGGGTGAGCGGCATGACGCTGAGCCGGTAGTACAAATCCTCGCGGAACCGCCCGGACTCGACCTCGACCTGAAGGTTCTTGTTGGTCGCCGCGATCAGCCGCACGTCCACGGTGAGCTCGCGGGTGCCGCCCAGCCGGCGGAACGTCTTGGTCTCGAGCACCTTGAGGAGCTTGGGCTGGAGCTCGGGAGCGAGGTCGCCGATCTCGTCGAGGAAGATCGTTCCGTGCTCCGCGATCTCGAAGAGCCCCTGTTTGCGATCCTTCGCGTCGGTGAAGGCGCCCTTCTCGTGGCCAAAGAGCTCGGAGTCGAGGAAGGTGGCGTTGAGCCCCGCGCTGTTGACCTCGACGAACGGCGCTCGGGCCCTCGGGCTCAGGTCGTGGATCATCCGGGCGACCCAGCCCTTGCCGGTGCCGCTCTCGCCGTTCAGCAGGACGGTGGTCCGCTCGCTCTGCGCCAGAAGGCCGACCTGGTGGGCGAACTCCTGCATGGCGGAGGAACCGCCGAGGGAGTCGAGTCCCGGACCGGCCGCAGTCTGGCCCAGCAGCGCTTCGTTGACCCGGCGGAGCCGCACCTTGTCCGCCACCCGTGCGGTCGCCGCCGCGAGGTGGGCCATGTCCACAGGCTTGGTGAGGAAGTTCTCCGCGCCTAGCTGCATGGCGCGGACGGCGGTGGCGACGTCGCTGTGGCCGGTGAGCAGAATGACGGCAGCATCCCGCTGGCGGAGATGCTCCAGGACCTCCATGCCGTCCATCCCGGGCAGCCTCAGGTCCAGGACGACGACGTCCGGGCGCACCCGGTCGAAGGTGGCGAGGCCAGCCTCCCCGCTCAGCTCCCTGGTAACCTCGTAGCCCAAGCGCTCGAAGTAGTTACCGATGCCCCGCAGCACGTCGACATCGTCGTCGATGAGGAGGACCGAATCCGCCATTCTAGCACGACCCGGCCACGGGACCGGCCTCGGGAAAGGGTGCTTTCTTTGACAGCTTCCCTGCTTCTCAACTTAGCACCAACTGTCAAAAACGGGAACAGCACGCGAATCTGTGTCACCCGCTCTCCGGAACGACGACCCGGATTGCGCCCGGGACGACCCTCGCCGTGAACGGCGTATCGCCGTCGGGCTCGCCGTCGAGCTGCACGGGCTCCGGCGCCGCCGAACGCACGGTGATCTCCCGGCCGCGGGCGTAGCCGACCAGCCCGCCGGCGACCGGTCGTGCCGGCCCCGCGCGCAGCAGCTCCCACACGGCCCGCACGCTCTGCCCCACGCTGTCTGCTCGCATCACGACGACGTCGAGGAGGCCGTCGTCCGGGGTGATCCCGGCTCCGAGGCGGACCCACGGCGGAAACACCTCGCCGCAATTGGCCACCAGGACCATCGCGGCGGTGGCTTCGTAGTCGGTCCCGTCCACCGTCAGGTGATGGGGCGTGCTTCGCACGTCCGCGATGAGCCGCAAGGTCGTGGCGACATATGCGGCCATCCCCCAGCGCCGCTTGTGCTGGGACGCCGTCCCAGCCATCACCCGCGCGTCCATCCCTGCCCCGCAGGCCACTGCGAAGTAGTGCGTCCCGCTCGGGCGCTCCATCCGGCCCAGGTCGAGCCGCCGGGTCCGCCCCCGCACCAGCACCTCCGCGGCGCGCGCAGGCGACGCGGGGATGCGGAGGTTGCCGGCCAGCAGATTCCCCGTGCCTCCCGGAACGATCCCCAATGCCACGTCGGTGCCGACGAGGGCGGCCGCCGCCTGCATGGTGGTGCCGTCACCCCCGAACACCGCCACCAGGTCCACCGACTCCTGCACCCCGTACGCGGCGAGCCTGCGCGCGTCGCCCGGGCCGCCGGTGGCGAGCAGCTCGGTCCGCCAGCCCGCCGCGCGGAGCGCGTCGCGCACCACGTTCACGGCGAGCGGCTCGGTGCGGGCCGCAGCCGGGTTGGTGATGAGGAGCGCCGTGGCCACCCTAGAACTCCCGCTCCCAGAACACGTCGGCGCCGATCTGGTAGCGGTTGGTGCTGAGAAAGCTGTTGTAGCCGGCCACGGTGCAGGAGCTGAAGGTCGGCTCGAAGCTGGTCTGGAACCGCCAGGCCTGGCTGAAGCGATACTCGAACGTCGCGCCGAAGTTCTCCGCGCCGAACGCCGTGGACTGGGCCGAGCCGCCGCAGAACCCGGCGTTGAGCGTGACGAAGCTCCGGCTCCCGATCCGCCAGCCGAACGCAAAGCGGCTCACCGCCGCGCCGCCCGAGGTCGCGATGCCGGGCTGGAATTCCACGTAGTCGATGGGCACGCCCAGGTCCGAGATGAGGAAGCGCTCGACCTCGCTGGAGAACGCGGCGACGACGTTCTGGAGGGCCGACTGGTTGATCTGGCCGGACGCGACCGCCTCGCCGGCTGGCATGCCCAGGATGAGGTACGACGCCAGATCGGTCTCCGGAATCGGCGGGCGCACCGGGCTCTCGAGGGCCACCTTGGGCGCGAACAGCGTCCCCGTGATCCGCGCCACTACCGGGATCTCCTCGTTGGTGCGCACGGTCCGCACGACGTGCTGGGCGGTGATGTCGAGCTCGGCGTTGAGGTCGGGCGTGCCGAAATACCGCACGGTCCCCTGGCTGACCGTGAAGTCCCGGGTGACCGGGCCGATCTTGAGGGCGTAGGTGCCCCGGACAGCCTGCAACGTCCCCACCGGGCGGTACGCACGCCGGAGCTTGTCGACCGTGAGCTGGCCCGAGAGCTGGATGTTCGCGTCGGCGGACCGGAGGAAGACGCCTTCGCCCATCTCCAGCGCGAGCGAGTCGACTCGGAGCGAGTCGAGGAAGCGGTTCTGGAATCCCGCGCCCAGGTTCGCCCGGCGAACCAGCGAGGTGTCCACCAGGTCGGCGATCGTCGGGTCCTCCAGGTTGATGATCTGCTTGTTGATCAGGTCCGCGAAATACAGTACGCCCTCGTTGACCGTGCCGCTGCCGGACGCGCGGGCCGCCAGCACCGGGCCGCGCAAGGCGATCCGCCCCGTGGCGGTGAGACTCAGGAAGTTGCGGATGTTGAGCGCCTGAAAGCGATTCGCCTCCAGGTCGAGGTTGAGGAGCGGACGCGACAGGCTGTCGAACCGGATCCCACCGCTGATCTCGAGGGTTCCGCCGCCGCTCGTGACCAGCGCGTACGGGACGAGGAGCGAGTCGCCGCGCAGCTCGCCGCGACCGAGCATGGCCGCGTAGCGCACGCCGATGCCGGGAATCGTCATCGCCCCCCGGCTCACGTTCGCATACCCGCTGACCTCCGGGTGTGCCCAGGTGCCGGCCACTTGGGCCTCGGCCACGAACTCGCCCTCGACGTCCTTTATCCCGGGGAAGACGGCCTCCAGCAAGCCGAGATCCGCGCTGTCCGCACGGGCGCGGACGGTGAGCGGACCGTCGAGCTGTCGCCGCTCGACCCGTCCGAGACCCAGGTCGAGCGGGAGGTCGGCGTCCACGTCCAGGACCTCAGTCCCCGTCCGGAAGAGCCCCGCGTGCGCGTTGAGCCGGCGGTCGCCGTACTTGAGAATCGTGTGTGCGAACGGGGCGTGGAAATCGCCGAAGATCGCGTCCTCCAGCCAGGCGGTGCCCTCCAGCCTGGGGTCCCGCGCCGTCCCGCCCAGCTTCAGGGTCAAGCCGATCGTGCCGGACACGCCCGCGGTGTCGCGCTGGAGGAGGCCGTAGAGATCCTGGAGGCGGAGGCCGAAGGCGTCCACCGACAACGCGCCCACGGCTTGCCCCGGAACGCGCCCCTCGGCCGTGATCCGGCCGGAGCCGTCCCCGGCCTGGAAGACGAGCCGGGTGAGGCCGGGGGCGGAGTCGGACAGGGTCAACACGCCCGGCTGGTCCAGCCGCCAGCTCCCCGTCGCCAAGTGCGCCTCCAGCGTCTCGAGGGCGAGCAGCTGGGCGTCGCCCCGCCGCCACCAGTGCCCGCCGCCCACCAGGCGGGAGGGCACCTCGTTGCCGATCGCCACCCCGCCGTTCCACTCGAGGGAGTCGGCGAAGCCGCGCGCCTGGAGCCCGACGCGACGGAACACCCGCTCCCGCATCCCGAGCGAGTCGATGCCGAAGGCGGCCGTGACCACGGGCCGCGTGCCTCCGACGTAGGTGAACGCCCCGATCGCCGCCGGCGCCCGGAGCGTGCTCCACTCCAGGTTGCGCCCCTGGAACGACGCCGCGAGGTCCAGCGAGTCGAGGCTCCGCCCGAGCGTCAGCGTTCCCCGCGCGGTGCCGCCGAGGGGCCGGGAGTCCACCGCCGTATCGCGCGTGAGTCCGGTCCACGCGGTCAGCACCGAGTCAAAGACGGCGAGGCTGTCGGTCTGAATGTCGAACGCCATCCGGCCCTCGTGCGGGCGGCTCCAGCCGAGGGTTCCCCGGCCCCGCGCCGTGACCTTCGCCAGCCGGCCGTCGAGCGTGTCCACGGTGATCAGACTGTCGTGCACCGCGACGTGCGCCACGACCGTGTCGAGCGGCAGATCCCGCACCCGGCCCGGCCCGAGCGCCAGATCGAGCCGGCCCTCGGGCGCCCGGGCGGTGTCGGTCACGCCGGTCACTCGCATCGTTCCGTTGAGGTTGGTCGCCGGGCCGCTGGCTCGCAGGGCGGCGAGATCGAGGTGCTGGAACTCAAGTTCCAGCTCGTCGGCCCCCCAACGCGGGGGGAGGACGGTCATCCCGCCCTTCGCGCTCACCGTCCCGATCTCGCCGCTCACCGAGGCGTCCACCGCGAGGTGCGCGAGCGTGCCGCTCAGCCGCACCCGGCCCGTGAGGTCGCCGCGACTCACGAGCGCGGGAAAGGCCCGCCGGATCCCTTCGAAGGAGAGCGGCTCGACCGCGACATCGGTCTCGAGCCGGAGCGTATCGCGCCGGGTGTCGAGGTGCACGGTGCCGTCGATCTCGCTGGCCGGCCGATCCTGGTCCTGGTGTCGGGCCGTGCCGACGAAGGTCACGTCGTGGAGCGGGCCGTCCAGTGTGCCGATGGCCTCGAGCCGCCCGGGCACGATGATGGCCGGCGCCAGCCGGCGCACCGTGCCCAGATCCACGTCCGACTCGCTGACGGCCAGATCGTGGAACGCGAGCCCCTTGTGCGGCAGGGCGCTCACCCGTCCCTCGGCCACGACGTGGCTCACCGGGCGGCCCGGCACCTCCTCGTCGGCGAAGGTCCAGTCCACCCGCACGTCGAGCGCGTCAAGGTACCCCGCGCCCGCAGTGGTGCCGGAGAGCGTGCCGAAGAACGGCAGGTCGGGAATGAACGGCCGGACTTCGTCGAGGTCGAGATCCTTGTGGGTCAGCTTCAGGTCCCGGACGCCGAGCCCCCGCCGGCGGTCATCGAGCGCGGTGAGCTGGCCGTCGATCCTGGTCGGCCCGCGAACGAGATGCAGATCCGTGACCACGAACGCGGTGCGTGTGCCGCTCTCCGACCGGGCCGCGACGACGCCGCGTCCGGTGAAATCGGGGAAGTTGGGCGAGATCCAGCGCAAGTCGGCCAGGCTCGCGTGGCTCGCCACGACCTGGAAATCGTACAGCGTGGTGTCGTGCGGCCAGGTCATCGCCCCGCCGCCGGTAAAGCGGGTGTGGGGCAGCGCGCCGCGTTGGAAGCTGAAGACCACGCTGTCGCCGCGGAGGCGGATCCGCCCGGCCGCATCGCGCACCACGATCTGCGGGTCGCTCACCTTGGCGGCCAGCGTGTCCAGGTCCACCAGGAAGGGCCGGTGGTCGGGCGTGCTGATCCGCATGCGCGCGAGCGTCGTCGTCAGGCTGGTGAGCTCGATGACTCGGCGCAGGCCTTCCGGTCCGGATTCGATCACCCGCCCCGGATGCGCCCGCTCGGCGGCGAGGGCCGAGTCCTGCTGGGCCTCGGTCGTGAGCTGGGGCGCCGGCGACCAGGGCAGCAGGATCCGGAGGGTGCCGTTGCGCACTCGGAGATTATGAAAATCGATCAGGGGCGACGGTCCGCCGCCCGGGCCGCCCAGCCGGAGCACTTCCTCGTAGTTCATGCGGCCGCCGCGGTGCTTGATCAGCTGGATCGTGGGCCGGTCCACCTGGAGCCGGCTCAGCACGAAGCGCCGGGCGAAGAAATTCGGGAGGCGGTAGGCGACGCGCACGCGGGGCAGGTCCGCGAGCAGCGCCCCAGAGGTGTCGCGGACAACCAGGCCCTCGATCGTGAGATCGTACAGGAAGGAGCCGGAGACCGATCCCACCTTGACCGACCCGGCCAGCGCCCGGCTCAGCTCACTGGAGACGCTTCGCGCCAACAGGTCGCGGCCCGGCGGCGACAGCACCAACGCCGTCACGACGCCGACGATGCCCGCGAGCGTCCCGAGCAGCACGACGAAGACGAACCGGGCGACGCGCCGCCGCATCAGAAAGGCTGTCCCACGGAGAACTGGAAGGTGAGGGGGACGCCCAGGATCCTGGATCGCCGGTCCACGGAGAACGCGTCCTGTACCTTGGTGAGCGTGCCGGCTGAGTCGGTCTTGAACAGCGTGCCGGGCAAGAGGGTGTACGGGTTGTACGCGACATCGAGCCGCGCGGGGCCGAGCGGCGTGGCGATCCGGAAGCCCACGCCCGGGGTGAAGCGGAGCCGCGCGGGGGCGATGTCGGTATGACCCCGCTCCCACAGCATGCCGGCGTCCAGGAAGACCGCGAGCCGCATCCGAGAAGCAAAGATCGGTGAAGGCAGTCGGAGCTCCACGTTGCCCACGGCGAGCGAGTTGCCGCCGGTGGGCGCCACCTGCACCGAATCCGGCGACAGCCGGTCCGGGGTGCCGGCCTGCGCCAGCGCAGTCGAGGTCACCACGTACACCACCGGCCCAAGCTGATTGCGAGGGAAGCCGCGCACGTCGTTCGGGCCGCCGGCATAGAACCGCTGCTCCGGCGGCACGAAGGCGTTGGTCTGGGTGCCGACCGCCACGGCGGGCGAGAAGATGAGCCCGCCCCGGAGGCGCCAGCTCAGGACGACGTCCCGCCCGAGCGGCCGGTACCACGCCAGGTCCGCCAGCACCCGGGTGAACTGCTGGAGCTCCGACGAGCCTAGAATCTTGGAGGCGTAGGTGACCTCGAGGGTGGCGTTGGACCCGCGGCTCGGATCGATCGGGTTGTTCGCCCGGGGGCGGCTCACGCGGGCCGTGAGCGCGGCCAGGAGCCGCCGCTGCTGGAGCTGGTCGATCACGTCCGGGGTGCAGGCGTTGAAGAACGCACAGAAGCTCGCCGGGGTGGCCTCGGTGCGCCCGTACGAGATGGTGTATGCCAGCGAGATCGGGTACTGGCGCCGCGGCGTCTCGTGCAGCAGCTCGACCGTCGTGCCGATGTCGGTCCGGACGTACACCTTGAACTCCGACACCCGCTCGGCGAAGCCGGTGAGACTCAGCGTGTTGCTGGGCGCGAGGAACGCGGGCCGCCGCACGGTGGCGGAGAGCCGGTAGTTGAACCGGGACGAGCCGATCGAGTCCTCCCGGGAGACGCTGCAGATGTTCTTGTCCAGGCCGAAGTCGAACGGGCGGCCGACGCCGATGCGGGAGACGTTGCCCGACAGCTCGAACACGCGACCCTGGCCGAACAGGTTGCGCACGGTCCAGTTCGCCTGGGTGCGGAAGCATTCGGTGGTGGCGTAGCCGACGCCCGTGCGGATCCGGAACGGGGGACTTTCCGCGACCCGCGCCAGGATCGGGACTGAGTCGCCCGGCGTGTAGCTCGCCGAGTCGATGCCCACCGTGGCTGAGCGGACCAGATCGCTCTTGTAGAGGTTGCGCTGGCTCTGGAACAGCTCGTCGCGGGAGAACGGGCGTCCCGGTCGCGCCACGAGCAGATCCCGGATAACCGACGAGTCCACCCGTTGGACGCCCTCCACCCGGATCGCGCCGAAGCGAACGCGCCTGGCCGGCGCCACGTCGAGCGTCACGTCCGCCGTGTACTGCTCGCGATTGCTCACGAACCCGGCGTACACCGCGGCCTCGGGGAAGCCGCGGTTCTTGAGCCGCGCTGCGATGGTGTCGGCGGCCGCCTGCATCAGATACCGATTGAACACGTCTCCCTCGCGCAGCGGCAGATCGAGCAGCAGCCGATTGCGCGCCCGCTCGGGCAGGGAATCGAGCCCGTTGATCGCGAACGCGGTAACGATGATGGGGCGCCCCTCCTTGATCCGGAACGTCACGTAGGCGTCCCGGTCTGTCCGGCGCACGGCCGTGTCCACGACGACGTCGGGGAAGCCGCTGCGCTTGTACAGCACGGCGAGCCGCAGCACGTCGCGGCGGAATTCGGTCTCGTCGAAGTACCGCTTGGCGCCCAGCCCGATCCACCGCACCGGCCAGGCCGTGGCGAACCAACTGGACTTCGTGGTGCCGATCGCCGCCGCGAGCGTGGTCTTGTCGATCGAGGCGTTGCCCTCGAACTTGAGGTCGCGGACCACCCGGGTCGCCTGCGCCGCGAGAGGCCTCGACGCCGCGAACCCGACCAGGAGAACGAGGAGCCCGGTTCCGGGGAAACCGATGCCGGGCCGGGCGCGGCGAGCGAGGTGGGTCGGAATTCGGCACTCCGGGGGAGGGACGACCGGCCCCGGAACCTCCGGCCGGCGATTGACGCGATGCTCTAAGCTCCTTAGTTTGACGGCCTTACGCTCGCATGTCAACGCCAATGGGCCCACGCTGGCCGCCGCTTCTGCTGGTCCTCGTCCTCTCCGCGTGCGGCGGCGCGGCGACGTCCTCGCCAACCACACTCGACTACTACTTCGGCTCCGACCCCCGGTCGCTGGACCCCGCGCTCTCCACCGACGTCCCGACCGGTGAAGTCGCGGCACTCCTCTTCGACAACCTGACGCGCTTCGAAGTGAGCGGCGCACTCGTCCCCGACCTCGCCCGGAGCTGGACCACCGACCGCTCGGGCACGACCTACACGTTCCATCTCCGGAGCGGCGCCGCGTTCCACGACGGCCGGCCGATCCTGGCGAAGGACGTGGGCGCCTCGTTCCGAAGGGCGCTGGCGCCTGGC
>Ga0070706_100005144_pt1 | contig 12484 bp, 13 predicted proteins | sample KBSK5501metaG_FD_65476 | JGI IMG/M metagenome (GOLD analysis project Ga0070706, IMG submission 65476) | Corn, switchgrass and miscanthus rhizosphere microbial communities from Kellogg Biological Station, Michigan, USA - KBS K5-50-1 metaG | ecosystem: Host-associated > Plants > Roots >...
GCGCCGATATAGAGCCGTCGATCGGCTTCGCTGAGTAGCACATCGGTGTAGTACATCGCTTAAAGCATCCTTGGTGAGAAAAGTTGGAACCGCACTAGTTCAGGTCGAGCTTCCAGGCGCCGCGGCCGTGGGTCGCGGCGTAGAGGACCCTGGCGTTCGAGTCGATGGTCAGGCCGTAGACGGCAACCGGAGGCAGACTGCCCGCGGCCGGCACCCACTGAGTGGCGCCCGGCCTCAGCATGTTGACGCCAAAATCAGTCGACACGAAAACATCGCCCGTGCTCGAGTCGAGCGCGATGTCCGTGATCGGCTGGTCGCCGAGGTTGTGGTCGAGGTTGGTCCAGGTCGCCGTGTGGCTGACCGGGTCGTAAGTCACCTCGAAGACGTGCCCCGTCGCGGTGCCCGCGGCCGTCGCATATGCGTTGTAGCCGGAATACGAGATGTAGGCGTGATTCGGCTTCGACCGGTCGATGGCGATGCCGCTGACGAAGCGAGTCGGGGTCGCCGCGGTGTCGATGCGGTAGAACACCACGGAAGCCGGCGTCGGGTTGTCCGCGTTGGAGCTGACGAAGACGCGTCCGCGCCTCAAGCCTGCCCAGAGCGTGCCGTTGTCGCTTGGCGCCCGCTCGGTCGCGACGACGTAGCCGCTCGCGCCCGGGTTCTTGTCGCTCCCGAAGCCCGAGCCCGAAAGATCCTGCCCGATCGGCACCCAGTCGCCGCAGGGCGAGGTGAAGGTGCCGAAAAACTCGTTACAATTCGACTCCAAGAAGGCCTGGCCGCCGTTGTCGTCCTGCGTCCGCCAGACGTGCTGGAGTCCCGTGAACGCCGTCCCGTCGACCGTCGGGTCGTAGATGATCGGGATGTAGAACGAGCGACCTTCGAACCGCCCGGGCCCCGCCGGTCCGAAGAACGTGTCGGAGACCCAGTTCCAACCCAACTCGTCGGTCCCCTGGAAGTTCATGTCGATCTGCGCATCGAAGAAGGTGTGGAAACGCTTGTTCGAGTTGGACGGGCTGATGCCGGACTGTCCACCGTCGCCGAAGATGGTGACGAACCAGCTCGCATTGCCCTTGCCGTTGCCACTGCTCTTGCTGGTGAAGGCATGCGTCCCGTTGTCCTGGGTGCCGCCCATGATGTCGTTGAGCGGATCCTGCGCGTTCACGGAGAGGCTCTGGTATTGGAGGGTCCCGAGTCCCCTGTTCAGCGACGAGATCGTCGTCGGCACCTTCGACAGCCAGCTCGTGCAGTCGATGAGGTTGTTCCCGGAGAGGCCGCGGCCTGAGCATTGGCCCGAGACGTCCGAGAAGGAGCCATCGAGCCGCCAGAGGCCGCCGTCGTTCGCGATGAAGACGATGTTGGGATTGAGGGGAGCCGCCGCGATCGCGTGCTCGTCCGGATGCAGGCTCACCCCCTGCGTGTCGATCGTCATGTCCGTGAAGCTGGCGCCCGCGTCCTCGGAGCGCTGGATCGCGCGCCCGTTCGACCGCCTGCCGATCTCACCGTACTGCATGGCGCCGCCGATGTAGACGATGTTCGGGGCGCCCGGCGGCGAGTAGACCGGCATGTCGTAAGAGCACTGACCGGAGCAGTAGTTGTACGAGGCGAAGCCGGGGGTGCCGTTCGCCGAGTTGGACAGTTGGGTCCAGCCCACGTTGTTGACGCCGTTGAACAGGCTCGACGCGGCCACGTTGGCGTTGTCGACCCGGTAGAACCTCGCGGGCGCGCTGCTCGCGTCTCCCGTGTAGATACGCAGGCTGTCGCCGTTCGGCGCGAGCGAGAGCTCCGTCCGCGCGGACGACGACTGCGCAACCGAGCCGCCGCCTGCGGACTTGAAGACCTGATGGAAGGCGGTGTCGCCGTCCAGCGCCATCGAGCGCCGGAAGATCCCGTAGTCGAAGGCCGAGGCGTACACCTGGGTCTCGCTACCGGGCCGGTAGAGTTCGACGTGCGAGACGCCGCCCCGGAAGAAGTCGGCGCCACCGGCGCTGCCCGGGGCGACGATGTCCTGCGCGAGGATGAGCGCCGCCGAGAACGACGCGCCGCCGTCCGTCGACTCATAGAGGCCGACCTGCGCCCCGCCCGGCGGCGTGAAGCGACCGCCGTTGGACGACGAGGAACCGTGCCGCGCCACATCGGTGCCGATGAAGATGTGGCGGGGGTCGGCGGGATCGACCGCGATGGCGCCAACCGAGCGGCCGGTAGCCACGGAGCATGTCGGGGACGCGGGATTGTCGGCGCACGGCGCCGTCGATGCCGTGCTCCCAGAGACGAGAGTCCACGACTTCCCGAAGTCGGACGACTTGTAAAGGCCGACGCCCGCCTCCGAGTCGCCCGAGCCGTTGGGCTCACCCGTGCCGACGTAGAGCGTTCTCCCCTTCGGGTCGTTCGGGTCGAAGACGATCGAGCCGATCGCGTTCGACGGGATACCGTCACCCGAGGGATGCCAGTTCGGCTGCGATGCAAGCGCGTTATCGGCCTCCCAGACCCCGCCGCCCGCCGCCCCGATGAAGATCTTGCAGTCGCTCGCGTGGCAGTCCGGTGAGATGGCAATGGCCGTCGCCCGGCCGGAGTAGAGCGTCCCGGCGGTTGCCCCGGTCGACTCGGAGGCGACCAACGCGGAGGCGGGAACTCCACTCGGCCCGATCTCCTGCCAGTTCGTCGTCTTGCCGCCCGGCAGCTTGCCGATCGCCTTCGCCGCATTCGAGGCCGCCAACTGCCGCGCAGCGGCGATGGATGCGGCGGGATAGGCACGGTTGTCGTATGCCTCCTGGGCCGCGCCGTCGATCGACCCCGGTTCGCCGCCCCCGGACATCTTTGCGAGAGACGTCTTGAACGCATCTCGGTCGAGCGTCATGAAGTGTGGCCCCTTGAAGGCTTCAGGCTGCCTCGAGCCGATGGCACGGCCCAGGTTGAGCCTGACGCCGGCCGCGAGCGCGGCGGCGGCGAGGATGCTGAGTACAATCCGCCTGCTCCTAGGTCGCATCTATTTTCTCCTCCAATGTAGCCAACGCCGGGTGCTCGTCCGCCGCAGAGGGTCACTATGGACCTTCTGGCTACCGGAGATCAATTGCTTGAGGTCCATGGACCTCTCCCGGTCGCCCGGGCGATCTCTGGCCCTCAGGCCCCTTCTTCGGTCTTCGTCGCGTCAGAGGTGATCGAAGCGCGGAAGACGAGGTGGACGTTGCCCAGCCGGATCTCGTCTCCATCGGCAAGAGGGACGGGGCCCTTGATCCGGTTCTTGCGTAGCCAAGTCCCGTTCTTGCTTCCCAGGTCCTCGAGCACCGCCTCCCCTTCGCGGACGAGGATCCGCGCGTGGCGACGCGAGACGCTCTCGGATGCGATCCACACGACCGCCACCCGCCTATCCCGGCCCAGCACGTTTTCTCCGAGCTCCAGCGGGATCGCGCGCTTCTCCCAGATCACCCGGAACGCGCTCCCTCGCGCGGCGGGAGAGTCGCCGGCCTCTTCGATCGCGTTCCCGCAGAAGGCGTAGCCGAAGGCGTAGACGGTGCGAACGTAGCGAGGTACTCGGGAGTCGTCCCCGAGCGCCTGTCGCAACTCGGCCACCAGGTTGGTCAGATTCGCTTCCACCACCGCGGTCCGCGGCCAGAGCTGGGCCTGGAGCTGGACCTTGGCCAGGGCCCGCGGCCGCGCCTCGAGCAGCGCTCCCAGCAGCTCGAACGCCTTCGGGCCGAGGCGAACCTCCGAGGCTCCCCGGAGGAGCTGGCGGGCTCCCGGGTCGTAGGTGAAGCCGTCGAACCGCACGCGCGCCAAAGGCGACCAATGGTGGGAAAAGGCTGTGAGTTCCTTGTGACTTGCCCATGCTAACGGCCGATCTTGAAGGACGCAAGGAGGAGATTATGAGCTTCACAAAGAGACTGAAGACGCTGAGGTTCCTGGTGTTGGCGGCCCTGCTGGCAGGCTTGGGCTCGCAGGCGTCCGCCGACACCCGCTTCGCTCGGGTCTACGGCCATTCCACGGACAACTGGCCGATCTGCCTGAGCGCCGGCGACACGACCGCCGTGTTGGTGGTTGGCGACGGTGACACCGATCTCGACGTGTATGTCTACGACGACAACGGCTACCTGATCGTTTCCGACACGGACGCAAGCGACCGCTGCTTCGTGAGCTGGACACCGCTACGGGCCGGCTGCTTCATGGTGAAGGTCGTGAACCGGGGGCGGGTCTACAACGCGTACCGTCTGACCGTCGAGTAGCAGCCTCTCTCGGGTCCAGGTTGGGGTTACGAGGGATGGCCGCGTGGGCGGCCGTCCCTCTCAGGTACGGCCGGCGGTCTCAGCCACGCCACGACAGCCAGTCCTCGATCGTGCACTGGAGCGCCCGCGCCGACGCCCGGTGCAGCCAGCCCGCCTTACGGTGGCCGAGGTCGGCCAGGATCCGCTCTCGCGCCCCCCGCGTCCCGAGGTGGATGTTCGCGGTCTCGTGCCCCATGTACCGCAGGAGCCGTGTGCTCTGCGGCGGTCCAGCGTTCGGGTCCAGCTCGAGTTTTCCGCAGTCCGGCGCGAGTCGGCGAAGCAGCCAGCCGCCGTCGGTCGCATAAAAGGGGTCGGGAGCCCGCACCGCCCTCGCGACGACGATCGACGTCAGGGTCCGCGCCTTGATTCCGAGCGTCCATGCCGTCACCGAGGGCGTCATGGCCTTCGCTTCGCGGGCGACGTCTCCGCCGTTGGAGCTCCTCAACGCCACGAAGCGCGGTTTCCCCAGGCTACCGAGGCCGGCGCGCCTGACCCTGAGGTCGGGCGGGCCGCCGGGCGGCAGCGCCCGGTTCAGCGCCGCCCCCGCGTCGCGCGGCACTCTCGTTGCCTTGTCGAGCTGCTTCAAGGGGTCCCAGGACGTCCACAGGCTCTGCGCCAGTTGCCGCATCCAGTCGTGGCGCTTCTCGCCCAGTATGACGGGCTCGCCTCCACGGGCCAGGCTCTTTCGATACCCGAGCAGCAGCGTGCGGCAAGCCGCTTTTGGCTTGGCCTTCAGGTAGCCGTACCCGATCCCGAGCCGGACGCTGGTGGCCAGCCGCACGAGGTCCAGGCTGTAGGGGAGGCGATAGGCCTCGTCGAAATCGTTGATCCCCCAGACGAGGCGTCCCTCCGCGTCGCGCCAGGTGCCGAAGTTCTCCGCGTGCAGGTCACCGATCGCAAGCACGCGCGGACATTGATCGAGATCTTCGGCAATCTCGGGCCATCGCTGCATCCACCGGTAGAACGTGCCCCGCAGGAACGGGAAGGGACCCTTCCTCATCTTCTTGTGCTTCCTGGCGATGCCTTTCACGTCCACGGACGGCAGGCAGTCCCCGAGCCATCGCTCGTAGTCACGCGTCGCCGCCTGGATCGACGGCAGTTTCCTCTCGACGCTCACACTGCCCTCGACCGGGCGCATGCGTTCATGCCGCGGTGTGCTTCTGGTTCCAGTAGCGCGCGCGGTGATGGGCCGTCACGGCGGCGACGATGTGGCAGATCCAGCCGAGCGTGCCCCCGCTGCCGATCCAGAGCCCGGGCGTCACGATCAGCCAGAAGATGCCGCGCAGGAAGTCGCCGTTGTAGAACTGCCCGATGCCCGGGATGACCAGGCTCAGGACCGCGGCGGTGCCGGGATTCTTCACGAGACTCAGCGCCTTGCGAACTTGAGGTGCGTCACGCTTGGCGCGGCGACCGTCCGCACGAGCTCGAGCCCGTGCAGATCGTCGCCGACGCCCTCGAAGAGCCGCTCGCCGCTGCCGAGGAGCGTGGGCACGAGGCTGATCTCCATCTCGTCGACGAAGCCGGCCGCGAGATACTGCTGGGCGGCGCTCGCTCCGCCGGCGAGCGATACGTCCTGGCCGCCGGCGGCGCGGCGGGCCTGTTCGAGCGCCGCCTCGATACCGCCGGTGACGAACGTGAAGGTCGTTCCGCCTTCGAGCCGGAGTGGCTCACGGGCGTGATGGGTGAGCACGAACACGGGGTGATGGAACGGCGGGTCGTCGCCCCACCAGCCCTTCCACGGCTTCTTGGCATCCCAAGAGCCTGGGTGGCCGCCGAACATGTTGCGCCCCATCACCGTCGCCCCGATGTTGACCAGCGATTCCTCGACAACCCTCGTGCTCTCGTTGACCTCGCCGCCTTGAAGACCCTGCATCGCGCGCCAGACGGCGAGCGGAAACACCCACTCGTGCAGACGCATGCCGCCGATTCCCAGCGGATTGTCGACACTCTGGCGGGGACCAGCAACGAAGCCGTCGAGTGACATCGAGATCTTGAGCCGCAGCCGGGACAAACGCTACCTCGCCCTATTGAACGACGACGCCCGCCGCCGCGGCCTGCTTCTTCAGGTCCTCATACTGACTGACGGCCTGTGCCGCCTCGCCGCGGAGTCGCGTGCAATGACTGACGGCCCCGGGATGCCGCAGCTCACCCGGCTTCAGATCGGGACACTCGGCGTTGGCCGCGGCCGACAGTGACTCAGCCTTCGCTTTGGCGGTGGCAACTGCGGAACGAACGCGCTGCTCCTGCTCCGCGCGCTGTGCCTCCGCAGGGTCTGGAGTGGGCGGTGTCGAAGCGCTGGGAGACACCGGCGGCTCGGGGCTAGCCACCGGCATCGCGGGCGCCTTCGGCGAAGGCTCGGAGGCCGGCGATTCGCGCGCAGGGGCCGAAGCGCCGGGCGGCTCCGGGAGACGCTCCGGGGCAAGCGTCGTTGCGACGGGGAGCGTTGCTGGCGGCGGAGCAGACGGGGGCTTACGCAGCCCACGCACGAGTAGATACCCCGCCAGGACGATCGCCAACGTCCAGGCCGCGCGCGTGAGGAAGGAGCGGTCTGCCATAGGGCCTCCCGTGGGGCAGAGAATAACTCAGCGCATCAGGCCCGTGTGGCCGAGGCTGTAGCGGCCGGGCTGGGGCCACACGCAAAGGCCGTGCGGCTCGGTGCCCACCTTGATGCGGGCGAGCAGCTTTCCGGTGGCGGTGTCGATCGCGTACACCTCGGAGTTGTACCGGCCCGAGAGCCACAGCACCTTGCCGTCGGCGGACACGCCGCCCATGTCCGGGCTGCCTCCGCCGGGGAAGACCCACTTGCGGTCGACCCGCCGCGTCTTGACGTCGATCACGGAGATGCTGCCCTCGCCACGGTTGGACGCGTAGAGCCATTTGGAATCGCGGCTGAAATACAGCCCGTGGGTGCCGCGGCCGGTGGGGATGAAGCCGAGGATCTTCATCTCGTCGCCCTCGATGACGAACACGCCGTTCGTCATCATGTCGGCCACGAAGAACACGCTGCCGTCGGGGGAGAGCCTGACGTCCTGCGGCATGGCGCGGCGCACCAGCGGCAGCGTCTCGAGCACCTTCTGCTCGGCCACGTCGACCTTCACCATCTCGCTCGAGAACTCGCAGCTCGCGAGCAGGTAGCGGCCGTTCGCGGAGAAGTCCATGTGGTCGACACCGCGGCAGGGGACGTTCAGCGAGTGGACGAGCTTCATGGTATGGGCGTCACGGAAATCCAGGCGCCGCTTCCGCTCGGCCACCACGATCGCGTAGCGCCCGTCCGGCGTGTAGTACATGTTGTAGGGATCTTCGACGGGGACGGTCTCCTTCTTGTGTCCCGTCACCGGATCGATGCGTGTGAGCTGGTTGCCGCGGTCCGCGAGCACCCACAGGCTCTTGAGGTCGTAGGAGGGCGTCACGTGCTGCGGCTCGCGGCCCACGCTGAAGTGGTCGACGATCTTGTAGGTCACCGGGTCGATGACGTCGACGCTCGCCTTGCGGCTGTTGGGGACGTAGATGCGCGAGACCATGCCGTGGACCGCCGGGCTCATCTCCCCGGGCCTCGCCGCGGCGTAGACGTCGTGCGGATCCAGCACCGGGGGCATCCCGGGCAGGGACGGCTCCGCGCCGCCGCGCGTCGGGACCGGCGAGGCGATGACGGCGACAGCCAGGGCAAGGAGCACACGTCTCATGAAGCCTCCGAGTGGTTACAATGCGGCCGATGATCGCTGCCCGCGACACCCTCATCGCCGCGCGCATCGGCCTGGCGTGCGCGGTCGCGCAACGCGCTCCGCGCGACCCTGACCGGCCTCGGCATCGTCCTGGCCGCGGCGGCCTCGGCGATCGTGACCGGCCTCGTCTTCGGCTACTATCCCGCCCTCAAGGCCTCGCGCCAGGATCCCATCGAGGCGCTCCGAGACGAGTGAGCCGCTGGGTCTCATCATCCTTTCCCTGATGGTACCGTGATCCACGCCGGACTCGTTCTCGACGAGCTGCGCAGGCAAGGGGTCACCGACGTCCTCGGCGTCCCCGACAACGCGTCGAAGGCCCTGCTCGACCTGCTCGCCCTCGACCCGTCGATCCGGCTGATCACCGTCACCCGCGAGGGCGAGGCCTTCGCGATCTCGGCCGGCCTCTGGGTCGGCGGCCGCACGCCGGTCGTCCTCATCCAGAACACGGGCCTTCTCGAGTCGGGCGACGCGCTGCGCGGCACCGCGATGCGGATGCGCGTGCCCCTCGTGTGCCTGGTGACCGTGCGTGGCCACGCCCGCATGATTGCTCATGGTCTCGAGCCGACGGCGGAGGCGCTGGGCGCCGATCTGCTCAGCCGGGCCGACCTCGATTCGGTCGCGCTTCTCACCCAGCCGACGCTACGCGCCTGGGGAGTGCCGTGGGAGGTCCTGGCCAGCGACGCCGACCTTCCCCGGCTGGGCGCCGCCTTCCGTCGGGCGCAGGAGGGGGACCGGCCGGTCGCGGTCCTGATCACGAGCGACACGGCCCCGCCATGACGAGGGACGAGGCGCTGCGGCCGCTCGCCCGCTGGCGCGGGCAGGCGGTCGTGGTGACCACGATGGGGACGGTGCGGCCGTGGGCGAGGCTCTCCGACCACCCGCTCGACTTCGCGTCGGCCGACAGCGCGATGGGCCACGCGGCGGACTTCGCCCTCGGCGTCGCCCTCGCGCAACCGCAGCGCAAGGTCGTCTGCCTCAACGGTGACGGCTCGATGCTGATGAGCCTCGGCACGCTCGTTACGATCGTCGCGTCCGGCGCCGCGAACCTGGTGCTGTTCGTGCTGGAGAACGACACCTACGAGCTCACCGGCAACCAGGCGATCCCGGGCGCCGGCCGCGTGGACTTCCCGGCGATGGCCCGCGCCGCCGGCTTCACGCGCGTCCACGCATTCGAAGATCCCGCCGCGTACGAGGGCACGCTCGCGGCGATCCTCGACGGCGCCGGTCCCGTGTTCGTGAGCGTGAGGGTGGAGCCGGGCGCCGAGGGGCCGCTCGGCCGCGGGCCGCGCGAGGCCGCCGCCTACCTGCGACCGTCGCTGGCCGAATCGGCCCGGCGGCTCCGGCGGGCCCTCACCGGGACGCAGTGACGTCGACCCGCTTCGGCGAGGGGCCGACGGCGTCTGCTGGTAGGATTGGCGCCATGATTTCTCGTGCTGCCCGCCTCGTTCTTTGGCGTAGCGCTGTTTTCGGGCTGCTCCTCGCCGGCGCGGGCGCGCGCGCCGCGGCGGAGGACCTCACGACGCCGTGGGTCTCCCTCTCGGGCAGCGGGCTCATCACCCTGCCCGGCACCTCGACCCTCGAGCGCGGCCGCTTCAACGCCGGCTTCACCGTCGACAACCAGGACCGCGACCCGTTGAAGCTCGACGTCGTCGACCTCTCGCTGGCCTGGGTCGCCGGCCTCCGGCCGGGGCTCGAGACCTACGGCCACGCGGTCGTGAGCCGGGCCGTCGCCGCCTCGCCGCGCACGGCGCTCTTCCCGTCTCCGATCGACGTCCTCGTTCCTCGCGGCCTTCCGGTGCCGCAGCGCCCGTATTACCCCCAGTACACACCCATCCCCTACGTCAACCGGACCGGGAGGAGCCAGGTCGGCCAGTTCCTGCCGGGAGACGCGGTGCTCGGCCTGAAGAAGACGCTGCGCGAGCCGGCGGGGAGGGTGCCCGGGCTCGCCGCCAGCGCCGAGATCAAGATCCCGCTGGCGTGGGGCCTCGCTGACCTCCAGGCCGGAGCGGGGACGGGCGCGATCGACGAGCGCGCGCGGATCACGGCGCAGTGGGGCGGTGGCTCCCGGTCCGTCGTGGCCTCGGTGGCGTACATGCACCGCGGCACGCCGTCGTGGGGCGATCGCGTGATCGTGTTCGATCCCTCCGGGAGCGTGGACGTCAAGGACCTGCCGATGCGGCTCCCCAACGAAATCGGCTTCGGGCTCGGCTTTCGCCAGATCGTCACGTCGAGAGTGGCGCTGGTCGCCGAGGTGGTCAAGGCCGCGGAGGTCGGAGGCCGCACGCGTGCGATCCGGGGACCGGGGCCTCTCGACATCGCCGCCGGGGCCCAGGTGCGGTGGCGGCGCATCGCCGTCACCGGCGGCTTGCGCTATCACGCCAACTCCGTCCCCCGGATGACCCGCTACGCGTCGCCGCTCGGCGGGCTGGCGGATCTCAGCCAGGTCGGAGACGCCGACCTGATGGCCTACCTGACCGCGATCGGCGCGTCGGGAGCCGTGCCCTTCCTGAGGCACCGGGGCCAGAGCGCGCTCCAGATCCCGGATGGGGGGCCGCCCCTGCCCGACGGCGCGCGCATCCTGCCCGCCGACCTCTTCGTGCGCGCCCACGACCAGGTCGGGTACATGCTCGTGTTCGGGTGGACGTTCGGAAGCGTCAAGCGGCGTTAGCTAGCGGCGTTCGAGCACGAAGCGACGGACGGTGTGCTCCGCCTCGCCGCCGTCCTCACGGCTCTCGGCCTCGTCCACGTACCGGTCGGCCACGCGAATGCGGCCGCCCTCGGCGGCGTAGCGCGTGACGACGCGGGTCGTCCCCTTGAAGCGTCCGAACATGCGGCTCGTCTTGCCTTCGAAGCTCGCCACGGACTCGCTGGCGATCGGCGTGCCGTCGGGAGCGATCCATAACGTGAAGCGGCCCTCGCGGTGACGGACGTAGTACGCGTCGGTCCACGAGAGCCGCGGCTGGAAGCGGTAGGTGAGCCGGCGCGCCTCGCGCCCTTCGTAGCTCTCGGCGGCCTCCTCGGCGGGCGGGCCTTTGGCGAGGCCGGCGATGGTGGCCGCCTGGTCGAGCAGGTGGTCAAGGCGGATGGGGTCCAGCTCCTTGAGGGCTTCGCGCAACGGCAGGAGCCGGTCCGGCGACGCGTCGTGCTTCCGCTCCTCGTCGTTGGCCGCTCGCAGCACGGCCGGCTCCCAGTGGACGTGGGTCCCTCGATCGTCCTCCTCGACGTCGAGGTGCACCGACGCCTGGCCGTTGACGGTCGTGCGATGGAGCGTGCGCTCCAGGCGCAGCTCCAGCCTTAGCGTGGCCGCGACGGGGCCGGGCGCGCGCAGGGCCTGCAGCCGGCGGGCGAGATCGGACGCTCCATCGGCGCCGGCGGCCACGGGCAGGAGGCCGAGCAGGGCAGCCGCGTATATGCCGACTCTCATGGATGGTTCCCCGACCGACCGGTATTCTACGGCCTTCGTGCGAGGGCGCAGCGACGAACGCCGGTGGCTTGCGATCGCCCTCGTATTCCTGTTTCCCGCCGCGCTGTGCGCGGAGGAGCCGCCGATCCAGGTCAACCCCAACCGGCCCACCTTCGCCACGCCTGCCCTGACCACTCAGGTCGGCGTCGCCGAGCTGGAGATCGGGTTTCAGCGCAGCGCGTCCCGGGACGAGGAGCGGCTGTCGTTCACTCCCTTCCTGCTGAAGGTCGGCCTCCTCAAGAACCTCGAGCTGCGCGGGGGCGGCAACGGCTTCCTATGGCAGGCGCCGGCGGCGGCGCCCGCGGCCAGCGGACTCGGCGACACCACCCTCGGCGCCCAGTGGTGCTACCTCCGCAACGGTCCGTTGGGCGTGGACCAGGCCGTGCAGCTCACGTTGAAGCTCCCCACGGCGAGCTCGGCCAAGGGTCTGGGCAGCGGCGAGCCGGACGAGACCCTCATGATCCTCCTCAGCCGCGATCTCGGGCCTTTCCACGCGGACGCGAACCTGCTCGCGACCCGGCTGGGCCGGCCGGCGGCCGACGGCGGTGGCAGCGTGTTTCAACCCGCGGCGACGCTCTCCGTGAGCCGTACCCTCGACGAGCAGTGGTCGCTGACCGCCGAGGTTTACTGGATCGGGGCGACCTCCGAAAATCCCCTCATCCTGTCGAACCTGTGGGCGCTGGCCTTCAAGGTCTCACCGCGCCTCGTGCTCGACGCGGGCCTCGACGCCGGGATCAGCCACGGCGCCCAGAAGCTGTCGCTCTTCGCCGGCCTCACCGTGGGCATGTTTCGCGTGCGCCCCCCTCCGGCTCAGTAGACCGTCCGCTTCTGCGCCTTCTGTTTCGTCGCGAGGCTGAACTTCGCCTCGACCGGCGCCCCGTCCGCGACGTGAGCGGCCACGTACTCGCCGACCGCGGGGCCGTGCTTGAAGCCGTGGCCGGAGCCGCCGCCCACCAGCCACACGTCGTCGAAGTCGGGGTGGCGGTCGATCAGGAAGTCGCCGTTCGAGCTGTTCTCGTACTGGCACACCTCGCTCGCCACCA
>Ga0070706_100005146_pt1 | contig 12481 bp, 13 predicted proteins | sample KBSK5501metaG_FD_65476 | JGI IMG/M metagenome (GOLD analysis project Ga0070706, IMG submission 65476) | Corn, switchgrass and miscanthus rhizosphere microbial communities from Kellogg Biological Station, Michigan, USA - KBS K5-50-1 metaG | ecosystem: Host-associated > Plants > Roots >...
TGACGCCAGCGAGGTGCCGAACGAGCCGCGGCGCTGGTCATGGTATTTGCCGCTGGCCAGTTCGGCCTTGGTGTCCTCGTCCAGGAGCAGGTACTGTTCCGCCGCCTTGTTGACCCCCACGGCGACCATGGTCAGGCCCTTAAGGTTTTTCTTCTGGCACTCAGGCGACATGCAATAGTCGTACTTCTTGGCCCTTTCCGGGTGCAGCTCCGCGCCGCACGTGACGCATGTGCGCATTTCTTTTCTTGCCTGGTCCCCTGAATACGCGGCGGCCCGCCGCTGGTACCGGTGAACCGCCATTTCTTGCACAGGCAATAACGCGATCGGCCCGCCCGCTGTTCCCTGGCCGGGGGCCCGCCCGGGGCCTCGCGGGCGCTAGCGTGATGAGGCAGGCCGCCGGCGGCGCGGCGCCCGTACACGACGAACCAGGGACGGGGCAGGACCATGAGCGGCAGCGGATACGTCGATCTTCGCTCGGACACGGTGACCAGGCCAACGGCCGCGATGCGGCGCGCCATGGCCGATGCCGAGGTGGGCGATGACCTGTTCGGCGACGACCCGACCGTCATCCGGCTGCAGGAGCGGGCCGCCGCGCTGACCGGCAAGCAGGCCGCGCTCTACCTGCCCACCGGCACGCTCTGCAACCAGGTCGCGATGCACGCGTTCACGCGGTCCGGGCACGCCGTGGTGTGCGAGGAGACGGCGCACGTCGGCACCCACGAGCTGATCTCGTCGGCGATTCTGTCCGGGATCACCTTCCGCACGATCGCGGGCTCGCGTGGCCTGGTGACCGCCGCGCAGGTAGCGGCCGCGCTGGAGCCCGTGCCCTATGACGTCGCCGTGGTGGACCTGGTCACCGTGGAAAACACCCACCAGGTCGGCGGTGGCACGGTCATGCCGGTCGCCGCGCTGGCCGAGATCGCGTCGGCCTGCGCCAGCCGGGGCACCCCGCTGTACTTGGACGGGGCCCGCATCTTCAACGCCTGCGCGGTGACCGGCACCGATGTGTCGCACTACGCGGCGCAGTCGGCGGCGCTGATGTTCTGCCTGTCCAAGGGGCTTGGCGCGCCGATCGGCTCGATGCTGGCCGGGGACGCCGCCCTCATCGAGGAGGCGCGGCGGCTGAAGATCCTGCTCGGCGCGGGGTGGCGGCAGGCCGGGATCATGGCGGCGGCCGGGCTGATCGCGCTGGACGAGGGGCCGAAACGGCTGGCCGAGGACCACGCCACCGCCCGCAGGCTGGCCGAGGGCATCGCCGGGATCCTGCCCGCGCACATCGACCTGGAGGCAGTGCAGACGAACATCGTGTTCGTGGACGTGGCCGGCACCGGACAGCCACTGGCCGCCTGGGAGGCCAGCCTGGCGGCGGAGGGTGTCCTGGTGACCATCGTCGCGGGCAAGATCCGGATGCTCACCCACGCCGATGTGACCGCGTCCGACGTCGATAGCGCCCTGGACGCCTGGCGCCGCGTCACCGCCGCCTTCGGCGTCCCCTCCCCAGCCTCGGCCCGCTGACCTGCCTTAACTGGCTACTGCGCGCCAGAGCCGGCGGGCGGAGCCGATGCGGGCAGGCGGTCAACGGCAGGCGGAGGCGAGGCAGGACGAGGATCGCCGTTGGCCTCCGTGGCCATGGACGCCACCTTCGGGTCCGCCAGGGCGGCGCCGTAGCGGATGGCCACGAGCTGTCCCACGGCGGGATGGCTGCCCAGTGGCGGCGCGCATTCGGTGCTAGTCAGCGCCGCGATCGCCTCCAGCGTGCCGGAGGTGAGCTCCGGGCCGACCATGCACGGCGCCAGCGCCACGCGCGGGACCGCTTGGCGCAGCCGGGTGGCCGCGTCCTTGATGCTGCCGGGGTCGGTGAGCGAGGCGGCCGCGACGGGCGTGGTGAGCCGGGACGCAAGCAGCACCGCGACCACCTCGGCCGCCTGGACCGCTTCCTCGTCACCCACGGCGCCCACGATGACCCCGTCGGCCGCGGTCACGATGCTGATCCGGCCCACCCTGGCGGCCCGGGCCAGCCCGACGCCGGCCAGCCGGCCGTGCAGTGCCTCCGCCAGCAGAGGGTGCGGGCCCAGATGGTCCGCGATGAGAAACGGAGCCTCGGCCGTCGCGACGGCCAAGGCGATGGCCCGGTCTACCTCCGGGTAGGGGAACGGTAGCAGTGGCACGACCACGCCTGCGGGCAGCCCGTTGCGGCTCGGCAGGTCGCTGAGCGCTTCTTCCAGCGAGTCCTGGCCGCCGCGAAGGAACCCGATCCGCACTTCGGCGCCGTGGCATGATGCGGCCGCCTGGTCGGCGACCCTGACTGCGGTGTCTTCGCTTTCCGGCCTGGCTGGCCCGGGCACGGCGATAACCAGCGCGGGGCTGTCGGAAGGCAGCGAAAGCTGGTGCGGGCTGGAATGCCGGCCGGTCCGCCGGTAACGGGAAGTCCGGACCGGCAGAGCCGAGCCTGGGTCAGCACTCATATCAGCGCATCGTAACCAAGCAGGCCGCCTCAGTGCGGACAATTTGGGTCACAGTCATTAATCATGCTCATGACAACTACGGCCGCTCGCGCGGCTTGTGAGCGCCGCCGGATGGCGGGCGCCAGGGCAAGCAGCCCCGCCGCGCCCGCTACGGTGAGCAGGCCACAAGCGAGCCAGGGCACCCCGGCCCAGCGCGAGCAGCCGGCTGCCGCCCAGCGGCGCGAGCAGGGAAGGCGGTCGACCAGATGGCGCCGGGGGCGCCGCTGGTCGGTGGTTGCCACGGCGCCCATGCTGTCATCGGTCCCGGACACCGGGCATCCCAATAAAGCCGGCCTTGCGGTCCTGCCTTGGTCCTACGACCGGGTCAGAACAGCCGCAGCGAGTCATCCACGGCGCCCCGCATCGAGTCGTAGTCCAGGGTGACGCAGCGGATGCCCCGGTCCTCGGCAAGCACCCTGGCCTGCGGCCTGATCTCCTGGGCCGCGAACACGCCCTGCACCGGGGACAGCGCCGGATCCCGGTTGAGCAGTTCCAGGTATCTGGTCAACTGCTCCACCCCGTCGATGTCGCCGCGCCGCTTCACCTCCACGGCCACGGCCCCCGAGCCGGCGTCCCGGCACATGAGGTCCACCGGGCCGATCGCGGTCGGGTACTCCCGGCGGACCAGCCGCCAGCCCGTGCCGAGCAGGTGAACCTGCGCCGCGAGCAGTTCCTGCAGGTGCGCCTCCACGCCGTCCTTCCTGAGCCCGGGGTCGACCCCGAGTTCGTGAGTGGAGTCGTGCAGGACATCTTCGATCGTGATGCGCAGTTCCTCGCCGCCCTTGCTCACCACCCGCCAGGAGCCCGGCGACTCCTCCAGCCGGCATGGCGGGGACATCCAGTTGAGCGGCTTGTAGGAGCCGCCGTCGGAGTGGACCAGCACGGAGCCGTCCGCCTTGACGATCAGCAGGCGCGTCGCCATCGGCAGGTGCGCGCTGAGCCGCCCCACGTAGTCCACGCTGCACCGGGCAATGACAAGCCGCACGGGAGCCAACCCTACCCAGCGTGCAGCTAGCCTGGCTGGTCTGTACCGGAACGCAGGGGAGGCCGCGACGAAGGTAGCCCGGCGGCGAAAACCTCGCCCGGCTCTGAGAGCGGAGTTCTCCGGGGAAACAACTCTCTGCAGATGTCGATCCGGGCCGGGGGCGTTCGTGTAGCAGGTGAAAAGGCCAGCGATCACGAGGAGGAACGCGCGATGAAGCAGTACCTGATCAGCATGTATCAGCCCGACGGGGAACTCCCGCCGCCGGAGTTCCTGGCGAAGGTCATGGCCGAGATCGGCGCGATACGCTCCGAACTCCGGGAGGCGGGCGCCTGGGTCTTCGGCGGCGGGCTGCACGCCCCGAGCACGGCGACCGTACTGCGGCCCAAGGACGGCGACGTGCTCATCACCGACGGCCCGTTCACCGAGGGCAAGGAGCACCTGGGCGGCGTCACCATCATCAAGGCGCCGGACCTGGATGCGGCGCTGGCGTGGGCGCGCAGGTACGCGCTGGTGACCACGCTGCCCATCGAGGTACGGCCGTTCCAGGGCGAAGCCGGGGACTGATGCCCCCTTCCGCCGCGGAGATCGAGGAGATCTTCCGGGCCGAGTACGGCCGCGCGGTGGCCGTACTGAATCGCAGCTTCGCCGACCTGGACATCGCCGAGGATGCGGTCCAGGACGCGTTCACCGTGGCGGTGCAGCGGTGGCCGACCGACGGGCTGCCGCCGAGCCCGGCCGGGTGGATCATCACCACCGCCCGCAACCGGGCCATCGACCGCCTCCGCAGGGAGGCGTCCCGCGAGGACCGGCATGCCCAGGCGGCCCTGCTGCACGCCCAGAGCGAACCCGCCGAGGAGGGGCCCGTGCGCGACGACCGGCTGCGCCTCATCTTCACCTGCTGCCACCCCGCGCTCGCCCGGGCGGCACAGGTCGCGCTGACGCTGCGCCTGCTGGGCGGGCTCACCACCGAGCAGATCGCCCGTGCCTTCCTGGTGCCCGAGCCGACCATGGCGCAACGGCTGGTCCGGGCCAAGGGCAAGATCCGCGATGCGCGAATCCCGTACCGGGTGCCGGATGAGGCCGATCTGCCCGACCGGCTCCGCGCCGTGCTCGCCGTCCTCTACCTCATTTTCAACGAGGGCTATACGGCAAGCTCGGGGTCGGCGCTCGTCCGCGACGACCTGTGCGCCGAGGCGATCCGCCTGGCGCGGCTCCTGGCCGGGCTGATGCCGGACGAGCCGGAGGCCATGGGACTGCTCGCGCTCATGCTGCTCACCGACGCGCGCCGGTACGCCCGCACGACGGGCACCGGTGGGTTGATACTGCTCGCCGACCAGGACCGCAGCCGGTGGGACCCGGCGCTGATCGCCGAGGGGCAGGACCTGGTCCGGCGGTGCCTGCGGCGGGACCAGCCGGGCCCGTACCAGATCCAGGCGGCGATCCAGGCCGTGCACAGCGACGCCGCCACGGTGGCGGACACCGACTGGCGGCAGATCGTGCAGTTGTACGACCAGCTCCTGGCCGTCACGCCGAGCCCGGTGGTGGCCCTCAATCGCGCCGTCGCGGTGGCCGAGATCGACGGCCCGGAGGTCGCACTGGCCCTGACGGATCGTATTTCACTAGAAGGCTTTTATCTCTTTCATGCCATCCGCGCCGATCTGCTGCGCCGGCTCGGCCGCGATGCCGAGGCGGCGCGGGCGTACCGGGCGGCGATCGAGCGGACCGGGAACGCCGCCGAGCGGGAGTTCCTGGAGCGGCGCCTGCGCGCGGTCTCCGCGCACTGACCGGGTGGCCACCGTCGAGGGTGGCCACCCAGCCGTGCGCTGGGCGCTATCAGGGCGCCCAGGTGTCCGCGAAGGCCGAATGGGCCGGTGACGAGAACGGGTGCAGCGGGCCCGCCACGGTGTGCGGCCGGCCGGGCTGGGTCAGCTTGACGGTGTTCCGGGCCGGGTTCGAGAGGCCACCGCTCACGTCGGCTGCCTCGTCAAGGAAACGGCCAATCCGGGCAAGCTGGGCGGCCCGGCCGTGTATGCCAACGGCATGATCGGCAGACCGCTCCACGGCCACGCTCCCAGGCGATCCAGGAACCCGATGTTATGCCCTACAGTGACGGCCGTGAGCCCTCGCAGAGCCCGGCGTTTGCCGGCCGGCCTGCCACGCCGGCCGCGCGGCGGCCTGCCGCCCGGGCACCCGGCCGGCGAAGGGGAAGAAGACGCGGAGAACCCGGCGCTGCGGCTGGGCCCGGAACGGATCGAGGCCGGCCCCGACGGGGACTGGGTGGTGCGGGCCATGCCCGGCGAGGCCACCGTGAAGACCTACCGCTGCCCGGGCTGTGACCAGGAAATTCAGCCCGGGACGGCGCACCTGGTCGTGTGGCCCGCGTACACGCCGGGGCTCGCGGAGCGGCGGCACTGGCACCGCCCGTGCTGGGACCGGCGGCTGCGCCGCCACGCGCGCGGCCGGCCCGGCAGGTGAGGAGCACCGCGATGGAGATCAGGGCCAGCACCGTGCTGCCCGCCCGGCGTGAGCGCATCACCTTGCGCACCGCGGACGGGCTGTCCCTCGTCGGCGAGGTCGCGCGGCCGCTGGACAAGGATCCGGTGGCCACCTTGCTGTGCCTGCACCCGCTGCCCACGCACGGCGGGATGATGGACAGCCATCTCTTCCGCAAGGCGTCCTACCGGCTGCCCGCCCTCGCGGACCTGGCCGTGGTCCGGTTCAACACCCGCGGCACCGCCTCCGACCACGGCCGCAGCGAGGGGGAGTTCGGCGAGGGCATGGCCGAGCGCTACGACGTGGCCGCTGCGATCGCCTGGTGCGTGGCCGCCGGGCTGCCGCGGCTGTGGCTGGTGGGCTGGTCGTTCGGCACCGAACTCGCGCTCTTGTGGGGCAACGACCCGGCGGTGGAGGGCGCGATCCTGATATCCCCGCCGCTGCACCGGGCCGGTGACGCGGAACTCGACGCCTGGGCGGCGTCGGGCAAGCCGCTGCTGGTGCTGGTGCCGGAGTTCGACGACTACCTCCGGCCGGCGGAGGCGCGGGCCAGGTTCGCACGGGTGCCGAACGCCGAGCTGATCGCGGGGGAGCGGGCCAAGCACCTGTGGGTGGGCGAGCCTGCTGTGCGTACTGTTCTGGGTGAGATCGTGCGCCGGGTGAACCCGGCGGCGTGGCCGCTGCCAACCGAGTGGGAGGACCTACGGTGACCCTTTTCGATCTGCACGGCAAGAAGGCATTCATCACCGGAGCCTCCCGCGGCATCGGCCAGGAGATCGCCGTGGCCTTCGCTGAGGCGGGAGCCGACCTGGCGCTGGTGGCGCGCAGCGAGGACGGGCTGGCGGCCACCGCGGAGAAGGCCGCCGGGTACGGGCGCGAGGCGCACGTGATTCGCGCGGACGTGACCGACCAGGACGCCGTCGCGGGTGCGGTCGCCGCGGCGATCGAGCGCCTCGGCCACGTGGACATCCTGGTCAACAACGCTGGCGGGTCCAACTTCGTGGCCCCGTTCCTGGACCTACGGGTACCGGGCTGGGACAAGCTCATGCGGCTGAACCTGACCTCCGCCGTGTACGTGTGCCACGCGGTCGGCCCGCACCTGGCCGAGCGCGGCCAGGGCTCGGTCATCAACGTGGCCTCGGTCGCGGGCCTGGCCGCCTCGCCGTTCCTGTCCCCGTACGGGGCGGCGAAGGCGGGGCTGATCTCGCTGACCAAGACGCTGGCCGTGGAGTGGGCGGCGCTGGGGATCCGGGTCAACGCCCTGTGCCCCGGCTGGACCGCGACCGAGCTGAACCGCAACCTGTGGGAGGACGAGGAGACCGGGCAGGCGACCATCGCCACGGTGCCCATGCGACGGTGGGGCCGCGCGGCCGAAATGGCCGGCCCGGCGGTCTTCCTGGCCAGCGACGCGTCGTCCTACATGACCGGCCAGGCCCTGGTCGTCGACGGCGGCCAGACCACGATGAGCTGAGGCCAACGAGGGCCTGAGGCCAACGGGGGCCTGAGGCCAACGGGGCCGCAAACGCGGGAGGGGCGGCGCGCACGCGCCGCCCCTCCCGCGTTGCAGGTGGTTACTCGGTCCACCACTCCTCGTCGCTGGCCTTGGCGGCCTTGGCCGCCGCCGGCTGCTTCGGGTTGCCGGCCTGCTGGCTGGCCGCCTGGGCCTGCGGCCGCGGCCCCTCCCGCGGTGCGGGCGGCGGGCCGGCGACGGCCTTCGGCGGCGCGGGCGGGCCGACCGCCTGCCGTCCCTGCTGGGGCTTGAGCGCCTCGGACAGCCCCGGCATCTGGGTGCCCAGCAACTGGCTGATCTGGGCCAGGTGGGAGGAGATACTCTCCTTCTGCCTGGTCAGGTCGTCGACCTCGCGCTGCGCCCCGGCGCGGTGCCGCTGCATCTCGTTCTTGGCGTCCGCCGTGAGCTGATCGGCCTGGGCCTTGGCCTGGGCGACGATCTGGTCGGCGTTCTTTTTGGCGTTGGACACGAGTTGCTTGGAGTGCTGCTCGGCCTCGCGCCGGGTATGGTCGGCCTGCGCGCTGGCCTTGGCGGCCCGCTGCTCGGCCGTGGCGGCGCGCTGCTCCGCCTCGGTGACCAGCTTCTGGGTCGCCGCCTGCGCGGCCGACAGCCGCTCGGCCTCCTGGCGCTCGGATTCCTCGCGGCGGGAGGCGAGCTGGATCTCGAACTCGGCCTCGGCCTGCGCCCGCTGGGCTTCGCTCTCCTCCAGGATGCGCTGCGCCTGGCTGCGCATCTCGTCCGCTTGCCGCTTGGAGGTGGTGAGGATCTCGTCGCGCTCCCGCTTGGCGGACGCCTTGAGCTGGGCGACCTCCCGCTCGGTCGTGGTGCGCAGCTTGGCGATGTCGCGCTCCACGGCGGCCCGCTTCTCCGCGACCTCGTGGTCGGCCATGGCCCGCAGCTTGGCGGCCTCGCGCTCGGTGGTGGAGGTCAGCTCGTCGGCCTCGCGTCGTGCCCCGGTGCGGATGGCGTCGGCTTCCCGCTCGGCGGAGCCGCGCTGGTCGTCGGTCTCGCGCTTGGCGCTGGCCCGCAGTTCGGCCGCCTCGTTCTCGGCGCCGGCCCGCAGTTCAGCCGCGTCCACCTTGGCGGCGGCTTGCAGTTCGTTGGCCGCGGAGCGGGCTTCCCCCACGATCTCCGTCGCCTGCTCCTCGGCGAGGCGGAGCAACTGCTCGATGCGGGAGCCGAGGCCCGCATAGGTGGGCCGCTCCTGCTCGCGGAGCTGGCGGTGGGCCTCGGTCAGCTCCTGCTGGAGCGCCTGAGCCTGGTCGCGGTGCTGGCGCATCTCCTGGTCGGTCTGCTTCAGGTACTCATCGACCTGGTGCTGGTCATATCCGCGCATGACCTTGGCGAAGTCGCGGGCCGGTGCGTCTTCGAAGAAATTGCTGAGCTGAGCGTCGATTTCAGGCTGCATGTGGCTTGATCCTGGCTAGACGAGGGGGGGCATGCGGGGGGCAGACGAGTTGTAGCGACCACCCGGCTGGGGACTAACGCCAACTTCGGTAAGCCCCTCCGGGCCAGTCACGAAAGACCGCTCGCCCGATCCCTGGCAGCGTACTCCCGTTACGCAGGTGATGACGGTGGCTTTCGGGCTTCCCGCCGGCCAAGATTCGCTTTGCCGGCCGGGCGGGATGCGCGGTGCGCTCAGGGCCCGGGCGGCTGGACCAGTTCGGTCAGCACCCGGCCCATGTCCGCCGGGTGCAGGAAGGCGATCGACGCGCCCATTGAGCCATGCCGGGGGCGCTGGTCCAGCAGGCGTACTCCCCGCGCGCCGATGGCCTCGAGCGCCGCGGTGATGTTCGTCACCCGGTAGCCGATGTGGTGAATGCCCTCGCCCCGGCGGGCCAGGAACTTCCCGACCGGGGTGCCCGGCCCGGTCGGCTCCAGCAACTGGATCCAGGAGGCGCCCCCGGGCCCCTCGCCCACGCGGAGCATGGCCTCGCGCACCCCCTGGTCCTCGTGCCGTTCCCGGCTGGCCACGGTGAGGTCGAAGACGGACTCGTAGCGGGCGATCGCGGCCTCAAGGTCGTAACAGGCGATCCCCACGTGATCGATCTGGTGCAGCACCGCTGCCTCCCGGGTTGTCCTGGCCGCTCCCGGTTGCCCTGGGCCGCCCCGGGCGCCGCGGGAAAATGTCATCTGGGTAGTCCCTGGGTATCGTGGCAGAAGTGCCGCCCGCGCCATACCGGGGCGGGGGAGCAGCGGAGGGAACCATGCCAGAAGCGGTGATCACAGGCGGGGCGAGGACGCCCATCGGCCGCCTGCTCGGCTCGCTCAAGGACCTCGCCGCCACCGACCTGGGCGGCGTCGTGATCAAGGCCGCGCTGGAGCGTTCGGGCATCGCCGGCGGCGACGTCCAGTACGTGATCATGGGCCAGGTCCTGCAGGCCGGCGCGGGGCAGATCACGGCACGCCAGGCCGCGGTCGGAGCCGGCATCCCGATGACCGTGCCCGCGATCACCATCAACAAGGTGTGCCTGTCCGGGCTGGATGCCATCGCGCTGGCGGCCCAGCTCATCCGGGCCGGCGAATTCGACATCGTGGTGGCCGGCGGCATGGAGTCGATGACCCGCGCACCGCACCTGCTGCCCGGGGCCCGCGCCGGGCACAAGTACGGCGCGATGGAACTGCTGGACGCTATGGCCCTGGACGGGCTGACCGACCCGTTCGACCATACGCCGATGGGCGAGCTGACCGATGCGCACAACAAGCGCCTCGGCATCGGCCGGGCCGAGCAGGACGAGTACGCCGCGCTGTCGCATCAGCGTGCCGCCGCCGCGATCAAAGATGGTTTGCTGAACGATGAGATCGTGGCCGTCCAGGTCCCGCAACGGCGCGGGGATCCCGTGGTGTTCGACACCGACGAGGGGGTGCGGGGCGAGACCACGGCCGAGTCGCTGGCCAGGCTGCGCCCGGCGTTCAGGGCTGACGGCACGATCACCGCGGGCTCGGCGTCGCAGATCTCCGACGGGGCCTGTGCCGTGGTGGTGATGTCGGCGGAGGCGGCGGCCGTCCGCGGCGCGCCGGTACTGGCCGAGATCGGCGCGCACGGCAACGTGGCAGGGCCGGACAACTCGCTGCAGTCCCAGCCCTCCCGGGCGATCCGGCACGCGCTGGGCAAGGCGGGGCTCGGGGTGGACGACCTGGACCTGATCGAGATCAACGAGGCGTTCGCGTCCGTGGTGCTGCAGTCCATGCGCGACCTCGGCGTCGGCCCGGACAAGGTCAATGTCAACGGGGGCGCGATCGCCGTCGGGCATCCCATCGGGGCCTCCGGCGCGCGGATCGCCCTGCACCTCGCCGGCGAGCTGCGTCGGCGCGGCGGCGGGCTGGGCGCGGCGGCCCTGTGCGGCGGCGGCGGGCAGGGCAGCGCGCTACTGCTGCGCGTGCCGGGCGAGCATGGCTGACCCCTGGTCGGCTGCGAGACAACCTTTGTCAACCACACGCCGCATCAGGCCGCAGCCGCCGGGCCGAACGCCGCACAGTGCTAGTCGGCGCGCCTCCGGCACGACGCAGCGCCAGGCGCCGTTGCGGTGTCCCGGTGGCGAGGACACGCCTCCCACTGTGCAGACTCCTGTGCCTCCGGCACGACCAAAGCGCGGTGCTTGCCTGCGCGCCTCCGGCACGACGTCCCGCGAGGGAGGCCATGAAGAGAGCGCCCGGTTGAACGCCGCGGACCGCGCGCGCGAGGCGATCGGGAAGGCCAAGGCGGGCGACCCGCGGGCGCTGGCCCGGCTGATCTCCCTGGTCGAGGATGCCGCGCCGGAACTGCGCGCGATCGCCCGGGCGCTGGCCCCGCTGAGCGGGCAGGCCCGGGTCGTCGGGCTTACCGGGGCGCCGGGGGTGGGCAAGTCCACGGTCACCGCCGCCCTGGTCGCGGCCTACCGAGAGCGGGGCCAGCGGGTGGCTGTGCTCGCCGTGGACCCCACCTCCCCGTTCACCGGCGGTGCGCTGCTCGGTGACCGGGTCCGGATGCAGGACCACGCCACCGACCCGGACGTGTTCATCCGGTCCATGGCCACCCGCGGCCACCTCGGCGGCCTGTCCCAGGCGGCGCCCCAGGCACTGCGGGTGCTCGACGCCGCCGGGTTCGCGGTGCTGCTGGTGGAGACGGTGGGCGTGGGCCAGGCCGAGGTCGAGATCGCATCGCTCGCCGACACCACGCTGGTGACCGTGGCGCCCGGTATGGGCGACGCCATCCAGGCGGCCAAGGCCGGGATCCTTGAGGTCGCGGACGTGTTCGTGGTGAACAAGGCGGACAAGCCGGGTGCCCAGGAAACGGTCAGGGACCTGCGCAGCATGATCGCGATGGCCCGCCGCCACGCGGATGAATGGAAACCTCCCATCGTGACCACGGTCGCGATCAAGGGCGAGGGCATCGGCGAACTGGTCGCCAAGGTCGACGCGCACTGGGCCTGGCTGGACTCCTCGGGGCAGGGCGAGGCCCGGCGCCGGGCCCGGGCCCGGGAGGAGATCGCCGCGATCGCCCTGGCCGAGTTGCGCCGGGGCGTCGGCGGCCTGCCCGGCGACTCCCGGCTGGACGACCTGGCCGGCCAGGTCGCCGAGGGCAAGCTGGACCCCTTCACCGCCGCCGACGAACTGACCGCCACGGACCCGGCGTAAAGCAAGATCGCCGCGGGCGCCGCGTAACCGAGGCGGCATAGGTGGTCGTTGGCACAGCGCCACAAAAGAATGTAGGTGGTGTGCCAACGACCACAGACGTGACGGCTAGAAAGACGGGCGGCGGCGGGGCAGGGGTGGTGGCTCTGGCTCGTCGGCAGCATCGCTGGGCGCTGGCTCGGCGGGCGCGGGCGCTGGCTCGCTGGGCGCGGGCGCTGGCGCTGCCTCGCTGGGCGCGGGCGCTGGCTCGGCGGGCGCTGGCGCTGCCTCGCTGGTCGCAGGCGCTGCCTCATCGGACGCCGGCTCCGTGGCCGGGGTTTCCGCGTTCGGCCAGGGCGGCCCCGCGGCGGCCGGGGTTTCCGCGTTCGGCCAGGG
>Ga0070706_100005147_pt1 | contig 12479 bp, 12 predicted proteins | sample KBSK5501metaG_FD_65476 | JGI IMG/M metagenome (GOLD analysis project Ga0070706, IMG submission 65476) | Corn, switchgrass and miscanthus rhizosphere microbial communities from Kellogg Biological Station, Michigan, USA - KBS K5-50-1 metaG | ecosystem: Host-associated > Plants > Roots >...
CGCTCGAGGCAGATCTCGGTCGGGCAGAGCAGCTGGACCTCGGCGAAGCACGGGATCAGCTCGCGGGCCGCCTCGCGCCAGGCGCGGCGCTCCGCCGTCGCGTCCAACACGACCGAGACCCCGGCCTCGGTGAGCAGCTTCGCGGTGTAGGCCAGCACGCGGTGAACCAGATCCTGCTCGGCATCATCGCCCGCCCGACCGTCCAGGAGAAAGCGCCGCACCGGGGCCAGGTCGAGGAGACGCACCAGCGTGCCGCGCTCGCGCAGGGCCTGCGTCACCCGCCGGGCGAGCGTGCTCTTGCCGCTCCCCGGGCGCCCGGTGATCCAGATGGCCCACCCGGGCTCCCTCTCCGGCGCCGCCCCAGCCCCGGCAGCCCGGGCGAGCTCTCCCGCCAGCCGGACGACACGCCCAGCCATCTCGTCCACGCTCTGCTGGCTCGTGTCGACCAGCAGCTCCGGAGCGAGCGCCGACTCGTAGGGAACGTTCACCCCGGGCACCGTGGCGCCCGGGCGGGCGGCCTGCCGGTAGATGTCACGCGGCGCGTGACCCACCGGGCGGGTGCGCTCCCGCTCCTGACAGATCTCGAGCGGACAGACGAGCTGCACCTCGGCGAAGCGCGGGATCGCAGCGCGCACGAGGTCGCGCCAGGCCCGCCGGTGGGCGGTGGCGTCGAGGACGACCGGGATATCGGCCTCCACCAGCGCGACCGCCATGTAGCAGAGGGCCCGGTAAACGATCTCGCGCTCGCGATCCGTGTAGGTGGGCGCGGGCGTGATGTCTTTCCGGATCTCGTCCAGCTCGAGCCGCTTGACCGGCTGCCCCTGCTCCTCGAGCCGGGCCGTGGTGGCCCGCGCGACGGCCGACTTGCCGCTACCCGGAGGCCCGGTGAGCCAGATCGCCCAGCTCATGCGTCGCTCTCGAGCTGTTCCAGCAGCCGGCTGGGCGCGAGCGGGCCTCCCGCCATGAGGGCGCGGGCGAAGCCGAGCAGCGCGGCCCGGGTCCGGGGATCGAGGTGGGGATACCAGCGCGGGTGAGCGATGACCAGCGCGCGGAACGCGAGGAACGGCGGGATGACGTCCCAGAGCTCCTTGTCGCGTGTCTCCTCCAGATAGGCGCCGAGGAAGGTGCGGAACAGGGAGACGAACGGCTCCGCCACGCCCCGCCCTCCGTCCACCGCCGCCTTGCGCAGGCCGAAGAACAGGTAGTTGATGCCGAGCGCGCTCACGTCATCGGCCGGCTCGCCCCACTCTCCGCGGCTGCGGTCGAGCACCGAGAACGCGGTGCCGTCGCGGAACAGGAGGTTCCACGGATGGAAATCGCCGTGCACCCGGGCAAGGCGGTGGCTGCGTCCACGCAGCCGCCACCGCCAGGAGACCGCGTCGTGCTCTAGCGCCTCGCAGACGTGCGGCAGGAGCGGAGAATAGGGATGCGGGTAGCTGTCGAGGATGCCCATGAGGCACTCGCCGTGCCCCACCAGCTCTCGGATCCGGCGCTCGTAGAGCGTGGGCTCGTCCCGCTTGACCGCGTGCGCGCGCGCGAGGAAGCAGCCGAGCGCCCGGGCCCGGGCCGTGTCGAGGCTCCCGAGCGGCGCGGTCAGCAACCGGTCGAGATCGAGCCAGTACAGCGTGCCCTCCGCCTTCTCGACGAGCTGGAAGAACTCGGTCGCGTCCCCGGCCGAGACCAGATCACCGGACGGCCGCGCGAAGCCCACGTCGAGGCTCCGCACGTGATCGGGAAAGGTGTTGTAGGCCTGGTGCCCGTAAAGCGCCTGCCACGCTCGGTCGGCCGGGTAGTCGTGCCCGAAGCCCTGCGCCACCCGCGTGCGGGCGATGACGAAGCTCCGCGCCGTCCCGCCGACGACACACTCGACCTCGAAGGGCACCCCGTATCCCAGACCCTTGGGATCCTTGCCGCCCGTGTCCGCGGCGCCGAGGGGCCGCAGGCTCATGACTTCCACCGGCCCCGCAAGGACGGTGGCGAGGTAGGCAGCGAGGGCGGCTTCCACGCGGCTACTTTCCCCTGACCGTGAGCACCGGACAGGGCGAGACGGCGAGCACGCGGCTGGCCACGCTGCCGAGGAAGAGCTTGGCGACGCCGGTGCGACCATGCGTGCCGATCACGATCAGATCCGCCTTCTGGGCCTTGGCCGCACGGGCGATCCGCTCGTGGGCCACCCCATCGAGGAGCAGGCCCTTCGCCCGCACACCGGCCTGCCTGGCCTTGTCGATCAGCTTCCGGAGCTGCTTCTGCGCCGCGGACCGCGCCGCGGCGTCCAGATCCTCGTAGACCTTGGGTGACACGTACCCGTCGACCATGATGGGCATCACCGGACCGAGGACGTGGGCCACCACGAGCTCCGAGCGATTGGCCTTGGCCATTTCCACCGCGCGCTTGAACGCGGGCGTCGACGCCCGGGAGAAATCGGTGGGATGCAGGATGCGGCGGAAGCGGCTCATCGGAGAACCTCCTTGGGCTGGATGGCTGCCGAGGGCGGCTCTACCGGTGCCTCGGATGGACGGAGCAGCAAGATCGGGACGGTGGTGCCACGCAGGACCGACTCGGCCACGCTCCCGAAGACGAGCCGCCCGAAGCCGGTCCGCCCGTGGGTGCTCATGACGATGAGATCGACCTTGTAGACGCGGGCAGCCTCGATGATGGCGGGCGCCGCCGGCCCGTACCAGACATGAGTCTCGACGTTGCAGAAATCCCGCTTCTCGAGGCCGGCCTTGACGGAGGCCAGGTACCGCTCGGCGTCGTTGACCACCTCGATCTGCGCGCTGATCGGGTCGACCCCCGGCAGGACACGAGCCTCAGTAGCCCGTACCAGCATGAGGGACGCGGAATCGCGATTCGCGACGTCGAGCGCGTCGGCGATGGCAGCTTCCGCCAGTTCGGAGCCATCGAGCGGGACCAGGATCTTGTGGGCTTTCATCGTGTCCTCCTCGGACTGCCAGGAGTGCAACCGAGGTGCCACCAGAAACGCCCACCAAAATAGAGACTTGAGAACCGAGTCGGAGGGGGCGCTGAGGCAGCGCCTCCTCGCCTGGGTCAGGACCGCCTCGATCGAGTGGCGAGTCCGGTATGAGTCAGGCCCCGATCCGCTGGGTCGAGGCGGGTGGAACAACCTGGGCATCTTGCGGTAGCTTCGGAGAGTCTTCACATGATTGTCACTCCGTCGGCCACGGATCTGGGTCTGCTGCTCGGGCTGAGCTTCTTTCTCGGGCTCTCCTTCGAGGACTTCTTCGCGCATGCGGGCACGAAGCGGCCAGGCGGCATCCGGACCTTCCCAATGCTGGCCCTGGCCGGCGGGATCCTGTACCTGCTCGATCCACTGCATCTCGTCGCGTTCACCGGTGGCATGCTCCTGCTCGGCGCGTGGCTCCTCGTGTTCTATCGCGAGCACGTTCGAGAGCGCGACGAGCACGGTCAGCCGAATGTGGGATTAATGGTCCTGCTGCTCAATGTGCACGCCTACCTGCTGGGCGCTGTCGCGCTGGCGTTGCCCCACTGGGTCGCGGTGGGGACCACGGTCGTCGCCGTGTTGCTCCTGACCGGCCGCGAGCGCCTCCACGAGCTGGCCCGCCGCGTCGACACGCGCGAGATCGTCACCGGGGGTCAGTTCCTCATCCTGACCGGGCTGATCCTTCCTTTGCTGCCCGACACGCCGGTCACGCGATTCACGAGCATTACGCCCCGCCAGGCCTGGCTGGCCCTGATCGTCGTGTGCACGCTCTCCTACGTCAGCTATCTGGGTCAGCGCTACCTGGCGGTCTCGGCGAGCGGGCTCTGGATGGCCGCGCTCGGGGGACTCTACTCCTCGACCGCGACGACCGTCGTCCTAGCGCGCCAGGCCGGCGCCGACGCGTCCACCCGAGTATACGGGCTGGCCGGGATCACCCTCGCAACCGGAGTCATGTACCTGCGAATCCTCGTCATCGTGGCCGTGTTCAATCTGGCTCTCGCTCGGACCCTCGCGGTGCCCCTGATCAGCCTGTCCGCGGGCGCGCTGCTGATGGCGGCACTTCAGTACCGGCTTACACCGGTCTCCCCGGAGAGCGCGGAACACCTGCCGGTCAGCCGCAACCCACTAGAGCTGGGCGCCGCAACGGTCTTCGCGGTGCTTTTCGTGCTCACCTCGATGCTCTCGTCATGGGTCACGGGCGCTTTCGGCATCCCCGGAATGTACTCGCTGGCCGCGATCATCGGGGTGACCGACATCGACCCCTTCGTGCTGAATCTGGCGCAGGGCGGTGCGGCCGGGGTGCCCGCCGCGGCGATTGCCGCGGCGATCCTGATCGCCACCTCCTCGAACGGTCTCCTCAAGGCGGTGTATGCGATCACGTTCGCCGGAGGATGGGAGACCGCGCCTAGCGCGGCCGTGCTCGTCGCCCTTGCGGGTGGAGGTCTCGCGATGGCGGTCTACATGTGCGGGTGGTGGTAGTTCGAGGGCTACTTCTTCTCGGTGAGCGTGACGACATCCGGCGGCCGTCCATCAGCACTCCCTTGCCCTGGCGCCCCGAGCAGGCCCGTCCAGCGTCGTGAGATCCTACCAGGCGGTGCGATTGGCCTCGGCGGCTGCCATGCGCGCGAGTTCGCGGATGATGGCAATGGCCAGGCTGGGCTTCGTCCGCACGATGTGCTCGAGGCGGCTGGCGGGTACGACAATAAGAGTGACGCGATCGATGGCCAAAGCCGCGGCCGAGTGAGGCGCGTCGCCAAACAGGGCCACCTCGCCGAGCAGATCTCCGGTCGCGAGCGTCCGAAGAAGCCGCTCTCCTTCTGGGGTTCGCCTGCGAACCTCACGGTTCCGTCGTGAACGAGATAGGCCTCCCGGTGTCCGGCCGCCCCCTGGCGAAAGATCACCTCCCCCGCCTCGTAGATCCGGGTCTCCATACCTGCGATCTGATGATCCGATTCAGCCATTTGTGGCGATTCAGCCACCTCCCCCTCTCAGTGAGGTCTAGACGCCTCATCATGACCTAACACGCCGCGGAACTCCCGTAACGAAACAGCCCGCCGTCCGGAGCACCTGCATCGACCGCCCGGACGACCGTGCCCAGTGTCTCCGCGTCTCCTAGCACGACTTCACCCGGCTCGCGGTTCCAGCACACCCATGGCGCGGACAAGGAGACCGAGAAGGTCGGTGTCGGTCACGATGCCGACGACCCGATCGCCATCGACCACCGGCAGCGCGCTGATCCGGCGCGTCACCATGAGCCGGGCCGCATCCTCGGCCCCGAACATGGGCCCGATCGTCACCACCGAGGGTGTCATGATCTGCCGGGCGGTCAGGCGATCGAGAAGCTGCTCGCGCTCTCGCCCTTCCGTACTCAGGGCGGCCGACATCATGGACTGCTTGACATCTCGGTCCGAGATGATGCCGGCCAGCTTGCTCCCGTCCATAACTGGCACATGGCGAATCCCGCGCCGCTGCAGCACGCGCAGCAAGTCGGCGACTCGTGTCTCTGGGGTCACGCTGACCACCTGCGTCTGCATCATGTCCTTGATGAGCATCATCGTCCTCCGATTCTCACCGGAACTGCGTACCCTCTCTATCCCGTTAGGCACCGGCTCCGCGCACGCCTCAGGCCTGCCACCTCCAATCCCGGATCTCGGGCACGTCGTCACCGTGCGCGCAGATGTACTCGCGGTGCTCGATCAACCGGTCGCGCATGGCCTGCTTGATGTACGCGGACGTCGCGCCGAGCTGGGGGAGCCGATCCATGACGTCAGCGACCAGGTGAAACCGATCGAGGTCGTTGAGCACGACCATGTCGAACGGGGTGGTCGTGGTGCCCTCCTCCTTGTAGCCGCGCACATGCAGATTGTCGTGGTTCGTCCGGCGGTAGGTGAGCCGATGGATGAGCCACGGATAGCCGTGGAAGGCGAAGATGATCGGTCGGTCGGTGGTGAACAGCGCGTCGAAGTCGCGATCTGAGAGCCCGTGGGGATGCTCGTGCTGGGGCTGGAGCTTCATCAGGTCCACCACGTTCACGACCCGGATCTTGAGCTCCGGCACATGCTGTCGGAGCAGGCTGACCGCGGCCAGCGTTTCGAGGGTGGGCACGTCGCCGCAGCACGCCATCACCACGTCGGGCTCGTGGCCACGATCGTTGCTCGCCCATTCCCAGATGCCGATGCCCGAGTGGCAGTGTTTGATCGCCTCATCCATTGTGAGGTACTGAAGGGCCGGCTGCTTGCCGGCCACGATCACGTTGACGTAGTGCCGGCTGCGGAGGCAGTGGTCGGTCACCGACAGAAGCGTGTTCGCGTCGGGAGGCAGGTAGACCCGGATTACCTCGGCCTTCTTGTTCACCACGTGATCGATGAAGCCCGGATCCTGGTGACTGAAGCCATTGTGGTCCTGCCGCCAGACATGCGAGCTGAGGAGATAATTCAGCGACGCGATCGGGCGGCGCCACGGAATCTCGCGGGTCGTCTTCAGCCACTTGGCGTGCTGGTTGAACATCGAGTCCACGACATGGATGAACGCCTCGTAGCAGTTGAAGAAGCCGTGGCGCCCGGTGAGCAGATAGCCCTCAAGCCATCCCTGCATTTGGTGCTCGCTCAGCATCTCCATGACCCGGCCGTCTGGCGCGAGCCCCTCGTCGGTCGGTTGCGTCTCCGCCACCCAGGTCCGGCCGGTGACCTCAAAGACGGCATCCCAGCGGTTCGACGCGGTCTCATCGGGTCCGAATACCCGGAAGTTCCGGCTCTGCGCGCTGCCCTTCAGAACGTCCCGAATGAAGATGCCCTGCACGCGGGTCGCCTCGGCGGTCACCTGGCCAGGCGCAGGTACCGCTACCGCGTAGTCGCGGAAGTCGGGCAGCGCGAGCTCACGCAGGAGGAGCCCTCCGTTCGCATGAGGGTTGGCGCCCATGCGCCGCTCGCCGGTCGGCGCCAGCGCCGCGAGCGCGGGCACGAGCCGGCCCCGCTCGTCGAAGAGCTCCTCTGGACGGTAGCTCTTCATCCAGGTCTCGAGCAGCTTCACATTCTCCGGCTTCTCGAACAGCTTGGCCAGCGGCACCTGGTGAGACCGCCAGGTCCCCTCGACCGGCTTGCCGTCGACCTCCTCGGGGCCGGTCCAGCCCTTCGGCGTCCGCAGGATGATCATGGGCCAGCGAGGGCGCGTGGTCCAGCCGGCGCCCGCGGCCCGTGCCGCGGCCTGAATCCGCGCGATCTCGTCGAGCACGGTATCGAGCGTCGCGGCGAGGTCTTGATGCACGCGCCCGGGATCGTCGCCCTCCACGACGTACGGCACATGGCCGTATCCGCGGAAGAGATCATCAAGCTCCTCGCGGCTAATCCGCGACAGCACGCTCGGGCCCGCAATCTTGTAGCCGTTCAGATGCAGGATCGGCAAGACCGCGCCGTCGTGCACTGGATTGAGGAACTTGTTGGAGTGCCAACTGGTGGCCAGTGCTCCGGTCTCTGCCTCGCCGTCCCCGATCACGCACGCCACGAAAAGGTCCGGGTTGTCGAACGCAGCGCCGTAGGCGTGGGAGAGGGCATAGCCGAGCTCGCCTCCCTCGTGGATCGAGCCTGGCGTCTCGGGAGCCACGTGGCTGGGGATGCCGCCCGGGAACGAGAACTGCGTGAACAGGCGCCTGAGCCCGGCGTCGTCCTGCGAGACGTTCGGGTAGATCTCGCTATAGGTGCCCTCCAGGTACGTGTTGGCTACGATCCCGGGACCACCGTGGCCGGGCCCGGCCACATACAGCATGCTGAGATCACGCGCCTTGATCACCCGGTTCAGGTGCGCGTAGACGAGATTGAGGCCCGGGGTTGTCCCGAAATGGCCAAGGAGCCGTGGCTTGATGTGGCGGAGCGTGAGCGGTTCCCGCAGCAGTGGGTTGTCGTGAAGGTAGATCTGACCGACCGAAAGGTAGTTGGCGGCGCGCCAGTAGGCGTCGATGAGGCGCAGCTGCTCGGGCGATAGAGGTGCCTTGCGGCCGGCCGTCTCCCGGGGGATCGAGCGCACGGGCCGATTAGGCGCGAGCCCGCCGGGTCGGCGCGGAGCCGGCCTGGTCGGCCAGCGCGCGACGCGCGGCGATGTGGATCGTCGGCCGATAGGCCAGCCGCGCCGTCAGGGCACATCGCATGGGCACGCCCCACTTGGATCCATTGGGCTCAGCGCAGGCTCGCGGAGATCGCGTCAAGGAGTCCCGCCGCCGCGAACGGCTTGGCGAAGAAGCCAGTGGCCCCGGCATCCAGGGCCGCTCGACGGACCTGGTCCGACGGATAGCCGGTGATCACGATCACAAAGGCTGGATCGGGCAGCCCCCGGGCCGCCCGGACCACGTCGAGGCCGTCGCCGTCCGGCAGACGAAGGTCGGAGATGACCAGGTGAGGCTGCTCCCGGCTCACCGCCGCGAGGCCCTCCGCGCAAGAACTCGCCACCACGACATGGTAGCCCTGGCGACGGAGCAGCCGCTCGCACGTGGCCAGAAGATCTGGCTCGTCGTCGACGACCAGGATGCGCTTGAGCTCAGTCACTGGTTCCTCGAACCAGGTCATCCTCGTCCCGCCACGGAGGGCGTCACGTCGAAGGAAGCCATGCGAACGAACGCCCGGAGCATGTCGGTCTCGGTCACGATCCCCACCAGTCGGCCGGCGTCCACGATGGGGAGCGCCCCGATCTTTTGCTCCAGCATCAGCCGCGCCGCGTCCGCCGCTGGCCGCTGCGGGCCCACCGTGATCACGGAATGCGTCGTGACCCGCTCGACCGTGACCTGGAGCAGAAGGTAATTGAGTTCCCAGACCGAAAGGCTCGTGGCCTGCGACGGCAATTGCAGCCGGATGTCGCGATCGGTGATGATGCCCAAAACCTCATTTTCCCGGCCGGTCACCATCAGGTGCCGGATCCGCTCTTTCTCCATCCGCTGCCGAGCGTCGATGACCGACGTCTCCGGCGAAACGGCGATGACCGGGCTACTCATCAGATCACGCAGGATCATGGAATCTCACTTTCCTCTGACCGTCAGGACCGGGCAGGGCGAAAAGGTCACCACCCGACTCGCCACGTTGCCCAGGAAGAGCTTGGCGAAGCCCGTTCGTCCGTGTGTGCCGATGACCACGAGGTCCGCCTTCCTCGAACGCGCGGCCTGGGCAATCCGCTCGTGCGCCACGCCCTCGAGCAGCAGTCCCTTGACCCGCGCTCCCGCTCGCTTGGCTTTCAGGATCAGCCTACCGAGTTGCTTCTGACTGCCGGCACGCGCCGCCGCCTCCATATCCTCGTACACGTTTGGTGAGACATATCCGTTACCCATGATGGGCATGACGGGATTCATGACGTGCACGAGGAGCAACTCGGCCTTGTTCGCCTTGGCCATGTCGATCGCACGCTTGAACGCCGCCGCCGAGGCCCGGGAGAAGTCAGTTGGATGCAGGACGCGTCTGATCCGGCTCATCGCAGCACCTCGGTGCGGGGAGTGGCCTCGGTCTTCTTGACAGGTCCGGCCTCGCCGTGGCCGGCGGGAACGTCCAGCGGCGCCGCGGTCGGGCGCACGAGAAGGATCGGCACGTTGGTGCCTCGCAGGATGGCTTCAGCCACGCTGCCGAAGACGAGCCGTCCGAGGCCGCTGCGGCCATGCGTGGTCATCACGATCAGATCTACCTTCTGCGCCCGGACCGCGTCTACGATGGCCGCGGCGGCCGGCCCAGACCAGACATGGGTCTCGATACCCCGCACACCGTCCTTCTCGAGCTTGCCCTTCAGAGTTGCCAGGTACTCCCCGGCCTCGCGTACCGCGATGATTTGCTCGCCGATCACGTCGGCACCCGGCATGATGCGAGCATTCGCCGCCCGGACGAGCAAGAGGGTCGACTCGGCGCCCGCTACCTGCCGGGCATCTGCGATCGCCGCCTCGGCCATCTCGGAGCCATCGAGCGGAATCAGAATTCTGTTTGTCTTCATCGTGGCCCTCCTTGAACTTCCGGCTCTTGCAACGGAGGTGCCCACGATCGAGCCAATCAAAACAAGGACTTGCGAGACGGATGCCGCGAAGATTGTGAGGCGACGCCTCCCCGCTGAGACAGCGACGCCCCAGGGTGGCTAGGTTCTCAGGTCGTACTTGTTGATCAGGCGATGGAAGGTCTTGCGGTCGATCCCGGCGGCCTTCGCGGCGGCCGAGACATTGCCGTCGTGGCGCGCCAGGAGGTCACGGAGATAGGAGACCTCCAGTACCTGCAGCCATTGGTCCTTGGCCGCCTTCAGGGTCAGGTCGGTCCCTGGCGGCAGGACGCCCTCGCCGAGCACGCTCGAAGTGAGGCCGACCACCGGCGCCGGCGATTGCAGCACGTGGTCGGGGAGGTCCTCGACTGTGATCGCGGGCCCGTCGGCCAGCGCACACGCACGCTCAATCACGTTCTGGAGCTCGCGCACGTTGCCGGGCCACCCGTACCGGCCGAGAGCCTCCGCGGCCGCCTCATCCATTCCGGTCACCCGCCCCTGCCCGAACCGGTTGAGGAATGTGCGAGCGAGCAGCTGGATGTCGCCGGCCCGCTCGCGCAGGGGCGGCAGCTTGATCGCAATGACATTGATTCGATAGTAGAGCTCCTCCCGGAACTGCCCCTTGCCGATGGCGTCCTTCAGGTCCCGGTTCGTGGCCGAGACCACCCGAACGTCGACATCCACCAACCCGGTACCTCCGACGCGTCGGATCTGCCGCTCCTGAAGCGCCCGGAGCAGCTTGACCTGGAGCGTGGCGGGTAGCTCGGCAATCTCATCGAGGAACAGAGTCCCGCGATGCGCGGTCTCCACGAGACCCGGCTTGCTCCGCACCGCGCCAGTGAAAGCGCCCTTCTCGTGTCCGAAGAGCTCAGACTCGAGCAGGTGCTCCGGGAGCGACGCGCAGTCCACCGGCACAAACGGCTGGCTCGCGCGTGGGCTATTCGCGTGGATGGCGCGGGCGATCAGCTCTTTCCCGGTGCCGGACTCGCCCAGCACGAGGATGTTGGCCTCCGACCGGGCCGCCTTCTTTACCAGCTCGAAGACCTGGACAATGGCCGGACTGCGGCCCACGATGTTCTCGAGGCCCAGCACTTGCTGCAGCTGCTGGCGCAGGTTGCGATTCTCGAGTTGCAGCCCCCGCTGCCGGAGGGCCCGCTCGACCGCTACCCGGAGCTGATCCACCGAGAAGTCTTTCGGGAGGTAGTCGAACGCCCCCTCCCTGACTGCTGTCACCGCTGATTCGATCGTCGCAAACCCCGTGATCATGATCACAGGCAACGCTGGATCGATCTCGTGGGCGCGCCGAAGCAGGGCCATGCCATCCATACCTGGCATCTTGAAATCGGTCAGTAGCAGATCGGGCATCTCCCGCTCGAGGATGGCCAGGGCAAACGTTCCGTCTCCAGCCGTCGTGCAGGTGTAGCCCTGGCGAGAGAGGATGCGGGAGCAGTTCTCGAGCATGTCGGGCTCGTCGTCGACGATCAGGATGCGGGGTGGGCTCATTTCGATTCCGAATCATCGCCGAGAAGCCGATTCAGATCAAATCCCATAGAATTCGCCGCGCGGATGCTCCGCCGCCGCGAAAGAGGCATAGCCGTCTGGGCTCGGCGCTCAGCGGGCGGGTGGCCCGGCCGCCGGAGGCATGCGCACGCGCCACCACATGTTCAGCACGAAGAGAGCGGTGCCAGCGAGCTGGCCGAGCCCGCCCAGCACGATGAGCCACCGCAGGCCGAGCGCTCCCGCTGCCGCCACGCTGATCTCGGCAGCGGCTCGCAGGGCCGTCGAGATCGCCATCACCCAGTAGACAGCCTCCGCCAGCTCGGGCCGGTAGCGAGTGTCGTCGCGACCGGGGCGCGGGAACATCCAGGTGGCGACGCCCATGACCATCATCAGCATGAAGCCGACGAGCAGCAGGTGGGCGTGAGCCGTGATGAGCAGGCGGGGCGGATACGCGTCGCGGACGAATTGACCGACCACGATGTACGCCCCGATCAGGAGCCCCGCGAGCAGGAAGACGAAGCTGGTCTTGATGTACCGCCGGATCAGCGGGGTCATCCTAGTCGGCCTCACCCTCGGCTATCGCGCTGAGCCCTTCCCAGTCGGCAAGGACGAGCCGGCCGCCGTCCTCGTCGAGGACGCCGTCCCGGATCCAGCGGCCCAGAATCCGAATGGCGGTCTCCACCGTGGTGCCGGTCATGTCGGCCAGGCTTTGCCGCGTGAGGTGAAACGGCAGGGTCACGCCCTTGTCGCCATGCGCTCCTTCGCGCTTCGCGAGGCGCAGCAGGGCCGCAGCCAGCCGCGCCTCGACCGGATCCACCGCGAGGGAGGCGACCGAGTCGTGGGCGGCGCGGAGCCGCCGGCCGATCATGAGCGCCATCTCCTTGATGAACGCGGGGTGCCGCTCGGCGAGCGCGAGCACGGGATCGGCTGGGATCTTCAGGACAACCGTGGCCTCGGTGGCCTGAGCGGAGGCGGGATAGGGGCGCTTCTCGATCACGGCCACGCCGCCGAAGATCTCGCCCGGCCC
>Ga0070706_100005149_pt1 | contig 12476 bp, 5 predicted proteins | sample KBSK5501metaG_FD_65476 | JGI IMG/M metagenome (GOLD analysis project Ga0070706, IMG submission 65476) | Corn, switchgrass and miscanthus rhizosphere microbial communities from Kellogg Biological Station, Michigan, USA - KBS K5-50-1 metaG | ecosystem: Host-associated > Plants > Roots >...
CCCTCACGAGTGAGTACACCCGCGAGGTAAACGTCGGATTCGACGCAGACTACGTCGACACCCTGTCCTCGCAGCACCTTCGAAAAGGTTCCTATTCCCGCACCAAAATCGAGCATCCGGCTCCGCCCGCGAGCGCTCCGAAGGATGAGATCGACCAGAAGTGCATTATAGTTGGTCGCCTGATCCAAAACCCGCAAGATATCCAGACCAGTATAAGTTAATTGCGAGTCGCTCACGTCTTCCGCCGTTCAAGGTTATATTTTATTATAGCGTAAACAGCTCGCACGCCATCCCTCCAGTCGATCTTTTTGCCTTCCCGATACGTCCGGCCGCTGTAGGAAATACCAACCTCGTAGATTCGGCATCCTGTGCGGGCGAGCTTGGCGATAATTTCAGGTTCGACACCGAAACGATCTTCTTCAATCTGAATCGATTTGATAAGGGAAGTTCTGAAGGCCTTGTAGCCTGTTTCCATGTCCGTCAGATTGAGGTTGGTAAACATGTTGGAAAGCAGGGTCAAAAATCTGTTGCCGGCCATGTGCCAGAAAAAAAGGACGCGATGCGGTCGCCCGCCCATAAATCGGGAGCCAAAAACCGCGTCCGCTTTCCCCGACATCAGCGGTTCCAAAAGCACTGGGTACTCTTCGGGGCTGTATTCGAGATCGGCATCCTGCACCAGAATAATGTCGCCAGTCGCCGCCGCAAAACCGCTGCGCAAGGCCGCTCCTTTCCCGCGATTGACTGGATGATAGATGATTTGATCAACTATCTGAGAAATCTTCTCTTTCAGCACAGCTTGCGTTCCATCTCGTGAGCAATCGTCAATCACAATGATCTCCCTGCTCTCGATCGGCGCGGCCCGAACTGCCTCGACAATCTTTTCGATCGTATCCTTCTCATCATAACAGGGGATGACAATTGAGACTTTCATCTTTTCAACGTGCACGAAATCTTGCTGGGGTAAACCGCTCAGTCTTGCTCCGGATAATAGAATTCGCTTGAGAAAAAGAGGCGCTGTGGTTAACGAAAAGATTCGACATTACTCGTCAGATTGCCTGCGCAAGTTATCAAAAATCACCGGTGCACTCGCCAGGACAACGTAACAGATCTACGAGTGAACGTTTGACGTGAGAAACTGGTCGTCATTGTTTCCTTCAGCCGCTCGGCAAAACCCGGAGAATCCTGACTGCGCGCACAACCAGCAAGTTCATCGAAATAGTGCCCATTGGGTGATCTCTCGGCTTGGCAATGCTTTCCTAACGGGAGTCGATCATCATCCCGGCTTTGTCCGAATATTTCTAAATCCTCCGACGACTAGCAATGAAATCCAGAGGACCGCAGCGGAACTACTGAAAATGCGCGCCGTCTGTCCTTCTCGCGAGAGATTGTAACGCAGCTCTGCCTGGTGTGATCCCGCTGGAAGAGTTACGGCAAGCAAACCGTCAACGCCCATCCTAACGGCTTCCGATTGGAGCTTGCCGTCAATGCGCAGATCCCATCCAGGCCAATAAAAAAGCGCAAGGCGCACTTCCGAGTCGACGGACGCTGTGTAGTGATATCGATAGGCTGTTCCTGAATGAGTGTAGCCTTCGCAAACGAGATTGCCGGATGTCACGGTTAGTCGATTTTGCGGGATCGAGTGTTCCTCCAGAAATCGTGGATTCAGATAGTCGCCTCGAACCCATTTAGGGAGGAATTCCTGGATGGCACTCCCGGCATAAAGTCCTTTTCGCTCATAACGGCGATTCCATTTAACGAGTTGCTCAGGAGGCATGTTCTTGATGACTTGGGGCATCAAGATCATAGGCAAGGTTGGAATAGCAAAGACAACGGCGAGACCAGTGAGAATTGCCGGATGAATCCACCGATCGACCACCGGCGATGCCATTGCTACAGCGCTTGCTCCGAAGAAAGCAGTGAAGATGAGAAGCCGCCAGGGAAATTGGAGATAGAGGAAGATTTCTGGCACCTTCTTCCATGGCATTTGCGGCGACATAATAAGAAGGACGAGGAAAGTGAGGAGGAGAAACAAGGCAATGCGGTATCGCTGCCCGGTTTCTAATCCTCGCTGGAATAGGGCAATGGCGGAGAGTATCACGCAAATGAGCACCGCAAAGCCGAGATTGATCCCCAATGTGTCGTCCGGACCAGGAATGCTCGGTCCATAGCCGAGCGCCTCGAGGAAATGCTGACGCCAGAATATTGCGTGCTCATGGACCTGTTGCGGCATTCCCCACATCGCAGCCACATCGCCTGCTTTTTGAGTGAGCCTTGCGAGCCTCAGAGCTGGATACCAGAAAAACGCGCTCACGGCTGTACCTAGGAGACCTCCAGCTGCTACAGTGAGCGGCCATTTTAGATCTCGGGCTGTGAGCAGCGGATAAGTTACAATAAAGAGGCTGGCCCACAACGCGGTGATGTTGTGACTAAGAAGAAGAGCCGCAAACGTCAGGCTAATTAGTAGAATTCCTGACAACGCTCGACGTCGTGCAACTTCCATACCCCAGTAGACGCCTGGCAGAGCCGCCCAAGCCCATGATTCGCCTATGACATCCCGCACGAAAACGTCAGTCAAATGGTATCGAGTGAGAGCGTAAATGGTTGCTGCGGCTAATGCCCACCAAGCCAGGCGAGGCCAGCGTTCTCGCGATCCAATGGTGTACACAAACGCGTATATGAACAGGCCGCTCAGGTAGAGCGAAGTATAGAAGCTCAACTTGGTTGCTGGGCCGTAATCCAAGGCAAAGACGAAGTGAAAAATCGCAGCGACGTAAAAGCCGAGCGGAGCATAGAAGGTGAAAAAAGGATAACCGTAGCCAAAACAAGAATCTGGTAACCAAGGCACATGCCCAAATCCCTGCGCAGACCAAACCTTGCAGATTTCGTAAACGTCTACGACCGGGAAGAACATGAAGTGTCCCCACCACATGTAGACATCCCAGGTTGGAATGGTCGCCACAATGATTATCAGCGTATAGAGGACCAACGACGAAAATACGGGTATCCTTCGTAGGAAATACCAGAGGCGAACTCCGACGCTCTTCCCCGTCGGCTTCTCCGATAAAACCTGGGCGTTTACTTCGGAGGGCTGATCGCTGTTTTGCATCTGCTTATCCTGATTGGAACTTGCCGACTCAGAAGTTGCATTCATTTTTCGGCGGGCTCATCTGATTTTCCCTGCCGCGACAGCATGTCAGTTATCTCGGGTAACATCTAGCCTCGCGAGGAGTTTTGAGCGTTTCTTGCCTGTATACAGACGAAATTCATAGGTCGAATCGAATTGAATCCAATCAATTTTCAGTTGCCCGGAAGGAGCACGCGCAAGAAATATTTCTGGTGATCGATTTACTTTTACGTAGAGGTCGCCTGCCGCTTGGCACTGGGTGTTCCATGAAATGACCGTGCTCCCCAGCGCCATATCGGGATCGCCCGCCGGAACAGGATTTGGTTCGGCAAACAAAACAGGCTTTCCGCCCGACGTATTTTTGGCCGAGTGCCACCGTGCGACATCACATGTAGTTAACGTTGAACACCAGACCGCAAACGCAAGGGAAACGGATACACGCAATATTTTCGGTGGCCTCCGCGTCCAATGGCGACAAAGAAGCGCTGCCATTTCAGCGGGTAACTAAAACTTTGGCCACCAAACGGCGGGAGCCATCATTTGTGTAGAGCCGGAATTCATACTCGCTTCCGCCCGCGATCCAGTGCGCCTCGGCGCAACCGGTCGGCCCGCTAGCAAAAAGGTGCTCGGGGCCGGCATTTTGCGAGACATATACCTCACCAGTTTCGCCTGTGAGCGTCGCCCAACAAATTTGCGTCCGGCCGAGCCCGGAGCCCGCTGGCACGGGATTCGGGTCGGCGGTAATTGTGGCGGTCTTTTCCACCGCGGTTTCCTCGACTGATTTTGCCGGAGTCGTGTCGGGGCTCGTGTAGAGCCGAAACTGATACTGCGTCCCCGGTTTAATTCCATCCAGCATCTGGAGACCTGATCGTCCGCCGGCGAAGACCGTCTCGGCGCCGCCATCAATGATCAACGTCACACGACCTCCTGACGTGTGATAGGTGTTCCACGAGATTGCAGCCCGGCCTGGCTGCCCGGCTGTCACAGAAACTTGGTTAGGAGTAGCAAAGAGCACCGCTTCGCAATCGTTAGCCAATTTCTTGAGAGAACAATTGTCAATCCATACTCTTCCGCTACCCGCTGCTGCGGACACGGTTGCATATTTGCTCCCGATTGGCGCTTGAATTATCATAGTCGGGTGCTGCCATTGCGGCGCAGAAGGTATCTCCATGATGGCAGGGGCAGAGGGCGATAAGTCATGTTCGTTACCATCGCTCCACTTTAATTGCACACGCAAGGTTCCAAGTTTTGGGGAATCTGATCTGAATCGCACACTCGTCCGATAACATTGCCCCGCTTCGACGATTACGGGCTGCGATACCAGGAAATTCTTTGGCGTAATGGCACAAGCGGCGTCCGCGCTCAAAGAATGCTTACCGGTTCGATCGATATTTGGTCTGCCGATTATTTGCCAACCCGGGAGTGCAGCTGCGTTGCCTTGCTCAAAGTTTCCATTGGCTAGCAACTCCTTTCCGTTGATTTCACGGACTCCACTATCGAGTTGATAGACGTGCACTTCATCCAAGACCGCGACTTCTTGTAAGCGCGGACTTGCCTTAATTGCCGATTCCAATGAACTCCATGTTTGGTAGATCTTCCAAAATGAGACGCCAGCCCGATAAAGACTTTCGTCCACGACAACGTATTTTGTGCCCCACCTGTAAAGCAAATCGAGGGTCGAGGGAGATGGGAATGCGCTTAGAGTCTCCCAAAATGCGAGGTTTGGCGGATTTTGGGCATTACCCATAATAATTCGTTTTCCGGTCAATCTTGTCGAATAAATCGCCGGTCCGCCATATGCGTGCCGAGATATCGGGTATTCCATGAATGCGAACTTCCCAGGTTGTTTTGCAAGCCACTGATCAACCGCGCGGGGCGCAACCAGGCTCATGCCCATCGGCGCTCCGCAGGAATCTAAGACTACTAGGCCCGCAACCAGGACCGTAACGATCCATTGCAAGGAAGAGTTTAAAAAGCTTCGTCGCCGTGAGTCCAGTGCACGCAAGATTAATTGCAAGCCGCCGGCAGCGAGGACCCCGACCATCAATTCCACAAAAAATCCCAGCCGCGCCCAAGCTCGTAGCTGATTAAAGCCGATAACGGATCCTATGAAACGGACCGGCATCACGATTGGCGAAAGGCGCACTTCGTTGGTTCCTTCTCCGAGAGGCGGCGGATGCGTAAGGTAAAACCCGGGTCCGAAGGAAAAGAGTAAACAGCCAGCAGCTGTGATAAGCAGAGAGCGGACGATTTTCCGCTCTGGATGCATCACGCCGACGAGCGCAAGTGCTAGCGCAACTATCCCAATGTAAACTTGCCACTCGGAGGTCCAAAGTCCGTTAGGTCCCGAGCGCCACTGAGCCTGGACCCATTTACCAAACAGAAGATGTCGCCCGTTAGGGATAAAATAATCGGCCAGACTGGCGGCAAATGCTTGCGCTTCTCCAATTGGACGAGGAACGATTGGGCTGCTTCTCGCGGAGACCGCATAAGGGATGGCGAAGGGTAAGAGTAAGATCACGACCACGGTCGCTGCGACTAACGATACACGGATAAATGGTCTTGGAGAGCGGCCGAGTTCATGCCATGGGCAACGCGCCAGCAAGTAAAAGACCGCAGCTAAAGGGAGCATGAAAGCGTAATATGCGGTTACCAGCGCGCTCAGCGCGAAAAACAATCCCGCCAGCGCGGCGTCCCCTGACCGTCGTCGTTGCAGTGTGCGCTCGAGATAGAAGAAGAAGAATGGGATCCATTGTGTCGAGACGATGGAAAGATGGCCGCCGGCATGCTGATACCTATAGGAGCAAAACCCGACGATGATGCCTCCCAAGACCGCGCCACGACGGCAGCCCCAGAGTTCCCTCGCGAAGAGATAAGTTCCAAAGCCCGTTAGCGCAAAGGAGGCCAGGACCAAGAAATTATAAGCGAAGACCTCACCGAAGCACTGCGTTAGCGGTGAGAACAAAAGGACGGTTCCCGCTGAGAGATCTTGATTCCTGAATAGGTCGAAACCATATGGCACGAAGACGTCCGGATCAAAAAATGGTGACTTATGAAGATCAAAGATGGCGTGCGCGACGTACCAAAGCTCCCAGAGGAAATGGAAATTATCCTCTGGAAATCCCCCCAGGACCCTTGTGCGGAGAAAGAAAACGGCCGGATATGTCAGAATTATCGTCAGAAAGACATAAAGGAGCAGAATCAAGGAATTTTCACGGCAAGCCTTGGAACGCAGGCCTGCAACAGTGCCCGCCGATGCAAAATGTGAATCATTCATCTAACCGAAAGCAGCATGCGTTGGTCCGAAGATCTAAACGGGCTCAGGAATTCTGGGCGCGAATGAGAATCTAAGCAAACAACTTTACTCTCGCTTAGCACGAAGGAGTTTATGCGTTCGAAGGAGAATTTTTAGCTTTCCGGGCGATGGAGATGAAACTCAGACCAATCGGCATCGGCACCTTCCCAAGCATCCAGCGTTCAAAGGCAAAAATCGAGGTAAGGAGAGAGTTAAAAGGGGGCAATCTTAGGTACCTGGCGCGATCTCCTTCAAAGACCTTTGTTGCCAATATTCGCCAGATTGCCGCGGGCGCGAACAGGATCGCGTTCAGGTGGCTCAATAATTCGAGCCGAATGGAAGGCTGGTCAAACAAAGAGCGGAACTGCCTCTTGGAATAGCGTCGAAAGTGATGATGGTCCTCGTCGAATTTTGTCCAGAGCCACATATGAGCAGGCACGGTGCAGACCAAGATCCCTCCCGGTCTTAGCAGACTTGCCGCCACGTCGACAGAAGCGTGGTCATGCTTCAGATGTTCCAGGACGTCAAGCATCAAAACCGCATCGTAACTTTCTCGCGCGAGAGGCACATCCTCTGGAAGAGCCCCTAATTTTACCGTTACTCCGCGACGGAGTGCAAATTCAATCGCATGCCGGGAACCGTCCAAGCCGACTGGCTCATATTTTTCAGAGAGCCGCAAAAGCATCATTCCACAACCACATCCCAAGTCGGCAACTTTGTATCGGCTTCCGCTGTTCGGCGGCAAATATCGTTCCAGCACGTGAAGAACAATTCGGTGTCTGGCGACAAACCACCAGTGTTCTTGCTCCGCTGCGAAAATTTCGCTGTAGAGTTCCTCACGCATTATCTGGCTTCCGATATTTGGGACATTGTAAAACAGGTCGCGGTGCGGCGTATGAGAGTGTACTTAAGCTTTCGGTTTGGCAATTGCTTCGAACCCGAGGGGGCCACTTTCGTTGCGAAAAGTTTAGGAAACTCTTTGTTGGGGCTGATTGCTCCTTGGCCCTAGTTTGGAAGTCAGCATTTTCAGTTCCGATGTCCGAAACCGATCAAAGTGCTTGTCGCTAAACAACTGCCGCAAGCGCTTCCTGCCTGCGGAGATGGAATACATCGCCTTGGTTTTTTCGATAGCGTTCTTCGACAACCGATTCCAAAGTTCTTCGGATTCATAAAGCTGGATCAGAGCATGGGCGAAATCTTCTGGCTCATCTGCTACGAGGACATTCTCATTGTCAGTGAGATCCATTCCCTCGACGGCCAAGGATGTGGCCACAACCGGCACGCCGAACCCCATACTTTGGTTAATTTTGCCTTTTACACCTGCTCCAAATCGCAACGGCGCGACGGAGAGTTTTACACTCTCAAAGAACGGCCGAACATCTGTTTGGAATCCAGTCACAACAATTCTCTCACTCTCGAGCGCAATCACTTCAGGCGGGGCTTTATCGCCGATGATATAAAATTTGGCATCGCGGAGCTGCTCGCTTACAAGGGGATAAATCTTTTCCACGAAAAAGAGAACAGCATCGATGTTCGGCGTGTGTTGGAAGCTGCCGATGAAAAGCCAGTCCCGCCGCAGAGCAAAGGTAGTACTTGACCCGGGAATATCCACGATATTTGAAACCACTTGGATAGATTTGTCGGGTCGCTCCTGCTGGAGTAACTGCTGCTCGGCTCGACTTACCACCCAGGTTTCGTCAGCTTGATCGATTAATTGATATTCCAGCTGCTGTTTCTCCTGCGCCTTCCGTCGCGCCTCCGGCTCCTGGGTTAAGCGGGCCTCACTGTCCTCGCGCAGGAAATGAAGATCGACTGTGTCAAAAATGACACGGCTTTGCGGGGCGTATAACCGAACGTCCGCGATATGTTTACGCGCAAAATCACATCGGCTCAGCACTACGGCGTCGAAGTCGGAGCCACGGGAAATGAGGTAATCGCGTACTTTTTTGATGTAAGGATGATAAACAACTTCGATCCCGCGTTTTTGCAGCTCGCCGGTATACGGAGGAATATCCGCTAGATTATCGGGAATAAAGGTGACCCGATGGCCAAGTTGTCGTCGCAGGAGTTTGAGGATCTGGAACATTCGCAACGATCCTGAATCCCGATCCGGCATGGGAAGATGGTGGTCGATCACGAGAATGTTTTTTCGCCCGGGCGATGGCTGCCGTAGGAAGGTCAAGTCGCCATTGGCCGGTTTCGTCATCAGCTCAACCGCCCACGTTTCGGCGAACGTTGAACGGTTGATATCCTGATGTTTTTTTGTGCCGGTTGAGAGATCAGTTCCGCCAGTGGCCCCTTCGTGATGAATAATCTCGCTCAGCGGCTGATAGAACACTTTGTAACCGGCCTTCCGAACTTTGAACGATAAGTCGGTGTCCTCGTAATATGCGGGCGCGTATTTTTGATCAAAGCCTCCAAGCTTCTGGAAGAGAGATTTGCGAATCATCAACGCCGCTCCTGAGCAATAATCGACTTCTCGAAGAAAATTGTAATCGGGTTTTTCTGGATCGTCGAATTTGCCGTAATTCCATCCCGAAGCGTCACGCCATATGATCCCACCTGCTTCTTGTAAACGACCGTCGGGATAGACAAGTTTTGAACCGACGATGCCTGTTTTCTGTTCCTCCGCGAACGTCTCGAGCAGGGCGCCAAGGCAGCCCGGCTTAACGATGGTGTCGTTGTTCAGGAAAAACAGATATTCGCCGCGCGCTTTTTCCGCTCCGCGGTTGCAGGACACAATGAAACCGGAGTTCGCCTCGTTGCGTAGATATATCACGCCGTTCATTTTCGGGACAAGCTCGGCCGTCTCATCCGTAGAGCAGTCGTCCACCACGATTACTTCAAACGGCACTGGTTCCTCGACGATCTGTAGCGAAGCCACACAGGCGTGCGTATACTGAAATTGATTGAACACCGGAATGATGATCGAAACCTCAACTGGCTTGTGCGTGGGGAAGCAGATCGATTCCACAGGCAACGCGGGAACGGGAGGTCCGGGAGTGTCCAACTCTTGAACGTTTGTTTCTAGACCGCGCTCAACCTCTTTCGTTGCGACCGGCTGGCGAAGCGCGCGGATTTCGTCTTCAATTTTCGCAATTTCAGGATGTGCAGCTTTCCATTCTGAATAAGCGGCCACAATCTTTTCCAGATGCCCGTAACCGATCGAGCTCTGCCCGGGCGACAGCTTTGCCCTGATTGCGCTTAGCGGATTTGCCAGCTTCCATCGCCGCGAAGAACGCAACCGGGCGGCGGCGTTTTCCACATCATCAAGCAGGCGCGTAAGCTTCCTAACAGCCCAAAGCTCTTTGCGCAACCGCCCGCTCAATGCAATGACAAGATGCTCGTCCTCCGCCAGACTAATGGTTTTGCTACGGAGAAGGGCGCTGATTTCCAGAGAACGAGCATGTAGTTGGGCCAGTTCTGTCTTAAGGGGTTCCAGTTCCGCCTCGTAACGCTCGCGCGTCTGGGCCTGCTCAACATTCAGCCGTTTGATTTCCGCTTTGTAACCCTCGTGGATCTGCTCGATTTCAACTTTGAGACGCTGCTGTTCTGCCTCATAACCCTTCCGCATCCGTATCTGCTCTGTGGTCAGCCCTTTCAGTTCCGCCTCGTAACGCTTGCGCATGTCCGCTAGCTCAGCCGTCAGCCCTTTCAGTTCCGCCTCGTAACGCTTGCGCATGTCCGCTTGCTCAGCCGTCAGCCCTTTCAGTTCCGCCTCATAGCCTTCACGGACCTGCTCGGTTTCGGTCTTGTGCCGAGCTTCTGTTTCCGCGAGGCGCTTACGCAGTTGCTGAATTTCAGCGCTCTGTTCCGGGACGAAAGCCTTAAGCCGGCTGACCGACCCCGGAAGCAAATCCGATTCTCGCGATTTCGTAATTTGCGAAGCCTTCCTTATCTTCCCTTTGCGCCCTTTTCTCGTTGATACCTTGACGCCTTGACCGGCTTCAGCACTTAAAGCGCGATAAAGTTCAATGACTTCCGCGGAGACGCGGGCATCCATCAGTTGCTCCATCGTGAAATGGATATGGCGCCTTCGAGTTGCCACCAGCGCCGCGGCGTTAGCTATCTTCGCCCTTGGCAGACCAACAAAGCGCGCAATTCGCCGCAATTCCAATTCCGCGTCTTCGAAAAAGGAATCGTAATGAGTAACAAACCGATCTTGCTTGGCTGCTGTCTGGATCAAGCGCCGGTTGTAGATTTCCCAAAGCCGAAGACCGAATGAACAAGATGTTCCATTCCGCTCGCGCATAGAGTAAGCGACTTCAAGCGGGTTACGCACCATGATAAGTGTTTTCAGACTGGGTAGGAGACGCTGCCAGAACGGCAGTGTCAGGCAGTTGCGGGGATCCTTCCAGCCCCACGTGTCTGCCGAATCGAATCCTTCGATTAGGAGTTGCGCTTTCATACGCAAAGGAGCAAACCGGGCATGCTTGAAATGCTCCCCAGCTTTGGGCGGCAGATCCCAGGCGCCGCCGAGCTCATTCAACAATTCCTCGTTGAGCGCCACGAACCCCAGATGTTCCCAGAAACCATCGGGGTTATCAACTTGCGCGGGCATCAACTGGCTTTCTTGGCCCAGGTAAAGGCCGCAAGTGTGCAATAACCTCGCGAGCATCGACGTGCCTGAGCGATGCGCGCCAGCGATGCAAATGGCGACGTCAGCAGTCGATGAGTCTTTTCGCTTCAAGAAAAAACAGGCAAATACCTAGAAAGTACAATGCCTATCATAGATATTTCGCGTCGTAAAATCGATTCTGAGGCGACGATGCACACCAGCGGTAGAGCGTCCACCATCCGGGAATAGGCATCGTAGTCACACCCGTTGTTGCTGGAAGGCAAGCTCCTGGTTGCGCAGTTGCATTCCGATCAACGAGAGGAATCGCTGCAATTCATTGTCATCGAGATGTTGAGCGTAGAAATGGCTGCGCTCGAAGTCGATTGGGCGCGAGCGCCCATAGGGTACGCGGAGAAAGCCAACGGGTGTCAAGCGATCATGCATAATCATTTCTGGAGAAAGCTCCCCGTCAGTATACGGCGCGTTCATGATTCCCTCGATGAAGCGAGGCAATCCAACGTTGCGTACGATGACGAGGCTCTGCTGGGGCATCGGCGCGGCCGGCGCGCCCTCCAAGCCGCGCCCTTTTTCAGTGGCTCGGCCCATCAGAATATCCTCGACCGCGTCCCCGACTGCATGGCTGAGGAAATCTTCTCCATGAAGCAAGCAGTCCTGCTCGACATAAAGGTAGAAATCCGCATCGCAACAAAGCGCATACATAGCACCGTTGATGACCGCTCGCGTATAACCACTGTACCTGGTGCGAATTCGCCCTGTGCGCAGATCGTTCGGATGACCGTAGTTGCGGTCCAGCTCGATCCAATGAACGGCTGGATACGAGAGATAGTCAGGCTTTACCGGTGAGGCACTATCGGTAATCACGATGCGCTCGGGCCGGAGACAGCGCATCACTTGCCGGTACCAGATGTCGAAGAACGCGACTGATCGCGTGGCCGGAGAGCCGATCGCCCAGTCGTGCGGCGAATCGGCGGACCACCAGCCGCTGCCGACCACTACCTTTGGACCTCCTTTCTGCGGTACGGCCGTTGGTTGCGAGGGTGCGAGTGAAATCGAGAGCCGCGGGCGCACTTCGGCCCGCAGACGCGCATTAAAACTTTCGATCCGTCGAGTACACTGCCCCAATGGACATGGTTTGAGAAAACCGTGGGGATAGGAAAGCCGGTGGTAGTGAATGATGACGGGGTCCAGCTCTTGCCATGCCGGGGGATAAGCCTCGGCACCGAAATGTATTGGCATGTTCATTTCGGCGGGTAGCGGTGCAAATGGAACTTCAGAATTTTCGAGCGCGAGCGCGAGACTTACTTGATCTGTGTGCAAACGGTTGAAAGGCAATGTCTCTGGGAGTGTGAGGACCTGTCGATTCCAGTAATCCCAGTGGCTGGCGAGTCGCTGCCGGTATTTCTCTGGAACGATTATGACGCCGCTGTTGCAATAAGCGATACACGCATCGCCGGTTAATTCGTGGTGGTAACGCGGCG
>Ga0070706_100005150_pt1 | contig 12476 bp, 11 predicted proteins | sample KBSK5501metaG_FD_65476 | JGI IMG/M metagenome (GOLD analysis project Ga0070706, IMG submission 65476) | Corn, switchgrass and miscanthus rhizosphere microbial communities from Kellogg Biological Station, Michigan, USA - KBS K5-50-1 metaG | ecosystem: Host-associated > Plants > Roots >...
AGGTGAACCGGATCAAGCTCCTCAAGCGCCAGACCTTTGGCCGCGCGAAATTCGACTTGCTGCGTCGCCGCGTGCTCTATCACGCCGTCTGAGGTAGCACCGCATGTGGACATGAACCACATTTATGATCATCGCCCGCCGCGGGAATTCTCATGGGTTGCCCCTGCTTGCGCCAGACCTGTGCCAGATGGGGATGGGTGTGGATCGCGCATTCGTCCACATAGACCAGATGGGGTCCTGCAGCAGCGGATCGTCCGGACGCAAGTAGGCTTTTTTTCCAGGACGGTAAAGCCCTCTTGACCGAGAAGAGTAGGCTGGGAACAGGGAGCAGGCGGGGGGTCAGGCAGGGAGTAGGAGATGGGACGTCACGGCAGTCGGCCAGCGGCGACACACAAGCAGACGCTCAGTCCGCTGCGCGAGCAGTGTGGCTTGTGTGGGCAGCGGTTGTGGGTGGCCTATCATCACCATCGCACGGTGGTGCGCCTCGAGGGGCTCTGGCGGCTGACGCTGCGGGTGCGGCAGTGTGTGAACGCGACCTGCCCCGCGTATCATATCGCGGTGGCGCCAGACGAAGTGGGGGCGTGGGCGCTGCCGCAAGGCGAGTTCGGCCTGGACATCATCGCCTACATCGGCCACTTGCGCTCCCGTGAGCAGCGCAGCGTGCCCCAGATCCACCAAGCGCTGCAGGCGTGCGGGGTGGAGATCGCCGAGCGCAGCGTGACGGTGCTGCTGCACCGCTACGAGGAGTTGGTGGCCCTGCGCCTGGGCGATGCGGTGGGGCTGCGTGAGCGACTGGCAGGGCAGGGCGGCGTCATCCTGGCGCTCGACGGGTTGCAGCCAGATGTGGGGCATGAAGTGCTGTGGGTGCTGCGCGACGTGATCTCGGGCCAGCCGCTGCTGGCGCGCAGCTTGCTGGGAGCCACGGCGGACGATCTCGTCCCGTTGCTCGACGACGTGCGCGCGGCCGTCACGGGCGAGCGAGCGGAGGATACGATTGCCATTTGCGGCGTGATCTCCGACGGGCAAGTCTCCATCCGCCACGCGGTGGCGCGCGCGTTGCCCGGCGTCCCGCATCAGCTCTGCCAGTTCCACTATCTGCGCGACGCCGCCAGACCGATCTTCGAGGCCGACCGGCATGCCAAGAAAGAACTCAAGAAGCGGGTGCGGGGCGTGCGCCCGATTGAACGCCCTCTCGAAGGCCAATCCGATCCGAGTGATCCGCACACCGAAGCGGCGCGCGGCTATTGCCTGGCGGTACGCAGCGCGCTGACCGACGACGGACGCCCCCCACTGGCCGCCTCTGGCCTCCAACTCAAGGGGCGGCTCGAAGCGATTGCCGACTCGCTCGACCGGGTCGAGCAAGCCCGGCGGCTGGAGGGAGGGCCGACCGAACCCACCGAACCCACCGGGCAGGGGGGCTGAGCAAGCCGCTCGCCCGGCTTCGGCACCTGCTGCGGCACGGCTTGGAAGCGACCGCGCCGCTGTGGCCGCCGGTCCAGACGGCCTACGCGCTTGTCCACCAGGCGGCGCATCTGCTTGCCAACCACGACGACCTGGACGGGGCAGCCCTCCGACAGACGTACCGGGACCAGGTGCTGGCGCCGCTGCGCGCACAACAGGCCGGGCTGGGTCCGCTCGACTCCGCCGCCGCTCACTTCGCCGCCGCTCACTTCGCCAAGGTGACGGCCAGCTATTGGCCCGGCCTCTTCTACTGCTACGACGTGCCCGATCTGCCGCGCACGAACAACGATCTGGAGCAGTACTTCGGGGCGGCGCGCCATCTCGAACGCCGCGCGACCGGACGCAAGAGCGCTTCGCCCGCCCTGGTCGTGCGGGGAGCAGTGCGCGTGGTGGCGCTCCTAGCGACGCGGCAGCATCCCTTGAGCGCGGACGAGCTGCGACCGCGCGACATCGCCGCCTGGAAGGACCTGCGTGAGCGCATCGACGCCCGGCACGCCACCCGCCGTGCCCAAGCCCGCTTCCGCCGCGATCCACACGCCTACCTGACAGCCTTAGAGGATACCCTCCTCAAGCCCGTTTTACCGTCCTAGAAAAGAACGTCTCAGCACTCTTGGGGATCGCCCTCGAGAGTGCAGAGCCGGAGACCACGCCGTGATCGATGCCTCCGTGGCTGAGCTGGCACCGACAGTGGGCACCGCTGCCGCGTGTCGTGCGTGAAGTGTGAGCCGTGCCGGTGTGTACCGACGGCGAACGCCGCGTCGTGCAACGCCAGCGAGACTCCGCACGCCATCGCCGCGCGCGCTTTCGGATACTGAACGCGCCACGGTGCTGGCCGAGCTACATTCCGACCGTTTCATCGACGACTCGCCCGCCCAGGTGTACGCCACGCTGCTGGACGAAGGCACGTACCTGGCCTCTCAAAGCACCATGTACCGCTTGCTGGCAGCAAACGGTGAGGTCGGCGAGCGCCGTGACCAGCTGCGCCGTCCCAACTACACCAAGCCAGAGCTGCTCGCGGCCAAGCCGAACGAATTGTGGTCCTGGGACATCACGAAATTGCTGGGTCCGCAGAAATGGACGTACTACTATCTGTACGTCATGTTGGACGTCTTCAGCCGCTACGTCGTGGGCTGGATGCTCGCGCATGGTGAGACCGCGGTCCTGGCCGAGAGGTTCATCGCCGAGACGCTGGCCAAACACGGGATCACGCGTGACCACCTGACGATTCACGCTGACCGAGGACCAGCGATGACGAGCAAGCCTGTGGCGTTTCTCATGGCCGATCTTGGCGTGACGAAATCGCATTCGCGACCACATGTCTCCAATGATAACCCGTTCTCAGAGTCGCAGTTCAAGACGAGGAAGTACCGGCCAAATTTTCCCGACCGCTTCGGGTGCATCGAAGATGGCCGCGGATTCTGCGGGCACTTCTTCCTCTGGTACAACGATGAGCATCGCCACTCGGGCCTCGGGTTGCACACGCCGGCGTCGGTGCTTTACGGACTCGCCGCGGGTATCCGTGAGCAGCGCGTTGCCGTCCTTGCCGGCGCCGACGCCGCCCATCCCGAACGCTTCGTTCGCGTCATTCCGCAACCCCCGCTGCTTCCAACCGCTGTTTGGATCAACCCGCCAGCGCTGGAGGCGCCGAAAGCTCAGTAAGTTGCAATACGTTACTGCTGGAAACCCCGTCAGCGCATAGGGAACGTAGATGGTCAGTGACGCTGACGGACCCGTCTCCCTTCGCTCCCTGTCCGAACTTCTCTTGCGTGCGAGCGTGAGGTGCGCTAGGATGTGCGCGACTGTCGTCTCCCTGCTTCCTGTGCGTGCGGGGCTTGGCTGGGCTGCTGCCGGGGACGCATTCCCATTACTTGTCGGTCACGGCATGCCGATATGTCAGCGAAGTAGATGCATGTGACGTTCCCCTGAGGCTAGCACCCCTCAACCGCCGCACGTGCCTGAGCCAGACCTGCACGCCGACGAGCTCGGGAAGCGAGAACCCGCGGATCACCTATGGAACCTGGGTTTTGCCGCAGCGACACAACCCAGACGTTCAGACGACACAGACCCACGTGTGCACGGCGCGGCAGGGGAGTGGAATATTTTACAAGACAGCCGACGTGCTCCTCGGGTACGCTCGCGGCCATGGAGGTGGACTCCAGCGGTTGATGTCACGTCAGCGCCGTGCTGAGGACCGCCCAGGCACACAGGAGGGTACGTGGGCTGGTCGGTCGAGGAGCCGTAGGCGCCCTGGCGCGCGGCCGAGGAGCGTCCTGCGCCTAACATGCGGAACACCTGCGTGCGGTGAGCGTGGCCGTACGCATCTCGCACGAGAAGAGGTCATCACGATGACGACTCCGCACCCTGCCACCGCACCGGTGGCACTCAATCCAGCAACGCCCGCCATCTTTGGGATCGTGGGCGGCGCGCTTGGGATCATTGGCTTCTTCCTGCCGTGGGAGACCTACAGCGCCAGTGGCGCCCAAGGAGTGGCGCCGCACACAGTTACGTATTCACTCTGGGACGTCACCAATCACGCCCTCACGGGAGCGAGCCTGCCCGGAACCGCACCGACCCGGCCAGCCGACGAATACCGCTCCGTATCTGGGGTTGCTGCTCGCCCTGCCGGCGGTGCTGGCGCTGGTGGCGCTGGTGGCGCTCGTGGCCGGTGGCGTCGGGGTGATTCGCGGGCTGGGACCAGTGCTAGCGAGCCTCATCGGCGCCGCCGGGCTCATGGGGATGATCAACGGGGGAAGCGCTCTGTTGACCCCTTCGCTCGTGATCCTTTCACTGACCGTCGGGCCGAGCAGCACGTCCTCCCCTGCTGCCTTCGGGCTGCTCGTATGCAGGTGGGCTTCTTCGTGATCTTGGTGGGTGGCATCATGGCAGTGGCGCAAGCCCGTCGCGCCGGCGCATGAGGAAGCATCGTCTGCAAAGCGCTGATGTGCGCCCTCGGGGGGGCATGAGGGCGCAGGTGTGAGATCCATTGGAGGCAGCATCACCTCCTGAGAGCATCCCTTGAAAATAAGCGTCCCTTGAAAATAAGCGTGGGGGAGAGCTCACAGAGGCGCAGGGGCCGCATTTTCATCCGCTGCGCTGACGCAACGCGTCATCTGGCTTGTTTAGTAATGGGCAAGCTCAACAATAGTGGAGTGGTCCGCCAGCGTCACTGACCATCTACGTTACCTATGCGCTGGCGGGGTTTCTTACTGCTGAGGAAACGGATGCAGGATTTTTGGGACCGACATGGCTGAGGTCCACTCAACAACGATCGAGGGAAACGATGGAACCGTCAGAAGTCCAACGAGCACTTGAGGCGGGGAGGTCGACGGCCTCCGCCCTAGGCCTTCGAGTCGATGATGGAGTCGTTGTCCACAACTCGAACCGCATCGCCGTGCGCCTGACCCCTTGTGACATTCTCGCTCGGGTGGCGCCTCGAGCGCATCAGGCAGGCGCTGAGTTCGAAGTCGAGGTCGGTCGGCGGCTCGCCGAAGCGGGCTGCCCGGTGGAAGAGCTTGAACCTCGGGTGGAGCCGCGCGTCTACGTGCGTGACGGCTTCGCGATCACGCTGTGGACCTACTACGAGGCGGCGCCGTCTCAAGACGTCGCGCCAGCCGAGTTTGCGCAGACGCTCGAGCGGCACCATACCGGCATGCGCCAGAGCGATCTGACTGCGCCGCACTTCACTGATCGAGTCGCGGAAGCCCAGTGGCTGGTCGGCAACCGCGCCCAGACACCGGACCTTGATGACACGGGACGGAAGCTTCTCAGCAACACGCTGCGGGGCCTGAGGCGCGCGATCGTCGCTCGGGGAGCACCCGAGCAGCTGCTGCACGGCGAGCCGCATCCGGGCAACTTGCTGAACACGAAGAGAGGGCTGCTGTTTATCGATCTTGAGACGTGTTGCCGCGGACCTGTCGAGTTCGACATCGCCCATGCACCCGAAGAAGTCAGCGAACACTATCCGGCTGTGAATCAAGACCTGCTTCGCGAGTGCCGGGTCCTCATGCGTGCGATGGTCACAGCGTGGCGCTGGGATCGAGACGACCAGCTCCCCGATGGGCGCTACTGGGGAATCGAGGGGCTCAACCAGGTTCGGGTAGCACTCGATCGCTTCGGAATGGATGTCGCTGACCGATACGCCTAACGGCCGGCTCGTCACGCGTAGTGCGCAGCGTTGCCATACGTTGCTGCTGAGGAAACGGATGCAGGTGGAGGTGCCGAAAGCTCAGTAATTAAATGACCCGAGTTGTCTCAAAGGGGTTGACAAGTTCCGTTCTGCTGCTATATCGAGGGCAGCGCGCTCGGCGGGATAGTCTTGGCCATGCGCCGTCATCATACTCACCCAGGGAGGCCGATCCCTCTGGCCACGCGCATCGAGGTCCGCGAGCTTGCGTACGTGCTGGATCTCAATGGCCTTAGCCGCGGCGCACCATTGCACATCACCGAAACTCCATCTCGCAGCCTGAAGCGCCTAGGGGTCCCAACCATACAGCTTTGGTGTGACAGGATATCAGCTGTCAGAGAACCGCCGAAACACTCTACGCTGCGTCAATCTCTGCCATCACGTGGCGAAAGAGGTCGGCGTTGAGCACACGCTTCCCGGTGGTCAGGAGCCACCGCTCCACGGCGTGAGTCGTGTCGGCGGCATATTTCGCATCGCCGCCTTCACCTTGACAGACGATGCCATGCGCGACGAGGACAGGAGAGAGAAGACTGTTGAGTTCTGACACGTTCACGCGCAGTCCACGATAACCCAGGTGTTGTGGCATGACGTGTGACCCAATGGGCTCCAGCGCAGTGACCAGCGCTGCAAACTGGGAGACCTGCTCAGGGGTCATGATCCAGACGGGGTCAGGTCGTCCAGAAAAGATGTGGAGGGTGACACTGCCCACATCCTCTGACGATGGTGTTGGGGTTGCATGATCTCCCTGGGAGGGCGTCGGTCCTGAAGCAGTCGCACATGCTGTGAGCAGGATACTGATGAGCGTGAACAGAGGCGTCGCGAGATCAAGCATACGCATTTCCTTCTATGCCGTTCGCATGGCTTCCTGCCGCTCATAGGGCGTCGCATCCCCCGTTGTGGAGTAACGGGCGCCGTAGCGTGACAGGCGCCGCAGATCGGCCACGCAGACGAGGCGCTGAGACGACCATATTACAATGGTAGCATGCGATCGGGTATGAGTTGGGAATTGAGGTGGATTTCGGCGTCTAATAGCCTGGGGCAGCCACATGCTCGACAATATAGTCAATCATGTCGGCATTCTTCGCCCGACTTCTTGGCGCTGTGCCAGGCTCACGTGATTGCACGACTTCTACTGCCTCTCTCAGACGCGCTACCGTCGCGCTGCCGATGACTTGGCAGGCTTTATATGCGGCTTGCAGAGGATGGCCAGAACGCCCCCTCAGCTTGAGCCTGGGGATACAGGGCATCCCAGCGCCCTGTGTGGTAGACTGGTCCTGAACCTCCTGGTATGGCTTGGCAACCCACGTGCGTAACAAGTATCCAAGGAAGAACCTCCCGTTTGAAATTGGGACGTGTCAAACTGGCTCACTGCCAGTCGTCTGTGGCTCCATCCCCGTAGCTGTCGGCCCGCCCCCAGTGGCCGTCGCTTCACGTAGGGTCAATCAGTGTAGGCCCAAGGGTATTCGGCGTTTCAGGCCGCCGTCGTTGGTGGCTGTAGTGCCGTACCCGTTCTCTGCAAGCCACCCTGGCTGCATGTGCCGCGCAGCCAGCCAGGATCTGGCATTGGGGAAAGGCAAGGCAGACCCATGGCGCAATCACATACAGATCCCACCTTCTACCGCTCGGCGCGCTTGGCGATGGACGCGCCGCGCGAACAATTGGCGTACGTTGTCACCTTGAATACGGAGGACGCTGCTCGGCCTGACGCGCTCTGCGTGCTAGATGTCGACGCCGACTCCCCCACCTACGGCCAAATCGTCGGCCGTGTAGACATGCCCAATCCCGGCGACGAGTTGCACCACTTTGGCTGGAACGCCTGCAGTTCCTGCCTGTGTCACGGTGAGGCCCATACCCACATGGAGCGGCGCTACCTGCTCGTGCCGGGCCTGCGCTCCTCGCGCATCCACATCCTCGACACCCAGCCGGATCCGCGCCAGCCGCAGGTGGTGCAAGTCATCTCGGCGGACGAGATCGCGTCGCAGACGGGCTACAGCCGGCCGCACACGATCCACTGCGGGCCTGAGGCCATCTACATCAGCGCGCTCGGCTCCCCTGGCGGCGAGGGGCCGGGCGGTATCTTCACGCTCGATCCCCATGACTTCGGTGTCCAGGGAGCCTGGGAGGTTGAGCGGGGCTCGCAGTATTTCGCCTACGATTTCTGGTGGCACCTGGGGCAGGATACGCTGCTCACCAGCGAGTGGGGCACGCCGAACATGGTCGAGGCGGGGGTGGATCCCGACCTACTGCTGGCCGGCAAGTACGGACATGCTTTGCATGTCTGGACGCTGAGTGATGGTCGCCATGTACAGACGATCGACCTGGGCGCAGAGCAGCAGATCGTGCTGGAGTTGCGACCCTCTCACGACCCGAACCAGACGTATGGCTTCGTTAATGCGGTCGTGTCGCTCAAAGACCTGTCGTCGTCGATCTGGGTCTGGCGCCGCGCAAACGGCACGTGGGAGGCGCAGAAGGTCATCGAGATTCCCGCTGAGCCAGCCAGTGCAGACCTGTTGCCGCCCGCGCTGCAGTCCTTCGGCGCCGTGCCGCCGCTGGTGACGGACATTGACCTCAGCCTGGACGATCGGTACCTCTACGTCTCCTGCTGGGGCACCGGCGAGTTCCGACAGTACGATGTCAGCGACCCGTTCCATCCACAGCTGACCGGCTCGGTCCGCCTCGGCGGCATCGTCAGCCATGCGCCACACCCAGCGGGCGGCGCTCTCAACGGTGGCCCGCAGATGGTGGAGGTGAGTCGGGACGGCCGCCGCGTCTACGTGAGCAATTCACTGTACGCCAGCTGGGACGCCCAGTTCTACCCCGAGGGCATCCGTGGCTGGGTCGCGAAGCTGGATGCTGATCCCGCGGGCGGCCTGGCGCTCGACCCCGCGTTTTTCGTGACGTTTGAAGGCGAACGCCCCCACCAGATCCGCCTGCAAGGTGGGGACGCGTCCTCTGATTCGTTCTGTTTCTCCTCGTAAGCGCTTCCCTCGAGACCCTTGCGAGACCCTTGGAGGTCCAGATCGTGCGCGCGCCGCCCCTAGCCGCCTCGCAGTTGACCGCGTATGGCAACTCCACGCCTTCAAGGTGGCGTTAGGCATCATGCTGGTGGCCTATCAGCGCGGCGAGGGGCTGCGGCGCCATAACGTGTGCTGACGGTACAAGCCCTGACCACCTTAGCGACCGAAACGATGAACACCAGCGCACTACAAGCTCGCTGGCGGGCGTTCGCCAAGCGTTGGCGTGAGACGGTGAGCGCTCGTCGTCTTCGAGCAACGTTGCGTCGCAGCGCTGCGCCGGATACTCGCGACCAACGAGATGGTAACCTCCCTCTGTCTGGCCGGGATACCGTGTGGCGTGTGGCGCGTCGGATCTCGACGCTGCGACTCGGAGCGCTCGTCGCCGTTGTGCTCTGCGAGAGTGCGCTGCTGCTGATCTCGCTGGTGCCACAGACCACGTGGGCGAGCTTGGGTTATCCTGATGGCCCGATCCCCTACGAGTTCTCAGCGCTAGTGGCTGGTCTCTTCTATCTCCTTCCCACCCTCACCGGGGCACTCTGCCGTCGCTGGTCTGCAGCTGTTGCTCTGGCGACATTGCCAGCATGGTTAGATCTCGGTGTGTTTGCCGTCGTAGCGGCGCCGCGCCTCGGCCCCTTCTCCCTCGCCCGAGATCCATATGCCGCGGCCACTGTGGGCACCCTCGAACTCTTCGTGGCGCTTGGCCTGCTCGGCTGGGTCACCCGTGTTGCGCTGCTGGACGCCCGTGGGCACTGGAGCAGGAGCTTGATCACGAAAAAGCCCCCGCCTGCAGCCGGGCCGAGCCCCCCTGGAGCAATGGCACCCGCCGAGCGACGCGAGGACCACGCTGCTGGGCCGACGCATCCGCCTCCCATCCCATCGGCGGCCTATACCCGGCTCTGGCGGCGAGGGCTGGTGCTCGGCCTCTTCCTGGTCGCGCTGCGTGCCGGCCTGGCCAGCGACATGCTCATGACCCCCGGCGGCGCGATTCTCGGTTGGTCTCGGCTGCCTCACGTCCCCTGCATGCTCTGTCAATCCTCGATGGAACCGAGCACCCCAGCTGACCGACACCATCGCCCACCCGCGCTGACGCCCACGCAGTACGCGGCGCGGTTGGCGCAGCGCCTGTCACTAGACGCACAACTGGGGCAACTCCTGCTTGTCCAATTTGAGGGGCTAGACGCGACCCCCGATGTGGTCCAAATGATCAACACCCAGGGGGTGGGCGGTGTCATTTCCTACGCGCTCAATATCCAGTCGCCGAACCAGGTGCGTAGCATGACCGCCGCGCTGCAGCAGGTGGCAGCGATTCCGCTGCTAATGAGCGTGGATCAGGAAGGAGGTGTCGTCAATCGCTTCCGCTCCCTTGTAGGTCCACTGCCAACCGCTGCCTCGCTGACGACGCCGGAGATGGCGCGTGCGCGTGGCGAGCAGGATGCGCTGCTCCTGCACACCTACGGCTATACCTTCAACTTCGCCCCCGTGGTGGATGTGGGTGACGCCAACCCCGAACTGTATGCACGCACCTTCGGCGTGGATCCCACGCGTGTGGCCGAGATGGCTGGCGCCTACCTAGAAGGTCTGCAGGCCAGCGGGGCCGTCACCGCTTGCCTGAAGCACTTTCCCGGGTTGGGCGCGACCACGACGAACCCGCACTTCGGCTTGCCGGTCCTCACCCGCTCACGGGGCGAGTGGGAAGCCATTGATCTCGCGCCCTACCGATTCCTATTGACGACGCAGGACGTGCGCGCAATCATGGTCACTCATGAGCTAATCCCCGCCGTGGATGCCCAGTACCCCAGTTCGCTCTCGCCCATCATCATCGACGGGGCGCTGCGTGCTGAGTTGGGCTTTCAGGGCGTCGTGATCACCGATAGTCTCTACATGGGCGCCCTAAATCACCAGTGGTCGGTGCCGCAAGCGGCCGTACTGGCGATCAAGGCGGGGGCCGATATGGTCATGGGGGCCTCCACTCCCCGGATGGTCACGCAGATCAAAGCGGCGCTCAAGGATGGTCTAGCCAGTGGCTTGCTGACACGCGAGCGGATTGAGCTTTCGGTGCAGCGCATCCTCACGCTCAAGATCCGCATGGGACTAGTGCCGCCGCCCCCGCCGCAGTCCCAACTCTACCAACCCAACTTGCCTCACACGGCCACTGACGATACGCCGCTGGTGCTGCCTTTTCGTCCTGTCTCACAGTCAACGCAGGATGCAGAGCTGCCGAAGTCGCAACTGAAGCGTACCTAATGCTTAAACAGCACTGTGCCGCACCGATAGTACAGCGGCTCGCCTGATATCAGCTTGGCGCATCAGCCCGGTCAGGGTGATCGCTTAGTGCTCCATTCCGCAACTTGCGTTTTAACCCCTGGGCTCGCAGACAGGAGGTATGGGAGAGAGAACCAAGAAGCGTGACAGCAAGTGGGCTCAGGCGTCAAGGAATGCAACTCTGCACCACGATGCCCCCTCACGCGTTTTCTCACGATCAGGACCTGCTCCACGCCATGTGGTCGTATGAAAACAGGCCCGCGTGCGCATGGCGCTGCCCTCGCGGCGGGAGTCACGGCGCTACCACCCCAAGCCTGTTGGCGCTTGCCACCCAGACGGTTCTCAGCGGTCGCTTGAGAAGGCATGAACTTCTCCCACCCAAAGGGTTAAATCACAAGCTGAAATCTGGGGTAGCGCGCGTTGGCCAACGAAACTATGTTTGACGGGGCTGAAGAACAAAGAGGCCAGCTGCACAGCGGCCAGCAGCAAAAGGGCACACATCACCCAGAGAACAGCATGCCTCTTCCTCCGTACTGAGCGCACGCGCCTGCTGAGGCCCTTCGCCGAAACTCCACGCGCTGACGCTGCGCCTCGCGTCGCAGCAGGCAGCGAGCTGGGCTCCCAACAGTCGCTGGTGTCGGCGCCCGATTCGGGAGGCTGCTGCTCCAGTTCTGCGGCAACCGGACGAGCCCGAGTGACTTGAGTGGCCGTGCGTGTACGGCCTGGCGGGGGCCAAAGGGTGGATGCGCAGTGGCTGCAGACCCAGCCGCTATAGGTGGGGGTGATCGTTTTGCCGACCGGCGCGGTGGCTCAGCGGCCGTGTCGTGGCGCGCATCATGATCAGGCACGACCATCGCGTCCAGCAGGAAGGCGCTATCAACCGCGCCTCGGCGCCGCTCTCTTGGATGCGTCGGCCCTCGTTTTGCCGAATGGGGGGCATGCTGATCAGGCACCACTGGGGAGTCCAGCAGGAACGAGCTATCAATAGCAACTCGGCACCGCTCTCTTTTGTCGCTGCGCGGGCCACCGGCGACACGCTTGGTACCCATGCAGTCGTCCTTCTCCTCTAATGGGTCACGCGATGATTCCGATCTTCGTGGGACGCAATTTACATAATATGAGGGCGTTTCGCAACCTGGGAACTAGGGTAGGATGCTCCTGGAGCGCGGCTGGTTCCCGCGTCCAGGAGACATCCCATGACACCTGCCGTTTGCCCTGACCAGGCGCCGATTCCCCCGCCATCCTATCACCGCGGCGTGGCCACGGCGCTGCATCTGGACGCGCTGACGCTGGTGAGGTGTTTGCACTTGCTGGCGCTGTGCCGACTGGCCGTCCACCTCGCCCAGCAGCAGTGCCCACCACCACTGCCCGCCGGTCCGGGCGGGGCGCCGCGGATCTATACCGAGGAGTCGCTCCTGCTGCTCGCGCTCCTGCGCACGCTCTGGCGACTCTCCTATCAGGAACTGCACGACTGGCTGTGCGCCTGGCCCGCGCTGGCGTGGGCCTGTGGCCTGCCAGCAGGAGCGGAGGGCGAGCCGCGGGTGCCCAGCAAG
>Ga0070706_100005155_pt1 | contig 12471 bp, 13 predicted proteins | sample KBSK5501metaG_FD_65476 | JGI IMG/M metagenome (GOLD analysis project Ga0070706, IMG submission 65476) | Corn, switchgrass and miscanthus rhizosphere microbial communities from Kellogg Biological Station, Michigan, USA - KBS K5-50-1 metaG | ecosystem: Host-associated > Plants > Roots >...
GCCCACAGGACGTCGTCGTACCGGGAGAGGTAGACCGCAGGCGAGCCCGCGAAGCCCGAGCGCGCCACGGGACAGCCCTCGCGCAGCTGCCGGTACGCCTCGTGCGGCGCGTCGGCGCTCGCCTGGGAGAAGACCAGGCTCGCGGGGTCGCCGATTTCAGGGTGCACCTGAGCTTGAGGGTCCAACTCGTGGTCCATTGTTCACGCTTTCCCCGTCCTCGCTCGTGATGATCGCACCTCGGCCACCGGCAATGTCGGCTTCGAGGCGGAGCACGACGCGTCGGCCTACATTGCGAGTCTTCCATGAGGATCGGGCTGTTCTTCGAGCACCAGGTGCCTCGGCCCTGGAGCGAGGGGTCAGAGCTCACCGTGCTCGAGCAGGCGTTGGAGCAGTGCGCCCTGGCCGATCGGATCGGCATCCATGCCTGCTGGGTCGTCGAGCACCACTTCCTCGAGGAGTACAGCCACTCGAGTGCTCCTGAGGTGTTCCTCGCTGCAGTGTCGCAGCGGACGCAACACCTGCGCCTCGGTCACGGAATCGTCCAGATGCCGCCGCCGTACAACCATCCCGCGCGCGTGGCCGAACGCGTCGCCACGCTCGACCTGCTGTCGCGGGGGCGGGTGGAGTTCGGCACGGGGGAGTCGTCGTCGGAGGCGGAGCTCGGCGGGTTCGGGATGGAGCCGGCGGCCAAGCGGGCGATGTGGGAGGAAGGGCTCCGAGTGGCCCTGCGCTGCATGACCGAGACGCCGTTCACCGGTCACGCCGGGCCGCACGTCACCATGCCGCCCCGCAACGTGGTTCCCAAGCCCCACCAGAAGCCGCACCCACCGGTCTGGTTGGCGTGCACGCGCCGGGAGACGATCCATCTCGCCGCCCAGAACGGGATCGGCGCGCTGTCGTTCGCGTTCTTCGATCCCGAGGAAGCCCGTCATTGGGTGGGCGACTACTACGAGACGCTCGCGCGCGAAGGGATCGCGTTGGGCGACGCGGTGAACGCCAACCTGGCCTGTGTCACCACGTTCCTGTGTCACGACGACGAGGACGAAGCGATCGCGCGCGGTGCCGAAGGGACGAACTTCCTCGGCTACTCGCTGGCCCACTACTACGTCTTCGGCCGACACCGCCCCGGCGTCACCGACGTGTGGGCCGAGTACCAGGAGCGGCGGGCCGAGGCGGGCTACGACCCCGCGGTGGTGCGCACCGCCGCGGCCAACGCCGGCCGCCTCGGCGCCAAGGCCGTCGAGCACGGCGTCAGCGGACTGCGCGGCGCGGTGGGTACCCCCGCCCAGGTGCGCGAGTACCTCCGCCGCTACGAGTCCTACGGCGTCGACCAGGTGATCCTGGCCACACAGGCGGGCAAGAACCGCCACGAGCACGTGATGGAGAGCCTCGAGCTGTTCGGTCGCGAGGTGCTGCCGGAGTTCCTCGAGCGCGACGACCGCTCGACACGGGACAAGGAACGGCGACTCGCCCCGGTCGTGGAGGAGGTGCTGGCCCGCAAGCCGGCTGAAGATCACCCGCCGCTTCCCGACCCGGACTACGAGCTCCCGGCGATCCCCCGCTCCGTCGCGGACCGCGAGGGCGCGGATGGCTTCCACGCGTGGTTGGACACCTATGCGCGCAAGGTTGCCGCGGGAGAGGACGTCAGCCGCCGTTTGGCGAGCTCCCGCGACGACCAGACGCAGTAGCGCTGCGACGTGTCGCGGTCGTGACCGGGGACTACGCCGCCCGCCGGTAGCGCCGCACCGCGAGCGGTGCGGCCACGGCCAGGATCACCGCGCACCACGCGAGGGCTTGGAGCACGTGAGTGGCGGTCGGACCGCCGAGAACGAGGTCGCGCGATGCCGACACGACCACCGACAACGGTTGGTGCTCCGCGAAGGGCTGGAGCCAACCCGGCATCGTCGACACGGGCACGAACGCGGAAGAGGCGAAGACCAGCGGCGCCATCACCGGGAAGGCCGCGGCCTGAGCGGTCTCGGGCTGGCCGACGGCGAGGCCGACGGCGGCGAACACCCACGAGAGCGCGTACCCGAACAGAACGAGCAGGGCCAGCGCGGCGAGGAGGGAGAGCGCGTTGGTGTGGACCCGGAAGCCGACCGCGAAGCCGACCGTTGCCATCAGCGCGACGACGAGCACGTTGCGAACCGCGTCCGCGAGCGTGCGGCCCGCCAGCACCGCCGACCGCGCCATCGCCAGCGATCGGAAGCGCTCGATGAGCCCGGTGTTGACGTCGGCCGCCAGCCCGATGGCGGTGTTCATGGCGCCGAAGGCGACGGTCTGGGCGAACACGCCGGGCATCAGGAAGTCGACGTAGGGGACGTTGGGCACATGGATCGCGCCACCGAACACATACCGGAAGAGCAGCACGAAGATCACGGGCTGGATCGTCGAGAAGATCAGCAGCTGGGGCACGCGCCTCAGCGTGATCAAGTTGCGCTGGGCGATCGTGATCGTGTCGGCCACGGCATGGAACAGGCGGTCGCTCGGTTGCTCCGTCGGCTCGACGACCCCGGTCACGGCGGTCACGGTGGTCACGGCAGTCATGCGGCACCTCGGGTGGTTTCGGGTGCGGGCTCTGCGGACTCGGCCCGGCGCCCGGTAAGGGTCAGGAACACGTCGTCGAGGCTGGGCTCACGGACGACGAGGGTGGTGGGCGCGAGTCCGCCATTGTCGAGCGCACGGAGCGCGTCCATGAGGGCTCTCGGCCCGTCGGCTACGGGCACGCGCAGCGTGGAATCGCTTTGCTCGGGCTCGCGGACTGCCAGCCGGGCGAGGACGGCATGCGCCCGGAGCGCCCCGGCTGCGCTCGAGAACCCGACTTCGATGACGGTGCTGCCGAAGCGCGACTTGAGCTCGGTCGCGGTGCCTTCTGCGATGACGCGTCCGTCGTCGACGACGACGATGCGGTGCGCGAGCCGATCGGCCTCTTCGAGGTACTGCGTCGTCAGCAGCACGGTGGCGCCGTCGTCGACGAGCTCGCCGATGAGCTCCCACACCCCGGACCGGCTCTGCGGGTCGAGGCCGGTGGTCGGCTCGTCGAGGAAGAGCACCGGCGGTCGGTGCACGAGCGCGGCCGCGAGGTCGAGCCGTCGGCGCATGCCGCCCGAGTACGTGCGCACCGGTCGATCTGCGGCGTCGACGAGGTCGAAGCGCTCGAGCAGCTCGGTCGCCCGCGCCGCGATGCCCGGGCGCGGGAGGTGGGCCAGCTGGGCGACCATGCGGAGGTTCTCCCGCCCGGTGAGGTTGTCGTCGACGGCTGCGAACTGGCCTGCGAGACCGATGCGGGCCCGAACCGCCGCCGGGTGTCGCATCACGTCGACCCCGAGGACGCTCGCGTGACCGGCGTCGGGCCGCACGGTCGTCGTAAGCACCCGCACGGTCGTGGTCTTCCCGGCGCCGTTGGGGCCGAGCAGCCCGAGCACGGTTCCCGCCGGTACCTCGAGGTCGATTCCGTCGAGCGCGACCACGTCGCCGAACCGCTTGCGCAGCCCCTCGACGACGATGGCCGGAGCCAGGTCTCTGTCGTTCATCGGGTCACCTTCGCGCCGATACTTGAATCTAGTCAAGTGTCGAATGTCACAGACTATTGAGAAAGCTGGAGGAATTCGGCGGTGGCGAGTATGCTCGAGGTGTGACCGAGCGGGTGATCGACGGCCGACGGAGCGATGGCAAACCGAATCAGGCCACGCAGAACGCATCGCTCGCAGCCGACGTGTGGCGCCGCATGCTCGAGTACCACATTGCCCACCAGCGCTACCTCGAGACGGCCCGCCAGTTCGGGTTGAACCCGGGCGCGACCAAGTTGCTGCTCGAGCTCGAGCCCGACGACCCCCGACCGATGCGAGCGCTGGCCGAGACGTTCGCGTGCGATGCGTCGAACGTGACCTGGATGGTCGACCAGCTGGAGGAGCGCGGCCTGGTCGAGCGCCGCACCTTCAGGGACGATCGGCGGGTGAAGACGGTCGCGCTCACGGCCCTCGGCGAGAAGACCAAGGCCGAGCTCCTTCGGCGCGTGTACGCGCCGCCCGACGATCTCGTGGCGCTTCCACACCGAGACCTCGTAGTGCTGCGCGAGGCCCTGGCCAAGCTGCCCTCGTAGCCGACATGAGCGGGCCCCGACTGACCGGTCGACGGGTGCTGGTCGTCGGTGCCGGCACGCAGCGCTCGGACGACCCGGACGCTCCTATCGGCAACGGGCGGGCCATCGCCATGCTCGCGGCACGAGAGGGCGCGACAGTCGTGTGCGCCGACCGTGATCGCGGAGCCGCGGAGGAGACGGCCAGCCGAATTGGCGACGAAGGTGGCGCTTCCGCAGTCGTCGTCGCCGACGTCGGGTCGACCGAGGGCTGCACATCCCTCGTCGCGGAGGCCGCCGCCGACGAAGCGTTCGGGGGGGTGGTGCTCAACGTCGGGATCGGTCGCGGCGGGGGCATCGTCGGCACGAGCGCCGAGGACTGGGACTCGACGTTCGCAGTCAACCTCCGGAGCCACTTCCTCGTCGTGCGGGAAGTGTGGCCGCGCTTGACCGAGGGCGCAGCCATCGTCTTCATCAGCTCGGTCGCCGGGCTGCAGCCCGGGAGTCGGCTGCCCGCCTACGACGCGTCGAAGGCGGGTGTGATCGGGCTCTGTCGCCATGTCGCGCTGGAAGGCGCCCGCCGGCGGGTGCGCGCCAACGTCGTCGCGCCGGGGCTCATCGACACGCCTCTCGGGCGGTGGGCGTCTCGGGGACGTCCTTCACGCGAACGCACGCCCGTGCCGCTGGGGCGCCAGGGCTCGGCATGGGAGGTCGCGGCCGCCACCGTCTTCCTCCTGTCGGACGAGGCCAGCTACATCACCGGACAGGTGCTCGCCGTCGACGGCGGTCTGTCGCTCATCTGACGACCCCCGAGCATCTGGCGGATTGGGTGGAGAACCGCAGGCGGAGGCCGTCCGATCACGTCGGGGTGAAGCGGATCGGGAGCGTCTCCGGCCCGAAGATCCCGAAGGGCGGGCGCCACGTGGGCTCGCCGTCGAGCTCCAGCGCGGGCATCCGCCGGGCCAGGATGGGAAGCGCCTCCTGCATCTCCGCCCGGGCCAGGTTCGCGCCCAGGCAGAAGTGAGGTCCGCCGCCGAAGGTGAGCTGGGGTTCGCGTTCGGCGGTGATGTCGAAGCTGTGCGGTGCCTCGTAGACGGCGGGATCGTGGTTGGCGGACACGGTCGAGAGCGAGAGCAAAGCGCCCGCGCCGAGCCGGTACCCGTCGAGCTCGAAGTCCTCGACGACGACCCTGGGCGCGACGGCCACCGCACCTTGGACGCGCATGACCTCCTCGACCGCCCGGGGGGCGAGCTCGTCGCGCTCGGCCAGCAGCGCCCACTGCTCGGGGTGCTCGGCGAACAGCCACATGGCGAGGCCCAGCTGATTGCGGGTGGTGTCGTAGCCGGCGAAGAGCAGGCCACCGATCATCGACAACAGCTCCTGGTCGGAGAGCCGGTCGCCTTCCTCCTCCGCCTGCACGAGAGCGGTGACGAGGTCGTCGCGAGGATCACGCCGGCGGAGCGCGACGAGGCCGGCGACATAGTCGTCCATGTGGCGCATCCCCCACTCCGCCTCTTCGCGGTGCGCGCTCAGCTGGAAGGAAAGTGCCCACGTGATCGCGTCGTTCCAGGCCGCGAAGTCCTCATGATCGTCGCCGGGCACGCCGAGCAGGTGGCACATGACCTGGATCGGGTAGTGGTCGCCGATGGCGACCATGAAGTCACAGCGCCCGCACGGCAACACCGGGGCGAGCAACGCGTCGAGCGTCGCGCGCATGACCGCCCGGTGCGGGTCGACGGCTCGAGGGGTGAACGCCCGGCTCACCAGCTTGCGAAGGCGCGTGTGATCCTCGCCCTCGGTCGCGAGCAGCGAGTGGCGCATCCGGTCGTGCAGGATGCCGTCGGTCACTCCTTGGAGGCGCATGAAGTCGAGCAGGGAGCTGTGCAGCCGGCGGTCGGCCATCAGGCTCTGGACGTGCTCGCGCCCGATGACGAGGCCGCCGACCGGGGTGCGCACGAGCCACGACGCCTCTCGTACGCGGTCGATCACCGACGCGGCGTCGGCCTGGAACTCCTCGGAGAAGATGTCGAGGAACGGCGCATCGTCGATCGTCTTCACGCGCGAGACCCTACGCCGGCCGACCGAGGGTCGACCGACACGAACCGACAACGGTCAGCGGGCGAGTGGGTGGGCCTGGAAGAACGCCCACATCACCTCGTCGGCTGAGATCGAGTCGGTGGTCGGGCCCACGACCGACTTGATCTGCTTGGAGAACGCGCTGCCCGGCCACGAGTGGCCGCCACCCTCCACCCGGTACAGCTCGACGTCCGCCCCCGCGGGGCAGGCGAAGGAGAGCTCGGTGACATCGGACGCGATGCGTTTCTCCGAGGCCTCGCCCGTGCAGCGGTTGCGCCGGGCCCAGGACCGCAACACGTCGGGCACCGACGGGCCCTTCGGCGCGTTGCGCGCGCCAAGGTCGCCGAGCGTCCTACCGGATCCGTCGGGCGCCGGCAGCTTCGCCACCGACGGCCCGAAGCCCCCGTCGTAGGCCAGGAACGGGTCGGCGGTGCCGTGGAAGGCGACGATCGGCACCGGTCGTGCTTGCTTGCATCCGGCGACGTCGGTGATGCCCGCCACCGGCGCGACGGCGGCGACGCGATCGGCGAGGGCACACGCGACGACTGACGTCATCATCGCCCCGTTCGACAGACCGGTGAAGAACACGCGCGCGGTGTCGACGCAGACTGTCTGCTCCACCTGGTCGAGGAGGTCACCGATGAACTTCACATCGGCGGAACCGAGCGCCGCGTCCCAGCGGGGGACCGCGCCCAGCCCTTGTGGAGTGATCGTGACGAACCCGTGTCGGTCGCCGAACGCGCCGAGCTCGCTGTGGCGAGCGTGGACCTGCGCACCTTCGGTGTAGCCGTGGAGGTCGACGACAACGGGCAGGGGCGTTGTGCTGTCGTGCCCGGCGGGGACATGGCGGAGATACCAGCGCTCGACCCCGCCGGAGGTGAGGGTCGCCTTCTCTTCTCCGGCCGCGAGGCCGGCCGCGCCACCGCGACATCCGCCCGATGGCGACGCCTTCACGGACGCGGCGCTCGGCGCGCTCGATGGCCCCGGCTTCGCGGTCGCTCTCGACTTGGGTGATGCGGCACCGTTCCCCGAGCAACCCGTCAGCGCGAGGGTGACGACCGCGAGCCATCCCAACGCGATCCTGGTCATGTCGTCGTCTGCCTTCCGATCGGGCTGCGCGGCCGAGACCGAACATTAGCGATCCCGTGCGATCGCAGGCCGGCGTCGCGTCGACACGCGCGGGCGACAGTGACCGTCGATCCGAACGCGCCTCGAGCGTCGTAGGCTTTCACCCATGGGATCGAAGTCCCCGCCCTCGGGGCAGACGAAGAAGCCGGGCAAGACCCTCAAGGAGAAGCGGGCCGCCAAGAAGGCGAAGAAGTCCGAGCGAGCCCGAGGGTCCACCGCGACCTAGCGACTCGGCCTGAGGCTCAGCCGCGCGCGCTTCGAGAAGAAGGTCGATCGCGCGGGATCGGCGGTGGTACGGGCTCAGCGATCGCGCGCTCTACCCGACCGGAGATTCACCGGGTGGCTCGTGCGGGTCGGCGGGCCGATCCGGTCGATCGAGCGGATCGGTGGATTCGTAGGTCTCGCGCCCGGGCTCGGCGTCGCCGGTCGCGCTCTTCCGGTCGAAGCGCCGCTGACGCTTCGCCTCGGCCTTCTCCATGCGCGCTCGCTCCCGCTGGCGCTTGGCAAAGCTCTCGCGCTCTCCACCTCTGGGCACGACTTCCTCCTCGATCGGCGGCGCGCGCTCCTCGCATGCCCTGGGCGGGGCCGGAGGGTGTCCGACGTTCGTCCAGGCGGGCGACGTCGGGCCACCTGGCGTCCGCGCCCAACCTACCCGCTCGACGACCCGAATCCGCGCAGCCGAGGAATCGCGCGGTCCGCGGTCGACCGGTGGCGAGCCAGCGTGGGAAGGGCGTGGTGGGCGTTCTCAGCCGTCGAGCAGCTCCCGCGCGCCGGGGGCGATCGAGGGATGGCGCAGCTTCGACAGTGCCTTGGCCTCGATCTGGCGGATGCGCTCGCGGGTGAGGCGAAAGTGCTGCCCGACCTCGTCGAGGGTGCGCGGCTCGCCCCGGTCGAGGCCGAATCGCAGCCGCAGGATCTCGCGCTCGCGGTCGTCGAGACAGCCGAGGAGCTCGGCCACGTCATCGACCAGCATGGTGGCGGCCGCGTGCTCGTATGGCGATGGTGTCGTGTGGTCCTCGACCACGTCGCTCAACTGCGTGTCGCGTCCCTCGACAAGCGGCTCGGAGAGCGAGCGGGGCTCGATGGCGAAGCTCATCGCCTCGAGCAGCCGGACCTCGGTCGCCCCGAGCTCAGCTGCCAGCTCCGCCACCGAAGGTCGGCGGCCCAGCCTCTGGTGCAGCTCGGGTCTCAGCCGGTTCGCGCGCACGACCAGGTCACCCGCATGCACGGGCAAGCGCACTGTGCGGCTGCTGTTGGCGATCCCACGGGTGATGGCTTGACGTATCCACCAGGTGGCGTACGTGGAGAACTTGAAGCCGCGCCGCCAATCGAACTTCTCGACCGCGTGCATCAGGCCGAGGTTGCCCTCCTGGATCAGGTCGAGGAGCGGCAGGCCCGAGGGTTGGTAGCGCTTGGCGATCGAGACGACGAGCCGGAGGTTGGCCTGCACGAAAGTCTCGGTGGCGGCGTCCCCGTGGCGCACCTGGCGCTCCAAGCCCCGGCGCTCGAGCACGTCGAGCGACTCGCCGGCGCGGCCGTTGGCCTCCAGGCGCGTGCGGGCGACGCGTCCGGTCTCGATCGCCTGGGCCAAACGCGACTCGTCGGCCCGGGTCAGCAACGGATGTTTCCCGACGTCGGTCAGGTACAGGCGAACGAGATCTTCGTCAGGCGCCTGCTTCGGTCGCGCCGGAATGTGCCTGCTGCTCCGTGACTCCACGCGCCTGGATGTCGTGCAGGGTCAGAGAAGAACCAGCGCGGCGGGCGGCCTGCGCGGGTGCGGCCGGGCGCCTTCGCAGCGTACCGCCTCTCAGCCGAGCAGGACGACCAGCGTGTGCAGACCGAGACCGGCCAGGCCACCGACGACGGTGCCGTTGATGCGGATGAACTGGAGGTCGGGGCCGAGGAGCAGCTCCAGCTTCCGGGACGTCTCGTTGGCGTCCCAGCGAGACACCGTGCCGCTCACCAGGCTCGCGATCTCGTCGTGGAACTGCTCGGAGACGTAGCGCACGCCGGCTGCGGCCAATTCCTCGGCCTTGGCCTGTACCCCGGGATCGTCGCGCAGCCGTGCCCCCGCGGCCTGAACGATCTCTGCCAGCCGCTGCCGCAGCTCGGAGTCGGGATCGGCTGCCTGCGCCCGCAGGTTCGCCTTCACGTCGCGCCACAGCGACGACGACCACTGGCGCAGCTCGGGATGCGCGAGCAGCTCGCGCTTCAGCTCCTCGCCGCGGGCGCGCAGTGTCGGCGACGACCCGAGGTCGACGGCAAGCGCGCGCACGCGCTTGTCGAACTCCATCCGGAGCTCGTGACACGGGTCCGTGGCGATCTCTTGGAGCAACTTCCGCAGTCCCTCGAACAGCTTTTCGAAGATGCGACCGTCGATGGGCTCCGGGACCCACCAGGGTGATTCGCGGCCGAATCGCGCCCGCAGGTCGTCGCGGTGCTCGGCCAGCGCGCGGTCGAGGCCACGCACCAGCGTGTCGAGGAGCTCGTGATGCCGGTCCTGCGCGGTCATCATCTCGAGCGCCCGACCCGCCAGGGGGGCGAGGGGCACCGCTTCGACCCGCCTGATCACCGTGTCCTCGATGAGCGCGTGCACCTCCTCGTCGCGAAGCGTGTCGGTCAGCCCGACCACGATGTCGGCGGTGTGCCGGGCGACCGTCGTCGCGTTGGCGGGGTCGGCGAGCCACTCACCCGCGCGGGCCGCGACCCGACCCGAGCGGATGCGGTCGACGATGGCGTCCGGCGACAGGAAGTTGTCCTGCACGAACTCGCCGAGCGTGCGGCCGAACTGATCCTTGCGCTCGGGGATGATGGCGGTGTGAGGGATCGGGAGGCCGAGTGGGTGACGGAAGAGAGCGGTAACGGCGAACCAGTCGGCGAGGCCGCCGACCATCGAGGCCTCGGCCGTGGCGCGCACGAAACCGAGCCATCCGCGATCGCCGTCGCCCAGAAGGCTGAGCAGGAACACCGCGGTCGCGGCGAGGAGCAGGCCGGTGGCCCGGCGCTTGGTGACCGCCAGCTGCGCGAGCTTCGCCTGGTCGTCGCGGACGGGTGGCAACGTGGCCGTGGGGGCGCTCACCGACACGGGGCGCACGCTAGCGGCGCGTCTCCGACCGGCGTTCCTTCGATGCTCAGAGACGGCGCGTCGACCGTGTTGCACGCCCGGCGACCCGGCGAACGAACGCTTCCATGCGGAGAAGCCCCTGCGGACCCAGGCGTGACGGCTACGCGGCGCCGAACATCGTCAGCCACTGCGACTTGGTAGCCGGCTTGAACACGTAGTTCACCTGCTTCACCGCCTCGATCGTGCCCGACGAGGCGACCGAGTAGCGGTGACCGGGGAGAACGGCGATGTCGTCGGGCAACGACGCCAGGCGCTGGAGGCTCTCGTACATCGCGTCGGGATCGCCCCCCGGCAGGTCGGTTCGACCGCAGCCCTCGAGAAAGAGCGTGTCGCCCGAGACGAGCAGGCGATCGACGAGGAAGCACTGGCTGCCGGGTGTGTGCCCCGGCGTATGGAGCAGCTCGATGCCGATGGCTCCCACGTCGACGACGTCGCCGCTGTCGTGGGTGGCGAGGTCGGATGTCGACACGCCGGTGACCCGCCGAACCGATTCGGCCTCGGCGGTGTGCACGTGGACCCGCACGTTCTCGCGCGCCAACAGCTCGCGCACGCCCTCGATGGGATGGCCCATGAGCGAGCCACCGATGTGGTCGGGGTGGTGGTGCGTGACCAGGACGCCGGTCAGTCGCATGCCGTCGTCCTCGAGGAGGCGCAGCACGGCGTCGGTGTCGTACGCGGGATCGACGACCACCGCCTCGCCGGTCTCCCGATCGCCGATCAGGTAGACGAAGTTCACCATCTGTGCCGCCACCGGGTCGTCGGTCGCGAAATCGCGGCCGGAGAGCAGCTGGCGGAAGTAGATGCGGTCGGCCATCGGCCGATGGTACGCGGCCCGACGTCGAGCGCGACGGCCGACGAGGTGTCGCGCGGTGCCACACACGCCGCGCCGCCCGAGGCCGTCAGCGCGTCAGCGCGTCGACCAGCTGGTCGACGATGGCGCCGACCTCGGCGCGGGACCGGACCGGGTCGGGCGCGCCGGCCACGAGCATGGCGGCCTCGTTGAGCGCGGCGAGCAACAGGTGGCCGAGGGGCTCGACCGGCCGGGCCGGGCCCTGTTGGTGGCCCTGCTGGTGGCCCTGTTTGTGGCCTCCGGCGCCGGCCGGGCGCGGCTCGTGACTCGCAGCGAACACTCCCCGGAGGCCCTCGGTGACCAGCCCGAGCCCGTAGCGGGCGTCCACCTCCCGCCATGCGGCCCAGCCCAGCACCGCTGGAGCGTCGAGCAGCACGATGCGCTGCACGGCCGGGTCGAGCGCCGCGTCGAGGAACTCGTGGCAGCCGCGGCGCAGCTGATCGCGCGGGTCGACGCCGGCCATCGCGGCGGTGGCGATGCGCGCCGCCAGCTCGCCCTCCAGCTCTTCGAACACCGCGGCGAACAGCTCCTGCTTGGTGCCGAAGTGGTGGTGGAGCGCGCCCCGCGTCACGCCGGCCCGCTCGACGATCTCCTCGCGCGCCGTGCGCGCGAAGCCCCGCGCCGCGAAGAGGGCTCGTCCCGACCGCAGGAGCGCGGCACGCGTCGCGTGCGACCGGTCGGCCTGAGTTCGCCTGTGACCCTTTTCACCGTTGACCGGCATACGAACCGCGAAGTATAGATGCAGGCAGCCTGCATGTAACCGACGAGTCGCAACCCACGTAGGAGGCCGAGATGGCATTGTCACTTCAAGAGGTGCGCGCCGGGATCGCCGCGGAGCACCAGGCATTCGTGGCGCTGCTGCGGGAGCTCGACGACGACGCCTGGACGCGCCCCAGCCGGTGCGCGGGCTGGACGGTCGCCGACGTTGCCGCTCACGTGTCGGGCACCATGGCCGAGATCGTGGCCGGCGAGCTCGAGGGGCAGGGCAGCGAGCCGGTGACCGCCCGGCAGGTCGCGCAGCGGCGAGGTCGGACCAACGACGAGCTGGCCGACGAGCTCGACGGCGCGGCCAAGGTGTCCGGCGACCTGCTCGCCGCCTTCGATGACGCGGCCTGGGCGGGGCCCGCGCCCGGCGGCTTCGACGGCACGCTCGGCGACGCGGTCGAGGCCCTGTGGTACGACGCCTACCTCCACGCCGACGACATCCGCGCCGCG
>Ga0070706_100005156_pt1 | contig 12470 bp, 14 predicted proteins | sample KBSK5501metaG_FD_65476 | JGI IMG/M metagenome (GOLD analysis project Ga0070706, IMG submission 65476) | Corn, switchgrass and miscanthus rhizosphere microbial communities from Kellogg Biological Station, Michigan, USA - KBS K5-50-1 metaG | ecosystem: Host-associated > Plants > Roots >...
ACGATGCTAACCTTGCCTTCGGCCGGTAGGGGCGTAGCTCAGCCTGGTCAGAGCATCGGTCTCCAAAACCGAGGGCCGAGGGTTCGAATCCTTCCGCCCCTGCCACGCTTTTTGGCCGTTCTTGTATTGAGAACCGTCACTTTTTGGCCGGCTTAGCGTCGCTGTTCCGCACCGTCGTCGACATTCGTGTACAGCCAAGAGACGTCCGAAGACGCTGGCTGACGGCGGATTCGTATGGTTCTTTGAAGCGGCCGGATGACTCCGCTCAGGCAGCATCCTTCATTGCAGCCACGTCAGCAGTTGGCGTCCTGCGCATGAACACCAGCGCTAGTGCGAGCCCGATCGCTGCCAACACCGCGCCGCCTTCAAATGCAACTTGGAATCCATCAGTAAGCGACAGCGCAGTGGGAGGCGCCGCCTCATTCGCCGTCTGGGCCGTTGCGAGTGCCGAGAGTATGGCCAGTCCCAAGGCCCCACCTATCTGCTGTGAGGTGTTGAGAAGACCGCTGGCCAAACCCGTATCGCCCGCGGGTACGCCACCCATCGCCGCGACGGTTATCGAAACGAAGGTCAGGCCTAAACCGACTGCGGCGACCAGTGAAGGCAAGAGGACATCGCCTGCGTAGGAGCCGTTGACCGACACCCGAGCGAACCAGGCTAGGCCGACGACGACCAATGCCAGACCGCCAACCGATACGGCCTTGAATCCGAAATGTGTCACTAACGAAGAGGCGACTGCGGCGACCACCGTGATAGTGAAGGCCAGTGGGAGGTACCCGAGGCCCGTCTGCAGCGGACCGTAGGCGAGAACCTGCTGCATGTAGAGCGAGATGAAAAAGAACATCGGCAGCAGTGAGGCGCCGACGAACAATCCCACGAGGTTTGCCGACGCTATCGAGGCTACCCTGAAGATGCGGAAAGGCACCAGAGGCGTGCGGTTGCGCAGCTCGATTAGCACGAAGGTGGCGAGCAGAACAAATGCCACGACGAGCAGTCCAACTGTGAGCCCGAGGCCGGAGCTCCTTGCGGATATGAGCGCATAAACGAGGACCGTGAGCCCGGCGGTCACCGATATTGCACCGGCTGGGTCAAACCCTTGGTGTGAGCCGGCAGCTCGGCTCTCTGGAAGAAGCCGCGGGGTGACGGCCGCGGCAATCAAACCGATGGGTACGTTGACGAACAAGATCCATTGCCAGCCGAACGCGCTCGTCAATACCCCACCCAGCAGAACACCGATCGCACCGCTTGAGCCGGCCGCGGCACCCCACACGCCGAGGGCGCGATTGCGCTCCGGTCCTTCCTTGAAGATTGACGTCAGGAGTGAAAGCGCGGCGGACGAGAGCATCGCCGCACCCACTCCTTGAAGGGCTCGGGCGGCGATCAGCTGGCCGGCGCCCTGGGATAGGCCCCCCGCCAGTGAGGAAAGCGCGAAGAGAACGAGTCCAAACATGAACACGCGGCGGCGTCCGAGAAGATCAGCGAGTCGGCCGCCAAGCAGGAGCAAGCCACCAAAGGTCAAAACGTACGCGTTCAAGACCCAGGGCAAGTTGGATTCAGAGAAGTGGAGACCTTTGGCGATCGACGGGATAGCGACGTTGACGATCGACCCGTCGAGAACCACCAGGGCCTGGGAGACTGCGAGCAGGGCGAGAGCCTGGCCCAGATGGATTTGGCGCGTCTGAACTTTGATCATCAGGCTGTCGCCGGCCTCCCTTGGAATCGTCGCGAGTAGTTCCTTAACAACACTGCGCCGAGGATCAGCACCGCGATCGCTACAGCCGCAGTTAGCCAGGCGGGTGCGCCCAGGTCGATGAGGCCAACGATGAAAAAGCCTTCCCAGAGAGAGATGTAGGTGAAGTAGATGTGGTTCATGTATTTCGTCTCCCAGCCGGCAGCTTGCTGCCGCACAACTCGGAAGGCCAACAACGTGCGAATCACCATGAAAGCTGCCAAACCGATCAGGACGACATAGATGACTTGCTGCATCACCTGCAGGCGTGTCCAGTCAATGGCGACTGTCCCGGTCAAAAAGACAAGAAGCACAATCAGCGCGGTTGCATAGGCGCGCCGCAGCCACAAGCGAGACTGATGCACAAGGGGCGGCCTTATTGCGAAGGCGCCAATCAGCAGTCCGACCACGCCGCCTGCCACATGCAGGCTCAGGAAAAAGTCTCTAAGTACCAACATCAAATTTCTCTCCTTTCGCCCTCCCGCGGTTGATCACGACCACAACCTTGGGTTTGAAGGCCTTCATAATCATTTCGGACGGTCCGTATCGTTTCGCATACAATTTGCAACACCATGCCGAAGAGGGCTATTCCCGCCCAGGAGAAACGGGGCAGGCCTCGGAGCCGTCGCACGGAGACGGCAATCCTCAGAGCAGCGAACGAACTCATAACCAGTGGCGGCCTCGCCGACCTGACGATGGAGGGGGTGGCCGAACGGGCAGGGGTTGGCAAGGCCTCGATTTACCGGCGCTGGCCCAGCAAGGGCGCGCTAGCCTTCGACGCCGTTGTCGGTGGCATCCTGGCCACGCAACCGACCCCAGACACAGGCAGCTTCGAGGGCGACCTAAGGCAGACTGCCCGGAGCTGGGTCCGCTCTGCCAACAGCCCTCGCGGAGGACGGACCGTGGCGGGTCTGATTGCCGAGGTGCAGAGCGATCCAGATCTGGCCAAGGTATGGCGAGAGCGGTTCGTGAGCCGGATTCGCCAAGAGCGGCGCCCGATCATTGAGCGAGCTATTGCGCGTGGCGAGATCCCGGTCGGAAGTGACCCGGAGATGATCCTGGATCTGCTCTATGGCCCGCTCTACCACCGGTACTTGAACGGGCACCTTGCGCTTTCCGACTCGTTCGCCAAAGAGCTTGCGCACATGGTGGCCGCCGCCGCAGCAAACGGCGCAGTTGTTCGGGGGCGAGAGGTGCTGAGATCGAGGGCCGTTCGGTAGTTTGGCTCGGGCCGAAATCGCGCTCGCCAAATTTGCCGAGTACTACAACCGCCACCGGCTGGGCGCGTACAGAACGGCTCATACAGGGCGCACCTTGACAGAGATTTAGGGATGGAATACGAGTCGGAGTAGGTGAGGTTTTCGCGTTCGGGAGAGCTGATGCAAGACCTGACAAATCGCGCAGTGCTTTTGACCGGAGCCGCCGGTGGCCTCGGTCCTCACGTCGTCTCTCGGTTGCACGCTGAGGGCGCCTCGCATGTGCTCTACGGGCGGAACAAAGCGCGTCTCGAGGAACTGTGAGCTCCTGGCTCATTGCCGGCGCGGTCGTGACGGCAGTCGTGTTGTTTGTTGCCGGCAACGTCGGCTGGACTGCCGTTACCGCGCTGAACACCCCCGACTACTGGAAAGTGGAGATGCGAGAGCCTGTGCAGCCCAATGCGATCCGCTTGGTGGCATTGGGCGACTCCAGCGTCCAGGCGATCGGCGCCAGCAACCCGATGGACGGGTACGTGGGCCGCATCGCGACCTACGTCCACGAGAAGACTGGCAGGCCGGTGCACATCGCGAACGTGGCGACCGGCGGTTCGATCACGGACATCGTCACCAGCCAGCTCGCGAAAGTCGAACTGAGCACCGCTGACATCGTGGTTGTCGCCGACGACAACCTTAATGGGATGTCACTCGATAAGTACCGCGCCACGCTCGAGGCGGTGGCGGCTGCCGTGCCCGCGGACCGCACAGTCATCTCGGACCTGCCGGGGTTGCCCGGAGAGGATCGCTACCAGCCTGTGCTGACCGAAGTCGCCGACGCGCACGGCATCCTGCGAGCGGACGTCAGGTCGATATTGAACGGCGAGGGGAGACGCCTCGACGTCTTCTCGTGGCTTCCACCGCACCTCAACAGCAAGGGCTATGGCTACTGGTTCGAGGCCTTCAGGCCGAAGATCGACGTGATCCTCGCACGCCAGGCGGCGAGACAGGAGGCGCGCGCATGAACTCGACGCTCTTGCTCAGTCCGGGAACGCGCAGTACCGCCGGCGTCCTCCTGCTGACCCTGGTGGCGGTCGAGTCAGGCGGCTGGTTGATGCTGAGGGTGCTGCGCGGAAAGCAACCCGCGACGCCGTTTCAGCAGGCCTTCTTCAGAGCGGGCCACGCGCACGCTGGCGTGCTTGTGATCCTGGCACTGGTGAGCCAGATCCTCGTCTCGGCGACGAACGTTACCGGCTTGCTCGGATTCTTCGCTACCAACGGGATCTGGGCTGCGGCCATTCTCATGTCGGCGGGATTCTTCTTCTCCGCGCTGGGAAAGAATGTGACCTCGCCCAACCGTTTCATCGTCATCCTGTATCTCGGCGCGGCCTCGTTGGGCGCAGGAGTGATCTCGCTCGGTCTGGGTTTGCTGCTGGCGTAACTGGATCGTGGTCGCTCCATCCTCATTGCTGTTCATCGAAGATAATCAGGCCGTCGCGGTAGCGATGATCCCTTCGCGCGCGTGCTTATAGATGCCACCAGCTTCCTGTTCCAGCTCGTCTCCAAGCGCTACCGCTGCGCCCAGCGCCTGCGCGTGGGAGGGACCGATGTACAGCCAAACCGTATAGCCAACGCGGCCGACCGGCACCGACGTTGGTAGATACTCGGAGTTCGCCACCGACCGAGATCGACCGCCATCCACCCCAGGCCCTAAACTCCAAAACCGAGAGTCGAGGGTTCGAATCCTTCCGCCCCTGCCAACCTCCACTTGACGCTTTCATATTGAGAATCCGCAGTTTTGGGGTGAGCTGAGCACCGGCGCTCTGCACGCTAAGTACAGCCAGCGGTACAGCCGACAGACTGCGAAGACGCTCGCTCACGACTGATTTGTCGGCGGCGCTGAATCGTCCGGCTGACTCGTGAACCCGAAGCCCCTCGGTTTTAGCCGATGCCCTCGGTTTTTTGTAGGGCGATGGGCCGAGGGTTTCTTGCTAACGAAACGATGAACCCCAAAACCGCCCGGTGCACTCCGAACCCAGGAGATTCAGGCCCGAGTTTGCTGAGAAGGCGGCCCAGCTAGACGCAGCGGGGTTCGCTCCGCTTCGTTCGCGTCCTTATAGATGTGTGGCCAGGGCCATTGATCAATGGTGCTGCCGGTATTGGGCGGCAATCGAAAGCGTGAGATTCGCAAAGAGGTCGGACCCACAACACTTGGCGACAAGCTGGGTGGGTGGGGAATCCCGGTTTGGGATCCCCACCGCCTGGCTCCTGAAAGTTACGGTGCGCTGAAGTGAACCACCGCTGAGTAGGTAGCTGCCACGCTCAGCGGACCGGTGCCAGACACGGCCTCAGTTCCCTCGGCATAAACGCCGGCCAGTCCGCCAGTCCCATCCGTTACGGTGAAAATCGCTGTCGCCGCCGCAAAGGTTCCCTTCACATGGAAACGCATCAGAGCCGTGCCCGACCTCCCTGCGATTGCGCCCGTGAAGACCCCTGAACTGTCAGCGTCAATGGACCCATCGGGGTGGATCACCACCGATCCCGAGCCGACGCGCGGGCCGGAAAACGTCCCCTGCCAGCTCTCAGCAAGCGTGAAGGCGATGAACGTGTTGCCGTCGGCTGTCCGCGTAGAGACGGGCGACAGCGTGGTTGTCTCAGTTCCGCTAGCCGGAACTGTTTCCTCGGCATAGACGGTCGGCGCCAGGACTAGCCAGAGAACCGGGACAAACGCCAGCGACGCCCTACTCAGAAGACGCCGATAGTTCATGTGGCCGAACAACAGTCGAGCAAGGGAGGCCCCGACTTGCGTCGGCGATTCCAGAATTGGCTTGCTGGTGGTTATCTCCATGATGACTATCTCCTGTTCATTTGAAGTTCTGTAGCAAGCCCGGTGGCCTGCCCACACTTCCGAACGCACGACTCAGTCATGATCTGCCGCTCTTGTTACCCGCGCGGCGAAGATGCGATTGCGGTATGGCGCCGCCGAGGTCGTCGGAGTCGGGATGACGCGCGAGGTCTTCCGCGTGACTTCATAGAGCTGCGGATAGTGGCTCTCGGCCCCGACGCCTCCATCATCGGGTCGGCGCCGCGACACGGCTCGTAATTCGGAGTCGCGTCATCGACCTAGGTGCAGTTCGAAGACACGTCGGCCCTCGGCAACTTCCGCCGGCTTGTCGAGATCGACACCGTCGAAGATGCGATAGAACCGGACTCCGAACGGGATGCCTCGCACAAACGGACCAAGCACATCGCGGAAGAACACGAGCCGCTGCGCCGGGTCCAGTTCGATAGCGACGACTTCCTCCCTCCGACGGCCCACGGTGATCGTTGCGTGGCCGGCCGCGCGCAAATTGCGTACCCAGTTGACGTCGCCCCAGGGCGCCCAGACCCACCGGCGGCCCGATACCTCGATGATCGCCACCGGTGTCGTGCGAGGCAGGCCGCTCGTCCTGCCCCGGATGGTGATCAGCCCGTTGGGGCCCATCGGAGTGCGAGCGGCCATTAGGACCTTGGCGAGCGCGTTGACGAGTGGCATCAATCGTGGAACCCGAAGCGCGGGAGCTGCTCCGGAGCGTGCCGTTTGTGGCGCCCTACGCTTCATCTTGGCGACGGCCTAGTCGTTTCGAACCTCCTCGCTGCCTATTGGCTTGGCCCTCACACTTTTACGTATGGGCGTGAGGACGATCATCGGGATTACGCGCGTTGTCCTCCGCGCGGTTTGAGCGAGCTGCGGATAGCGCTCGATTGCTTTCGCAAAGAGACGGTCGCGCCGGTCGCCCGTCGCCTCCTCGGCCACGACTTCGATCGTCTCGCTACCAACCTCGATCCTCGTAATCGGGTGGGTCTTCAGGTTCTGGTACCAGGCTGGATCCTTCGGCGCCCCTCCGTTCGCGGCCCATATGAAGTAACGCGCATCGTCGGGCAGGTAAGCGACCGGATTGACGCGGCTCTCACCAGACTTCGCGCCGGCGTGATGGAGCAACAGGAGCGGCGTTCCCTCCCAAACGCCGCCGACTCGTCCGCTGTTGGAGCGGAATTCACCGATTATCTTGGCGTTGTACTCTGCACGTGTCTCAGCCATTGGGCTCCTTTCGTTCTGGGTGTCGACTTGGCTCCGAGGGTGACCGGCCACCCCGATCGTTACTTGTTTGCTCGCGCTGCGAAGTGCTAGGACCTGCATGGCCCTCGATAAGGCTTCTGGCACTCTGCGAAAGGGGAATACCAGAGCGAAGACCCGGAGCCGCCTCGGGGGGACCATAAAACGTATGGAGCGGAAGGACGCCAGCCCATACGTCACGCTCCGCGTCTGGACTCTCGTCGTCAGTCGGGGGACCGCTGCGCACCTTGACCGATGCCTCCCCAATGGGCATCGCAAGGATCTGTGAGGCCTTGAGCTCCTGCCGATTTGGTTCGCGAACCTCAGCCCAACGTCCGGGGATCACCTTATTGGTAAAGGCGGCGAACGCGGTCAAGCGCTCATCGTTCCGATCGACGCGCCGGAATGCCCCGAGGAGGACAGCCGAGCGGTAGTTTGCGGAATGCTCGAAGGCGGAGCGGGCGAGGACGAGACCGTCGAAGATCGTTACCGCCAAGCATGCTGGGACACCGGTGGAAAGCAGACGGATGGCGCGGCTTGCCGTTGAGCCGTGTATATAAACTGCTCCTCCAATTCGGGCGTAGAGCATCGGAATGCAAAACGGTTGACTGTCCTGCACGAAAGCGACATGGGCGATGGAGCCGGCGTCCAGGACCGGGTTGATCGTGGCTAGGTCGTAGCGGCCGCGCGACGGCTGACGCCGTACGTGTGACCGCTCAATGACCCGTCCTACGTTGCGTTTCATTCTGCCGGCGCCGGGAACGAGCGCCACTGTGGCCCGTATGGGGTCGGCTGCGCCTCGTTCCGCACCCATCACTGGCGCTCGTACTCGTCGTGCCGGCGCCACCACTCGCTGGTCTCGTTGCGACCAAGCGGGGCGCGGTCGAGCCAGGCGTAGGTGCCCCAGATGGCGTCCACTCCGCGCTCGTACGTCGAGTAGGTGTGGTAGACGACGCCATCTTCGAGCGCGAACGCGCTCATCCCGGGGCCTTCTCGAAAGTACGTCGGCCAGTCCGTTCCGACGCTCGCCGTGATCTGGGCGATAAAGGAATCCTGCTCGCCGCCTTCCGGCAGCCGAAAGTCCGATTTGCGGAAGTTGTACTCGACGGCTCCCGACCGCCACTCTTCCTCTGTGTGCGACACGTGGAAGTCATAGTTGAAGTCGCCGCCGAACGAAGATGCCCAGGGAAAGCTCCATCCCATGCGGCGCCTGTACGTCTGCAGTTTCCCAAGCGGCGCCCGCGAGACTGCGCAGAGGGTTACGTCGTGATTCTCGAGGTGGACGACGAAGCCACTGAAGGCGTCTGCGATTGCAGAGCATCTCGGACACCCTGCGGTGTAGTCGGGCCCGAACATGAAGTGGTAGATGAGCAGCTGCGATCGTCCGCTGAACAGGTCGGCGAGGGACGCTTTGCCATGCTCGGTATCGAAGCTGTACTGCTTCTCGATTCGGACCCAAGGGAGCTCCCGCCGCATCCGCGCGACTTCGTCACTGCGCCGCGTGAGTGCCTTCTCGGCCTTGAGCAGCTCCAGTCGGGCCGCAAGCCATTCTTCATGTGTTCCGGTCTTGTGATCGCTCATGTTTCCTCCTTTTTGTTGCCTCTTTCTTGTCGTTTACAGCAGCTCGGGCGTAGCCCGCGCCACCGATGACGGCTCTTACATCCGTGGCGTGAGTCCGGGAACGGACGAGGGCGCGATGAGGATCAGGATTCCAAGGGCAACGATCGTCAGTGCGAGTGGCATGTCGATGGATGCTTTCGGCGGCAGGAGCTTCTGGGCGAGCACAATCACAGCGATTACGGACATCCAGGTGATGCTCATGAGCCCCATCACCACGAACATCGTCATTAGTCCGATGCTCGATCCAGCGCAGTTGAGCCCGAACGCGAGTCCCGAGCGCATTCTCTCGCGGCAGCGCTGGCGGAAGTGTTTCTTGACCGCCGTGAGCTCGTAGAGACCTGCCGCGATCGCAATAGCCCCCGCCACCAAGGCTCCGTGCGGCCGGTATAGGACGTAGACCGCCATGCCGAACAGAGCCCAGATCGCAAGGTACGACACCACAAACAGCGGCGCGGCACTCGCACTTCCGGCCGCGTAAGCGCGTCTCGAGACTGCCGGCGCCGCGCCTGGCAGCATCATCGCCGCCATCATCGAAACCCATAGAGGCAGAAAGAACTTGAGCGAACCGAGGTTGGTGGCAACTCCCATGTCCATCCCGTCCATCTGCCGAACGGCGATCATCCAGGATGCACCCGCAAGCCCGAGAGTCGAAGCAAGCGCAACCGCCGCAAGGGCTGTCGTGGCCTTTCTCATTCCGGCCACGCGGGTCGCCCGGGTCACGACTCCTGACTTGACAACACTATTCCACCACTCCTGGCGCGATCAGAGGCTCTCCCGCCTTCCTCACGCCGGCGCAAATTCCCGGACTGGGGCGTGCAGTCATCCAACGACACAGTCAGGGCTGCTCCACGTATGTCGCGGCGTTAGACCCGAACGTCGGGGCGCCAGTCTCCAGCGGAATGCGAGCGACGCGGGCTACGACGCAGATGGCCCGGTACCAGCCAGTGAGGAATAGAAGGTCGAGAAGATTCGCGTCGCTGAAGGTCGCGCTGAGCTCCTTCCAGAGTTCTTCCGGGATGTCCGAAGTGTCGTGGACGGCGTCGACGGCTCGGACCAGCAGGCGGTCCCGTCTCTCGGTCCAGCACAGGTCGGAAGGCATCCCAGTGGCCAGCGATGCAATCTGGTCTTCGCCGAGTCCAACCCGATTGGCGAAAAACGCCACGTGCACGCCCCATTCGTACTCGCAGCCGCATCGTGCGCAGGTCCGGTCGATCACGATCTCGCGGTCGCGCATCGAGAGTGACAAGCTGCGGCCGAGCTGATACCTCCCCCAAGTTTCCATCGCCTCAGCCATCGCCAGGTTTCTCACGATGGTGCGGAACAGGGCGATGGGCGGCAGGCTGGACGGCATCATCCGCGCTAGCTGGGCTTCGACCTCGGGGCTGTAGGGGGTCTCGATGGGAGCGATCCTCGGTGTTACGATTTCCGTACCCATGGAAGGTAAGGTTACGTTACGGAAACCGAAACGTCAAGGGCCCCCTCAGCCTGGTCATCGGGTACGAGGTTCGACGACCGGCCGGCCCGTCATGGCAGCGCTCGACCTGCTCGGTCGCCGCTGGGCGCTTCGCATCTTATGGGAGCTGCGGGATGGGCCCGTGGGCGCCCGCGCGCTGAGAGAACGGTGTGACGGCATGTCGCCGAGCGTCCTGTACGACCGACTCAGTGAACTGACCGATGCAGGGCTCTTATCCAAAAACGATGGCCAGCGCTACGAGTTGTCCGAGATCGGCCGAGCACTAAGCGCCGCAATCCGACCGCTGGATGGTTGGGCGCGCCGGTGGGCCGCACAGGTATCCGAAGGCGTGAATCCTAAGCGTGAGATGCGCAGAAAGCCCGTCATCGCTCCCGCAAACACCCTTTGAGGATGCTGAGGTGCTGACACCTCGGCCGTGCGGGCGATTCTGCCAGATGTAACAGCAGGTCTGGCGGGCGATTGGCATCGCACCCGACCAATCGTTTTCTTCGTCGCTATGCCGTGCTCATTGAGCGTGCTCCTCGCTCTGAACGTCTCTCCCCAGCGCGTAGGCGACGGCCTGGTCGACCGACATCGCCTCACCCTTCGCCCAGGCACGCTGCTCTACCGGTATTTCGATGGTCTCTTGCCAGGCGCGTCCCTCGTTGACGTTGAGGAACGAACCCAGGGTCGCGCCGCTCTGCTCGCGCAGGCTGGCGGCGGCACCTGCCAGCCGTAGAGCGCGAATAGAATCCCCATTGAGCTTCGCGATCGAGGCGGCGTCGTCCAGCAGCATGACAATGCCTGACAAGTCGCCGGCGCTTCCGAAAATCTCCACCGCCTCGCGCGTCAGGTTCCACGCCCGCTCCATGTCACGCTGCGCGATCGCAATGATGGCGCGGGTGTGCAGCGCCCAGCCCAGGCTGAATCGGTCATCAAGCTTGCGATTCAAGACGATCGCCTCGTCCGCCGGCTGGACGGCATTGTCGGGCTCACCCCACTGGTGGTAGACACTGGCGACGGCCGATAGAGTCCGGGCCACACCCCTGTCGTCACCAAGTTCGCGGTACAGAGTAAGTGCCTCCTGCAACATGCGCAGGCTTTCGGGCATGTCGTGCTTGTCCATGAACCTGGGAAAGCTGCCGTTGTACAGGGCGTTGGCGATAGCCTTCTCATCTCTGGCTGCGCGCGCCAGCGCCAGACATTCGTCGTAGAACCTCTGCTCGGCCGCGACGTCGCCCTGCCAGTGGGCGATACCACCCGCGGCTTCCAGAGCGTGGGCCCGGTGTTCGGCGACCTCGGCCGAATCCGTCAAGGCCAGGATGGCATCCAGCCGCTCTCTACCCTCGCGTAGGTGGCCGCGCATATGCCAGAAGCGCCAGAAAGCCGAGCCGAGGCCCACCGCGCGCCGCACGTCACCGCTCGACTGCGCCCAGTCGAAAGCGGCGCGAATGTTGTCGTGGTCGACCTCCAAGCGGTCGAGCCACGCCTTCTGCTCCGCGCCGAAGAGGTGGGGCGCCGCCTCCTCCGCAAGCGCCTGGAACGCCGCCGCGTGCCGGTCGCGAATGACGTTTGCCTCGCCACTCTCCTCCAACCGTTCGAGGGCGTACTCGCGGATCACCTGCAGCATCAGCAGCCGCGGCTCGTCGAAGTCCGGAACCCGTCGGAGCAGGCTCTGGTCGGCGAGCTCGTCCAGGCCTGCTAGGACATCGAAGCCCGACTCGGATTCCAGGCCGCACACTGCCTCGGCCTGCTCAAGGCTTGCTCCGCGGGCGAAGACGCCGAATCGCGCGAACAGGCGCTTGCGCGGGCCGTCGAGAAGTTCGTAGCTCCACGTGATTGCTGCGCGTAGGGTCTGTTGCCGCCCGGTCAGGTCACGCGGGCCCGCGGCCAGCACGCTGGTGCTCGTCTCGAGGCGGGCCAGCAGCGCCTGCGGGCGAAAAAGCTTGACCCGCGCCGCGGCGAGCTCGATCGCCAGCGGTAGCCCGTCGACGTGCTCGCAGATGCGTGCGACAGCCGGCGCATTCTCGTTGGTCATTCGAAAGTCGTGCTTGGCCGCGACGGCGCGCTCGACGAAGAGCTTGACCGCCTCGTACTGCAACAGTTCCGCAGGCGACTGGACCTTTCGCAGGTCGGGCAGGCGCAGCGGCTCTAGCGCCATCTCCTGCTCGCCATAGACGTGCAAGGGCGCGCGTGTGGTCACCACGAGCTTGACACCTGGGGCTTGGTGGAGCAGGTCGGAGACGCCGGGCGCGGCTGCCGGCAGTAGCTGTTCGAGGTTGTCTAGGACGAGCAGCACATTCTTGTCGCGCAGGTGCTCGAGAACGACATCAAGCGGCTGCCTGTTGCCGGTCAAATGTAGACGGATGCTCTGTGCGATAG
>Ga0070706_100005157_pt1 | contig 12470 bp, 11 predicted proteins | sample KBSK5501metaG_FD_65476 | JGI IMG/M metagenome (GOLD analysis project Ga0070706, IMG submission 65476) | Corn, switchgrass and miscanthus rhizosphere microbial communities from Kellogg Biological Station, Michigan, USA - KBS K5-50-1 metaG | ecosystem: Host-associated > Plants > Roots >...
GTTCTTCTTCCCGATGGGCGTACGTACCGCCTCGACGATTACGGCATCCGGCACGGAAACCTCCCGTTGTGCGTTAGGGAAACGGGATGATACCCGGAACTAGAACAGATTTCACTTTTGGCCGCGTCGGTTCTAGTGCCCGAACGGCCATTTCCGGCGACGGCGGCGGCGGCGTTCAATAGGGCGGGGATGCTCAACGACGAGGTTGCGTGGTGAGAGCCGCGAGCAGGTTTGCCGCACTCGGATCACTCGCCGTCGTCCTCGTCGCTTGCCCCCGGCATGTGCCAAAAAGTTCGAGCAGCCCGTCGCCGACGCCATCCGCCACCCAGAGCTTTATTCCGTGGATAGACCAGCGTTCGGATGAATTGCCGCCCATCAAGCCGGTACGACCACCTCGATCGACCGCTGGACTGATCGCGTGCACTCCCAAAGAGCTCCGAGGCGGCTTCATGACAAGCGAAGGCGCGGCCGGGAACGATCTCGCAACTTTGGCGTTCGTCGACATCGGGAAGCATCCCTGTTACCTGCGCGGGCGCCCCACCGTGCGATTACTGACGTCTACCGGAAGGGTTCTCCCCCATTCCAGCGGAGCCAGTTTCTTCCCGGACGACGGTCCGATCATCGTTGTGTTGAAGCCGGGGATTCAGCTGCCTAAGGTCGACGGACAGTGGAGCTCGGGTCAGGGCCAACTCGGTATCCAGGCCGTCGATTGCAATCCGAAGGACAAGGTCGTGCGTGCATTGATAGATCTGCCCACCGGTCGGCTCACCGTGCAGGTCCCTCCGGACAGGATCACCTCGATCGGCCCTGCCTGCCCGAACGTTGGAAATGGGGGAGGCGTCGAAGAGTCGATCGAAGTAAACAACTTTCAGTATCCGCCTCCGGATCAATCCGGTCCGTCTTTGTACACGTCCGTTGCGGTCAACATCGACGCCAGCGGCCCAGTAACTTCGGGCGCGCGGTTTCGATATCTCGTGACGTTGACGAATCTCTCATTCAACGAGCTTTGGTTCCCAGGTTGTCCGACGTACAGGCAAGACCTTTCGTGGAGTGGGTCTCTCACGGGAAGGGCTTTGCGGCTGAACTGCCCGTCTGGTTCCATTCCCGCGAACGGGTCACTTACCTTTGAAATGCTTATCGATGTGCCGTCCGATGCCCGTGGAGAGGGAACCTTGCGATGGTGGCTAGACCCGTTCCATGGAGGACCGAAAGTCGCGACGATGATCCAGATAGGGCAACAAGCTTAGGTCTACGGATGCCGGCTCAATCATCCATCGGCTCGACCCATTGCGCGCGCCAGGCCGGCGGCTTCCATGGGTCGGAGATGTAGACGGTCTCTCGGAAGACTTTGTCCCCGCGGAACTCCATGATGGTGACGCTGTTGCTCGGCGGCGCATCGTCGTATGTGATGTTTGCGTGGTTGACCCAGACATCACCGCCGCCGGTGATCCGCCATATCTTGAGGCGCACCTTGGCGGGAAACGACGAGCGGAAGGCATAGATGTTTGCCTTGCCTTTGATGCGCTCCCGGCCTTGGGGAAACTCCAGCACCGCGTCCTCGGTGTAGATCTCGTGGACCTTCACCTCGTCGATGCCGGCGTTCTCGTAGTGCTCGGTTATCAGCGCGCGCGCAGTGCCATCGTCCATGACCCGGCCTCCTTGGGTGGGGACCGAATCCTACGGCCCTAACGCCATAGGTCGTATGGATCTACCCCCGAATACGGGGGTAGATCCGTACAACCTAGGTCGCGCGCATCGTGTCGGCGTACCGCCGCAATGCGATCACGCACCACACCGCTTCGATCACGCCGAACGGCCACGCGTTCGCAAGAAACCCGTACACCGAAGAAAGCAAACAGCCCAGCGCGAACAGAAGGATGAACGTCCGGCCACGCCGCTCGAGGGCGTACATCGTCATCATGAACGTCAGGGACACAACGCCGTAGGCGGTGAGCAACGGAAGGTCAGTCGCGGATCATCAGGTGCGCGGCCGCGTCGAGGTCGTCGGCCATCTGGATGCCTTGGCTCCATCCGCGGACCCAGAACGTCAACACGGCGAACCACACCTGTCCGAGCACGCGCATCAGCTGGTCTTGGTCGGGGGGCGAATCGCCGTTCATCGCCTGGCCGATCATCTCGCTCATCGTTAGATAGACCTGCGCCGCGCGCTCGATGGAGCCGGGCTCTTCCGCGTCCAGAGACCCCAGCGCGGTCACGAACGCGGCGGACAACTTGGGCTGGCGCTCCATCGCGCGCACGGTCCCGCGCAGCACGCCGGCGACGCGATCGGCCTTCGTCGCGCCTTTCTGCGGGCGCGCGCGCTGCTTATCGCGAAGGTTCTCGGCCCACTCATTCAAAGCTGCAACTAGAAGCTGATCTTTCGAAGGGAAGTAGCGATAGAGCGTCCCGAGCGCGACCCGCGCCTCGGCCGCAACGTCACGCATCTGAACGGCCTCGTAGCCACCCTTCGTTGCCAGCGAGATCGCAGCTTCGATGACCCGGCGGCGCCGGTCGGACTGCTTCGGCGTCAGCGAGTTTTCGTCCGGCGCGCGTCCGTTCCCGACCGTGCTGCGCGCGGCTGCTCGCTTCGTGGCCACTCGGCCCGTCGTACCTGCCATGGCGCAACCGTAACCCGGAGTAGAACCTGTTGCAATATTTTGGGGCGAAGTCCTATAGTTGCCCCCCATGGATCTAGAGCTCGCTCCCGAAGACGACCCTCGACGGCTCGAGGTCCGCGCCTGGCTCGCGGCGCACCCAGAGCCGAGCGGTAGAGACCTCGCTGAAGCCGGCTACGTCGTTCCCCATTGGCCGAGGCCGTGGGGTCTCGACGCCGACCCGATGACGCAGCTGCTCGTCGACGCCGAGCTGAAGCGCGCGAACATCCAGCGGCCGATCAACCCGATCGGCATCGGGCACTGCGGACCGATCCTCGTGAAGCACGGGTCCGAGGAACAGAAAAATCGATACATCATGCCGATGCTGTCGGCCGACGAGATCTGGTGTCAGCTCTTCAGCGAACCCGAAGCCGGCAGCGACCTCGCCAACGTCGCGACGCGCGCGATCAAAGAAGGCGACCACTACATCGTCAACGGGCAGAAGATCTGGACCTCGCTCGCGCACGCGGCGAAGTTCGGGATCATGCTCGCGCGCACGAACCCAGACGCACCGAAACACGCGGGCTTGAGCTACTTCATCGTTCCGATGGATCTTCCCGGCGTGGAAGTGACGCCGATCGTCGAGATGACCGGCATGCACCTCTTCAATCAAGTCTTCTTCACGGACGTTCGCCTTCCGGCGGAGAACCTCATCGGCGAAGAGAACCGCGGATGGGAACTCGCGAAGGACACGCTTGCGAACGAGCGGGTCACGCTCGCGCGCGAAGGCGCGCAGTGGGGATGGGGTCCGGCGGCCCGGGACCTCGTCAACCTCGTCAAAGATCGTGGGGGAGTGAGCGACCCCGTCATGCGCCAGCGGCTCGCGCAGCTCTATTCCGAAGGAGAGATCCTGCGCATCCACTCCCTGCGCATGGTTGCAGACCGGCTTGCCGGCAAGCCGCTCGGACCGGAATCGTCTGTGCGGAAGGCGTTGTCCGATCCGCACGGCCAGCACATCTTCCAGACCGCGCGCGACCTGTCGGGACCGGCAGGGCTTCTCGCAGAGGTCGGACCGCTCGGTGCCGATCCGCTGTGGTGGGCGAATGGTTTCCTTTTTGCACCTGCCCTGACGATCGGCGGCGGAACGTCAGAAGTTCTTCGAAACGTCATCGGAGAGCGGATCCTTGGGCTTCCGCGCGAACCCGATCCGGATGCAGGCAGGGCATGGACGGAAACGCGTCGAACAAAAGGGGCTCAGGCGAAGTAGAGGTCTGGCGGTCATTTGCGGGCGCTGGATAGGGTGGAATGGTTCTTTCTCCTTTTCGGGGAGCCAACGGGTGAAGGTACGTTCGAAGGCAGTTGCATCGGCTGTCCTTTCCGTCGCGTTGCTTGCGACGGCGTGTGGCGCGCGCCTGACTGATGCTCAGCGAGCAGCCGGCATCGGCGCGCTCACGAAAGGCGGGACGACGGGGAGCACCGGACCGACGGTGCCAGGTGCGACAGGAGGTACAGGGCCAAGCGTCGTTCCGGGCGGCTCGACCGGCACCGGCGGCACCGGCGGCATCGGCGGAACGGGTGGCCTTGGCGGTACGGCATGCACATCCGGCGGCGCGACGGACACTGGTGTAACCGCGAATCAGATCACCCTTGCCACGATCGCGGACGTAAGTGGCGTGCAGCCCGGGCTCTTCAAGTCCGCATGGCAAGCGATGCAAGCGCTCGCGCTCTACGTGAACAGCAACGGTGGCGTCTGCGGCCGGCAGATCAAGAACCTCTTGTTGGACTCCAAGGCCGATGCGACGCAGAACCGCGCCGCAGTCGCCCAAGCCTGTACCTCGGCCTTCGCGAGCGTCGGCTCGATGTCTGCGTTCGACGACGGTGGTGCTAGCGTCGGTCAAAGCTGCGGGATCCCCGACATATCTGCCATCACCGTGAATGCCGCGCGCTCGACGGCAACGAACGTATACCCCGCCTACCCGGTCGGGCCGAATTACTTCAACACTGCGTGGGGCACGTATATCAAGAACACTTATCCCAACGCGATCAAGCACGCAGGGTTCATCACGTTGAACGCAGGCGCGTCGATCCAAAACGGTAACCAGCGGATCAAGGCCCTCACGAACCTCGGCTATAACTTCGTCTACAAGGCGCAGGTGCAGGTACTCGAGCCGAACTACACGCCGTTCGTCGAGAACATGAAGAAGGCCGGCGTTCAGCTGATCGACATGGTGTCCGACTACCAGAGCACCGTTCGGCTCCAGCAGGCGATGGAGCGACAGGGCTGGTTCCCAGAAGTGCGCCTGTGGGACTCTGCCGTGTACTCACAGAAGTACCTCACGGAGGGCCGAACGGCGGTCCAGACGAACAACTCGACGGCGTGTTCGGTCACTCCGAAGCCCTGTCCCATGCTTCTTTTCTTGAACACCGCCATGATCGAGGAAGCAGCCACGAACCCGGAGATGCAGCTGTACCAGACGTGGTTGCAGCGTGCGGCCCCCGGTGCGCTCCCTGACTATTTCGGAATCTACGCGTGGTCGGCCGGCCGGCTGTTCCTGAAGGCCGCACAAGCGGTCGGCGGGAAGCTAACGCGTAAGGCCCTTTTCACCGAGCTGAAATCGATCCACTCGTGGAACGACTTCGGAATGCACGTCGCACACGACATCGGGGCGAAGAAAGAGGCGAACTGTGCGTTGTTCGCCGAGGTCAAGAATGGAAGGTTCGTGCGAGTTTCCCCTTCGAGCGGCTGGACGTGCGTCGGAAGCTTGATGAAGACCTAAAGGCGGTCTGTTGAGCGAGTTCCTCGCTTTTACGATCATCGGCATCGTCACCGGCGCGATCTACGCGATCGCAGCAACCGGCCTCGTCGTCACGTACTCAACGTCGGGCATCTTCAACATCGCGCACGGAGCCATCGGGATGTTGATGGCGTTCATGTACTGGGAGTTGCGCGTCAATCATCACTGGCCCGCGCCCATCGCGCTCATCGTTGTGATCTTCATCATCGCGCCGGCGTTGGGCGCTGTGATCGAGCGCGTTCTTATCCGGCGTTTGCGAGGAGCCTCTGTCGCCCAGGCGCTTGTCGTCACTGTGGGTCTGATGGTCATGCTGCTCGGCATCGGTCAGTCGATCTGGACACCTACGACAGGGCGCCAGCTCGACCTGTTCTTTGGGGAGGGCGGTTTCCGCCTCCTCGGCATCACCGTTACGTGGCATGACCTGATCACGATCATCGCCGGTGTCGCCGTGGCCATCTTCTTGTGGTTCCTACTTTCGCGCACGCGTATCGGGATCGCTATGCGCGCGGTCGTCGACGACAGGAATCTCTTGTCGCTCAACGGCGCGCGACCCGATCGCGTCAGCATGTTGTCGTGGGCGCTCGGTGCTTCGCTGGCGGCCTTGGCCGGCATCCTGCTTGCGCCCGTGTTGCAGTTGAACCATCTGGTGCTCACGCTCCTCGTCGTCAACGCGTATGCCGCGGCCATGGTCGGGCGTCTGCGTAGTCTCCCCATGACATACGTCGGAGGCTTGGCGCTCGGCTTGGTCGAGTCCTATGCGATCGGCTACATCCACTTGCAGGGGTGGCTCATCGGCCTCCGGCCGTCGATCCCAACGCTCTTCTTGTTCGCGGCGCTCTTGCTCCTCCCCGAGTCACGCCTTCGCGCGGCGCGCCTTGCCGGCGCGATATCACCGCGCGTCCCGACGCGGAAGATGTCCCTACTGGGAGGCGCCATCTTGATCGTCGCCGCCGCCGCCTTCTCGCGTGTCCTCGGCAGCGGGGACTTGATCCGCGTCGGTCAGGGTCTCGCCTTTGCCCTGGTCATGCTCTCGTTGGTTCCGCTGACCGGGTACGGGGGCCAGGTATCCCTTGCCCAGATGACGTTCGCCGGTCTTGGCGCGTTCGCGATGGCCAAAGTGGGCGGGAACGGGAATATCTTTGGTTTGGTCGCGGCAGGCGGTCTCGCAGCAGCCGTCGGCGCGCTGATCGCACTGCCGGCACTCCGCCTGCAGGGGCTCTATCTCGCGCTAAGCACCATGGCCTTTGCTGTGCTGATGGATAACTTGTTCTTCCAGAATGTTTTGGGCAACCTTGGTTCTGTTCCTGTTGCGCGACTGAAGTTCCTGGGACTCCATTTCGAGAGCGAGCGTGTCTACTTCGTCTTACTTGCAGTCGCGTTCGCATTGTTATCGCTCCTGGTCATCTGGGTACGCCGCGGCAGCTTCGGCCGAAAACTCGCGGCTATGCGAGATAGCCAGGTCGCATGCGCGACGCTGGGTCTCAGCCTCGCGCGCACAAAGCTGATGGTATTTATGCTCTCTGCGGCGATGGCCGGCGTCGCCGGTGCACTTTTCGCCGGGCTTCGTGGTGCGGCCGGGCCGACCGACTTCCTGATGTTCCAAAGCTTGCCGATCCTGTTGCTCGCCGTCATCGGTGGAATCACGACCGCGAGCGGCGCGCTCATCGGTGGCCTCAGCTTCGCGCTCCTCGGTGTGGTGCAAGAGAAGATTCCTGCGATCGGCGGCTTGACGTTCCTGCTCGTCGGATTCGGTGCGCTCAGCGTCGGCCGCAACCCCAACGGAGTGTCGTTCCTGATCAGCCAGCGGATCCGCCAACTGCTTCCGAAGCGGTTCGAGCAGCCGGTGTCGCTTCCAGAGCCCGTTTTCGATGAGGAGGTCGAGAGCGTTGCCGCTTCTGCAAGTTGAATCGGTGGGCGTCCGCTTCGGAGGGCTGCTCGCGTTGGACGACGTCAACCTGACGGCAGACGAAGGATCCATTACAGGCTTGATCGGCCCGAACGGCGCCGGCAAGACGACCTTGTTCAACGTGATCTGCGGGCTCCAATCACCCACCGGCGGCACCGTGCGCTTCGACGATCAACAGATGGAGGACGAGAAACCGCATCAGCGCGCGCGCAAAGGCATCGCGCGCACGTTCCAGCGCCTGGAGGTTTTCGGCTCTCTCACCGCACGCGAGAACATTTTGGTTGCCGCTGAGATCCGCAAGGGTTGGTCCAAGACGAAGATCGACGCGCGCGCGATCACCGAAGAAGTCATAGACACCGTGGGGCTGCAGCGCGTTGCCGACCAGCGCGTCGACACGATGCCCACCGGCCTTGCGCGCTTGGTCGAGCTCGGGCGCGCGCTCGCGACGGCGCCCCGGATGCTGATGCTGGACGAGGCCTCGTCGGGTCTGAACCAGACTGAGACCGATTTCATGGCCGGTTTGCTGCGGCAACTTTCCGGACAAGGTCTCTGCGTACTGCTCGTCGAACACGACATCGAGTTCGTGATGAGCCTGTGCTCGAAGATCCACGTCCTCGACTTCGGTCGGCTGATCGCGATCGGCACGCCAAAGGAGATCCAGTCGGATAAAGCGGTGCAGGCCGCATATCTGGGCTCGGAGGGAGACGCAGCGTGAGCGAACCAGTTCTCGAGCTTCGCGACGTGCGCGCGGCATACGGCCGCATCGAAGTTCTGCACGGCGTCGATATCGTGGTGCCGGAAAACAGCGTCGTCGCGTTGCTCGGCCCGAACGGCGCCGGGAAGACGACGACGCTCAAGGTCGCGAGCGGCCAGATGCGTCCGACGAGCGGTCACGTGCACATCGCGGGCCGTCATGTGAACGGGGCCACTGCCGATGCGCTTGCGCGCGCAGGCGTGTGCGCTATCCCCGAAGGTCGCGGCATCTTCCCCAACCTCACCGTAGAAGAGAACCTTCAGATGGTGACCTTCAGCGGCTCGCCGTTGAAGCACGTCGAGGAACGGACATATACGCAATTTCCGCGCCTTAAGGAACGGCGCGCGCAGCTCGCAGGGACGATGTCCGGAGGCGAGCAGCAGATGCTCGCGATCGCGCGCGCGCTGGCCACGGATCCAGCGCTTTTGATGCTGGACGAGATCTCGATGGGCCTCGCTCCGATGATCGTTACCGAGCTCTACGACCTGGTGAAGCAGATCGCCGCGAGCGGTGTCTCCATCCTGCTCGTTGAACAATTCGCACGGACCGCCCTCGCGGTGGCGGATTATGCTGCCATCATGGTTCACGGCCGCGTGCAGCGGGTCGGCCAGCCGGCCGACATCGAAGAGGAGCTTTCGTCGGCATACCTAGGGAAGACCGGATGAACTGGACCCGTCGTATCTTCGTGGCATCGGCGGCGGCCGCTGCGCTCGTGCTCCCCGTCGTCGTCCCCGTCGCGCACGCCGAAAACGCGATCGGTGGTTTCCAGATGATTGGAAACGCCAGTGGGGTCACGTTCTTCTACGACCAGCCCAGCTTTGGGTTGCCTGCGAAGCACACCTTCGAGCTCCATAAGTCTCACGCCGAGACCGCCATCGACTCGGGCCCGACCGCGCACGGTCTTGGGAGCATCCTGTGGCCGGGCGACCTCGTCGGAAACGCGCCGGCGGGTCTCGCCGCGAACACCCTCCTATTCGACCCAACGAGCGGTGGCTACCTTGGACCCGTCATCGATGCGATCAAGGCCGGAGCGAACCAGATCTCCGACCAGATCACGAAGAACAACGGCGGCAAGTCCCCCTCGTACCCGATCAGGGCTGAGTCCTTCTTCCCTGAAGGGCCGAAGGACAACACATACGACCCGGGCGCAGGAGTCTCGATGACGTCGCACGCCGACGACAAGGTCACTTCCGCCGGGTCTTCTCTTCAGCAAGCGGGATTCCCCGGGCTGTTGTCGGTCGGCTTGATGAAGTCGTCGTCATTCTCTGGGATCGTCGACGGGCAGGCGGTGTCCGAGGCGCAGGCGACGGTTAACAACATCGACCTCGCCGGCGTGCTCCACATCGGTCACATCGAGAGCTACATGAAAGCGGTGAGCGACGGCGTGAAGGCGACGCTGACGAAGACGATGACCGTCACCGAAGTCACGATCGCCGGCCAGGGGATCGTCGTCGACAGCACGGGCATGCACGCCGGTGGTCACAACGCCGACCCGGTCGGGCAGCTGTCGGCGGCATTGATCGACAAATACCTGACGCCAAACGGTATCTCTCTCACCGTTCCGAAGCCGGTCACGAAGCTCGCGGGGGGCTCGGCGAGCGGTTCCGGTGCCGGACTCGTCATCACGATGAGCGCGACTGAGATGAACAAGCTCGTGTCGATGCTGCCGCCGCAGATCGCATCGCTACTGCAGAACCCAACGAACCCCCCACTCACGCCGAACCCCTTCGACCTCCTGTCGTCGTCGGCGAACGGCTTCGTCGCGTCTCCGTTCCAGTTCGACCAGGCGGTCCAGTTCAACTTCGGAGAGGTGATCGTCAACACGGCAGCGAGCACCGCGTACAACTTCACCATCCCACCGCTCCCAATCCCGCCGGCGATCCCGGGGATCATCTCTCCGGGCATCACGCCCCCGCAGATCTTGCCGGGGACCGCAGGAACCGGCGGGCTGGGTAACCAGCAGCAGCAGGCGTTCCCGATCGTGCCGGTTGCCGCGGTGGCGGTCCCGATCGGGTTCGTGCTTCTCGCGCTTCTGTGGATGTTCGCAGGCGCCACCGGTCTGGACAGGATGGCAACCGCGGCGACATCATCCGTTGCGGCCGACGATTGCCCGTTGGAGAAACCATGACAGACGTAGCCGACCGCGAGTCCTCGACCGCGCGCCTCGAGCGTCTTCGTTCTGGTATGGCGTCGGTGCGCTCGCGGGGCAACCGGATGCCGGTCGAACGCGTTCTAGCGTTGATCGGAGCTGCTCTGGTCGGCGTCGGGATCCCACTGATCATCCTCGGCTGGTACGGCGCCGCGCACACGCCCTACACGTTCGAGCAGATCCCCTACATGATCTCCGGCGGGCTGCTCGGACTGGCTCTAACGATCTTGGGCGGTCTCTTCTACTTCGCGTACTGGCTGACGCGGCAGGTCCACGAGACGCGCCGCCAATCGGATCAGACCGAGGCCGTGTACCGGCGGATCGAAGCGATGCTGTCGTCCAACGGTCACGGAACGGCAGTGGCTGCAACGTCGAGCAGCGTCGCGACGGGGGATTTCGTCACGACCGCGCGCGGCTCGATGTTCCACCGTCCCGACTGCGTCATCGTGAAGGGTCGGAGCGACCTTCGGCGGGTCGCCGGTGACGAGAAGGGCCTGAAGCCCTGCAAGATCTGCGATCCTCTCGGCGAGGAAGCGACTGTCACGACCTAAGGCCACCGCGGCCTCGTCTTGCCAGACAGAACGAGAACGTGTTCTACTCTTGCCGTGGAATTCAATCTGGCCGATCTCTTCGAATCCCTTGCCGACACCGTCGGGGAACGCACCGCCGTCGTCTGCGGCGACCAGCGTCTGACGTACGCAGAGCTCGACGCGCGCGCGAACCGCTTGGCGCATAACCTCCAGGCCGCAGGCGTGAAGCCCGGCGAGCACGTCGGCATGTACCTCTACAACGGCACCGAGTACGTCGAAGGGATGCTCGCATGCTTGAAGATGCGCGCGGTTCCGATCAACGTGAACTACCGGTACGTCGAGGACGAGCTGCGTTACCTATTCAGTGACGCCGACCTCGTCGGGGTGCTGCATCAGCGTGAGTTCGCGCCGCGGATCGCAGCGATCCGGGCGGACGTGCCAAAGCTGCGCGCGCTCGTCGCGGTGGGTGGGGGAGACGCAGACATCAGCGGGCTCGGCTCGGTCGAGTACGAGGAGGCATTGGCGGCGCAATCGCCTGTGCGCGACTTCGACCCGCGATCACCTGACGACCTGTTCATCATCTACACGGGCGGGACGACCGGCATGCCGAAGGGCGTCATGTGGCGCCAGGAAGATCTCTTCTTCACAGGGATGGGCGGGGGCAACCCGCTCGGCGAGCCGGTCGAGAAGCCGGAGATGATCGCGCAGAACGCGCTGGCGCGCGACCCACAGATCGTTCAGTTCCCTATCGCACCGCTGATCCACGGTGCCGCGCAGCTCGCGGTATTCATCGGCTTCAACTGGGGCGACAAGATCGTGTTGATCCCGCGCTTCGACCCGGACCTCGTGTGGGAAGTCGCGGAACGCGAGCGGGTCAACACGATGACGATCGTCGGCGACGCGATGGCACGCCCGATGGCGGAAGCCTTGCCGCGAAATATCCACCGCGATCTCTCTTCGGTGTTGTACGTCGGTTCGGCGGGGGCGATCCTTTCCACGGCCGTCAAAGAACAGTTCAAAGAGCACCTTCCAAATCTGATCGTCGCAGAGAACTTCGGCGCGACCGAGACCGGGCACCAAGGGATGGAAGTGTTGGGCAACTCGCGGCCTGAGGGCGGCGGGCTGCGGTTCCAGATGAAACCGACCACGACCGTGCTCGACGATTCGTTGAAGCCGTTGACGCCGGGCGACGGTCAGACGGGAAAGCTCGCGATGCGCGGCCGCGTGCCGCTCGGCTACTACAACGACCCGGAGAAGACGCGCGCGACGTTCGCCGAGATCGACGGCGAGCGCTGGGTGATGCCGGGCGACCTCGCGACGATCGACGCCGACGGCACGGTGATCGTGTTCGGTCGCGGGACGATGTGCATCAACACCGGCGGCGAGAAGGTCTACCCGGAAGAAGTCGAGGCCGCGCTCAAAGCGAATCCGTCGGTCTTCGACGCCGTCGTGGTCGGTGTCCCGGACCCACGCTGGGGAGAGCGCGTCGCGACGTTGGTGCAGCTTCGACCGGGGTTGGACGTCACACCGGACGATGTGCGCGAACACGCGCGCACGAAGGTCGCCGGGTACAAGGTGCCGCGCGACGTTCATTTCGTGGACGAGATCGCGCGCCAGCCGAGCGGCAAGCCCGACTACCCGTGGGCGAAGGCGCTGGCAATGAAGCTAACGGAGGAACGATGAGCATCAGGACACCCATCTGTGACGAGTTCGGGATCGAGTATCCGATCTTCGCCTTCTGC
>Ga0070706_100005158_pt1 | contig 12470 bp, 11 predicted proteins | sample KBSK5501metaG_FD_65476 | JGI IMG/M metagenome (GOLD analysis project Ga0070706, IMG submission 65476) | Corn, switchgrass and miscanthus rhizosphere microbial communities from Kellogg Biological Station, Michigan, USA - KBS K5-50-1 metaG | ecosystem: Host-associated > Plants > Roots >...
GAACGAGCGAGAACGCCGGGAACTAGGGCTGAAGCCCTGGGCCTATCATCTGTCAAGGCGCTGCGGTGGGTGAAGGGCGAGCGCTCTGTCGCAGCCGTTATCGGCCTAGCATGCGATCGACAACATAACGGCAGCGGCGACGAAGCGCCGCCCTCCAGAAACCCAGAGTGAGAATGTTAAAGCTGGCGAGCATGGATGCCGTTGGTCATCCTTGAATGAGAAGCACATTTGTGAGCAGCGATCCGAAAACCGAATCAGAGCGCCCGGCATCTCTCGCACCGCGGCCTGGCTTACTCCCTGCGTTCGATTGCGTGTTAGCGGCCGGCCTGCTTGCCGGCATTCTCTGGGTCCAGGCACGTATGGGAGGAACGCGAGCAATCTTTGCGCTGCCGGGCTATACCGTGATCAGTGCAACGGGAGTGATAGGGCTCTGGCCGCTCATCGCAGATTGGAAGGGGCGACCCGTTCCGAACCCGCTCTGCCTGGTCTCGACGACACTTTTCTTCGGTTATCTCCTCTGGCGAACACTGGCCTCTCCAGTGGAGTACCTGGCCCGGACAAATCTCTATCTAATTCTGGCTGCGTTAATCGTTTACTCATTGACCGCTTTCCAGCTGGCTGGAATTCGCTCGCGACTCACAATGTTGGCCGGTTTTCTGATCGCAGAGGTCTGCAATCTGGGTATCGGTCTGATTCAGTTTGCCCGGGGAAACAATTATTTGCCGTTTGGTTATACGCGCCCGGATTACGGCTCGCGTGCCAGCGGTTTCTACGCTTGTCCGAATCATTTTGCCGGATTCATCGAAAGTCTGCTTCTGTTGACCCTGAGCGTGGCGCTGTTTGGAAGACTACGTGTCTGGACAAGAATTCTTCTGATCTACCTCGCATCGATCGGGTGTGTTGGAGTCGCCATTTCAGGGAGCCGCGGAGGGTATTTGAGCGCCGGAATCGGTCTTTTGGGTTTGATCCTGTTCGGAATAATCTACGGCGCGCGCCTGGTCCCCGATCGGTTTGGGCGGCTATTCACCACGGGCTTGATCGTGCTGTGCGTTTCGGGCGCATTAGGTTTCCTTTTCGTAAACCGCAGCGAGCTGCTCGTCCAACGGTTCGGCACGATTGTCGACCCGCAAAATATGAGGCTGTTGCTTTGGGCGGCTGCCCTGAAGCAGTTTGCGTTGAACCCGATATTCGGCACCGGCGCCAGCACATATCTAATCTATGGCAGGAAGTTTCGCGATATAGCTGTTCAGGCCGATCCGATCTACACGCACAACGATTATCTGCAGCTACTCGCCGAGTACGGAGTCGTCGGTGTAATCCTATTTGCTTTTTTCCTTTTCGCTCACTTCGGCAGCACCGCGTTTTTCTTTCGAAGGATGCTGGATTGGCTCCAGAAGAAGAGGGAACCCTTCAGTTCGACGCTTGGATTTACTCTCGGCGCGGCACTCGGGGTAGTCGCATTGATCGTACATTCAGTGGTTGATTTTAATCTTCAAATCCCAGCTAACACTCTTTTCGTTGCGTTCCTTTTTGGGGTTCTTGCGAATCCGGGCGTGGATTGGAGCCGAGATCCCGATTCCTCACGCCGTTGGACATGGTACACAGCAATTGCGCCGGCATTGTTGGCAACCCCTATGTTGCTGTTCGGTGCAACGAAGATTCCGGCCGAAAGCGAAGCGGAAAAAGCGCGGTTGGCGCTCGCAGAAGAAAAGTACGCGCTCGCCCTGGCACACGCCAAGGAAGGAATTCAGAAAGACGCAAAGAACCCTGAGCTGTTCTATTATCTCGCAGAATCGCGACGCCAGCTCGGCAGCCGGTTTGCCGGACCGGCAGCACAAAGCCTTCTCCAGGCGAGCTCGGACGCCTTTGAGCATGGCCTCGCGCTATTCCCGACCGATGAACGGCTTCTGGTAAAGGCTGCACTGGCCGATGCGCAGCTAGGCGAGTTTTCCAAGGCAGACTCGCTCTTTCAGCGTGCGTTCGAATGGAGCCAGAATCTCGGTGTGGTTTACGCGTTCTACGGTTTGCGCCTGCAACTCGAGAACCGGCTGGAAGAGGCGAAAGCTGCGTACGAAAAGGCGAACAAAATGAGTCGAAACAGCGTGTCGATCGCCGGGCTGGAACAGACGTTGGAGACGATCAATCGAGCAAAAAGTCATGGATCGGATCGGTAGGGTTTTGTGACGAGATTGGTTCGCAACTCACGCGACCGGTAGGAGTAGAAAACGTCGAAACGAGACGGCACTCCGACCCTGCGATCAGCGCAAGAGCGTCTTGCGGTTGTCCCAATTCGGCGCGAGCGTAACTTTCTCTGGTTAACGAATGAAAACGTTCTTTGGCTCTTTTTTTGGGACTCTGGTCGCCTTTGGGTTTCTGGTCGCGATGGGCCTGTTTGTCATCGTTGGCCTGATCGTGATCGCCGCTCAATCCTCGCCTAAAGGCCCTACGCTACCCCGAAACGCGCTACTCGTTTTAGATTTGTCGGTCCCGATCAACGATGCGCCAAAAGAGTTCGATCCAGCGGAGTTCTTTTCCGATTTGCCAGGCAATTTGCAGGAGCAAGCCCCGACTCTCCGCGAAACGGTGCAGGCAATCCGCCTGGCGGCCAACGATAGCCGGATCAAAGGAATTTACCTCACCGGAACTCTTTTCCCATTCGGCGGACTGGGGTCTGGATATCCCGCATTGAAGGAGATTCGTGAAGCTCTGATTAAATTCAAAGAATCCAAGAAACCGATCTATGCGTTCGTCGAATTTAGTTTCACGTCGGGCTATTACCTTGAATCGGTTGCCGACCAGATCTTCGTGGACCCTCAAGCGGAGCTGGTTCTCCGAGGGCCTGCCACCACCCCGTTGTTTTTTGCCGGTGCGCTGAAGAAGTTTGGAATCGGCGTCCAAGTATCCCGAGTCGGCAAATACAAGTCTTATGTCGAGCCTTACATTCGAGAAAACATGAGTCCGGAAAATCGTGAGCAGCTCGAAAAGCTGTTTGGCGATCTGTGGACCGACGTGAAGTCGACCATCGAACAAAGCCGCGGACTCGCACCCGGAACGCTTGAACAACTGATTAATGACAACGGGCTGATCAACAGTGAACTGGCGGTAAAGAGCAAGCTGGGAACGGAGTTGGTCTCGGAAGCCGAAATTATTGAGCGTTTCAAAAAACAGTACGGGGTAAATTCAAAATACAACACTTTCAACCAATTAACGGTGCCCAACTATCTGGATGCCGGCCGCGGGTCTCGTTTAAGCAAGCCGGTTACTGGAACCCGGGTAGCGGTTGTTTACGCCGAAGGCGATATCGTCGGAGGAGAAGGCAAACCGGGACAGGTCGGCGGGGACAAGTTTGCACGAGAACTCCGTAAACTGCGGGAAGATCCGGATGTCAAAGCGATCGTCCTCCGCGTTAATAGCCCGGGCGGTAGTGTTTGGGCCTCCGAACAGATCTATCGCGAAATAAAGGCCACTGTGCCGATAAAGCCGGTGGTTGCATCGTTCGGCGCATACGCCGCCTCGGGTGGTTACTACATCGCCGCCGCGGCGAACCGAATTTTTGCCGAGCCGACAACGATTACGGGGAGCATCGGAATTTTCGGTTTACAGGTGAACTTCGAGAAGATCGCGAATGATAACGGGATCACTACCGATTCGGTGACCACCACCAAACCGCTCGCTTCGCTTTTCTCGCCGTTCAAACAGAAGACCGACGAGGATATGGCCATTATCCAAAAGTTGTTGGACAAGTCGTACCAAGAATTCCTGGAGCACGTATCCGACGGACGAAAAATTTCGGTGAACCAGGTAAACGAAATAGCGCAAGGCCGCGTCTGGTCGGGCGCGGAAGCGGGAAAAATCAAGTTGGTCGATGAGACCGGCGGCCTACGTTCTGCGGTATTATATGCGGCAAAGCTCGCACAACTCGGTGAACATCCGCTCGTGAGCGAATTTCCCGCCAAGAAACGGTTCCCGGAGCAGCTTCAAGAGCTGCTGAAATCGGGCCCGCGTCCCCCTGTAGCAAAAGCCGACCCGATCAGCCAGGGATTGCACGAACTGCAGAATGAATTGAAGGAATTGCAAGCCTTGAACGACCCCGCCGGATTGTACGCACGGTTGCCGTTGCATATTCAGTTTTAGCAACGTAGAGCAAAGAAACGCCGGGAACGCCGGGAACGGGATGTCGTGTTGATTGCATTGGAATTAGGACCCGTCTAAAGCGCTGGTCGAGGCTGGCTCGGGTTGCCTTACAGGCCAGTCCGGTTTTGTTCCAGGTGACCCAGGGCGTGGCAACCCACCGGGCCTCCAACACCGCAAACACCCGCTAATTGGCTCTTCCTGCGTAATACTGCTGCAATCGCTGTTCCATGGCAGGTAGCTGCGTTTTCCGGTCGCTCGGATCCAGCTTCGCGATTGCTAGTTGTTGGTACTTCACCGCATCAGAAAAATTTGCGGCGGCCGCCTGCGCGGCAGCCAAGGTATCGATCGTAAAGGCGTTGGTCCATCGATCGAGTTCACACGCCTTGGTTGCAAGAGCTACTGCTCGACGAGCATCGCGGACCCGTTTGTCCTTGGTCGTCGCTAACATCCAGGCCAGATCGTTGAGAGTCGTCGCGTCGTTCGGCCGCAGATGCAATGCGGATTCTAAAGAGCGTTTGGCATCGGCGTAACGCCCGTAATCTATACAGCTCCTCGCCTTACTAGCGTAGAGCTCAGCCAGCAGTCCCGGGGAAACCTTATCCTTCCGCGCTAACCCGATACTCGTATCGATCTGTCTAAGGGCTTCGTCTTCTCGTTTCGCCAAAACTAGAACAGCCGATTTTAGAAAATAAGGGCGCCAGTTCGACGGATCCCTGGCAATGATGGAGTCAATAATCGCAATGGCTTCGGTCGGGTGCCCTTTCTCCGCCAGCCGGAACGCGTTATCAAGTTCCGCCTGCCCGATTGTCATCCTCTCTTGCCAGATCTTGCCCCAGCCAGGAGCTCCAGCCGTCTCTTGGCCAAGCGCGGTACAAGGTAAGACTAAAAGCAGAAAAAATAGCAATCGCGGCACCGGAGATCGTGTATCTTTCGTGGCATTCATCATGGAGCAGATCCGGAGACTCTTGGCTTGCGCAATCGGGTTATCAACCTACTTCGCATACGGTGCATTTCCTAGTTCAATTGCAACAGAAACTATTACCCCGACCTCAGGAGTCGGGATGACTCGGAGTCTGGGGAACCATCTTTTTGTGCACGTCCTTATCAATGATCATCCAGCCTGGTTTGTTGTCGATACCGGCGCAGCGCTGAGCATCGTTGATACCACCAAAGCAAAGGCGCTCGGACTACCAGTCGGCGGTAGCGTTTATCTCCCAAAACGGATCGAGGTGAATAGCCGTGTTGTTCCAGTCGCTTTCGTTAAAGCACTGCGAATCGGTTCGCGCGACCTTGGGCCAGGTCCCGTCGCTCTTACCGATCTGCGCGAGTTCCACACCCTGTTAAAAGGTTCAGATAATACGGTAAACATGGATGGGATTATCGGGCTCGATATTCTTCAATGGACCAAGGCGGTAATCGACTGTCGTAACCAACGTATTTATTTCGAAGCAATAGATGACCACTCCGGAAAGGACGCGGTTCAAGCTGCGCGGCGAAACGGATCTCATCGGGTGCCGCTGGGTATCACTAAATCAGGAGCTTTGGAGGTCGAGGGCAGGATCGCGCAATCCAGTTACAGTTTTGTGGTCGATACCGGCGGTTTCGCAACATTGCTCCCGCTGCAAGTCGCAAGAGAAACCGGTGTTGCGATAGTTGGCACGACGGCCAACGCAAAAGGCATCCATTCTAGTGCGCGGCCGGTCGGTGTCGCGGTTGCGTCGGAGGTGGCCCTCGGAAAGTATTCACTTGGACCGATGGTCGTAGGGGTCACCGGTCTGCCCAATGGTCCCGACGATCTGACCCATCCTTTCGGTGGATTGCTCGGAGCGGATTTCCTGATCGGACACAACGCGATTATCGATGTCGGGAACAAGGTACTGTATTTTCGATAGCAGTCGGCGGCAACGATTCGTCCACCAGCAGGTTGAAGAGAGCCGTTGCCCCCGGACTCAGTCTTGGTTATGGCACTGACCCCTATGTCTGCAACGCAGCCGTCTCTGACCAGACTTTCACTGGAATCAATTCTTGACCTGCTACGCGCGCACAGAATGCGTATCACTCGAAGCCGAATCAGGATTGTTCAGATCCTTCTGGAGAATCGCAGGCCCCTTTCGTTGCAAGAGATTCAAAGAAGAGCAACGACCAACGCGTCCACCCCTGATTACGCCACCGTCTTTCGGATCATGACCTTGCTTCAGAACCTCGGTTTGGCTCAGAAACTGCATCTCAACAGATCCTGCAGCTACTACGAGCTACTCAACCCGCAGCAGCACTATGATCATATCGTCTGCACAAAATGCGGCAAGGTGACTGTGATGGTCGATTCCTGTCCGGTCGAAAAGGTTGAACGCAAGATTGAACAAAAATATGGCTATTCCGATATCCGGCACTCGCTGGAATTTTTCGGGAAGTGTTCGGAATGCCGGGAGCCGGTTGCAGCTCGCTCTTAAGGTTTTGCTTCGTTCTTCTCGCGCTTGCTTTCCCGTTCTTGTATTTTGGCTGTCAGGCAAGCCATGGATAAGGACCGTCTAGAAGCATTCAGCGACGGGGTTATCGCGGTAATCATCACGATCATGGTGCTCGAGCTGAAGGTGCCGGAAGGGCACGATCTGAAGGCTCTCTGGCCGATGATCCCCGCTTTTCTAAGCTATCTGCTCAGCTTCGTCTATGTCGGTATTTACTGGGTGAACCACCATCATTTGTTCAAAGCCACCAGCCACGTTAACGGCTTCATTCTCTGGACTAATCTCCATCTATTGTTCTGGTTATCATTGGTACCAGTCACAACTGCGTGGTGCGGGCACACCCAGTTCGCGTCGGCGCCTTCTGCGCTCTACGGTCTCGTCCTCTTATCGTGCGCGATCGCCTGGAAGATTTTACAGGGCGCAATCATCGCGTGTGAAGGACGACAATCGGCAATCAGCAAAGAAGTCGCCGGCGACTGGAAAGGCACTCTTGCACTCGTGATTTATTCGGGTGCCATCATTCTGGCATTCTTGCAGCCCTGGGTCTCGAACCTGTTCTACGCGTTGGTAGCCGGTATGTGGTTCATCCCTGATCGCCGCTATGCGAGAGCGAGCTCGGTCGTGGGCGAACCAAAGTGAGATTCGGTCCCGGCGAGCCTAACCCGAGACTTTGTTTGCCGCCTACGTCGCGGGCTTACCCAGCTCGAGCTCCCATGTCTGGCCAATCTGCACGTCACCGAAAAGCCGATGCCGCTCTTCCTGAGTAACATGAAAGCCCGCCTTTTTGTAGATATGCCGTGCCGCAGTCAGAACCTTGTTCGTCCAGAGAAAGATCTTGCGGTATCCTGACTGCCGGGCAAAACGGATGCATTCGTCGACCAGACGGGTCCCAAGACCCAACCCTCGGGCGGTTGGCTCTACCAGCAACAAACGTAACTGGGCAACGCGTTCCGTCTTTTTTACCAGGAAAACGCAGCCTACAACTTCGCCTGCTTTCTCCGCCACCCAGCAACGTTCCCGTTTCGGGTCAAAACGTTCGATGAAATCAGCGGTAACCCGAGCTACAAGCGCTTCGAAGCGTTCATCCCATCCATACTCGGTCGAGTACAGAACGCCATGTCGATGAACAATCCAACCCATATCGCCCGGTTGATGCGTCCGCAGGACGAAACTGCGATCCTGTTTTGAAGTAGGTTCCAGAGCCTCTTCGATAACACCCATGGATTGAACCAGCCGCTGCTGTTTACCTTCGGACAGGCTACGCAACATTTCTCTGATCTGATCATCAGCCCGTAGATCCAGCGTCCCGAACTGGTCACGACCTCGTTTGGTTAACCGCAACACCCTTTGTCTCCCGTCGGCCAGCGAAGGTTCCCGTTCGATTAACTGTTTCTTTTCGAACCTGCGCAAGATCCGGCTCAGATACCCAGGATCCAATCTGAGCTCGGCAGCAACCAACGTAGCAGTTGGATCACTTAGATGCGCCAGCTCATAGAGGACCCTTACTTCGGTCAGTGAAAAATCACTCTCTAACAAGCCCTCCTGCAGAACACCGATCCGCTTTGTGTAAGAACGATTGAACCGGCGCACAGCCTCAACTCGGCTGAGTTCCGGGTTCCGGGACAAATGGGGCATAGCAGAACACAAGCAGATTAGTTGACTTAGTCAACTATCTAGTTGTCAGAGTCTATTATACGGCATCGATCACAGCATTCTCCTTCTCTCCGGCAAAGCAAACTCCTGCAGCCCTCCAAGCCATGCCGGCGTTGGCGGCGTTCCCGGCGCTCCTATGGACCTCCCGGGCGCAACGTCATAACCGGCAACCGGCCATTTGTTTTCCATGGATCACCGCCTCCATTTTTGCCTTCATGGGCGGTTTGAAAGTCTTCTTCCCATTCTGTGCCTGCGATCCAACTGATCCGGTCCAAGTCAGCCAGTAATCCGTCTCTTTCCGCATCAATATCGGGCGCAATGTGATGCGTGATTTGCCTGGTTGTATGGCTCAAGCCCACGCTCCGATCGAAAGTGATTGCGCCCAGCCAGTACGGCTTGTCCGGGAAGCTATCAGCCGGGACTTTCCAGAAACGCACATGGTGCCTCTCTCGCGCGTCGTTATCGACCGGCTTTTCGAATGCCAAATCTTCTTTGCGGCCGAAAAGAAGCAGGTTGCTAACCGGAGCATCGTCATAGGGACGATGGAAGATGGTGCTGGTCGCGATTCGAAGACTGCTTCTCAGTGTTATCGGATCTGCCGGGTGCCATCCCGCCGCTAGCATCGCCGCTAGCAGATCGTCTTCGCTGCCGATGATAGCCAGGTTCAACGGATCCCCCGGGATACCGGCGTGAGTCGTTGTGACGCGAGGTCCGTTGGTCAGCACCGGATGCCTCGACTCATGAAAATGCCACCAGCTCGGTACGAGGAAATAGGATGCGATCAACCAAACCGCTATCAGACCCGCCAGAATTCCGGTAACGATTTCCGTTCGCTTCATTGAGTGCGAGTGCGAGTGTGAGCAGCAGACGTCCTCACTCTTTAGTCGTTCAGCCTTGTTTCGCCGTCTCGCCGTATCGCCGTATCGGATAAAAGTCCTCCAAACCGTTCGTAAAAATAAGGAGCCGCCTCCGGCACATGAGGGTCCTCTTTGCGGATTGTGGCCAGAAGATGTTGTTCAGCGCCCTGGCAGGTCATCTGATAGATCTGCCTGCATAGTTGATACGCTTCAGCGCCCGGCCAATCTTTTGGAAGCAACTCGACCGGAAGCCATGGATCGTGAAGTGTGACCCGGCGAAACGCGTGAATGAGCAAAGTGCGCACAACAAAGGAGTGTTCAGCGGTCATCCCTTCGGATGACAAAATATTTGGAAGACGGCCGAATGTTTGCATGAAATGTCGATAGCTCTCAATCACGGGGTCTAGCTGCCAACCGAGCGGGACCAGCTCCGGTAACGGCCTGCGTGGCAGTCCCTCCTGGTCCTGTGCGGAACAGACGAACACCTGTCCACCAACCCGATGCAGGATTTCCTCCAGGGCATCCGTCCCGGTCGAAGGATGACAAAAAACTCCCGGCGATATCATTGCAAAACCTTCCCAGGCCAGCTCGTTTCGCAATTTCGTGCGGTAGGCCGTTGGGGCGATCGCTGGAGGCGCTAAAATAACCGTCCAATCACCGTGCCAGTTCGGTCGCGGCAGCGTATAGATCTTCACGTGCGCCAACTCGAATCGTCGAGTCCCTAACGACGATAATCGGTATCTGCTGCGCCGGCCGTCGCGCAGCGCATCAAGCCACCTTTCTCGTACAAGACGAAAAACACTCGTACGGACCAGGCGACCGTTCACGCCAAAAGGTGCAAGCAACTCAATCAGGCTGCCAAGCCAGACAGCGCTCCCGTGCGGCGCGATTGAATCGCCAAAAACGGTGACGATCAACGATTTGGCTCTGGGCGGGTCGCCCTGCAGGAACGCTTGAATCCAGCGGTCGACGGCAACGATTTTTCCCATCGAAAAAGAGTGATTAGGATCTGGACGAAAGGCGGATCGGTTCGATCATGGCCAATCGTCATTGAGAGATCAAAGAGAAACACTTGCCCTTTCAAAGCCGAGAATGTCTAATTTCCTTTCCCCCTTTTTGTACTATGGCAGGACTCAAACTCCAAAATATCGTCAAACGGTTCGGACAGATCGAAGTAATACACGGAGTTTCATTGGAAATCGATGACGGCGAGTTCGTCGTTTTTGTCGGCCCGTCCGGATGCGGTAAATCAACTTTGTTACGTCTCATCGCCGGACTTGAGGAACTTACCGAGGGCGACGTCTGGATCGGGAACGAAAGCGTTAATCACGTCGATCCAGCGAATCGTGGAGTTGCCATGGTCTTTCAAACCTACGCTCTCTACCCGCATATGTCGGTCGAGGAGAACATGGCGTTCGGCCTTCGGATGGCGAAACGTCCGAAGCAGGAGATTAAGGAAAGGGTGGCTCGCGCGGCGGAAATTCTGCACCTGACGCCGTTGTTGAAAAGACGCCCTAAACATTTATCCGGTGGCCAACGCCAGAGGGTCGCTATTGGACGAGCCATCGTGCGCGAACCCAAAATTTTTCTCTTTGATGAACCGTTGTCGAATCTCGACGCTGAACTGCGGGTTCAGATGCGGATCGAGCTTTCGAAGCTGCACAGCACTCTAAAGACGACCATGGTCTACGTGACTCACGACCAGGTCGAAGCGATGACTTTGGCCAACAAAATCGTCGTCATCAATGAAGGCGGCGTCGAACAGATTGGCAGCCCGTTGGACCTCTACCAAAAGCCGGCAAACCTGTTTGTGGCGGGATTCATGGGCGTGCCGAGAATGAATTTTCTGAAGGCTCAAGTAGTCGACGAGACTGCGGAAACGCTCGCCATTGAAACATCGGATTTTCCGGGACAGCACCTCGGCTTCGCCAAAGAATCGGCGCTAAGTGTGGGCCGCGGGAACAGTGTGACGTTCGGGATCCGGCCTGAGCATCTGTTAGTGAGCGAAAACGGGAATGGTGTTGCTTCGATCACCCTCGAAGCTGTTGAACATCTTGGGGATATGACTCAACTGTACGGTCTTACCCCTGCAGGACACCGGCTCAGCGTGAGTGTCAAAGGATTCCAGACCTATCGTATCTCCGATCGGGTCTCCCTCGACTTCGATCGCAAAAATGTTCACTTGTTCGACGACCAAGGAAAACGGATTTAAGCCTGGCTATCCCCAAGAATCTCGGATTCCATGTCCATCAAGAAGGCTAGGCGAACTCGAATTAGCGAAGGAAAAAGAACGAGTGAAAAGAGGCTAGCCGAGACCGGTGTATCCGACGCTTACTTTTTGAAAGGCACGAGTACCACGGCGGCTTCCGCTGTAAGCAGCAGGAAGGTGAAGGTCTCCTGCAGGTACAGTCGGATAGCGGTTTCAGAATGGCTCAGGTAACCGATGGAGATATCCTGACCAATGTTTAACTGAAAATCACCGCCACGGGTCGTAAGTACGAAGCCTCCTTCGATAGCTGGAGCCCAAACTATCTCTGCATCGACAAGCCGCTGGACATGCTCCAGAACCGGGTATCCAGCATCGCTAGCTCCGCTGATAGCAGTGTACGGCTCTGCGCCCAGCACAAGCGCATAGGGACCATTGACACCTGCGAGGCGCAATTGGCTCACCGCCTGCGCCACCGTATCTGGGTAGCTCTTGACATCGGCGGGGAGCGTCAACACCGGGTTGCTGGTGCCGCGAAAGACGCCCTGAACCCCAGCAGCGGCGTACCCTTCGAAGACAGCGCGATCTTCCGCGAAAGCGATTTTGCGCGCTGCGTCCTTCAGTGGTGACCAGTCTGAATCATTCGCGCCGCGCTCGACATCGTCAATCGCCTGGCGCGTGAGTTCGAACGGAACGCGCAATTCGACGAGCGCCTTAACCTCGCGTTGCGCAGCTTGGATCCCATCGCCCAGAGTCTCGATCTGCCGGAGATGACCAGTACCGACGGCCGAGAAGTCGGAGCCCTTCGAGGCCTGCACGTCCACGACACGCCGAGCCGCCAGGTGGCGCTTCAGTGTGCGGGACGCCTCCTCTTCGATTTGCGCCCAAGCCAGGTTAGAGATCGGGGCGAGTTCCCGATGGAGATTATTCATGTTCTGCCTCTTTTTTCAGTGAACCGATATTGAGTGAACCAGCAGGCGGAGACTGTTGCGATTTGGATTTGGTCCCGGCCTCACCTCCATTGGCGGACGAGCCAGCGATCGATGGAGCCTCTACCCCGGACGCAACGTTTTCCAAAAAGGTAGCTGACGGCACAAAAAAGAGCGTGCCGGTAACGGCGCGGCTGAAGTCTAACAGCCGGTCATAGTTGCCCGG
>Ga0070706_100005164_pt1 | contig 12465 bp, 10 predicted proteins | sample KBSK5501metaG_FD_65476 | JGI IMG/M metagenome (GOLD analysis project Ga0070706, IMG submission 65476) | Corn, switchgrass and miscanthus rhizosphere microbial communities from Kellogg Biological Station, Michigan, USA - KBS K5-50-1 metaG | ecosystem: Host-associated > Plants > Roots >...
AGCAGCGAAATGGGGCCAAACGTTCCCAGATACTTCTCCTGCCGCTTGCGGTTGCGCATTGCCCGCACTAAGCCCGAGCAGATGCTCCACATCGATATGTAGAACAGGTTGGTCAAACGGAGACGCCTCGTCACGCGCCGCGGCAGTATGATCGTCTCAAACGCATCCCAAAGAATTATCAGGATCAGAACAACGCCAAGGATGACGGCCAGATGTCTCATTCGAGTTCAGCGTATGCGGAATCGATCAGGAAACGTTAGTATTACTTTGATGACGACCAGATGTTATCGTTGAAATGATCTTTTGCACAGATAAATGACGCCTCTAATCATTCACGGACACTTCTATCAGCCGCCACGCGAGAATCCCTGGACCGGAATCATCGATCCAGAACCGGGAGCGCTGCCGTTTCACGATTGGAACGAACGCATTTACGCAGAGTGTTACGGGCCGAACAGCGCGGCCCGGATTGTTGTCGACAGTGCAGAGCAGGTCGTCAATAACTACGCGCATATCAGTTTTGATTTTGGACCGACACTGCTCTCCTGGCTGCAGCAACATCATGTGGAAACTTACAGCCGCATCATCGCTGCCGACTCTCAGAGCGCCTTAAGGTACGGTGGACACGGCAATGCCATAGCGCAGGCCTACAATCATGCAATCCTACCGCTCTGCAACGAGCGCGATCAAAACACGCAAGTGCGTTGGGGCATCGCTGATTTCCGTTATCGATTCGACCGTGAGCCCGAGTCGATGTGGTTGCCCGAGACAGCTTGCAACGATGACGTGCTCGGTGTGCTGATCGATGAAGGATTGCGTTTTGTTATTCTCGCTCCGCAACAGGCCCAGCGGGTTCGCAGCAATTCTGTCCTACCTGGTGAATGGCATACGGTCAGTCGCGACACCATCGATACGGGTGTTGCCTATCGCTATTTCCATGGCGATGGCTCCGGACGGTCTATTGCGGTGTTCTTTTATGATCGAAAACTGGCCCACGATATAGCCTTCGAGCAGGCTCTGGCCTCGAGCAAAGTGCTGGTAGATAGCTTCGTGCAACGAAGAGCAGAGGCTGCGGGTTTGATCAATATTGCCACCGACGGTGAAACCTATGGGCATCATCACAAGTTTGGTGACCTTTGCCTGGCCTACGCACTCCAGGTCGATGCGCCGGCCCGCGGATTTGCGCTTACAAACTATGGCGAATACTTAGAACGGTTTCCGCCGGAGCTGGAAGTCGAAATCAACAATGGTGAGAGAGGCGAAGGTAGTTCATGGAGTTGCGTGCACGGCGTTAGTCGTTGGATTCGCGATTGCGGTTGTCACACCGGCGGCGAGCCCGGCTGGAACCAGGCCTGGCGCCGACCGTTGCGGGCAGCGCTCGATTTTTTGCGGGACGACGCAGCGGTTTATTTTGAAGCGACGCGCGGTGAGCTGTTTACCGATCCGTGGCTTGCCCGCGACGATTCAGTTAGTTTGGTCCTGGACGAATTCAAGTCGCGCGAAGAGTTTCTCCGCCTGCATGCACCCCGCGAGCTGACTCGGCAACAACAACAGAGGGCGCTCGGATTTCTCGAAGTGCAGCGGAATGCGCTGCTGATGTATACGAGTTGTGGCTGGTTCTTCAGCGACGTCTCCGGCATTGAACCGATTCAGATTCTGAAGTACGCCGCTCGTGCGCTTGATCTCATGAATCAACTTGGTCTGCCCTCACCGCGCGAGCGATTCCTCGAGATACTAGCGGAGGCGAAAAGCAATCGTAGTGAGTTGGGAAACGGCGCCGACGTCTTTCGTCGCTTCGTTGATCCGTTGCTGGGAAGACCGGAAAGCGCCGAACTTCTTGTGACTTAAATCCTTCAGCGAGTCGGCGAAGCCGACGGCAGAGTGTAGCCCCGGGTGGAGCGAAGCGGAACCCGGGGATCGAGATGAGATTTGATTTTGAGCCCGCGTTAGCGGGCGATAGAGCCCGTGCGCAATGACGACGAAAAGACCTTCAACCAGGAAGAAACGGCTTGCCAGTTCGCGAGCAAGCAAAACCATCGTCGCAAAAACCCGCGCGTCAGAGTCTCCAGAATCGCAACCAGAACCAATCCTCGGTGAACTCGACCTCTATCTCTTCGGCGAAGGTCGTCACGAACTGATCTATGAAAAGCTCGGCGCACACGAGATAACCCACGATGGCGTGAAGGGAGTTTCATTTGCAGTCTGGGCGCCAGCGGCTGCGCGGGTAAGCGTGGTGGGCAACTTCAATGCCTGGGACGGCACGCGAAACCCGATGCGTCGCTTGGGCGGTTCCGGCGTTTGGGAAACGTTTATTCCCGAACTGCAATCAGGCGAACTGTACAAGTATCAGATCCAAGCGCCCGGTCTGCCGTCCTTTCTCAAGGCGGATCCTTACGCATCATTTGCAGAAGAGCCACCTGACACGTCGTCGATCGTATACGAGTCAAACTATCGGTTTCGTGACTCCCGCTGGATGAAAAAGCGTGCCGGCCGCGAACACTTTCGCCTGCCGCTGTCGATTTACGAAGTTCACTTTGGATCATGGCGTCGCAAGTTAGGAGATGAAGCGGAGCCGCGGGCGTTTACTTATCGCGAGATGGCCGAGCCACTGGCCGAATACGTCCTGGCGATGGGTTTCACGCACGTCGAGTTCCTGCCGTTGAAGGAGCATCCTTACGGACCGTCATGGGGTTACCAGGTCAGCAACTACTACGCTCCTTCAGCGCGCTATGGAACGCCCGACGATCTTCGTTACTTGATCGACTATCTGCACCAACGTGGCATTGGCGTCATCATGGATTGGGTGCCGGCGCATTTTCCCAAAGACGCTTTTACCCTCGGGCGTTTCGATGGCACCGCGCTTTACGAACATCTCGACCCGCGCAAGGGTGAACATCCCGATTGGGGTACTTACATTTTTAACTACGGCCGCAACGAAGTGCGCAACTTCCTGCTGGCGAACGCGCTCTACTGGTTCAAGGAGTTTCATCTCGATGGCCTGCGCGTTGATGCAGTGGCGTCGATGCTTTATCTCGACTACAGCCGCAAGGAAGGCGAGTGGATCGCGAATGAGTTTGGCGGGCGCGAGAATCTGGAAGCGATATCACTCCTGAAGCAACTGAACGAAGTAGTTCATCGCGAGTGTCCCGGCGCCATGATGATTGCGGAGGAGTCGACTGCGTGGCCGCAGGTTAGTCATCCGGTTTATGCCGGCGGGCTGGGCTTTGATTTCAAGTGGAACATGGGCTGGATGCACGACACGCTCAAGTATTTCCAAACTGATCCACTCTTCCGCGGCGGCAATCACAATGCGTTGACGTTTGGCTTGCTTTACGCGTGGAGCGAAAATTTTATCCTGCCGTTTTCGCACGACGAAGTTGTGCACATGAAGGGTTCGCTGCTTAACAAGATGCCCGGCAGTGTTGAGCAGAAGTTTGCGAACCTGCGTGCGCTCTACGGCTACATGTGGGCGCATCCGGGTAAGAAACTCTTTTTCATGGGCGGAGAATTTGGTCAGTGGCGCGAGTGGAACGAAACCGAAAGCCTCGATTGGCATCTGCTGGAAGACCCGGCGCACAAGGGTGTGCAGAACTTAATCAGCGATCTCAACCGCATCTACCAGAAAAAGAATCCCCTCTGGGAAGTGGACGGCGAGCCGGCAGGCTTTCAATGGATCGATGCGAACAACGCGCAAGAAAATATCGTTTCGTTTATCCGTCGTTCACCTTCGACAGGAAGGGAATTGATATGCGTCGGCAACTTTGCGCCGGTGCTGCGTGAGAATCACCAGCTGGGTCTGCCGCATGCGGGAACGTATCGCTTGATAGCCAACACTGACGACGGGATCTATGGTGGCAGCGGAGTGAAGCTGACGAAGTCGATCAAGGCTGAGGAGAAACCGATTCACGGCCAGCCATACTCAGCGGCTATTACCTTACCGCCGTTGGCAACGATTTGGTTGGAAGCGCCAACTAACCAAGCGTTGCGAAAAGATCGGGCGCTAACAAGATTGCAGGCTACGGCACGCCCAAACCTTTGAGATTTAGAGAATCGGATCTGCTACTAGTCTACTGAGGTGGGTCGATATTTACTGGGTGGGTTTGCGATCTATCTTATCAAGACGATCTTCGACATCGCGCAGGTCGGAGCGGGTTTCATAAACAACGGCCTCGATTCGATCCAAACGCTTGGACAATTCGCGCCTGGTGTCGACAATTTCTTTTAGGGCCTGTTCCCAAATTGGCTTCGTGTCGTAAGCGCGAATCTCGAGTTTTTGCAGTCGCGAATTCGTATCAACGGCTAGTTTTTGCAGACGCGAATCCGTGTCTCGTATCGCGGAGTCTAAAGCGTCAAACCGAGCAAATACTCTCTCCTCGAAAGGACGCTTGCCGTTCATTTGATCGGTGTTCAAATCACTCACGACTGTGATTATCCGACGATTTCACCTCGCGTTCAAGGCTTATAGCGTCCGGCATTTCCACCAGCTCTTGAAAGGGTTCTTGCGTATCGTCCTGCTTACCAGTCAGGCTACCGCACAGAAGTATTGATCGTGTATCTTCGCCTCAACATGATCAACTGGGACGACATTCGCAAACAGTTTCCGGTGACGGAAAACTCAACCTACCTCAACGCTGCGGCGGCGGGTCCCTTGTCGCGGGCAACCACGGCGGCGGCGACTGAGTATTATCAGCAGATGATGAGCGACGGAGACATTCATTGGGATGAGTGGTTGGAAAAACGCGAAGACGTGAGACGCAGAGTCGCCAGGTTCATCAACGCCGAGCCGGATGAGATTGGACTCACTACCAACACCTCTTCCGGTATGAACGTCATCATCGACGCGCTCGAGACACACGGGGAAGTCATTTCATGCGATCTCGAGTTTCCCGTTTCAACACTACCCTGGATGAATCGCCGCATCCCGGTTCACCTGGTTCAATCGATCGCCGGCGGCGTGATAATCGGTGACATACGCGGAGCTATGAATGTGCGCACCGGAATTATCTGCATGAGCCATGTTCAGTATTCCAGCGGTTTCCGAATCGATCTTGAGGAGTTGGGAAACGCAAAGGGAGGACACGCCCTCGTCGTTAACGCGGCGCAGTCGGCAGGAGTTTTCGAAATCGACGTGAAGCGTATGAAGATTGACGCCCTTTCCGCCACGGGACACAAATGGATGCTTTCGGGATATGGCAGCGGGTTCGTCTACCTTTCGCGCGAATTGCAGGAGCGATCAAAACCGCGCGCGATTGGCTGGTTGAGCGTCGAGGATCCTTATGGGGATCGAAACAATGAGATCCACTTGCGCCACGATGCCGCGGCGCGCGCTGAACTTGGCTGTCCTTACTTCGCCGGGATGTTTGCCCTGGGCGCGTCGCTTGAACTGATAGCGACCTTAGGGATGAAGAACATCGAGGAGCGCGCGCTTGAACTCAATCGATTTCTAACTAAGCGGCTGAATGACTCCGGCTGGAGAGTTCTTTCGCCGATTGCCGACGAGCGCATGCGTTCGGCGGAGACGCTGATGGAGGTTGACGATCCTGCAGCTGTAGTTGCGAAGCTTGCCGAGCAGAACATAATCGTTACGAAGAAGCCGCAGGGAATTCGTATTGCTACCCACTTCTTCAACAACGAAGCGGATGTTGAGCGATTAGTGTTGGCGCTGTCGACAAAGAGTTGATCCAACAGCTTGGGGCAGCGGTACTAATGCAGTTTGACTCGAACTTCATCCGATTAGTAACGAAATCAGAACCGGGAGCGGTAGCGACCGGCCGAGGACTCAACGGTAAAATGGACGCAAGCAATACAAGTCTTTGAAGAACTTGAGCATTCGGCCGGTCGCTACCGCTCCCGGTTCTGATTTTGCATTGGCTTGCTCGCCTTGTTCCATAGACGCTGACTTCAGTTCAACATTGAAAATGCATCAGTACTTGAGGTAGCAACTGGTTCTGAGAAGGGCGCATCAATTAAGAATTAGAAAAATGGAACGACTAACTTCTCACGCTTTCCGGATCGTTCTCGTACTGACAGCGCTTTGCGTTCAGGCTCGCGCACAAAACCCGTCGCAGCCAGCACAACAACCGGATGATGTCCTCCGCATCAACACCGAACTAGTCCAGACCGATCTGATGGTCTTTGATAAACAGGGCCATTTCGTTGATGGCTTGCAGCGCGAACAGTTTGAGCTAACCGTAGATGGTAAGCCACAACCAATCTCTTTCTTTGAGCAAGTCAGAGCCGGAAGTTCCAAAGAGCGCGCCCAACTCGCGGCTATAACTAATAATTCTGCTCCCGCTGAAAAGACAACCCCAATAAATGATAGCCAGGGACGCACGATCGTCTTCTTCATTGATGATTTACATCTTTCTTTAGACAGCCTGGGACGAACGCGCAAAATGCTCGCGCGGTTCATCGACCAGGAGATGAACGATAATGATCGTGTGGCGATCGCTTCCACCAGCGGCGATATAGGTTTCCTACAGCAGTTCACTGATAACAAATCCGTGCTGCACGCCGCTGCCGGCCGTCTGACCCAGCATCCATATAACGTACGCGATATGACTGATGTGACCACGCCAATGACCGAATACATGGCGCTCACGATTGAACGCAAGGATGACCCGGGCGTGCTTGATTTTTATATCGACGAATGTTTGCGGGCGGCCTATCCGTTGAAATACAGACGCGCGTCGTGCGAAGTACAAGTGAAAAGCCGAGCGCGCCTGATCTTGCTTCAGGCGGCTTCAGTGACCCTGAACACGTATGCAGGGCTTGAAAGTTTAATGCGTTCCTCGGGGCAAATGTCGGGACGCAAACTCGTGTTTTTTATTTCTGACGGATTCTTATTGGATACGGGTCCACGGAACGCTGACCCACGCGGCAAGCTAACGGAGATTACCGATGCGGCACTGCGTGCTGGGGTAGTGATCTATACGATCGACGCCCGCGGGCTGTTTTCCGGCCTGCCCGGAGTTACTAACGACGTGCCGTTTGATAAGCAGAACCGTCTGGAAAGCGCCAATTTGCGCGAAGGACCCGCCTCACAGGATGCGCTTAACGCGATCGCTGAAGATACTGGCGGCCGGGCTTTGCGCAATCAGAACTATTTTGACCAGTGGGTTAATAAGATTCTCGACGAGACTTCAAACTATTATTTGCTTGCGTGGCGGCCTAACAAAGAAGAAGAAACCGCCACGACGTTCAAGAACATTAAGGTGCGGGTTATAAACCATCCCGAATACACGGTGCGTCTACCCCGCGGGTTTCTTAAGGCAAATCCGACGCTGGCTTCGAAGCCAACGACTACCGTTCAAGTACCGGCACAACCGCACCAGGAATTACAGCAGGCCCTCACGGCGGCTCACCCCAAACATGAGATCCCACTTACTCTTTCAGTTGTCTATCTGGATACGCCCGAGCATGGCCCGGTTCTGACAGCTTCAGTACGGGTGGCAAATGAAGCACTATCGTACGAAGGTGTCGAGGGCAAACAAGTGGCGACAGTTGATGTGGCCGGCGTGATAGTAAATGACCGGGCCAAATCGGCGGGTTCCTTTCAGACTCGCCTGACGATCAACTCAGCAACCTCAAATAGCACCGCCGAGGATGAATCTGCCACCATTTATAACTATCGACTCCCACTCGCGCCCGGCCTTTACCAGGTGCGAATTGCAACCCGCGACCGCAAAAGCGGGCAGGTTGGCAGCGCCCAACAGTGGATTGAGATACCCGACCTCGCGTTGCATCGTTTGGGCTTGAGTAGCTTGCTCCTGGGTTTACAGAATGTGCAGCAGCGAGGAGCAGCGACTGGTGCGGCAGGAAATCCTCAGGTGCAATTCAGCACGGACCACCGTTTCGCTCGGAACTCCCGGCTTAATTTCCTGGTATTTCTTTACAACACGGCTCGCGGTGGGAGTGGGAAATCAAAACCAGATGTGGTGATTCAAGCTCGGCTGCTGCGTGGCGGCCAAGTGCTCCGAACGATGCCCATGTTGAGAGTTTCCGCTGAGACGCAAGACTTGGCGCGCCTCCCATTCGGTGGCGAAGTCCCGCTGGACTCGCTGCCTTCAGGACAATACGTAATAGAGATTGTCGCGACGGATCAGATCGCGAGGACTAGCGCATCGCAAAAGACCAAAATCACAGTGGAGTGAACAGGTAATCGGAGAGCGGAAGATTATTTTGGTAGTGGGTCAGTTTGGAATTCAAGATTGGGGTGCTGATATCCGCTTTTACTGGGGACCGCGGGCGCCCTCGCCCGCACGGGTGCGCAACACAAACAGCTTTCTGCCAGATGACTTCGACGCAACAAGCGGGCGAGGGCGCCCGCGGTCCCATAAGAAGTTGACCATTCAACTCAAACTGACCCACTGTCATTATTTTCGCGTGGGCCTTTTGCGGTTTGCAGGTTTTGGTTTCTTCGTAGCAGTTGGCTTTGGAGAATCGCTAAAGTAGTTTCGTGCCAGCTTGATAAAAGTCTGCACAATTGGTGAATCGTAGCCGCCAGTCAGCCTGGCAACACCCAGCTCCCAGTTGATGTGTGCGCCCTCAATCCACCATCTAACCAGCCGGCCCTTATCAACTGCCTCGCTAACTGTTTGTAGCGGCACAATACCTACGCCCATGTCTTCTTCGACCATGCGACGGATCGCGGCTTGCCGGCTCAGCTCCATCGAGACGTGAAGCGTCACTCCCGCCTGTGCGAAAAACTGATCGATCAGCCGGCGTGTGTTCCCTCCGCGCTCGCCCAGAATGAGCTTTTCGCCGGCGAGCGTGTAGGCGCTGATAGTGCGTTGTTTGGCCAGCCGGTGACGTGGCGAGGCGACTGCTACGAGTTGATCCTGGCTCAGCCTTTCAGTGTTGATGCCACGCGCTTCCACCGGTAGCGACACAAAAGCCACGTCGAGTTCGCCGGCAAGAATCTGCTGCACCAAAGCTTCGCTGGTTCCGGATGCAACTGTGACCTCAGCGCCTGCGTGCTGTTTGCGCAGGTCTTTTAAGAGCTTGGGCAAAACATCGGTTGTGACCATGGCCGAGGCACTGCCGACTCGCAACCTTCCGCGTTCCGCGCCGGCCAGTTCGGCAATCTCATCAACCGCCGCATCGTGATCGCGGAGGATCTGACGCGCTCGCTGCAGCAATTGCTCGCCGGCTTCCGTAAGCATCACGCGACGTGGCGCGCGAATAAACAGTTTCGCGCCCAGCTCATTTTCGAGTTGTCTGATCTGCATACTAATGGCGGCCTGAGTGACGTGAACGCGCTGTGCGCCGGCGGTGAATGTGCCCAATTCTGCGATAGAGATAAAGGCTCGGAGTTGTCGAATTTCCATAGGGATCAGGATTCCAATGCGTTGCCGGAGTTAACAAACCGTTACAGGGTGTTATCAGGGACGGTTATTGTAATAATAAAATCTTTTAGTTTCCATTATAAATTACGCTTACCTAGAATGGACTGGAGATGGCCCATTAAAACTAACAAGCGCCGTCCACCCGACTATGGTCACCACCGATAGAAGACAAGCAGGGTTTGCGAGCACTCTCCGGCCACCGTCAAGACGCGCAGTTGTTGGAGTTGACGGAGGCGGAACGAAAACTCGAGCAGTGATTCTCGCCGCTGATTTCCGGGTAATCGGAGAAGGTCTGGCGGGTGCATCAAATCCATTGCGGGTGGGTATTGCCAGCGCCGCCACCGCTATTCACGAAGCGATAGATCGCGCTTGCGAGGCTGCACAAATGCGGCGCACCGACCTTATTGCGGCGGAGATCGGACTGGCCGGCGCTCGTCGGAGGGAATTGAACGCGCGTATGCGCGAAGCGCTACTCGGCCTGGGCATCGGTGAAATTGTTGTCGTTGGCGATGCGGACATTGCGCTATATGGCGCCACTGAAGGTGAGCCCGGGTTGATCGTGATCGCCGGTACCGGCTCGATTTGCTGTGGTATAAACGCGCGTCGCAAGACAATCTGCGCGGGCGGCTGGGGCCCGATCGCTGGAGACGAAGGTGCCGGTGCCTGGATCGCGCGTCGAGCGCTGCGCGCCGTCGCTCAGGCAACAGACGGGCGTGGCCCGAACACCTTGCTCACGGGCGCAGCTTGTGCTTACTTCCATGTCTCAGAGCCGCATGATCTATCCATAGCCATCTACGCGCCCACGATGATGAACGAACGACTGGCTGGTTTTGGCAAAGATGTAATCGAAGCTGCGAAGGCGAAGGATCCAGTGGCGCGAGAGATTCTGCGCGAAGGTGGCCGGGAGCTGGGGTTGGCGGCGGGTGCCGTAATTCGCAATCTAAGGCTGGAGGGCGAAGCATTTGAGGTTGGTTACGTGGGTGGCGTTTTCGACGCAGCCGGTGAACTTGTGTTGTCGTCGATGCGTGAAGAGATAAGCTGCATTGCCCCCAAAGCCCATGTGGCACCGCCCAGATTTTCCCCCGCAGTTGCAGCTGCACGGATGGCGTGGGAGCATCTCAACCACATGGCTCTTGCAGTTTGAGCATTTACTGTTTGCATTAACTCGAAATCGTTCCTCGGATCAACCAGGCCTGAATGAACTCTGAAAACCCTGATCTACTTCCCATCACCGAACAAGAGAATCTGAAGACGACCAACCTCAGCTCGTCACCTGTTCGCGAAATAATCCGGTTAATGAACGATGAAGACGCGCTCGTTGCTTCAGCGGTTGGTCTGGTTCTTCCGGAGGTGGAGCGGGCGATTGAGGGAATTGTGGCCAGGATTCGCAGTGGCGGCAGACTCTTCTACATCGGCACCGGCACGTCGGGGCGGCTGGGTGTGCTGGATGCCGCGGAATGTCCGCCGACGTTTGGCGTGTCGCCGGATTTGGTTCAGGCCGTTATCGCCGGCGGTTATGAAGCGTGCTATCGTGCGGTCGAAGCTTCAGAAGACGATGCGGATGCAGGTGGAAAAGATTTGCAGGCTCGTGGCTTCACTAACCAAGATGTACTGGTTGGCATTGCGGCGTCAGGTCGCACGCCCTATACCGTGGGCGCAGTAAATCATGCGCGGCGGTGTGGCGCTTTTACGATTGCGATCACCTGTGTTCCGCATTCGCCACTCACCGAAGCTGCCGAAGTCAGCATTGTTCCCGTTGTCGGTCCCGAAGTGGTTGCCGGTTCCACGCGACTCAAGGCCGGCACGGCACAGAAACTCGTTCTCAATATGCTGTCGACAGCAACGATGGTCAGGCTGGGCTACGTCAGCGGAAATCGGATGACAAATGTACTGCCGCGCAACAGCAAGCTGCGAGCGCGTGCCATTCGCATCATCATGGCCGAAAGCGGGTCAGATGAAGAAGCAGCACGGGCTGCCTTGGACAAGTCGGGCGACGACCCGCGTGCAGCTCTGGTCATGATGAAGACAGGGAGTTCAATCGAGGAAGCAAAAGCCGCGCTTGAAGCATCAAGAGGTGTCATTGAACGGGCGGCCATGATGCTCAGAAAGTAGTTAACACCCGAGACCTAAGAACCTTATCTTGTCTGTCACCCTTCATCCATCACTAAACGGCGCACGCGCGTGCATCTTTGACGCGGGCGGGACAATCGTCCATCCGGACTGGGTTCGTCTTTCCGGTATCGCCGCGGATGTCTCGGGATGCTCCTTCAGTTCCGAGGAGATGGCTCGCGCTTTCGGAGAGATGCTGAGGGCTGTAGGGATTGAGATACAAGCCGAAGGTTTTATTTTGCCGGACGAGATGAAGCGGCCGCACTGGACCTTCCAACGCGTATATGCGGCGCTCGGTCTTGACGAGACGGCCTGTACTGCCGTTATCGAACGCCTGGCCGTTTCGCATGCTCAGCGGCACGTCTGGTGCAGTCCCGATCCAGCGGCCTCGCGGGTACTAGATGACCTGAAACAACAAGGTTTGATTCTCGCCGTTATTTCAAACACTGAGGATGGGCGATTGATTGATTCGCTTGACGCGGCAGGCATTTCAAACCGCTTCGATCTGCTCATTGATTCGCACCTTGTTGGCTATCGCAAACCCGATGAAGCAATATTCAAACTCACTCTGGAGCGACTTGGTGTCGAGCCCCACGAAGCTGCCTTTGTGGGAGATTCTTATGTGCACGATGCGCTGGCGGCGCGTGCAATGGGACTGCGCGGAATTCTGCTTGACCCGCTTGACTTACACCCCGAAAGCGTTTGCCCGCGGATCAAAACACTGGACGAGTTGTGTTCGAATGGCTCCACGCTCTAAACAATCGATGTCTCAGGTACTCATAAAAACTCTGTTTGTGCTTCTTGTGCTGATTGCGAGTGGGCCCGGGATTGCGCAAACGAGTCAAGGAATAAAGCAGACTGCTTTGGACCAAAGGGTGCGCGCCGAGGTATCGCAGTTCAAGGGCAAGGTTAGTCTGTACGCGAAGAACCTTGATACCGGAGCGACCTACGACCTGGGCGGCGACGATCGCGTGTCTACTGCCAGCACAATCAAGATTGCCATCATGGT
>Ga0070706_100005165_pt1 | contig 12461 bp, 10 predicted proteins | sample KBSK5501metaG_FD_65476 | JGI IMG/M metagenome (GOLD analysis project Ga0070706, IMG submission 65476) | Corn, switchgrass and miscanthus rhizosphere microbial communities from Kellogg Biological Station, Michigan, USA - KBS K5-50-1 metaG | ecosystem: Host-associated > Plants > Roots >...
GGCGCCGCCATGAACATGAACATGGGCCCCTCCCCGGCCCCGGGCATGACCTGCGCCGCCCCGGGCACGACCTGCACGGCCCCGTCCATGCACGCCACGTCCCCGGCCCCGGCCATGAGCAGCATGGGCACCCCCTTATCGGCCTGACGGGGCTTCGCCGGGCTGGCAGGACGGGCACCAGAAGGTGACCCTGTCCTGCTGTCCGGCCGAACGGATCAGCGTGCCGCACCGGCGGCACGGCCGGCCGCTGCGGCCGTAGACCCAGTTCTCCTCGCCCCGGCGCATGCTTCCGGTGGTGATGTGCCCCTGGCGCTCCTTGTTCGCCTCGAGCAGCCGCTTGGCCAGGTCGGCCAGCGCGCCGAGGTCGGGCACCGCTCCCACGGGCTGCCAAGGGCTGAGGCCGCGCAAGAACAGCAGTTCGGCCTTATACACGTTGCCGATGCCGGCCAGGCTCTTCTGGTCGAGGAGTGCCTCGCCGATGGGGCGGTCCGGTTCGGCGCTCAGCCGCCGTACCGCCTCGGAGCTGTCCCAGTCCGGGCCGAGAAGATCGGGTCCCAGGCGGCCGGTGACCCGATCCTCCTCGATAGTGCGGAGCAACTCGACCACGCCGAGCTGGTACCCGATCGCCTGCCAGTGGTCGTTGGCGAGCAGCAGCCTGATCCGGTGGCTGTCCCGGATCGGCTCGGCCGCGGGCCGGACCCGCCAGGAGCCGTCCATCTTCAGGTGGGTGTGGATGGTGAGGCCGCTCTCGGTCCTAGTGAGCAGGTGCTTGCCGCGGGAGACGGTCTCGGTTACGACGTCGCCGACAAGGTCGGCGGTGGCCAGCCGGGGCACGCGGAAGTCGCTGCGGGTCAGCGTCCGCCCCGCCAGCGCCTGGTGCAGGCGGCTGGCGGTGTACCAGACGACGTCTCCCTCGGGCATGACTCCAGTGTGCCGGTCAATGCTGGTGAGTTAACCGCCGATAGTCGTTTCGCGGGTCGTACGGGGGGCGTTGACCGTTACCTTGGTGACCGTTGCCCCGATAGCCGCCGGGCGGGTGACCTGCCGTCGGGTAGTTCCCGTTGCCCTGGTAAATCCCGGTCGCCTGGTGACCGTCCTGCGGGTACACCCGTGCGGGCCTGGTCCCTTCGCCGGCGTTGGCCGGCCGGGCCTGGTTACGGGTGCCGTTCTGCCGCCGCGGGTCGCCTGCCCGGTTGGCCGGGCTCCTGCCGCCGAATCCGTAGTTTTCGCCGTACGGCGGGGTGTTCATCGCCTGGGTCACCGCAGACGTGTCGCTGTAGGAGCCTCCGGGGTACGGGTACGGCGAGGTACCGCCCGGCCGGGGTTCGCTGACCCTGAACTCGCCGGATCCGCTGCCGGACGACGATTCCCGTGACCTGAGGGCGGACCGGCCGTCGACCGGACCGCTCGCCCGGAGCGCGAAGGCCGAGCTGGTCAGCGGGTCCTCTTCGGCGCTGCTGCGCCGACGGTGCCCGCGTGTTTCTGCGGGCTGAGTCTTGGCGGGCGCCGCCGTCGGCGGCTGGCTGGCCTGGACCTGGACGGGATGGGTGGCGGCGTAGGCAGGCTGGACCGCGGTGCGCTCGGCCGCCGGGTTCGGCCCGGTCCGTGATTCGGGGTACGCGCCGTAGCCCGCGCCCCGCCTGTCCCCACCGCGGCTCCGCTCCTCGGCCTTAGCCGGGACAGGCTGCCGGTCCTCGTGCCTAGCCCGGGCAGGCTGCCGTTCCGGGACCGGCGCGGCGTCCGGCGGCCGCTTCCTGGGCCCCTGTTCCGGCTGGGCGGTGCGCGCGGTGGTGGTGAGCGGCTTGTCCGACGCCAGGTCATCCCAGAACTGCTCGTCGCTGATGCCACCGAACGCCTCCGCCGGCCACAGCTCCTCATCGAGGTCGGCTCCCTTGCGGAAGCCCACCCGCCGGCGCGGCCGGTCCGTCTTGGCCGTGTGCCCAGCCGCGTGGGGCTCACGGGACGCGTGGGGCTCGCGGGACAGGCGCGCCGCCGAGCGGCTCCCCGGCCGGGACTCGCCGGGCTTGGCCGAGCCCAGCCTCGGGTCGGTCGCCTGGGCGTCGCCGGAGCCATCCTCCTCGGGCCACGGCTCGTCCGGCCACGCGTCCTCCTGCGGCTCGGGCCGGTCGCTCAGCCGCCTGACCGCGGCCCGCTCACCGCTCCGCCCTCCCGCCCGGCTATCGGCCCGCCGACGGCTTCCGGCCAGTGCCGGATCGCCGAAATCAGGGACCGGATTTGGCCCGGTGCTGGCTTCGGCCCGGTAATTCCGGGATGCGGCATTGGGCGCCCGCCCGGCATGCAGTGACCTGCCGGCATTCGACGCCCGGCGGGCATTGTCGGTGCGGTCGGATCCGGCCGGGCCGCTGCTTCTGCTTCCCGGGCGTCTATCGGTCCTGGCGCGGCCCGCGCTGGCGGCCCGGAGGCGCTTATCGCCGCCGTGGCCTGAGCGGATGCTGAAATAGAAGGCTGCCGCGATGCCGACAAGCCCGGCGACGGCCAGTCCCGCGACCAGAATCATGGTCTCCATCCAGAATGCCCGGGCCTGGTGGGAGGCGCTTGCTAGGCACACGCGGCCAATGACGCGAGCCTTCCCTCGTTGTCGCGAGCGCCGTGGACCTACTTGATCATCGATTGTTGCTTACTGGCGGGGCGCGTGTCACACGATTGAAAAAGTTCCGATTATGCTGCTTACGAGGTGTATCAGGACGATCACGGGCCTCCGCTGACCACTATTCGCCCACGACCGATTGTGGCCGCCGCGATCGCGGTCCACACGGACTGCAACGGCGCGCCGCTGGGCAGGGATAGCGTGGTTCGCAACGCATAAACGGTAAATCGATACGAGTGCCGATGACCGTTCGGGCACGGTGCGTCGTAGTTCGCGGTGTCCGCGCTGTTCATCGCCTGGCGCGCGCCCGTGGGCAGCGAGCCTTCCTGGATGTCCGTGGCCCCCGCGGGGATGTCGAAAACGAGCCAGTAAATGAACGGCGTGATCGGCGCCGAGGAGTCGTCGACAATAAGCGCGAGGCTCTTGGTACCCGGCGGCGCGCCCGACCAGTTGAGCGGCGGGTTGATTTTCCCGCCGTGACAGGTATAACGCGGGGCGAGGGTCCCGGAGATGAACGCCTCGCTCTTGACTGACATCACGCTCGGCGCCACGGGCGCGCCGTACCCGGCGGTCCCGCAGCCGGCCAGGGCCAATACAGCCAGGGCCAGCACAGCCAGCGCCAGCGCAGCCAGCGCGCCCGCGCCCGCGGCACGCGCTCGCCGCGGGCGCCAGCCGCTGCGGCGTGTCCGGTCCTGGCCTGAAGTCACCGTCCCGCCTCTTTCTAGCCGACGGTTGATATTAGAACCTGCCCCGCTAGGAAGCGTAGGGTGATGCGGCGTGTTGAATGGTCCGGGGGAGTGCGGGCAGGAATACGGGTGATCAGCGAGGGCGGATGCCGAACGCGCTGCGCATCCGGCTACTAGGCCCGCTCTTGCTGCGGGACGAGGAGGACCGCGCGGTCCACGTCGGCGGCCGCCAGCTGCGGGTTCTGCTTATTTTGCTCGCCCTGGACGCCGGGCGTGTCGTGCCCGGTGGCCTCGATCGCGTTGGCCGATATCGCGTCATATCGCATGCAGCCAGCATGGCCGACGCCGCTGTCAGGACGCGCACAGCCACCTGTCAGCGCACCCGGCGGCCTGTGCGCGTCCTGACAGCCCCGGAGGGCTAGTCGCGCTGGCGGGAACTGCCGAACATGATCTCGTCCCAGGACGGCACCGAGGACCGCCGGCCGCGCGGGCCCTTGCGGCCCTGGCGGGCAGCCTGCTCGTCGGCGGGTTCCGCCGGGGCCGGAGGTGCGGCCTCGGCGGGGGACGCGGCCGGTGCGGCCGTGGCGGGGGACGCGGCCGGTGCGGCCGTGGCCGAGCGACCGGCGTCGGCGACCGGAGCCGGGCCGGAGTCCGCGGCGAACGGAGCCGCCGCCTGTTCCTGCCGCGCCGGGGCGATCCGTGGTTTCTCGGTCGGCTGGGTGTGCTGCGCGACCCTCGAGACCTGGGCGGCCATCGTAGCCGGGCTGGCCGGGCCAGGGGCGGTAGGGGCGCTCGGGACCGGAGGTGCGACGGCGGCCGGGGCTTCGGCCTGGCGCGGCTCGGGAGCGTCCGGCTGCGCGATCTGGGGCTCGGGAAGAGACGGCCGCCCGGAGCTCGGCCGCTCGAACCTGCCCCGCGGGCCGTTGCCCAGCGAGCCGTTGGCCATGCCGACCGGACCGAACACCGACGCGGTGCTCAGCCTCGGCGCCAGTTGCGTCACGGTCGCCTCGCCGGGCGCGGGCGCGGCCGGCTGGGGGGGCTCGGTGCCGGGTAGGGACATCCGGGCGGCGTTGTCGTCGGCGGGCAGCACGTGCCTGCGGCGCGGATCGAAGACCCAGTCGGCGGTGTGCAGGCGGCCGCCGGAGATGAAGGTCAGCTGGACCTGCCAGCTTCCGTCGCCGCGCTTCTTGGCGTCCCACTCCGCGTCGTCCGGATCGGCGCCGAACACCTTCAGCCGTTCGGCCACGATCTCACCCAGCCGCGGACCGGGAGTAGCGTCTCCCTGGCGTCTGACCGACGCTAGCTGAGCCTGATCTGCCATGTAGGCGCGCTCGGCCAGGACCGGGCCCTCAAACCAGCGCACGCGCTCGACCGCGATGCCGGCCGCGTCCGCGATTTCCTCTACCGTTTCCCCGGCCCGGATTCGTGCCTGGATCTCCTTGGGTCGCAACGGGCTCTCCACTTCGATCTCGTACTGCGCGAGCCGGGAGGTCTGGCCGAGGGCCACTGCCCTGAGCCGCTCGTCAATCGGCAACGTGAAGCGTGCGCTGCGCCCTGGCACCCCGAGGACGGCGTACTGGCCGTCCTCGCTCACCGCGACGAAGCGCAGTTCCTGCATCGTCGTCCCTTCCGCTCCGGCCCGTCCGCGTGCCGGTCCTGCCACTCCACGTCCCTGAGTCTGTCGGGTCCTGAACGTCAAGGCCAGCACCACGCCCGGCATGTCCGGAGTTAATCCTGGTATCGGACGCCAAGAGGTTCGACCTGACCGCCTCCATCGACGCCCAGGCCGACTAGCGCAGGTGGGCCGAGGGAAGCCATATAGTTCGGAGCCATGCCCTTGATCAGCGTGGTCATCCCGGTGCACGGGGTCGCGGACTACCTGGACCGCTGCCTGGACTCCGTGCTCGGCGAGCCCGCGCCCTGGCTCGAGGTGATCGCCGTCGACGACGCCTCCCCCGACGGCAGCGGCGCGATCCTCGCCGCCAGGGACGACCCGCGGCTGCGGGTGATCGCCACCCCCGCGGCCGCGGGTCCTGGGCTCGCCCGCGACCTGGGCGCGAAGGAGGCGACGGGCGAGTACGTCTGGTTTGTCGACGGGGACGACGAACTCGCGGAGGGCGCCCTGGCGGCCGTGGCCGCCGCGCTGACCCGGCAGCGGCCTGACCTGCTCGTCGTCGACTTCGAGAACCTCTACCCGGACGGGACGACCAGCCCGAGCGGCGGCGCGAGACACCTGGCCGGCCCGCAGAGCGGCACGCTGGCCGACCACCCCGCCCTGGTGCACCTGACCATGACGGCGTGGAGCAAGGTGTTCCGCCGCGACTTCCTGGCCGGCCTGCCCCTTTCCTTCGGCTCCTCGGGGCCCGCCCCGCACGAGGACGTGCCGGTCACCACGATGGCCCTGCTCACCGCGGAGAAAATAGGCGTGCTCGACCGGGTGTGCTACCGCTACCGCCGGGCGCGCCGCGGCTCGTTCCTGGCCGTTCCCAGTGCCGGCAATTTCAATATCTTCGGGTCCTACCGGCAGATCTTTCTCTATTTTTCCGAACGGGCCGGGTCGCGTGCCCCGGTCACCCCTCCTGTCTACGCGGCGGTTTTCGAGCGGGCGATCTGGCACTACACCACGCTGCTCCCGCTGGTGCCGCGGCCACGGCGCCGGGAGTTCTTCCACCGGATGTCCGCTGACTTCCGGCGCTGGCGTCCGGCCGGCTACCGGTTCCCGCCCGGGGCGCGCGGCGTGAAGTTCCGGCTGGCGGCGCGCGACGCCTACTGGGCCTACTCGCTCCTGGAGCCGGTGAACCGGCTGCGCGTGCGGTTGCGAGGCGGCGCGCCGTAAGCTTCGGTCTGTTAACCAGTAAGGGGATGAGGCATATGCGCCATCTAGTGGGTGTCGTCCTAGCGATCGTCCTGGCCGCTGCGGTCTTCTTCGCGGCGTCCTGGGGGTACCTGAAGCTGCTCATCGCCCCCTCCGCGCTCGGCACGCTGCCGGGCGGCGGCGGTTCCCTGCTGCACAACCATGTCGTCCTCGAGGGGTTCGGCGCGCTGCTCGGCGTGGGCCTGGTCGCCGGGCTGCTGATCGCGGCGCCGCGGATCTCGCCGCTCGCGGCGGGCCTGCCCGGCCTCGCGCTGCTCGCCTGGACCGGCCTGTACCTGTTCAGCGTGCGGCACGCGGTCCAGTACATCCCGCTGAAGTCCCACAGCTACGGCCGGGGCTTCGAGGCCATGCTCTTCGACGGGGTGCTGGCCCTGGCGGGCCTGGGGATGATCATCCCGCTGTTCGTACCGTCCCGGTGGCGGAGCAAGAAGGCGGCGGCCGAGCCCGAACCCTACGCGGGCAGCACGGCCTCCTTCCCCGACCTGCAGGCCACCCAGACCATGCACGCCGACAGCGGCCTGCTGTCCGACTGGACCCAGACCAGGCCGCAGCCGCGGGCCGAACCGGGCAGCCCGAGCGCCCCCAGTCCTTCGCAGGCGCCCTGGGGTCCGGCCGACTACAGCTGACCTCAGCTGATACGCAGGAGCTTTCTGGCGCTGGCCCAGGTGAGCACGGTGTCGGTGGGGTCGGTGGCAACACGAGAACTCAGGCGGCGTGGAACTGCTCGGTTTCTGTCGAGCCGGACAGGGCGACGGTCTCGGCGTTGGGGGAGATGGCCGACGTGACCTTGTCGAAGTAACCGGTGCCGACTTCGCGCTGGTGGCGGGTGGCGGTGTAGCCGTACTCCTCGGACGCGAACTCGGCCTGCTGGAGCCGCACGTAGGCGGGCATGCCCTCGGCCGCGAAGCCCTTGGCCAGGTCGAACATCGAGTGGTTGAGGGCGTGGAAGCCCGCCAGCGTGATGAACTGGAACCGGTAGCCCATCGCCGCGAGTTCCTTGCTGAACCTCGCGATGGTGGACTCGTCCAGGTGGGCGCGCCAGTTGAACGACGGCGAGCAGTTGAAGGCGAGCATCTGGTCCGGGTAGACGTTCTTGATGCCCTCGGCGAACTCGCGGGCCACGTCGAGGTCGGGCTTGGACGTCTCCATCCAGAGCAGGTCGGAGTACGGCGCGTAGGCGAGCCCGCGGGCGATGCACGGCTCGATCCCGTTGCGCACCCGGTAGAACCCCTCGGCGGTCCGCTCGCCGGTAACGAACGGCTGGTCGCGCTCGTCGACGTCGGAGGTGAGCAGCGTGGCCGCCTGCGCGTCGGTGCGCGCGACGATCAGCGACGGCACGCCGCACACGTCGGCGGCCAGCCGGGCCGCGTTCAGCGTCTTGATGTGCTGGCCGGTCGGGATGAGAACCTTCCCGCCCAGGTGGCCGCACTTCTTCTCGGACGCCAGCTGGTCTTCCCAGTGCACGCCCGCGGCGCCGGCCGCGATCATGGACTTCATCAGCTCGAAGGCGTTCAGCACGCCGCCGAACCCGGCCTCGGCGTCCGCGACGATCGGGGCGAGCCAGTAGGGCGAGTCGTGCAGGTCGCCGTCTTCCGACTCCGACCAGGCGATCTGGTCGGCGCGCAGCAGCGCGTTGTTGATCCGGCGGACGACCTGCGGCACCGAGTTGACCGGGTAGAGGCTCTGGTCCGGGTAGGTCTGCCCGGCCAGGTTGGCGTCCGCGGCCACCTGCCAGCCGGACAGGTAGATGGCCTTCAGCCCGGCCTTGACCTGCTGGACCGCCTGGTTGCCGGTCAGCGCGCCGAGCGCGGTCACGGCGTCTTCCTCGGCGAGCAGCTTGCGCAGCCGCTCGGCGCCGCGCCTGGCCAGCGTGTACTCCTCGGTCACCGAGCCGCGAAGGCGCACCACGTCCTCGGCGGAGTAGGTCCGCGCGGTGTCCTTCCAGCGCGGGTCGGTCTGCCATTCGCTGCTTAGCCTGGCCGCCTGCGCTCTGATTGTCTCCACTGTGGTGCCTTCCCTCAGGTGCTGGTTCAACGGGCATCTGCGTCATGCCAGGCACCGGCGTTGGTCCGGTCCCGTACCCAGCGTCGTGCGGCGGCCAGCGGCCCGGTAGGGCACACAGACGAAAACATTTGCAGAATTTTCCAAATTAGTAAGTTAAGATGAAACTCACCATGAAAAACTCTCAAAATTTGGTCTATACCGATGGTATAGACCTCGTGACGTTCGGCCAGCGGCTGCGGCACCTGCGCCGGATGCGCGGCCTGACGCTCACCGAGCTCGGCGAGCGGGTGGAGCGTGCGCCGTCGGTCCTCTCCCTGATCGAGAACGGCCGCCGGGAGCCCAAGCTGTCGCTGATCGAGCAGCTCGCGGCGGCGCTCTCGGTGCCGTCGGCCGAGCTGCTGAGCCGCCAGCCGCCGAGCCGCCGGGCGCAGCTGGAGATCGCCCTGGCCGACGCGCAGCAGGACCCGTCCTACCGGCGGCTCGGCCTGCCGCAGCTGAAGATCGGCGCGCGGGTTCCCACCGACGTGCTCGAGCACCTGGTCGCGGTGGCCGCGGAACTGCGGGCCCAGCAGTCCAAGCCCGCGGCGACCCCGGAGGAAGCCCGGGCGGCGAACGCGGCCCTGCGCGAGGCCATGCGCGAGCGGGGTAACTACTTCGAGGTCATCGAGCGGGAGGCGGCCGACGCGCTGCGCGCGGGCGGGTACGCGGGCGGCCCGCTGTCCCAGGGCATGCTCGTCTCTGTGGTGAGCGGCCACGGCTTCGCCATCCGCTACGTCCAGGACCTGCCGCGCTCGGTGCGGTCGCTGACCGACCTGAGGAACCGCAGGATCTACGTCATGCAGGAGCCGGTCGGCGCGCACTCGCCGCGGGCGATCGTGCTGCAGGCCCTCGGCCACTACCTGCTCGGCCACCAGGTGCCACGCGACTTCGCCGACTTCCTGCGGCAGCGGGTGGAGGCGAACTACTTCGCCGCCGCCGTGCTCATGCCGGAGACCGCGGCCGCGCCGGTCCTGGACCGCGCGAAGAAGAGCCGGGACATCGCGGTCGAGGACCTGGTGGACCTGTTCTCCGTGTCCTACGAGATGGCGGCGCACCGCTTCACCAACCTGGCGACCCATCACCTGGACCTGCCGTGTCACTTCGTGAAGAACGACGCGAGCGGCATCATCTACAAGGCGTACGAGAACGACGGCGTGATCTTCCCCGCGGACCCGTCCGGCGCGATCGAGGGGCAGCGCCTGTGCCGGCAGTGGTCAGGACGGCAGGTGTTCGGGGCCGCCGGCCGCTTCTCGCCGTACTGCCAGTACTCCGACACGCCGGCGGGCACCTACTTCTGCGTCGCCCAGGTCGACCCGCGCGCCGACCGCGGGTTCGCCATCACGCTCGGCGTGCCGTTCGAGCACTCGCGCTGGTTCCGCGGCCGCGAGGCGACCACGAGGACGCGCTCGGCCTGCCCGGACGGCGAGTGCTGCAGCCGTCCGCCGGCCGCGCTGGCCGAGCGGTGGGAGGGCCAGGCCTGGCCCTCGGCCCGCGCGCACTCGCACATCCTGTCAGCGCTGCCGGCCGGCAGCTTCCCCGGCGTGGACGACGCCGACATCTACGAGTTCCTCGACCAGCACGCGCGGGACTAGCCCGGAGAGCGAGATGGCCGGCGCGATGGCGGTTACCCAGCCCGTTCGGCATAAAATTCGGCTGGACTGCGGACGCCGGCCCCCTCTCGCGGAGGCACCATGAGCCATACCGATCCCGCGGCGTTCTCGCTCGAGCTCGGGGACGGCCTGGTCCAGACGCGGGACTGGCTGCACGGGTTCGCGGAGTCGGTGATCCGGCCGGCCGCGGCGGAGTGGGACGAGCGGGAGGAAACCCCGTGGCCGGTGCTCGAGGAGGCGGCCAAGATCGGGCTGTACTCGCTGGACTTCTACGCGCAGCAGTACACGGAGGGGTCCGGGCTCGGCATCCCGGTCACGTTCGAGGAGCTGTTCTGGGGCGACGCGGGGATCGGGCTCGCGCTGGCCGGCAGCACGCTGGCCGCGCTCGCGGTGGTGGGCAACGGGACGCCCGAGCAGATCGGGGAGTGGTGCCCGCAGATGTTCGGCGGCCCGGGGGAGGTCAAGCTGGGCGCGTTCTGCTCCTCAGAACCCGAGGCGGGCAGCGACGTGGGCGCGATCAAGACCCGCGCCGTCTACGACGCCGCCGCCGATGAGTGGGTGCTGAACGGGGTGAAGACCTGGGCCACCAACGGCGGCATCGCCAACGTGCACGTGGTCGTGGCGTCGGTCGACCCGGCCCTGGGCTCGCGCGGCCAGGCCAGCTTCATCGTGCCGCCCGGCACAGCAGGCCTGTCCATGGGCCAGAAGTTCCGCAAGCACGGGATCAGGGCCTCGCACACCGCCGAGGTCGTGCTGTCCGACGTGCGGATCCCCGGCCGGTGCGTGGTCGGCGGCCGGGACCGGCTGGAGGAACGGCTGGCGCGGGTCCGCGAGAGCGGCCGCGGCGGCGAACAGGCCGCGATGAAGACGTTCGAGGCGTCGCGGCCCGGCGTGGCGGCGATGGCGGTCGGCGTGGCCCGCGCGGCAACCGAATACGCGACGGAGTACGCGCGGACCCGGGTCCAGTTCGGGCGGCCGGTGGGGCAGAACCAGGCGGTGGCCTTCATGCTCGCCGACATGCGCACCTCGGTCGACGCGGCCCGCCTGCTGACCTGGCGCGCGGCCTGGATGGCCAGGCAGGGCAAGCCGTTCGCCGGCGCGGAGGGATCGATGTCCAAGCTCGTCGCGGGGGAGACCGCGGTCCGGGTCACCGAGCAGGCCATCCAGATCCTGGGCGGGAACGGGTACACGCGGGACTACCCGGTCGAGCGGTGGCACAGGGACGCCAAGATCTTCACCATCTTCGAGGGCACCTCCGAGATCCAGCGGCTGCTCATAGGAAGGGCCGTCACCGGGCTGGACGTCAGGTAGCCTGAACTGCGGTTTTACCGGTTTCACAGCCGGAAGGCGGGCCGCCCCACTCCCGAGTGGGGCGGCCCGCTCTCGTGTCCCTATTGTCCGAATCGTGCCGGTTATTTCCCGCCGTTTCCGGCCCGTGCGCTGAATCCGTGCTAGTGCGTGACCCCCTGGTTCGCAAGGCATCGCCTGTGCGCCTGGAAGGCCTGTTCTGTTACCAGGAGCCTGCCCTCCACGCAGACGATCACCTTTGCCATCTCTGGCCTCGGCAGCGAGGGCCAGTACACCGAGGCGCAGGTCAGCAAGTTCGAAAAGCAGAACCCGAACATCCACGTGACCATCGACGTGCTGTCGTCGGACTCCACCGCGTTCCTGTCCCAGGTGAACTACGCCTTCGCGGCCGACTCCCCGACTCCCGACCTGGTCGAGTCCGACATCACGTACACGGCCAAGTGGGCCGCGGCGGGCTACCTCCAGCCGGTCAGCTGCTCGCCGGGCCAGTTCAACCAGGCGATGATCTCCACCGGCAGGTACCGGGGCAAGCTGTACTCCTGCCCGTGGTTCTTGAACGTCGAGGGGCTCTTCTACCGCACTGACCTGGTCCCCGCCCCGCCGGCGACCGCGCAGCAGGTCATCACCGACGCCGAGCAGGCGCTCAACAGCGACCGCCAGCTGAAGGAGGGCATCGCGTTCGAGGGTGACAAGTACGAGGGCGCGATCACCGCGTACATGATGCTGGACAAGGCGTTCGGCGGCTCGCTGGACAACCTGTCGAACGTGGACACCCCGCAGAACGTGGCGGCGCTGAACTTCCTGCACAGCTTGATCTATCAGTACCACGTGGCCCCCAGTGACGTGGTCACCTACCAAGAAGGCCAGACCGGGAACGACTTCGCGGCCGGCTACGCCGCGTTTGCCACCAACTGGCCGTACGTGGCTGGCCTGCCGCTCGCGCCCGCGGTGAAGGGGCACGTCGGCTTCATTCCGTTCCCGCCCGCCCCCGGCGGCTCACCCGGCGTCGCCCTCGGCGGCGAGGTGCTGAGCGTCAACGCCAAGACCACGCACGTGGCCGCGGTTAACAAGCTGATCGACTTCCTGACCAGCCCGGCACAGGAGACGGCTCGGGCGATCGCGGTCGCCGACGCCCCGGCGGTGCCGGCCGCGTACCGCTCGTCGCTGTTCACCAGCGCCCCGATCTTCAAGACCGTGCAGGCCATGGCGCCGATCGCGGCGGCCCGGCCGGTCACCCCGGAGTACCTGAACGTGTCCGCCGACCTGCGGGAGCTGATCTCGTCGGCGTACGCGAGCCAAAGCCAGAGCGCCGCGTCTGGCGCCTTTAAGAA
>Ga0070706_100005168_pt1 | contig 12456 bp, 22 predicted proteins | sample KBSK5501metaG_FD_65476 | JGI IMG/M metagenome (GOLD analysis project Ga0070706, IMG submission 65476) | Corn, switchgrass and miscanthus rhizosphere microbial communities from Kellogg Biological Station, Michigan, USA - KBS K5-50-1 metaG | ecosystem: Host-associated > Plants > Roots >...
CCCCTACATCGTCGTCTTCCTCAACAAGGTCGACATGGTCGACGACCAGGAGCTGCTCGAGCTCGTCGAGCTCGAGGTCCGCGAGCTGCTCTCCAAGTACGGCTTCCCGGGCGACAAGGTGCCGATCGTCCGCGGCAGCGCGCTCAAGGCCCTCGAGTCGACCTCGACCGACATCAACGCTCCCGAGTACAAGAGCATCCTCGAGCTCGTCAGCGCCGTGGATACGGCGGTGCCGGACCCGGTGCGCGAGAAGGACAAGCCCTTCCTCATGCCCATCGAGGACGTCTTCAACATCAAGGGCCGCGGGACGGTCGTGACCGGCCGTGTCGACCGCGGGACCGTGAAGGTCGGCGAGGAGATGGAGATCCTGGGGATCCGGGAGGCGCGCAAGAGCGTCGTCACGGGCGTCGAGATGTTCCGCAAGCTGCTCGACGCCGGCGAGGCCGGCGACAACCTCGGGCTGCTGCTCCGTGGCCTCGAGCGCACCGACGTCGAGCGCGGCCAGGTGGTCGCGAAGCCCGGCTCGATCAAGCCGCACTCGAAGTTCACCGCCGAGGTCTACATCCTGTCCAAGGAAGAGGGCGGGCGGCACACGCCGTTCTTCAACGGCTACCGGCCGCAGTTCTACCTGCGGACGACCGACGTCACCGGCGAGTGCAAGCTCCCGACGGGGACCGAGATGGTCATGCCCGGCGACAACGTCAACCTGGACATCGAGATCATCACGCCGGTGGCCATCGAATCCGGCCTGCGCTTCGCGATCCGCGAGGGCGGCCACACCGTCGGCGCGGGCGTCGTCACGAAGGTGCAGGAGTAAGGCGTGGCGAAGCAGCGGATCCGCATCCGGCTCAAGGCGTATGACCACAAGCTCATCGACCAGTCCGCCGTGCAGATCGTGGAGACGGCGCAGCGGACGGGGTCGACCGTGACCGGACCGGTCCCGCTGCCCACGCGGATCGAGAAGTTCACCGTGATCAAGAGCCCTTTCATCTTCAAGGACTCACGCGAGCAGTTCGAGATCCGGACCCACAAGCGGCTCATCGACATCAACGACCCATCGCAGAAGACCGTCGACGCGCTCATGCGCCTCAACCTCCCGGCGGGCGTCGACATCGAGATCAAGCTCTAGATGCTTCGCATGTACACCCGTCGTTCGCGCGCCAGCGTCAGCAAGCTGCCGCTGATCACGCTCACTAGGTTGTAAAAGGTCGAAGAAGTGACGGACGAGACGAAGAACGAAGAGAACGTCGAGAAGACGGAGCAGAACGGCAAGGGCGGCGCGGGCGCTCCCGCGATGACCAAGCCGGTGATCCTCGGCCGCAAGGTCGGGATGCTCCAGCACTTCAAGAGTGACGGCACGGTCATCGGCGCCACGGTCATCGCCGCGGAGCCGAACCTCGTCACGTACGTGCGCACGCGCGAGCGCGACGGGTACAGCGCGGTGCAGATCGGGTTCGGCCGGGTGAAGGACGAGGAGCTGACGAAGCCGGAGCGCGGACACCTCAAGGCGTCCGCGCCGGTCAAGCACCTGCGCGAGGTCCGCCTCGACAGCACCGACGGCTTCGCCCCCGGGCAGGAGATCGGTGTCGATCGCTTCGCTCCCGGCGACAGGGTGCACGTCACCGGGATCTCGAAGGGCAAGGGCTTCATCGGTCCGGTGCACCTGCACCACTTCCACACCGGTCCGCGCTCGCACGGCTCCGATCACTACCGCAGGCAGGGGTCGGTCGGCGCGGGCACGACGCCGGGGCGCGTCCTCAAGGGGATGCGCATGGCGTCGCACCAGGGCGTCGACCGCGTGACGGTGAAGAACCTCGAGATCCTCAAAGCCGATCCCGAGCGCGCCCTGCTCGTGATCGCGGGCGCTGTGCCCGGCGGGCGCAACGGCATCGTCATGGTGAGGAAGGCGTAATGGCGGACAAGAAGGACGAGAAGAAGGTCGCGGCGGCCAAGAAGCCCGCGGCGGCGAAGGCGACCGCGGCCAAGTCGACCGCGGCGAAGAGCACCGCGAAGAAACCGGCGGTGCCCGTGCGTCGCGCTGTCGCTCGTCCGGTCGCGCGTCCCGCGCGCCCCGTGTCGGCCCCCGCTCGCGAAGAGCGTGAGCCAGCGGCCGCCGCCGCGCCGAAGCCGAAGCGCGAGCCTCGCCCGCTGCCGACCGCGCCGGCCGGAGAGGTCGCGCTCATCGGGGCCGACGGGTCCGTGCTCGGATCGCTTCCGCTCCCCGAGGCGCTCGCCAAGGCCAAGAAGCGCGCGGGCGTCCTCTTCCAGGCGCTCATGACCTCGGCCTCGAACACCCACCTCGGCACGTCCGCGACGAAGAACCGCGCGCGCGTCAAGGGCGGCGGCGCGAAGCCATGGCGCCAGAAGGGGACCGGGCGCGCCCGTCAGGGCTCGACCCGCGCTCCGCACTGGCGGCACGGCGGCGTCGTCTTCGGACCGAACGGCCGGAGCTTCGCGCGCCGCATCCCCGAGAAGATGCGCCGCGAGGCGTTCGCTGAGGCGTTCGCCGCGCGCGCGGCCGACGGCCGCGTCCTCGTCTACGAGGGCCTCGAGATCGACGGCGACCGTCCGCGGACGAGCGCGGTGGTCGGCTGGCTCGACAAGGTCGGCGACACCGGCCGCGCACTGCTGGTGACCGGCGAGATCGACCCGAAGGTGGCGGTCGCCGCGGCCAACGCCAAGGACGTCGGGCTTCGCAGCGTCGGCGCGCTGCGCACGCGCGACCTCATCACGTACGACACGCTCTTCGTGCACCGCGGCGCGCTCGACGCGCTCGCGGCGCGCGCGTCCATCACCGAGGAAGCTGAGCGAGGATCCGGCTCCGCCGTCGCTACGCGCCCAGGGGCCCCTGCCCCTGCGAGCGAGATCGAGGCTGGCGTCGGCGAAGGCCGACGCAGGGCAGGTGCCGAGTGAGCAACACGCTGGTCCTCCTCCGACCGATCGTCACCGAGAAGTCGATGACCGGCACGAACGCGGGCAAGTACACGTTCGAGGTCCGGAAGGACGCGACGAAGCAGGAGATCGCCGAGGCCGTGGCGACCGCGTTCAAGGTCGACGTCGTCGACGTGAACACGATCGCCGTCAAGGGCAAGGAGCGGCGGCTGGGCCGTCGCATCGGGCGCACGCCCGATCGCAAGAAGGCCATCGTGACGCTCGCCGAGGGCCAGCGCATCGAGCGCTACTTCACGGAGGGGGTCTAAGCCGTGCCGCTGAAGAAGTACAAGGCGTACACGCCGGTCCGGCGCTACCGCCAGTCCGCCTCCTTCGAGGAGATCACGAAGGACACGCCGGAGAAGCGCCTTACGCAGCGCAAGCTGCGCACGGCCGGCCGCAACGCGCAGGGCCGCGTGACGACGCGCCACCGCGGCGGCGGCGAGAAGCGGCGCTACCGGATCGTCGACCTCCGGCGCGACAAAGATGGGATCCCGGCGCGCGTGGCGGCGATCGAATACGACCCGAACCGCTCGGCGCGCCTCGCCCTCCTCAACTACAAGGACGGCGAGAAGCGGTACATCCTCGCGCCCGACGGTCTCAAGGTCGGCGACTCCGTCATGTCCGGCCCGGATGCCGAGGCGCGCGTGGGCAACTGCATCCCGATCGAGAACATCCCGACCGGGACGACGGTCCACGCGGTCGAGCTCGAGCCGGGCAAGGGCGCTCAGCTCGTGCGCGCGGCGGGCGGGGCGGCGCAGCTCATCGCGAAGGAAGGCCAATACGCGCAGGTGCGCCTCCCGTCGGGTCAGATCCGCATCGTCCACGTGCGGTGCCGCGCGACGGTGGGCCAGGTCGGGAACCTCGACCACGAGAACCAGAAGATCGGCGGCGCGGGCCACATCCGGCGCATGGGCCGCCGGCCGCAGGTCCGCGGCGTCGTCATGTCGCCGCGCGACCACCCGCACGGCGGCGGCGAGGCGAAGTCTCCCGTCGGGGGAATGGCGCAGACGCCGTGGGGAAAGCCGGCCATGGGCCTCAAGACACGACGCAATCCGCGCTCGGATCGGTTCGTCATCAAGCCCGCGAAGAAGAGGAAATAAGCGATGGGAAGAAGCCTGAAGAAGGGGCCCTTCGTGCAGAAGGCGCTCGAGGAGAAGATCGCGACGCTGAACTCGAAGAACGAGAAGAAGGTCGTCAAGACCTGGTCTCGCGCGTCGATGATCACGCCGGCGATGGTGGGTCACACCATCGCGGTGCACGATGGCCGCCGCCACGTCCCGGTCTTCGTGACCGAGAACATGGTCGGTCACCGCCTCGGCGAGTTCGCGCCGACCCGCACCTTCAAGGGCCACCGCATGCCGTCGGTCGAGAAGACCACGACGGTGCAGCCCACCGCGGGTGGGAAGGCGGGCGGATGACGATGGAAGTACGCGCGAGCGCGAAGTTCCAGCGGGTGTCGCCGCGGAAGGCGAAGCTCGTGACCGACCTCATCACCGGCCGCCCCGCGGATGAGGCTCTCGGGATCCTGCAGAACCTGGCCAAGGGATCGGCGCCGCTCCTCGCGAAGGTGCTGCGCAGCGCCGTGGCGAACGCGGAGAACAACTACAACATGACGATGGAAGAGCTCTACGTGAAGCGCGCGACGGCCAACGAAGGTCCGCGTATGAAGCGCGTGTGGATGCGCGGGCGGGGCCGCCGCGATATCAAGCTGCACCGCACCAGTCACCTGACGATCGTCGTCGACACGAAGGAAGGCGCGTAATGGGTCACAAGACACACCCGATCGGCTTCCGACTCGGGATCATCAAGCAGTGGAACGCGAAGTGGTACGGCGCGGACCGGGTGTACAAGGACCTCGTCAAAGAGGATCTCACGATCCGGAGCGCCATCCGCTCGCGCCTGCGTGACGCCGCCATCTCGCACATCGACATCGAGCGCTCGACCAACCAGGTGACGGTCACGATCCACACTGCCAAGCCCGGCGTCGTCATCGGCAAGGGCGGTCAGAAGGTCGAAGAGCTGCGCCAGCGCCTCGGCAAGGCGACCGGCAAGGTCGTGAAGGTGAACATCTTCGAGATCCGCTACCCCGAGACGGACGCGAACCTGATCGCCGAGAGCATCGCCCAGCAGCTCGAGCGCCGCGTGAGCTTCCGCAAGGCGCTGAAGCAGGCGGTGCAGCGGGCGATGAAGTCCGGCACCAAGGGCGTGCGCGTGATGGTCGCCGGCCGCCTCGGCGGCTCCGAGATGTCGCGCCGTGAGTGGGAGCGCGAGGGCCGCGTCCCGCTGCACACGCTGCGCGCCGACATCGAGTTCGGCCGCGCGATCGCGAAGACGACGTACGGCACGATCGGCGTCAAGGCGTGGGTGTACCGGGGCGATGTGGCCCCGCCGCCGCGCGCTGTCGCGACCACCGGTGCGCAGCAGCGCCCGGCTGCCGTCGCGCCGCCGCCGGCCGCGCCCGCACCCGCGCCGACGGGGGCGGCCAGCTAACGATGCTCATGCCGAAGCGCCTCAAGCACCGCAAGTTCCAGCGTGGCCGCATGACCGGCGTCGCGTACGCCGGCTCGACCGTCGCGTTCGGCGACTACGGGCTGCAAGCACAGGAGCCGAACTACCTGACCGCGCGGCAGATCGAGGCCGCCCGGCGCGCGATCGTCCACCACATGAAGCGCGGCGGGAAGTACTGGGGCCGCGTCTTCCCCGACAAGCCGATCACGCGCAAGCCGGCCGAGACCCGAATGGGTTCGGGCAAGGGCGCGCCCGATCACTGGGTCGCCGTCGTGAAGCCGGGCCGGATCCTTTTCGAGGTCTCGGGGGTCGAGTTCGCCCTGGCGAAGGAAGCGTTCCGGCTGGCCTCGCACAAGCTGCCGGTCGCGACGCGCATGGTCACGCGCGAGGGTCTCGACCTCGGCAAGGAGACGACGCATGGCTGAGAAGAAGGACCTGCGCCGCCTGTCCGCCGACGAGCTGACCGAGGAGGTCAAGACGGCGACGGAAGAGATGCTCGAGCTGCGCTTCCAGCTGGCGACGCGCCAGCTGAAGGACGTGCACGCCATCAAGCGCACGCGCCGGCGCATCGCGCGCGCGCTCGGGATGCAGCGCCAACGGGAGATCGAAAGTGCCTGAGAAGAAGACGACGAAGAAGACGACGGCCGCGAAGGGCGTCGCCAAGCGAACGACGGCGACCGCAGCGCGGCCGACTGCGCGCAAGGCCGTCGCCCGCAAGGCCGTGCGACCCGCCGCGGCGCATGCCCCCGCTGCCGACCAGCCGCGCGTCCACCGCGGCCACCGCAAGACGAAGGTCGGGAACGTGGTGTCGGCGAAGATGCCGAAGACGGTCATCGTCGAGGTGACGCGCCTGCGCGAGCACCCGCTCTACAAGAAGGTGATCAGCGTGCGCAAGCGGTTCCCGGCGCACGACGCCGACGGCGTCGTGAAGGCCGGCGACCTCGTGCGCATCCAGGAGAGCCGCCCGTTCAGCGCGACGAAGCGCTGGCAGGTCATCGAGGTGATCTCGCGCGCGGGCGAGGCCATGGCCGCCGCGCCCGAGGTCGCCGCGATCGAGAAGCAGCTCGAGGAGGCGGCCGGGGTCACGGAGCTCCTCGCCAAGCCCGAGCGTGAGACGCCCGAGCCCGCCGAGGGAGCCGAGGAAGGCGAAGGGGAAGAGGCCGAAAAGTGATCCGTCCGTACTCGCGGGTGAAGGTCGCGGACAACAGCGGAGCGCGCGAGCTCTCCGTCATCCGCGTGCTGCGCTCGTCCTCCGGCACGACCGCCGACATCGGCGACGTGTTCATCGCCACGGTGAAGCAGGCCATCCCGAACGCGGGCGTGAAGAAGGGCGAGGTCGTGCGCGCGGTGGTCGTGCGCCAGACCAAGGAGTTCCGCCGAGACGACGGGTCGTACATCCGATTCGACGACAACGCGGCCGTCCTGCTCAACCCGCAGAACGAGCCGCGCGGAACGCGCATCTTCGGGCCCGTCGCCCGCGAGCTGCGCGAGCGCAAGTTCATGAAGATCGTCTCTCTGGCCCCGGAGGTGCTCTAGTGACGGTGCTGCGCATCCGCAAGGGGGACGAGGTCGAGGTCATCGCCGGCAAGGACCGCGGCAAGCGCGGGACCGTGCAGGAGGTGCATCCCCAGGAGCGCCGCATCACGGTCGCGGGCCTGAACGTCGTGAAGCGGCACACCAAGCCGAACCCGCAGCGCAACGTGAAGGGTGGGATCATCGACGAGCCCTCCCCGCTCGACGTCGCGAAGGTGATGCTCGTCTGCCCGCACTGCGGCAAACCGACCCGTGTCGGCCACCGCTACGAGGAAGGCGAGAAAGAGCGGTTCTGCAAGAGCTGCGGCGAAGAGATCTCTGTGGTGAAGGAGAGCTAACGAAGTGGCGAGCGCGCTGAAGGAGCGCTACGACAAGGTCGTCAAGGACGAGCTGCGCAAGCGGTTCTCCTACGACAACGTCATGCGCATCCCGCGGGTCGAGAAGGTCGTCATCAACATCGGCATGGGCGAGGCCATCGGCAACGCCAAGGCGATGGACAACGCCGCGAGCGACCTCGCGACGATCAGCGGCCAGCGCCCGGTCGTGACGCGGTCCAAGAAGGCCATCTCGAACTTCCGCCTGCGCATCGGGATGCCCATCGGGCTCAAGGTCACGCTGCGCGGCGAGCGCATGTGGGCCTTCCTCGAGAAGCTCATCAACGTGGCGCTCCCCCGCATCCGCGACTTCCAGGGCATGTCCGACAAGGGCTTCGACGGTCGCGGCAACTTCACCCTGGGGCTGCGCGAACAGCTCGTCTTCCCCGAGATCGAGTACGACAAGGTCGACCGCCTCCGCGGTCTCGAGATCACGATCGTGACCACCGCCAAGACGGACGAGGAGGGCCGCCAGCTCCTGATGGCGCTCGGCATGCCCTTCCGCGCCGCGGCCGGTGGGCGCGCGGCCTAAAGGAGCGACATGGCAAAGAAGAGCTCGATCCTGAAGTCGCAGCGGACGCCCAAGTTCAAGGTTCGGGGCCACAACCGCTGCCAGATCTGCGGACGGGCGCGGGGCTACATCGGCAAGTTCGGCCTGTGCCGCATCTGCTTCCGCGAGCGCGCCCTCATGGGCGAGCTCCCGGGCGTCACGAAGTCGAGCTGGTGAGCGCGATGGAAACAGAACGCACGGCCACGATGACCGAGACACCGGAAGCCGCTCGCGCCGCTGCGGACGGCCGCGCGCGCAAGGCGGCCGCACCGAAGAAGCCGGCCAAGAGGCGCGGCGTCGCCGTGAACGACCCCGTGGGCGACATGCTCACGCGGGTGCGCAACGCGGTCGGCGCGCGCCACGAGACGGTGGAGATCCCCGCGAGCCGCCTCAAGGCGGACCTCGCGAAGATCCTGCAGGACGAGGGCTACATCTCAGGCTTCGAGACGAGCGCCACGACCCTCACGCTCCGCCTCAAGTACGCGGGCAAGAACTCGGCGCTCACGGGCGTGACCCGCGTCAGCCGTCCGGGCCGGCGGGTGTATGCGCGGCGCGACGAGATCCCGCGCGTGCTCGGCGGGCTCGGCATCGCGATCGTGTCGACCAGCTCGGGTGTCATGACCGGACGCGAAGCCCGTCGCAAGGGCCTCGGCGGCGAGGTCCTGGCGCAGGTGTGGTGACCAGATGAGCCGTATCGGACGGATGCCCATCGCGGTCCCGAAGGGCGTCGACGTGAAGGTCGAGGGCCAGACGGTGCACGTCAAGGGCCCCAAGGGCGAGCTCTCCCGCACGTTCCACGCCGCGGTCGAGATCTCGCGCGAGGACGGCACGGTCGCGGTGAAGCGCCGGGACGAGTCCCAGCAGAGCCGAGCGTTGCACGGCCTGTCGCGGACGCTGCTGGCCAACATGGTCCACGGCGTCACCGACGGCTACGCGCGCGATCTGGAGATCAGCGGCACGGGCTACCGCGCGCAGCTCGTCGGCAAGAAGCTGCAGCTCGCGCTCGGCTACTCGCACCCCATCGACATCGACCCGCCCGCCGGGATCACGTTCACTGTCGAGACCCCGCAGAAGCTCCGGGTCGGCGGGATCGACAAAGAGCTCGTCGGCGAGATGGCCGCGAAGATCCGCGCGCTGCGCGTCCCCGACCCCTACAAGGCGAAGGGCGTGAAGTACGCGGGCGAGGTGATCCGTCGCAAGGCCGGCAAGGCCGGCAAGGTCGGCGCGAAGGGCGCCGGCGCCTAGCAAGGAGAGCGAGATGACCACGACGAAGCGGACCGCGGGACGCATCCGGCGCCACGAGCGCGTGCGCCAGCGCGTCGCCGGGACGAACGAGAAGCCGCGCCTCGTGGTGTTCCGTTCGCTCTCGCACATCTACGCGCAGGTGATCGACGACCGCGCGGGCCGCACGCTCGTCGCCGCGTCGGACCAGGGCGCGGAGAAGGCGAAGAAGTCGGAGCGCGCCAAGACCGTCGGCAAGGCGGTCGCGGAGCGCGCCAAGGCCGCGGGGATCGCCGAGGTCGTGTTCGACCGCGGCGGATATCGCTACCACGGTCGCGTGAAAGCACTGGCCGACGCGGCGCGCGAAGCAGGACTCAGGTTCTAAAGGAGGCAAGATGCCGAGGATCGACGCGAGCCGACTGGAGCTGACCGAGCGGGTCGTCCAGATCAACCGGGTGTCCAAGGTGGTCAAGGGTGGACGCCGCTTCAGCTTCTCGGCTGTCGTCGTCGTCGGCGACGGGCGCGGGCACGTCGGCGCGGGCCTGGGCAAGGCCGACGAGGTGCCGGACGCCATCCGCAAGGGCGTCGAGGACGCCAAGAAGCACGTGCTGCTGGTCCCGCTGACCGGCGCGACGCTGCCGCACGCGGCGACCGGCGAATTCGGCGCGGCCACGGTCATCCTGCGTCCCGCCTCGAAGGGCACCGGCGTCATCGCCGGCGGTTCTGTGCGCGCCGTCGTCGAGTCCGCGGGCATCCGCGACGTCCTCACCAAGTCGCTTGGCTCCACGAATCCGGTGAACGTCGTCATGGCGACCATGGCCGCGCTCCGCTCGCTGCGCTCGCCGCAGCAGGTCTCCGAGATGCGCGGCGTCGGCGTGCCCGGCTGGCGGGTGAGCGATAGCCAGCGTGAGCCGGTGGGCGTGTGATGGGCTCCCAACTCCTCGTGATCCAGACCAGGTCGGCGATCGGCGAGAAGGAGGCCGCGCGCGGCACGCTGCGCGCCCTCGGCCTCGGCCGCACCGGCGCGCGCGCACACCTCGAGGACACCCCGCAGCTCCGCGGGATGATCCGCAAGGTCGCGCACCTCATCGAGGTCAAGAAGTGATGAGGACGTCATGAAGCTCCACGAGATCAACCCGCCGAAGGGCTCGCGCTCGGGGATCAAGCGGCTCGGCCGCGGCACCGGCTCCGGCCATGGCAAGACCGCGGGCAAGGGCACGAAGGGCCAGCTCTCGCGGAGCGGGAAAGGCATTCCCGGGTGGTTCGAGGGCGGCCAGACGCCGCTGCACATGCGCCTGCCCAAGCTGCGGGGCTTCAAGCCGCCGCGGAGGACGACCTACGTCGCGGTCAACGTCGGCCAGCTTCCGGCGTATGCCAAGGACGGCAAGGTCTCGCCCGAGACGCTCGCGGGAAAGGGCCTGATCAAGGCTGATGAGAAGGTGAAAGTCCTCGGCGACGGCGACGCAGGCGGAGCGCTCGAGGTGCATGCGCACGCGGTCTCGAAGACGGCCCGCGAGAAGATCGAAGCGTCCGGCGGCTCCGTGGTCCTGATCACATAGTGGCGACCCAGCTCCCGGTCCTCGGGGCGCTCAGCGACGCGTTCCGCGCGCCCGACCTCCGCAACAAGATCCTCTTCACGTTCGGCATGCTCATCGTGTTCCGGTTCCTGGCGCACGTTCCCCTTCCGGGCGTCGACCAGGCGCAGCTCGCCACGGTCCTGCAGAACAACCAGCTGCTGAGCCTGCTCGACCTGTTCTCGGGCGGCGGGCTGGCGCGGTTCAGCGTCGTGGCGCTCGGGGTCAACCCTTACATCAACGCGTCGATCATCATGACGCTGCTCAACCAGACGATCCCCGCGCTCGAGCGGCTCTCCAAGGAAGGCGAGTACGGGCGCAACCGGATCAACCAGTACACCCGCATCCTCACGGTCCCCATGGCCCTGTTGCAGGGCATCGGCGTGTCGGTGTTCATGCAGCGATCCGGCGTCATCAACGAGTTCGGCTTCCGCGACATCGGGCTGACGCTCTCGATCCTCGCGACCCTGTGCGCCGGCACGCTCCTTCTGATGTGGCTCGGCGAGCTGATCAGCGAGAACGGGATCGGGAATGGGATCAGCTTCATCATCTTCGCCGGCATCGTCGGCCGCCTGCCGCAGACGGTCAGCCAGACCGTCTCGGTGCAGGAGAACCCGGCGCTCCTCATCGTCTACGCGCTGGTCGCGGTGGGCGTGATCGCGGCCATCATCTTCATCCAGGAGGGGCAGCGGCGGATCCCCGTGCAGTACGCGAAGCGCGTACGCGGCACGCGGATGTACTCCGGCGGGAGCACGCACATCCCGCTCCGGGTCAACAGCGCGGGCGTCATCCCGATCATCTTCGCCATCTCGATCCTGCTGCTTCCGTCGCAGGTGGCGCAGTACTTCACGAGCAGCGAGACGGAATGGCTGCGCGACCTCTCGACCGGCACCGTGGCGTTCTTCCAGAACGCGTTCGTCTACAACGCGCTCTACTTCCTGCTGACCTTCGCGTTCACGTTCTTCTACACGGCGTTCACGTTCATCCCGAACGACGTGGCCGACAACATCAAGCGTTATGGCGGATTCATCCCGGGCATCCGTCCGGGCCGGCCGACGGCCGAGTTCCTCGGGCGCGTGGTGTCGCGCATCACGCTCGCGGGCGCGCTGTTCCTCGGGATCATCGCGGTCATGCCGACCGTGATCGGAGACCTCACCGGAGTGCAGACCCTGCGGCTCGGCGGCACGAGCATCCTCATCGTCGTCGGCGTGGTCGTCGAGACGATGAAGCAGCTCGAGGCCCAGCTTCTGATGCGCTCGTACGAGGGCTTCATCCGCTAGTGCGCGAGGGCGATCTCATCCTCATGGGTCCCCCCGGGTCGGGGAAGGGCACCCAGGCCAAGGTCCTCGCGTCGACGCCGGGCTGGGTGCATCTCGCCACGGGCGACCTGTTCCGGGACAACCTGCGCCGCGGCACCGACCTCGGCAAGCTCGCCGAGAGCTACATGTCGCGCGGCCTCTACGTTCCCGACGACATCACGGTGGGCATGGTGCGCCAGCGCCTGCCGCAGATCGGCGTCGGCGATCGGATCATCCTCGACGGCTTCCCGCGCACCGTTCATCAGGCTGAGGCGCTCGACGAGCTGCTTCGGGAGAACGGGCGTCACGTCGGCCGCGTGGTCGTCATCGACTGCGCGCGCGAGGAGCTCACGGATCGCCTCGTCCGCCGCGGCCAGGGTCGCTCCGACGACACCCCTGAGGTGATCGGGAAGCGGTTCGACGTCTACGGGGAGCAGACCCGCCCGGTCATCGAGCACTACGAG
>Ga0070706_100005169_pt1 | contig 12456 bp, 10 predicted proteins | sample KBSK5501metaG_FD_65476 | JGI IMG/M metagenome (GOLD analysis project Ga0070706, IMG submission 65476) | Corn, switchgrass and miscanthus rhizosphere microbial communities from Kellogg Biological Station, Michigan, USA - KBS K5-50-1 metaG | ecosystem: Host-associated > Plants > Roots >...
AATGATTGTGTGCCCAAGTTCCTCCTCCACTTCCCAGCTTGAGTCGGTGTTTATGGTTTCCTCCGCGCTTGTGTCTCCCTCCAAAAGGAAAGCGAGGCGGTCGGTAATCTGTGCGATGGGAGCGTAAATGCCGAACTGCCAGACAGTGGCTGCGATCACATTGTCGCCGCGACTGAGAAAGGGCGCGAGATCAATAGTCTCATAGCGCCAACGAAAAAAATTGCCGCGTGCCGGCCCTTCTCCAACTCGGTTGCCATTTACGAAGAGTACGAAACGGTTGTCCGCACTCACATGAACCACGAAGTGCTCCGGAGCAACCGGTAAGTTGATGACCTTTCGGAAGTGGAATACGCCGGGTTCGCGCAATGCAGCGTTAGGATGAGAAATCCACTCCGCCGACCATTTCACCCTGATGGCGGGTTCAGCGGAAACTTGGCAGACAGCTCTCTTTCCAGTAGCGAATGCAATTAGCAGAATCGCAGATATGTTAATTATCCGTTTGGTCACGACCTATATACCTCCAGATCCGGCTTTGTTCACGTCATAAGCTTCGTTGCCGAGTTTCGGCAGAACCACATCAACAGGACTGGTAAGCACGAGGGATGCAGGCACGCACCGCGACTGACGAATCGATCGTCGTCGTTCCACCAGCCGTTCCTCGGACGTATGCCTGAGCGTATCAGAGGAACTTGATTCCAATAACACCGTCGCCGCACATCCGGTGCATCATCAGCTTCCCTGAGTTTTTCCGGTATACGAGGCCGGTGTTTTTGTAGGGGGAAACGGGGCTCAACATCAAGGTCATCTTTACGAGAAGCCGAGGCGAACCGGTGTTCTCCAAATGCTGAGTCGTTGGGTCGTGCACCCGAAGGCCATCTTCCAAATCAGCCAGAATCAGTGGTCTCCACACAAGAGCGGCTCCGCTCTCGCGCCTCATGCAGCGGTTGAAGTCTGCTAGCGCGCCAGTTTTATTTGCTCACCGCGGCTCGCAGTGCTTCATGGCGTAATGGCGATGACTCGCAGAGGACTGCCGGAGCCACCAACGATTTTCAGTGGCGCGGCAATGACGACGGCGCCGGTTGGCGGAAGCTGATCCAGGTTAGACAGACTGGCCAACCCGAACTTGCCGCTGCCGTGCATCACATAGTGGTTCGGGAAGGGTGGATCAAAGGTGGCGGCTTGACCGGCATCTGTCCCGACCGTTTCCACGCCGACGCCCAGCACATCCCGCTCCCCGGCGAGTAAGGCAGAACTTTCCTTAGCCAATCCGGGAGTGTGGGGTCCATTCTCCTTCAGGTTGATGTAGTCCTTGGGGTCGGTCCGCTTCGACCAGTCCGTACGTAGGAGAACCCATGCGCCCGGCGGAATAAGGCCGTGCTGTCCTTCCCACTGGTGAATTCGCTCTGGCGTCAGCAAGAAGTTTGGATTTCTTGCTACATCTGAACCGATGTTGATCACACAGGCAGGTCCGACAAATTTCTTCGGCGGGATGCGGTCCACGGTGTTGTCCGGAAGGTCCTTTCCAGAGACCCAGTGGACTGGAGCATCAAAATGGGTGCCAGTGTGCTCGCCGGTCTCGAAAGCATTCCAGAACCAGGCGGGACCGCGCTCATCGTAGTGCGACAATTCCCAGATCTTGAACGCGGGCGTGTTGTTCCACTGCGACGGCAGCGGCAGCAGAGGCGTCTGCGGACTCAAAGTTTGGGTCAAATCCACGACCCGCAGCCGGCCGCTGGTAAGTTCCTCGAGCAGTGTGGCCAAGACGTGAGACATTTGGGCTCCTCAAGAATATTTTCGTCCGACATTCCTTGTTCGTTTGAGCGCGTCCGAAGAGCGCCGCGTTACCGTGTTTTAAGCGATTGGATGTGCCGGCGGAATTGAAACCGATTCTCCAGCAGCGACAGGTCGGTGACATAGGCAGCGGGTCCCTTGGCTTCGACCTTGGCGATGATAGTTGTCAGTTCGTTGACTTGCATGGCGTCGTTCACGGCGGCTTTGAAATTCTCCACATTACGGACGGTGGTCACTCGGGGAATGCCGGCGGCGCGGGCGATCCCTTCCAGATCCGTGCCTGTGCTCGTTGCCGTCGGGAAACCGCCGACCGAGAGCAAGCTTTCGTTATCGAAAACGACGTGAACCAGTTTCTTGGGGCGATAACGTGCCATTGTGCTGAGGCTGCCAAGGTTCATCAACAGAGACCCGTCGCCATCGAAAACAATCACTCTTTGTTCGGGCAGACACAGAGCCAATCCCAGTCCAGCCGAAGACGCCAGTCCCATCGCATGTTGCAGATAGAAGAAATTCGGACGGTGACCCAGGGAGTGCAGTTCAGCTGCGACTGCTCCCATGATAGTGATGACAAGACAGTTCTCCAGTTCCGAATAAACCGACCGAAGACAATCAATGCGCAGCATCACTCCTCCCACATCAGGTCGCGCGTCAAGAGCAGTGCGACAGGCTGCAAGCTGCTTTCGGCGAGCGTCTGCGCCTGCCGGATTCGCCTTTTCACGGTCTCCAGGGCATCCAGAAAAAAGTAAGGAATGCCCAATGCTCGTAAAAGCGGTTCGGTAACGTTGCCGCCTTGTGTTTGCCACGGGTCGCGCTCCCCTAAAGAGCCGCGGTAGCTGATGAGCATCAAGAGAGGAATCTTGTACAGATGTGAGAAAGAGACAATCCCGTTAATGGATGCCAGGAAGCCATGGTTCTGCATCAGCATGGCCGACTTGACCCCTGCAAAGTGTGCCCCGGCTGAGATGCCGACTCCTTCTTCCTCCTTTGCAAGTCGCACCAGAATCATCTCGGGGTCCTCGTCCGTCAACCGCATGAGATGTACCAACCAGGTTTCCGGCAGTGCTGAAACCAAGCGGATGTTGCATTCCTTCAGAGCGTGGTATATCAGCTTGGAATTGGTTGCGGATACCGACATATATTTGCTTTCAGGTTGACGAGCTGTTGCAGCGGAGTATAGGTTTGGCGCTGGTAATTTTGCAAGACGGCCAGAGCTGTCTTTTCAGATGTCACTCAGGAGCAAGATTTGGAGGCCGAATCCCAAGGTGTTCTCAACCCCGAAATTCCCTCCGCATCGCGTGCGACTTTTCCCATTGAAACCGTTCGTGCTTCTTTTCCCGCTCTGACCCGGCCTCCGGGCTGCATCTTTTTCGACAATGCAGCAGGGGCGCAGGTTCCACAGATCGTCTTGGACGCTGTGAATCATCATCTCTTGGAGTGCAATGTGCAGCGAGGGGGACGCTACTCGAAGAGTCGCGAAGTCGACGCGACGATTTTGTGTGCACGACAGAGTGTGGCCGATCTCGTGAACGCGCGCGATCCCAGCGAAATCGCGTTTGGCATGAACGCCACTTCCTTTATTCGTTTGGTGAGTCTGGCGATCGGACAAACTCTCGACAAGCGGAACGAGATCGTCGTAACCGACATGGACCACGAGGCTAACGTCGCCACCTGGCTGGCGCTGGAAAGGTGCAAAGCGAAATTCACCTGGTGGAAGATGAGGGATGATGGGAATCTGCACGTGGAAGACCTCATCCCTCTGGTGTCTTCGACGACACGCCTGGTCGCGTGCACGCTTGCCTCGAATGCCATAGGCTCGATTGTGGATATCGCCGCGGCAGCAAGACTAGCGCACGCGTCCGGGGCTGAGATATTTCTCGACTCCGTGCACTATGGCCCTCACGGATTGATCGATGTACAAGCTTTCGATTGTGACTACCTGGTTTGTTCGGGCTACAAGATCTTCGGTCCCCACATGGGTTTTCTTTGGGGACGGCGCGAACTGCTGGAAAGACTCCCGACCTTTCGTGAGGATTTCCTCCCCGACGAGCCACCTGGAAAGATTGAGGCGGGCACCTTTGTTTACGAAAATGTGGCCGGGATGGACGCTGCGGTACGCTACCTGGAAACTCTAGGCCGAAGCATGGGCCGGAAAAATGCAGCGGAGAAATCGGAATCCAGGCGGTCCGCTCTGCGACGTGCGTTCGAGGCAATCCGGGCCTACGAAGAATCCCTCTCGCTCGAAATGCTTCGGGTGCTCAACGATTGTGGCGCCGTCGTCTACGGCGTGTCGCAGGAAGAGCGCATCAGTCAGCGAGTGCCAACGATTTGCTTCAACCTGCCGAACGTACCCCCCGAAAGAATCGCCGAAGAGCTCGCGAAACAGAATATCGGCGTGCGCGACGGCCACATGTATTCGCCGCGGCTGATGAGGCGACTCGGGCTCACCCAGGAGAGTGGGGCAGTCAGAGCATCATTGGTCCACTACAATACCGTCCAAGAGGTGCGCAGATTCGGAAGGGTATTGGCTGAGATGAAAAAGTCATGCTGACCGACACGCAAATCCGGCAGATTCGTTCTCGTTTCAAGATCTTCAAACACAAAATCTATCTGAACAGTTGCTCCCAGGGGCCGCTATCAGATGCGGTGCAGGCCGGCCTTGAGGATTTCATGGGGAGTTGGCACGAGCATGGCTCGCCGTGGGAGCTTTGGGTGAGTCGGTATGAGGCGGCGCGAACCGCCTTTGCACAATTCATCAACGCCAGCGCAGACGAAGTTGCGATTGTGACCAGCGTGTCGGCCGGTATCAACGGAGTCGCCAGCGCGCTGAATTTTCGAGAACGGAAGAAAGTCGTAATGGGCGAGTTCGAGTTTCCTACGATGGGCCATGTCTGGCTGGGGCAACGTGTCCGAGGCGCTGACGTGCAATTTGTGAGTGCAAAAGGCCACTCCATTCCGGCCGCCAATTACGAAAAGATGATAGACCGCAACACATGCGTTGTGCCGCTCACCCACGTTTGTTTCAAGAATGGATTTCGTTCCGAGGTAAATGCCATCACACAAATCGCCCACCGCGCCGGTGCTGTTGTAATGCTCGATGACTACCAGGATTGCGGAACCCGTCCCATTGACGTCAAAGCGATGGATCTGGACTTTTTTGTCACCGGCACTCTCAAGTATCTGCTGGGTCCTCCCGGCCTCGCTTTCATGTACGTTCGCAAAGAACTCATTTCGTCGTTGGTTCCTACAGTCACCGGATGGTTTGGACAAGCAAATCCGTTCGCCTACGATCCCAAACTGTTCGATTTATCGCCCACCGCCCGACGGTTCGAGTCAGGCTCTCCATCGGTACCGAATGTGTACGCGGCGCTGCCCGGATTCCAGTTGCTGCAAGAAATCGGCTTGGAGAATGTGGCAGTTCACATCAAGAAACTCGCGCAATCGCTGTTGAGTTCCGCGCACGACCTGGGCATCCGCGCCAAAACGCCCGCTGATAGCGCTGGGCCCCTGGTCGTATTGCAGTGCAAGGATTCAACCTTACTGGTGCAGAAGCTCGCTGAAAGCAACATCGTCGCATCGAATCGCCACGACGGACTGAGGATATCGTTCCATGTGTACAACACTGTGGACGATGTGAACGCGGTCGTCGACGTTCTCAACAAGAATATCGATCTCATGGTCCGAGACCCTGCCAGCGTCGACAGCTATGACTGATCAACAACGTTCAGCGGCCGGGGCCGTGCTTGCAGGTGAGGCCCCTCCGACGCCGGAAGCGGAAGGTCTTCACCGCGGGTTGGGCCAAAGACAGCTCACCATGATGGCCATCGGCGGCGCCATCGGTGTGGGTTTGTTTTTGGGAAGCAGTGTCACCATTCGCCTCGCTGGACCCGCCGTGATTCTTTCCTATCTTCTGGGAGCGGGCATAGCGCTGATTATGTCCTATGCGCTCGCAGAGATGGCGGTGGTCCATCCAGTCGCCGGGGCCTTCGGAGTTTACGCGGAGACCTACCTCAATCACTGGGCTGGTTTTTCAGTTCGAGCCACTTACGGAGTCGCACAGATCATCGCGATCGGTGCTGAAGTCACCGCCGCCGGCATCTATATTTCTTTTTGGTTTCCGAATGTTCCGCAATGGATTTGGGTAGTGTTGGTTTCAGCCGCGCTGGTGGCACTCAATTCCATGAAGGTCAACCGCCTGGGTGAGTTTGAATATTGGTTCGCTACGTTCAAAGTTGCGGCCATCGTCGCCTTCATCATTGTCGGAATATCTTTGATTCTCGGCATTGGCTCCCGCGGCGTCATTGGCTTCGCGAACCTAACCCGGCACGGAGGATTCTTGCCTGCCGGATGGAAGGGAGTCTGGCTTTCGCTCACCATCACAGTCACCAGTTACATGGGAGTGGAGATTATTGCTGTCACAGCGGGGGAGGCCGAAAATCCGGAGGTTACGATTCCACACGCCATGCGAAGCATTGTCTGGCGGCTCATTTTGTTCTACGTGCTGGCGATTGCGATTATGGTGACGATGGTTCCATGGGACCAAACTATTGCTTCGTCCACGGTTTCTGGCAGCCCTTTTGTCACTGCATTCGCTGCGGCGCATATACCGTTCGCGGCTGCGATCATGAACTTCGTCGTGCTCACCGCGGCACTATCGAGCGTAAATACTAACCTTTACCTGTCAACGCGAATGGTTTTTTCTCTGGGACAGGGAGGTTATGCTCCAGAATGGATGGGCACAGTGAGCCGCAACGGGGTGCCGCATCGCGCGCTGTTGGCCTCAACCGCAGGGATTGTTGTAGCCATTCTACTGGCCATCTTTGCGCCTAGGAACGCTTTCCTCATGCTCTATGGAACCGCAGTAGCTGGAATGCTTTTCGTGTGGCTAGTGATTCTCAATACGCACCTCCGTTTTCGCAAAGCCATTACGCACGAGCGACTGCTGACTCTGCCCATGCGCTTGCGGGCACACCCGTTGTTTACTGTGGTCGGGATTCTGTTACTTCTTTCAATCTCGGTTACAACTTTCTTTGTTGACGGATTGCAATGGTCGGTTCCAGCATTCCTTGTTTTCTTGGGCCTTATCTCACTCTTGTACCTGCGTAGCCGGCGGCGCAAGACCATTTAGGAGAGCGCCTCCCTCGTCGGTCTACAAGAATCTTCTGGAGAGCGGAAATGGCCGAAGCCAGCGAAGACGTCTATTCTTCACTCCGCCGACAATTTAAAGGTGACTTGCTGCGCCCCGGCCAAAGTGGGTTCGAGGATGCGCGGGTGATTTGGAATGGCATGGTAGCGCGGACACCAGCCCTTATAGCGCGCTGCGCTGATATAAGCGATGTGCAAAATGCGGTCCGAGCCGCTTCTGAGACCGAAATTCTTACTGCCGTCCGCTGTGGAGGGCATAGCCTCGCAGGTTTTAGCACGTGTGACGGCGGCTTGGTGATCGACCTAACCAGAATGCGCCAGGTGACGGTTGATCCCGACGCACGCCGGGCCAGGATCGCCGGAGGTTGCCTCTTGGGTTCGATTGATAGCGCAACGCAGAAAGCAGGGCTCGTCTTTCCCTCCGGGGTCGTCTCTCACACCGGAGCTTCCGGGCTGATCCTGGGTGGAGGAACGGGATGGCTCACTCGGCGATTTGGATTGTCATGCGACAACGTCGAGGGGTTCACTCTCGTAACTGCAGACAGTTCCGTCGTGCGCTGCAACTCAAGGGATACCCCGGATTTATTTTGGGCCCTCCGCGGAGGCGGCGGGAACTTCGGAGTGGTGACAGAATTCGAAGTGAAGCTCCATCCGCTTACGTCTGTTGTGCTTGCTGAAGGCTTAACTCCCGAGTCCGACATTAGGAGGCTCCTTCAAACTTGGAGAGACTTCATGGCCGAGGCGCCGATGGATTTGAAGTGGAACATTGATCTTCGCCTTGCCCTGCATACAAAGAAGGTACCCGTCAAACTCCGCGGGCGACCCGTGGCCAGCACTTCCTTGATTTGGACGAGCGATCCAGAAGCCGGACGTCCCTATCTGCAGCGCGCCCTTTCGACGTGCAGCCCGGATTCCGTGAGCAGTAAGATTGTGTCGTTCCTGAAGTTACAGACCATGGCGGATTCCGATTTCCCGCACGGCCGTCGCTATTACACAAAATCCGGGTATTTTGCTCATCTCGACGACGACAGCATTGATCGGATGTTGGAGGCAGTGGCCACGATTCCGACATCGGAAACCCAGATTGAACTGGCCTATCTTGGCGGCGCGGCGGCACGAATCGGCGCCGACGAGACCGCATTCGGGGATCGCAGCTCGCCTTTCATTCTGAATTTGCTGGCGACCTGGTCGGAGCCCTCCGCTGATGCCGACAGTGTTGCCTGGATTCGCGGAACCTTCAACAAGCTTCGGTCCGCAATGAAACCAGGTGTTTACATAAACTTTATGAGCGGCGATGAACAGGATCGCGTGCCTGAGGCTTATCACCAACGATGGGACCGCATCGTAGCAGTCAAGTCGCACTATGACCCCAATAACTTCTTTCGGCTGAATCAGAACGTTCCACCGCGGAGACTTGCAGCAGAGGGCTTGTAGCCGAAACTAAGGTCAAAGGGGAATCGCTGATTGTGCCGTAGAGGGCAGTCTTTTCGTACTAATCGTTGGGCCGCCCGCCCAAAGATCATTGGCCTAAACTCTTGCCAGACCAACATGCAGGGGCTCGGCGAGTGCCCATTTCACTCCTGCCTCACCTGAAGCCGCAAACTTAACTCCGGTCGAAGGTTGGGGAGCGGCCGATTGAACGCCCGAACACGATAACAAGGGTGTGCCAGGCAGGGATCCAGTGGAGATTACAACGCTAAGTTAGGACCCGGATGCCTTTGACACAACCTTTCTTCCTTTATGCGCCGATTGCCAGCGACGCACCTTGCTCATCAACGGCCACGTGTTGGGCACTGTTGTGTCGCTGCTCTACTATGAAGCAGGATGTCACTCACGGTGGAGAGAATTGAGGCGCTCGCTCCGGACCAGTCCTCGCTGGCGTCTGCCCGAAAGTTGCTGAAAGCGTCGTCGTGGCCGACATTGGCGGAGGGTGAGGGGCTTATTTGGGGCGAATGCCAGGGCTCTGGCGCAACTCCTTATCGCGTCGCCGTCACCGAGGCGGACGCCGGGTATAAGTGCACCTGTCCCAGTAGAAAATTCCCGTGCAAGCACGCGCTTGCACTCATGTGGATGCGAGCCGATAGATCTGCCGCGTTTGCTCCGGCGAGCGTTCCCGACTGGGTGAAGGACTGGCTCTCGCGCAGGCGCGGAACATCGACCGGGGCGAGCAAGGCCGAGGACGAAGCCCGGCCTAAGACCCGGCCTTCCATCCGTCTCACCGGGATACCCGAGGCTGGAGCTGATGCCGATCCGAAGGCGGAACAACGCGCTGCAGCGGCTCGTGAAAGGAACCGATTGGAACGCGAGGCGGCGGTGTTGGCCGGTCTCGACGACCTCGACACCTGGTTGTCAGACCAGGTTCAACACGGAATGGCGAACTTCGTCGCGCAGACTGCTCAGGTGTGCCGCACGATCGCGCAAAGACTCGTCGATGCGAAAGCGTCGGGGCTGGCAGGGCGACTCGATGCACTTTCGGCTAGGCTCTTTACCTTGCCGGGTCCGGCGCGTCCCTCATCCGCCATACGAGAGCTCGGACAAATCTATTTGATCAGCCGGGCGTACCGGCGCGCATCCGAGCTTCCCGAATTACTAGCGGCGGACGCAAGACAGGCAGTGGGTTGGTCGGTCACGCGAGAGGCGCTACTTGGCGATCCGGAGGCCGTTCGCGTTGATGCGAAGTGGCGGGTCTTCGCTGTGCTTTCCGAGGCACAGCCAGACCGCCTGCGCAGAGTTGAGACCTGGCTCTGGCGCCAGGGCGGAGCAGACGGACTGCCGCAATGCGCCGTGCTGATTGACTTCGTACCGATCTCCGGAGCCGCGGTGGGCGGGTACCTTGTTGGGGATCAAGTCGACGCCGAATTGAGATTCTATCGCTCCACCATCCCGCTGCGCGCACAGATAGCCAGGCTCAAGACAGGCGCTGCACAAACCAAGGAGCCACTTGCTTTGCCGAATGAGACTCTCGGCGCTTCGTATGCGATGTACGAGCGTGCGTTAGCGGAGCTTCCATGGCTCGGAACGTTTCCGGTAACTTTTCGGTCGGCCAGTGTGCGCCGGAACGCGGAACAACTCTACCTTCACGATGACGAAAGCGAATTGTCCCTGTCGCTACACACATCACAGACGAGTGATGCGTTGCCGCTTGCGAGTGTCGGCCGTATTGATGGCATCGGTTTGTGGAATGGGTACGAGTTCACACTGGCGTGGGCAGAGACGCAGCTTGGAAGGTGGGTGCGGTCATGAACTGGGCCACCTTGCACGCAAGGGTTCAGCCGTCGTTGCTGGCGGGAACATCGCGACACCCGCTCCCCGGCGATTCGATCCGTACTGCGGATCCCGGTTCTGATGGTGCACTCGAAATGCTCAGCCTGATGGGGCAAGCATTGCGCTTCGAGCGCCCTTCGCCACCAGATTCGTTCACCGTTGAGCCGGAAATAAGTGATGATCGGAAGATCCTCGCGGATGGCTTGCGCCGCCCGCTAGTTCGCTTGCTCACCGCGAAGAGTGCTACCGAGCATCCCGCGCGTGCTTTGGCGCGTGCCTTCGATCGCCTGAGACTGCGTCCGCACCCGTTTGACCTGCCATTGATCGATGCTTTCGTCCGATCGAATGCGGAGAAACTTGGGCCGACCGCGCAGCATTGGGCTGACAGGCAGAAACCAGAGGCCGAAACGCAAAGTTACTTCGATCCAGAGCTGCTGGATGAGAGCAATTGGGCCCAAGCGAGGCTTTCACGACGCGTCGCATACCTGGATCAGCGGCGGCGCGATGATGCAGATACAGCGCGTGCTCTGGTCGAGTCCACATGGGCACAAGAGGATGCTGATACTCGTTTCCGCCTGCTGCATGTATTGCAGACCCGCCTAAGCATGGCCGACCAGCCGTTCCTGAGCACACTGGAGAAGGATCGAGCGCCGCGCGTACGCGCACTGGCGGCAAAATTCCTCGCGCGCCTGGGTGCTGGCGGCGAGAATCCTGCGTTGCGCGCATGCATGGAAAGAATCAAGCAGAGCCAGAGCGGCCTGCTTCGAAAGCGCCCGGTGTTGCAACTTGAACTTCCGGCAAACGTAAAGGATCAGGCTGTCTCGCGCTGGATACTCCAGGCGTTCACCGACGTGTCCTTCGGAGAACTGGGAGGCGCATTCCAGTTCACAGAAAAGGAATTGATTGAAGCCTCCGCCAAAGACGAGCCTTTGCTTCTTGCATTGGCCCTCATGGCGACCAGCGAACGCCGACTCGATCTGCTCGAACTTGTGGTTGCGCATCTGCCAAACGCGTGGGAACGTACGTTTGAAAGCGGACTCGATACGCTCGGTTCGATGACAGAATCAGAACGTCAGCGCTGTGAGGAGATCATCGTGCATCCTTACCGCAAAGATCTGCCGACAATCTACTCTCTCTGGGATTGGCTGCATCGGATCACGGATGCAGAGGCGCCGCCTTCGGTCATGTCGATTGCTGTGAAGACGAAATTGTTAGCGAAAGTGCCAGAACGCGAACGTGGTGCCGCTCCATGGCTAGAAGTAATCGCAGCGCTATGTCCGGCCCCGCAACGACAAGAACTTCGCGAGCAACTCGTCGAGTTCGACCAATCGCAAACCGTTATCCCGCTTGCCCTGCTCGACATCCTTGATGGAATGGAGAATGACACTACCCATGTCTAAACAAGCTTCTGAGCGAATCCGAATAAGCGCCGAAGAAGTCTTTGCACACGAGCTGTCCGCCCTTGCGGCGGGGGACAAGCTTTCCCGTCCTGCGAACTGGCGTCTTTCTCCCAAGGCGATCGTGACCTACATTCTCGGAGGTAAGGCGGCGGACGGCACTCCAATTTCGGCGAAGTACATTGGCAATCGTCGCCTCATTGAGACCGCCGTTGCAACACTGGCGACAGATCGCGCACTCCTGCTTCTCGGATTGCCGGGAACAGCCAAATCATGGGTGTCGGAACACCTGGCGGCGGCGATTTCGGGATCGTCGCAGCGCATGATTCAGTGCACGGCTGGAACTGATGAAAACCACATGCGATATGGCTGGAACTATGCCCTGCTGCTGGCCAAAGGACCGTCGCGTGACGCTCTGGTTAAGACTCCGCTGACGCGAGCAATGGAAGAAGGATGTATCGCGCGACTCGAAGAACTCACGCGCATGGGTTCCGACGTGCAGGACACTCTGATCACGATTCTTTCCGAAAAGATCCTGCCCATCCCTGAACTCAACGAGGCGATCGAAGCGAAGCGTGGGTTCAACGTCATCGCGACCGCCAATAATCGCGACAAGGGTGTGAACGATCTGTCATCCGCACTCAAACGGAGGTTCAACGTCGTTGTGCTTCCGTCTCCCGCTACATTGGAAGAGGAAACCGGAATCGTTGTGAAGCGAGTTCTTGAGATCGGCTCGAGTCTTGAGCTGCCGCCCATCCGCCCTGCCGATGAGGAGTTGGTCCGCGTCGTAACGATGTTTCGCGAGTTGCGCGACGGCAAGACGCTGAATGGCAAGACAAAACTTAAATCTTCTACGGGCTCG
>Ga0070706_100005174_pt1 | contig 12448 bp, 19 predicted proteins | sample KBSK5501metaG_FD_65476 | JGI IMG/M metagenome (GOLD analysis project Ga0070706, IMG submission 65476) | Corn, switchgrass and miscanthus rhizosphere microbial communities from Kellogg Biological Station, Michigan, USA - KBS K5-50-1 metaG | ecosystem: Host-associated > Plants > Roots >...
GTGCGCCGGCGGATCGGGAGCGAGGCAGCCGAGGGGCGCACCCTGCGGGCAATTGCCGAGGCCCTCGAGGCGGATGGCATCCCGCCGTTGCGAGGTTGCCGCTGGCACCCCTCAACCGTTCGGCACGTGGCTCGCTCCATCGCTCTCGATGGCGCCCTCGCCGAGGCACGAGACCGGTGACGGCGTCGACACCGGCTGACCGCCTGGCGGCCGCCGTCGATGAGTTGGTCAGTTCCTCGGTCGATGAGTGGCGCCAGCGTGCCGTGCGGGCCGAAGCGGAACTCGAATGGCGGCGGGTCCGTAGCAGAGACCGCACCGCCCGGGACGCCACAGAGATCGACCGCCTGCGGGAGGCACTCGCACGGATCGCCTGACGAACCCTTCTCGCCCGACCTGTGACCTGGGAGACCAAACCGTAGGGCTGCCACCATCCACCCGCGGCGCGTTCGGATCGGCAAAACTACAACGCTGTGATTAGTTCTCTCGTTCCAGCGCAACCGGTCAGGGAGCTCCTCGAGCAGTTGTACGCCGTTCGGAGCAAGCGTTGGTTGGCCGGCCGGCTAGGCAAGAACCACGGCAACCTGCCACGGATCGCCGCTGGTGCACGGTGCCACCGGGCGTTCGCCGAAGCGGTCGAGGCTCTCGCACGGGAGGTGCTCGGAGGAGAGTCGATCGTTGAGCTCCGATGCGACCTCCCGATTGACCTCATCGCTGCCGTCACGACCCTGGCCGAGAAGCGCAACGTCTCCGTCAGCCTGGCCCTAACGGAGATCCTCCGGAAGGCCCTCGAGCGAGATGACCGAGAACGGTCCGCCGACGAGCAGATCGCATGCTGACCGAGCGTCAACGCCGGCGGGAGGTACGGCAGACCGTGCTCAACGGCCGCCATTGCCCCGGCCCGTCCGGTGCGCCCACCCGCCGGCTGCTCCCGCCGGGCGCCATGCGGGAGGCACTCGAGGAGCTCGACCGCCAGCGGGCACAACGGTTCTCCGCCCACCAGGACGCTCTCGACCGTCAGGTGTTCGGGACCGTCCTGCGCTACGGGGCGCCCTCGACGCCCCAGGCGGCCACTCTCGAGCGGATCCTGGAGTGGACCGAGGACCTTGAACTCTCGGAGCTCGGCGCCGTCGTGCGCGTCGCCCGGACCCGCGTGGAAGTGGACCCCACATCGGCCGACGGCGGGCGGCTCCTCACCTGGCTGCTCTCCCTCGTCGACTTCGCCGAACTCGACGACGGGGAGCTCACCCTCGCTCGCCAGAAAGCGATTCTGGCCCGGGGCCTGCACGCCGAAGCCGTGCGAGACCTCGACGAGAACGACGAGCTGGTCTGGCCGTCGGAGGAAGCGGAGGAGCCGGAGGTTCCGTTACCCGTGCTCGGCTCTTGCATCTGCCGCCACGCCCCGCCGGGTCCACCCGGTGGGGCCTTGAGCAGGCCGTCCGCCGGAGAGGGGCCCATGGCCGCCTAAGTCCGAGCGCGAATCGAGCCGCCCCACCTGAGCTGCGAACTCGTCGGGCGGCCCGATCCCAAAGAACGGAACAGCGATGGCAACGATACAACCGATCGAAGGGGGAGGCGGGGACTCCTCTCTGTGGCCGCCGACGCCGGGCATAGAAGCCCACTTCCGGGCGGAGGCGGCCCGCACCTGGCTCGACCATGCCCTCGCCGGCAATGTGGACCTCGCCACTGGTATCGCCGCCGCCTTGGCCCTGCTCGGCTCCGCGCTGGTCTGGCCAATGGCGCGGCTTGCGCCGTTCGAGGAGGACTCGACGGAGGAGGACCGCCCGGCGTGAAGACACCGCTGGCGGGCATCCCGTTCCCGACCCACAAGGCCGTTCTTGGCCTGATGGGCCTTTTCGACGCGGGTACAGAACCTCTCGTCGAAGAGGTCGAGGGCGACGGCCGGACACTGCTCCGGGTGACCTGGTCGGGCCTGGCCGTGGCCGCCGACCGCGCCCAGTACCTGTTCCTCGAGAGGGAAGACGCCCACCTGCTCGAGGTGGTCCGACGGCCGCAGGCCCTCGTCGAGGCGGCCGCCATCCTGGCCCGGGCGTTCCAACTGCGTGGGGCGGTGGGCGCGTGGCGCCTCGAGCGGATCGCAGAGCTCCTCCACGGCCCACGTGACCCGCGCCGGTCTCGAGCCCGCCAGCTCGTCTCGCTCCGGGCGCTGATCGCCCTGTTCTGCCGCGCCCACTTCGTCCTCGACGGAGCACTCGACCCGCGGCGGCGCCCTCGCAGCGGCGCCGGCTACGGCGGGGAGGGAACCGGCCCTGTCCTCCAGGTCGACGAGGACGAGCGCGGCGCTCGGACGGTTCGTTTCGGGCCGGCCCTGGCCACGCTGCTCGAGGCGGGCAAGCCGTTCGAACTGATCGGCCCGGAGGACTTCCGCCTCGCCCGCCGGGGAGTCCACAACCCGCACGGGAACAAGCCGAGCCGGGCCACCCGGGCCCGTTGCCGCTTCGGAGCGCACATGTTCGCCCGCGTCCGGGGTCACCAGCAGAAACCCCAGCCGTTGCGGCTCGAGCGGGTGCTTCGCTGGGGTGGCGTCAACACGGAGCGGATCGGCCGGCGGCGCCACTGGGAGACCCACCGGCGGGAGCTCGCCACCGAGCTCGCCCGGTGCCACGTGTCCGTCGACCAAGGCGGCGCCGCCCGGAGTTGCCTGGTCCGGTTCTGTGGGGAGCGTCGCTCCCTTCCCGGCCGCCCGGCCGACGACCGCCGGGGCCAGACCGAGGACCGGCGGCCGCCGGCGGCCGCCAGCGCATCGGGACGACCGGCGAGCAACGGCCCGCCGGCGGGCCGGTCATCCTCTGCCCGTTCCGTCAAGGGAAGGCGCCGAAGGTGACCGCCCAGCGCAACCGCTAACCCGCCCGCCACCCGCGGGCTAGATCCGCGTCGCCCCCAATCTGCCGCGCTCGTCTCGAGCGGCCTCATCCCTCGACGAGCGCCCATCGCGGCCCGTTCCCGGGGCCCCGTTCCCCTGGAAACCCCTTCGATCGTCGCCATCTGGGGCGCCACGCCGACCGGCGTGGGCGCGACGCCGTTGCAGCCCGGGCCCTTCACCGTTGCCGTTCCGAGGAGGTTGGGCGCATTGCCGTTGCAGGCCCTCGTCGTTGGCGCAGGTGAGCGGCGGCGCCGGCCGTTTAGAGGAAGTGTCTGAGGACTTCTGACGGCCAACCGGTCTCGCCCCTAGCGGGCGAGCCCATTGGCCCACAGTGAGAGGAAGGGGGTGGCCCGACGCAAGCCGAGGAGGTTGTTTGATGATCCGCAACTACGACCTCGACGAACTCAAGAGCCGCTGCGACCTGGTGGAGCTCTTCGCCGAGCTCATCGGCCCCACCCGCCGCGAGGGTCCACGGTGGCGGGCCCGCTGCCCATCGCCCGACCACGGGCCCCAGACCGGCCGGACACCTCCCGTCTCGATCGAGGCTGAGGGTCGACTGTGGCGCTGCCACGCCTGCGGCGCCGGAGGATCGGCCATCGACCTCGTGATGTACGCCCACGGCCTGAATCAGGTGGCCGCCATCGACCTGCTCGCCCACCGGGCCGGCCTCAGCGGAACGGCGCCGCAGCGCCTCCCGCGACCAGCTGGGTCCAGCCTGGTCCGGGGGTCCGCGGTGGATCCGAGGCCTGTTTCGGTGATCGGCCCCAAAAATGGGGCGCTGTATGGCGTTCTAAGCCCCGCAAACGAAGGTCCTGGTATATCCGGACCTTCCTCCGAGACCCGACACTGCCAGGGCGACCCGGCCGCGCTTGAGGCCTACGTGGCTGGCTGCGAGGCGGCGCTGTGGTCGCCAATCGGTGAGCGGGCGTTGGCGTGGCTGCGTGGCCGGGGCCTGGTCGACGAGGTCCTGCGAGCCAACCGGGTAGGCGCCGACCCCGGCGGCGTCGCCCTGACTCGAGCGAAGGGCCTCCCTGACGGACCCGGCGTCGTATTCCCTGTGCTCGAGCAGGGCCGCCTCGTCTATCTGCAGCTGCACACCATGGGCCGCGGCTCGGCCAAGTATCGCAACCCGACGACGGCCGAATGGGGCGCCAACGTGCGGGTGGCCGTCACGGGCGGCGTGGCCGAAGGCGACGTCGTGCTCATCTGCGAGGGGATGCCCGACGCCCTCACCGCCGCCGGCGCCGGCTACCGAGCGGCCGCCGTGCTCGGCACCGAAGCGCCTGACGCCGCCGCCGCCCGCCGTCTTGTGGAGGCATATCCCCGGGAAGCACTCGTCCTGGCTCTCGACGCCGACCCCGCTGGCCGACGGGCCGCAGACGCCCTCACAGCGCTCCTCCAGAGCGCCGGCGCCGGCCGACGGGTCTACCGCCTCGAGATCCCCGAAGAGATCTCGGCCGACCCGAAGGAACGAGACCTCAACGGGTGGCGCCGTGTCGCCGGCGACGCCTTCCCCGCCGCCCTCACCGAGACCGTCGCCCGGGCGGCGCCGGCCGGGTGGGAACCGGTACCCAGCGCCGCCGACCGCCTCCCAGCGTTTCTCGACAAGGTGTCCCGCACCGGCGAGGCGGTGGCCATCCCCACCGGTTTCCCAACCCTCGATCGGCTCTTGGCCGACGGGGGATGGCGCCCCGGTCTGGTCCTACTCGGTGGCCTGCCCGGGATCGGCAAGACCGCCTTCGCTCTCCAGAGCGCCCTCCACGCCACCGGGCGGGGCCACCCCGTCCTGTACGTGTCGGTCGAGCAGAGCGATGAGGAGCTCCTCGGCCGGTTGTTCTGCCGGGAGCTCGGCCTGCCCATCGCTGCCTACTGGAATCGGGAGCCCGCCTACGCCGCCGGCGCCCGCCAAGTCGCCGACCGGCTCCACCTCGCCCGGCTCTACCTGCGGTCCGACCCGACCATCGTCGGTGAGGACCACGACGGGACGATGGGCCGGGTGCGGCGCTGGGCCCTCGACGTCGCCGAGGTGACCGGCGCCGTCCCCCTCGTCGTCGTCGACTACCTCCAGCGGATGCGCCCCGCGGAAGCGGACCGGCGCCTCGACGAGCGGCTGCGCATCTCGACCAGCGGCTGCGCCCTCCGCCAGCTCGCCCGGGACCTTGACGCCCCCGTGCTCGTCCTCTCGTCCGTCGGCCGGGACAACTACGAGGGCCCTCCGAGCCTCAGGTGGTTCAAAGGCAGCGGCGACCTCGAGTACGACGCCGACGCCTGCATCATCCTCCGGCCCACCCCGGCGGCGCCGGCCGGGGCGCAGGACCACCTCGAGCTCCACCTGGTCAAGAGCCGCTACGGTTGCCAGACCCTCGATCGGCCGATCCCCATGCTCTACGACCGGCGCTTCGGCAGCTACCGGGAGATCGCCCGGACGGCCAACGGCTCCATCCCCCCAGCGCCGCCACCTCGCCTCAGCGCCGGACTCACAGAAGAAGGCTGAGACGCCGTTCCGGCCGGCCTCCCTAGCGGCCGGTGTACGCACCCGGTGTCTCTATGTACGCACGGGGTGTCCCCCTCCCTGGCCGGGCGAGGGCCTTTCTCCGTCACGGTGTCCGGGTGGTTTCCCGGTGGTACCGTCGCCCACGGCGGGAGGCCCCAGACCCCGGCCCTCGGCTCGTCCCCGACGCGTTTCGGAGGAGGTTCCGAGCGATGGCCAGAGTCACGATCTATCTACCCGATGGGCTCCACCAGCGTTGGCGAGAAGAGTCCGACGTGAACCTGTCGAAGGTGGCCAGAAAGGCCCTGACCGAGGTCCTTGAGTCGAGCCCGGGCAGCGAGCCCGTCAATCTCTGCGACATATGTCAGCACCGGGTCGCCCTGACCCTGGGCTTCCCCGTCGCATCCGCCGGAACCGGCACCCCCCACCCGATGACGGCCGAGAAGGATGCCCCGAACCCACCTGGTGGAGATCCGGACCACCAGGCCCGGTTCGGCCGGCGGGGGGGCGAGAGCTCGGTACCCAGCCGGAACGGCACCTCAGCCGCCTAGGGGGTTCCTCTCCGATGTTCCAGTCGATCGGCAACGTCTCCTCGAGCATCAAAGTGATGCTCTTCCTCACCGCGCTGTACATCGTCCTCATGCACGCGCCGGCCGTCACCCAGATCCTCGACGCTTTGAAGGCGACGACCGGGCAGATCCTGATGGTGCTGCAAGGCCGCCGTCCCGTGTAGGAAGGCTCGACTGATGGCCACCGGCCCGCCGCAAAACCGCAAGCCCACCCGCCGCCGGCAGGTGGCGTCCGACTACGACGATCCGTTCCGGGCACCGACGAAATCAGAGAACATCGAGTTCAAGCGCCGAGCCCGGACGCAGGATAAGGAGATCTCCGACATCTACGAGGCCGGCCGCAAAGAGGGCCAGGGAGAAAGCCGCAAGAGCGGGGGTTCGTCCGGTGGGAAGACGCCGCCCCGCAAGACTCCGGCCCGCAAGCGGCGGCCGGTTCCCGGTGCCCTCTCGGCCCGGGCGGCCGCCCGACAACTGCAAGCCCCAGTCCGAGCCCAACTCACCACTGGCCTGTACCTGGCCGGCCTCGCCCTCGCCATCGTCGCCCTCTACGACGTGCTGGCCTCGCCGGCCACCCCGGGGGGCTTCTCAGGCGCCCAAGCCTTCACCCAGGGCCTTGGTGGGCTCTCAAGGGCGCTCCGCTGGCTCTCGCTGCCCCTGCCCATGCCGGACAGGAGGTAAGGGACTATGCCTGCTGGCGATCTTCTCCCCGACCAGGCCCGCTACGTCGACCTCGTGTCCTCGGAGACTGGGCTTGACCGCACCGTCGTCGTGGCCTGGGTCGGTTCCGAGAGCGGCTGGCTTGTCAACAAGGCCGGCCACAACTACCTCAACGTCGGGCCCGGCTACCAGTTCGCCTCCACCGAACAGGCCGCGGCCCGGGTCGCCGGCCTCATCAACGACAGCGATCTCTACTACGGGATCCGGGCGGCCATCCCCGCCGGACCCGCCGCGCAAGTCAAGGCGATTGGCGCATCCCGTTGGGGGACCAGCGCGGCGTTGCTCTCGGCGGTCTGGGCCCAGCTGGTCGCGGGAGGCACGGCGGTCCATACCACGTTGCTCGACGCCACCGCGGTGACCCCCAGCGGCGCCGCCCTCGCCCAGAACGTGGGCTTCTGGGAGGACACTCTCAAGACCGGCAAGGGGATACTCGCCTTCGGTACCGGCGACCTTGGTGGCGTCGCCTCCGCCCTGCCTTCGGTCAGCGGCCTCGCAGGTGGCGCCGCCAGTGCTCTCGGCATCCCGACCCCCGGCGACATCGTGGGAGGAATCGTCAAGGCGGGCGCCACGTTGATCTTCACCGCCGCGGCCTTCGGAATCATCGCTATGGCCCTCAATCGGCTTACCGGTGTCTCGCCCGTCGCGGCCTTCCAAAAGGTGGCCCAGACCGCCGGGCCGCTTGCCGCCGTTGCCGCCCTCTGACTCCTGGGAGAGACGATGATCTCCTCTGGCCTCCTACTCCTCCTCTTCGGCATCTGGCTTCTGCTCCAGACCATCGTCGGGGACCTGCCCTGCAAGCTGATGAGTCTCGCCCCGGCGGGCAGTTTCCTGTACAAGGCCTGCTCCTAAGCGAGCTCCTCCGCCGCTGGCAGCTGCTCGCCCGCCGCCTCCATGGCGGCCGCCTGCTCGTCCGCCATCCGCTGCCTCGTCCCCTTCGGCCGCCTGGCCAGCGCGTAGTCGCTGGCGCCGGGCACGCCCCACCCGATGGCGAGTCGCTTGAGGACCCGGTGGGCTCCTTCGGCCGTTCCGCCGCCGTAGATGAGCTCGCCGAGTGCCCACATGGCGTCACTGAAGAACCGGCCCAAGACATCGGCTTGGATCTCCCGGTGATCGATGGGCGCCGAGCACCTGGCACAGCGCAGCTCCCGGTGAGGGCAGTCGAGCACCTCCTGCATGGCCTTCTGGAACACCTCCGACAGGTTGAGCTCCGGGTTGGCCTGTCGCACGCGCTCGAGCAAACCCGACGGGAGCGACAAGGTCACCCGGGCCGAGCGGAGTGGCGACGGCCGGTCCCCGAGAGGCAGCGCCAACTGGTTCTCGACGGTTCCGCTGAAGCGGCGTAGGCCATCGTTCGTCATGCCGAGGGACCTCCTCGTGTTGTTGCAGTCGGGTACGCGCAGTGAGCACAGTCCGCTCGCGGGCCGGGTCCACCGCTACGGGAACGTAGACGTCTACCGTATCGGTATGCCCATGACCCTTGCGGACGAAGTGGCCGCCAAGCCCACCATCGTCTATCGGCTCTACGACGCTCAGGGCGCCCTGCTCTACGTGGGTATGGCTATTCGCGTCAAGGAGCGCCTCCAGGCCCACAAGCGGCTGGAGTGGTGGCCACAGGTCGCTCGGGTCGAGGAAGAGACTTTCCCGGACCGGATGCAGGCCTGCCGCCGGGAACGGGACCTGATTCTCGACGAGCGGCCGCTGCACAACAAGCGGCCCTACGACAACTGGGCCCGGTCCGCCCGGAAGAACGCCGGCAAGTGGCGGAGCCGGTGCTTCACCGTGACCGGTTTCAAGGGCGGGGTTGGGAAGACCACCGTCGCCGTCAACGTCGCCGGCGCCTTCGCCGTGAGTGGGCTCAACGTGCTCCTCATCGACGCCGACCCCCAAGGTGCGGCCAGCGCCAGCGTCGGTATCCGAGGGGTCAAGCCGACCCTCTACGAGGCAATGCACGCCGGCGCCCGGGAGGCCTGGAAGTCGATCTACCTGACCAACCTCGGCGGCCTCGACGTGATCCCGGCCGACGTCGACCTGTCGGCTCTAGAGATCGACTTCGGCCGCATGCGTGGCTGGCAGGACCGGCTCCGGGAGATCGTCGTCCGAGAGTCTGACGACTACGACGTCATCATCATCGACTCCGGCCCGGGCCTCGGCCGGACCCAGATCGCGGCGCTACGCGCCGCACCCGATGGCGCACTGCTCGTCGTCCAACCCGGCTTCCTCGAGCTGCGCGGCCTCCACCTCGCCTTCGAGACCATCGAGCTGGCCGAGTCGACCATCGCCGGCATCGTCCCCAACGCCGTTGACCGCAGGACGCTCCACGAGCGGGAGGCCCTCGCCGAGATCGAGCGGCAGGCCGGCGCCCGGCTCCTCCCGTCGATCCCCCGCCGGGTCGCCTTGAAGGACTGCGGCGCGGCCGGGGAGCCGATCGTCGCCTGGTACCCCAAGTCCGATGCTGCCGAGGCCTTCCGGCGGCTGTCCGAGGAGGTCCTCACCCGTGCCCAAGCGTCCTGACATCGGTGCCCAAGCCCGCCCCCCCGCCCGGGGAGCGGCTACCTTCGCCCCGGACGCCTCCCAGCGCTGGGAGGACCGCTTCACCCGGGTCACGTTCCACTGCCCCGTCGAGGCTCTCGATGCCGTCGAGAAGGAGATGGCCCGGACCGGACGGAGCAAGTCCCGGGTTATCGGCGAAGCGCTCCTCGCGCACTTCCGGTCTACCGATACCGATACCGATACCGTATCGTAGCTGCCAGACCGGCTCGGAGCGACTAGTGACCGAAACCTGGGGACGGGCCGGCGTGCTGACCGTCGTGACGCTGCGCCAGGAACCAGGCGCTCCCGTGCTCGACCTCGAGGAAGTCCGCCGGTGGCTGCGTCAGGCGGCCATCGACGCCATTCTCGACGATACCCCCTGGCCACTCGAGGCGGCCGTTGCGGTCGAGTTACCCGATGAGACGAGCCTGCTCGACCTGTACCGCTCGGTTGACGCGCTCTCTTCCGAGCGCCGGGCGGAGGTCTGGGGCGACGGGGCGGACCAGGTCACGACCGTCTTCGCGGTCCCGACCCTCGTCGTCTTCCCGCCGGGCGACGCCGGCCCGCTCTACGACGAGGCCCAACTCTACGCCCACGAAGCCGTGTGCAGCCTCGAGCCGAAACTCCCCTGGCAGGTGGAATGGCGGACCACCTCGGTTCCCCTCGAGCCATCGCTGCTCGCCGGCCTCCTCGCCAGCGTGTACCCCTGGGTCGCCTCCGAGGGGTTCATGGCCCGCTTCGGGGAACCTTCCTGATCCAGCGGTCAGTAGTACTCCGACTGGTCCAGGGTGATGGCCTTGATCGCCCACATCAGGGTCTCCTCGAGGTGCGTGAGGGCGAGGCTCTGCTCACGACCAAGCGGGCAGAGATTGACGAGAGCGTGACCCAGCGTCCTGGCTTCGGCGCGGAGGCTCTCCATGCCCACCGAGGCGGCGTCGCTCGCCGGCGGATGGTTCCTCAGGCTCCGCTCGACCCGATCGTGGAGCTCCTCGCGGGCAGGGGCATCACCGAGGGCTCTTTCCGCCCGGGCCTGGTTGGGGTCTCTCGCTGGCATCGCCCGAAGGGTAGACGCGGCCCCGCAGAAGGCGGTTTTGCCTCCCGTTAGCCGCCCGGCGGGATGTGATGGCCGGCGGCCGGTTCAGACGCCGCTCAGGTGCTTCCAGGGGCGCCTCCGGGCTCGAGAGCGACCCCCCCCGGATGAGCGGTCTGCGTGGGCCGCCGGATGGTCCGGGGACGGACAGCCACGCACACACCCCTGTTCGGCCTTAAAGGGCAGATCAGCCGGTCATTCGAGACCGGTGGGGCGGGCCTCTCCACGCCGTGACCCCACTCCCCCGGCTTCGCTCTTGTTGTTGGGGGGACCGGGGTCACGGCGGCCGGTTTAGCGGACGGGGCATCAGTTGTCCTCCGTGGGTCCCCACTCGGCGAACCGGGCGATGTTGCCCCAGCGCTGGTGGACCCGTTGTCGGGTGAGTCCGAGCTCGTCGGCGATCTCCTGCCATGTGGCCCCGGAGCGGCGGGCCTGTAGGGCGGCCTGGTTCTCCGCCTCCTCGAGGAGCTTGCGGAGCTCGGCGATCGCTCGGAGCGTGTCGGCGGCGTCGTGCTGGTCGGTCGGGAACCGGGAGGCCCGGAAGGCGAGGCCAAGCCAGCTATCGGGCGGGGCACTCTTCTGGAGCTCCCGAGTGCAGTCGTGGGGCATGTGTCAAGCGTATTTGACACTGCCTGGCCCTGTCAAGTCGATTTGACAGGAATCTATCGGTCGGCTTTGGCCCCTTCGGGAAGGAGAACCGACCACAACCCACCGGTGCGAGGGGGGCTTGATCGATCCGGGGCGCGAGAGGGCCCGCTGTGAGGGGGGGTGAGGGGCCGGGGGAGTGCCCACGGCCGGGGTGTGCATTCGGCCGGGGTGTGCATTCGGCCGGTGCATGGGGGGACCCCCATGACCCCCCTCCTCCGGGCGGCCCGAGCCGGCGCCAGCGGGCGGAGGCACCCCCGGTGCAAAGGTGTCAACCGGAGTGGGGCGGGGCGGGCCACGGGAGGTGGCAAATGTCTGTCGGACGTTGAGGGCCGGGTCGGGATGAAGCCAGGGCTCTACCTGGTCAACGTCCAGATTTCCCGGAGCACGACGACTCGGTACTGGTCGACCACGAGGTAGGTGAGGGCGACGTCCGTGCCGGGAACGAAGGTGACCCGCACGTCCGCTCGGGAGCCGGGCAGCTGGTCCGACTCGACAGCGGCCGGCTCCTCGAGCAGCTGGGCGATGACGGTGAGAACCCGGTCCTGAACGTCTCGGCGAGGTTCGGTAGCGAGCCACTCGATGAGCAGCGGCTCCCCGTGGAGCTGGTAGGCCACTCAGCCAGCGGCTCGGTGTTGCGCCTGCTCCTCGCGCATCGCCCGGACCCGGGCAGCGAGCTCGTCGGCGGAGATGCTGTCCTCGTACGGCCGGCCGTCCCGTAGTCGAGCCTCGAGGTCGGCCAGAGCCTCGTCGATACCAGCCCGCGAAGTCGGGTCAGCGACCTGGTGCTGGGCGTAGGCCAGGAGCGCCGCCCGTCGGATGGCGACACGGACCGCCTCGCCATTCTCGAGGACGTCGTCGAATCGGTGCGTGAGGTCGAGCAGCTCCTCGGCGAGCTGGGCCCACTGGGTAGTCGATTCGGCGGCCATCGGTCGCAAGTCTACCGGCGATCGTGGCTGTCTCACCCTCTCCGTACGGTGGCCGTGTACACGGTTGGCCCCAACCGTGAACACCACTCGCTCGGGGAGGGGTCACGTGAAGCAGCTCCAGCGGCCTACCGAGGGCCCGCTCCGGGCCATCGGCTACACCCGGGTCAGTACCGGGCAGCAGGTCGAGTCCGGCCTCGGAACGGACGCCCAGACAGCCGCTATCGAGGCGGAGGCCGCCCACCGCGGCTGGGTTCTCCTCGAGCTGGCCACCGATGCCGGCATCACAGGCGCCTCGATGCGACGCCGACCGGCCCTTCGGATCACACTCGACCGTCTCGACCGCGGCGAGGCGGACGTCCTGGTGGTCGCCAAGATCGACCGGCTCGCCCGCTCCGTCGTCGACTTCGGTGGCATGCTCGAGCGCGCACGCAAGCGCGGCTGGGCAGTCGTCGCCCTAGACCTCGGTGTCGACACGTCCACATCGACTGGGGAGCTCGTCGCCAACGTGATGATGTCCGTCGCCCAGTGGGAGCGTCGTCGCATCGGCGAACGGGTCGGCGATACCCATCAGCAGCGGCGGGCGAGGGGCCTACGAGC
>Ga0070706_100005175_pt1 | contig 12446 bp, 13 predicted proteins | sample KBSK5501metaG_FD_65476 | JGI IMG/M metagenome (GOLD analysis project Ga0070706, IMG submission 65476) | Corn, switchgrass and miscanthus rhizosphere microbial communities from Kellogg Biological Station, Michigan, USA - KBS K5-50-1 metaG | ecosystem: Host-associated > Plants > Roots >...
CAGGGTGCAGGCGTGTCTGGCTGGTCATGTTCCGTTAGCGCCCGCGAGGCCCGCGGGTCTTACCAAGGCCGGGGCGGTTGTGTCCTGCCGTGGCTTGCTCTGCAGGGCGCGCGCCACCGGACCGTCACGATGCGCTGTTGCGGCGCAAGAGACCAAACCGTCTGGCGGTTGGGCACGAATAAGGGGCGGTCGTGTTGTGCCGTCCCGGGCGGGTGATCGTACGGTTCCGAAGGGTCTTGTCCTCCCTGCCGGGCTCGATGCCGAGTCCGCGGAGTGGGTGCGGGCGCTGGCCGGGGCCGGCCGGCGGCGGGACGCTGCCCTGGCTCGCCTGCACGAGCTGCTGGTCCGGATCGCGCGGGGGGAGGCGGCCCGGCGCGGCCCGCGGCTGGCGATCACCGGGCCAGAGCTGGATGACCTGGCTTACCAGGCGGCGGCCGATGCGCTGGTGGCGGTCACCGGCAAGCTGGGGCAGTTCCGGGGGGAGAGCCGGTTCACCACCTGGGCGTACAAGTTCGTGATCTTCGAGGTGTCGGCCAAGATCGCACGCCACTTCTGGCGGCACCCGGCCGTGCCGCTGGACGCCGAACAGTGGGAGCGGCTGCCGGCCCGGTTCGGTGCGGACCCCGCGCACCAGGCTGAGTGGGGGGATCTGTTTGCCGCGCTACGCCGGGCCGTGGACACCGAGCTCACCCCGCGCCAGCGTGAGATCTTCGTCGCGATCGTGCTCAACGAGGTTCCCCTGGATACCCTGGTGATGCACCTGGGCTCCAGCCGCAACGCGATCTACAAGATGCTGTTCGACGCCCGGCGTAAGATCCGGGCGGCTCTTGCCGCTAACGGGTATTTGAACCACGACCCTGCGGGGCGCTCATGAACGGCTGGCAGGCGCTGGACCGCTTCTTGCGGACCGACCCACGTGATGTGGGCTGCGGGCAGGCGATGGAGGTCCTGCACGTCTACGCCGAGCTGGTGGCTTCCGGCGAACCGGCGGAAGAGCGGTACCCGGGCATCGCGGCGCACCTGCACGCCTGCGGCCCGTGCGGCGAGGACTTCGACGGCCTGCTCGCCGCCATCCGCGGCGAAACGCACTGACCACTGCCCGCCGCCCGCGCGCGAGGGCCGGGCTGTAAGCATTCCTTCACATCTCACGCCGGGGCCAGCCGCCACGCTCGCTCATCTGGTGGTACGGGCCGCGGGCCCCGGCCACGGTCCGCGCTTCCTTCGCTCTGCGTCATCGCAGGCCCCAAGCAGGGAGCGGCACCGCTGCGGTGTCATTTGTGCCATTTCCGGCTGAGGCGAGGTAAGACCCCGGCCGCCGCGCACGCCAACAAGTAACGAAACGACGCGGCGGCATCCCGCCGCCTGCGTGTGTTCCGGCCATTGCCGGAGGAAGGGACAGCACATGAAGATCTTGAGACGCCGGTGGTGGCTGGCTGCCGCGGCGGCCGTGGCGGTCGCGGGCTCGGCGGTGGGCGCCACGGTGGCCGCGGTCGGCGCGGGCGCCACCACCGCCAAGCCCGGGAGCCTGGGGCCGATCTCCGGCCTGCTGCCGCGGGATCACCTGACCACGGAGAGCGTGATCCAGGTCAACCTGTCCAACGAGACGGTGCGGCTGCCGCTGTACCCGGGGGTCGCCTACGCGGGCACCCCGCACGCGGAGAAGGTGTGGTACGTGCTGCTGGACGCCTCCGACCCGGGGCTGGCGCACGACCTGGGCGTGAACTACGCGCCCAAGCTGGCCAACATCGCGATCGGCGACCCGGCCGCGGTGCAGACGGTCACGCTGACCAACCCCACCGTGGCGGCGAACCCGTTCGGCCCGGGCGTGGTGAACTTCGCCGGCGCGCCGGACTTCAGCCCCACCCGGATCGCCACGCCAGGCCCGAACGGGTTCCCGCTGGCCAAGTTCGCCCCGGGCGCGGTGGCCGGCCCCGGGTACAGCCCGTTCATCCGGTTCGCCGGCTCCGACGTCGTGTACAACGCGCCGATCGTGGCCACCGGCAACGGCCCGTTCGACGTGGTGACCCACACCAACACCGGCGACCGGGTGCTGGGCATCCACCTCGCCGGGCCGTCCCAGCCCGGCCAGTTCGCCGAGTCGTGGGTGGACATGCTGTTCGTCAAGGGGTTCGACGCCGGGCAGCCGATCCTGTACCTGTCCACCGACGCCGGGCAGCCGCTGACCGCGGTGCTGGAGCGGTCCACGTACGTGCCCGCGCTGGACGCCGCGGCGTTCAACGGCGGCGACGACTTCCTCGGCTCGGCCCGGGAGCGGCTGTTCGGGTTCATCAACGGGCAGACCGGGGCGACCAACCCGCAAGCGCAGGGCTTCGTCCACCTGATCAAGGACGGGTTCGCGTCCCAGGACGCCTCCGCCGGCAACACCGCGCTGATCAACGCGCTGCGCCACGGCGGCGACTTCCTGAACGTGTTCGGCGACTTCCCCACCCTGGCCGACCCCCGGCACGCCGACGCCTACAGCCCGCTGTGGGACGCCCAGCTCGGCCTGTGGACCCCCAAGGCCGTCTCCGAAGGCCTCAACACCCGGCAGATCGACGAGAACGTCGTGTTCAACCTCGCCGACCAGCGGCCCGACCTGCTCACCGGCGTCAACCCCGCCACCGGGCAGCCCGCCCCCTACGGCGCGTCCGGCGTCGACATCAACTGCGCGGTGATCGGCTTCACCCTCAAGGCCCCCACCGCCAACCTCGCCCCACCCGCCCCCAACTCCCAGTTCCCACCACGCTAACCGCCCACCAGCAACGGCGGGCCCTACCAGGGCCCGCCGTCGCCAACGCCCCTGCGGCGGGAGCCGCGCGCTGCCGCCGCAGGGGCCCACGACGCAGAAGTACGAGCTATAAGCAGGAGATGGCAATGACCGGCACGACGTTCGATGTGATCGTGATCGGTGCCGGCCCGGCCGGTGAGGTGCTGGCGGGGCGGCTCGCCGGCAAGGGTTACCGGGTGGGCATCGTGGAGGCCGAGCTTGTCGGGGGTGAGTGCTCCTACTACGCGTGCATGCCGTCCAAGGCCCTGCTGCGCCCGGCCCAGGCGCTGGCCGAGGCCCGCCGGGTTCCCGGGGCCGCGCAGGCCGTGACCGGCCAGCTGGATGTGGGCGCCGTCCTGGCCCGCCGCGACGAGCTCATCGGCGGCCTGGATGACTCCGGGCAGGTGCCTTGGCTGGAGACCCGTGGCGTGACACTGATCCGCGGCCACGCCCGTCTTGACGGCGAGCGCCGGGTGCGCGTCGCCGGCACGGTGCTGCACGCTCGCCGGGCGGTGGTGATCGCGACCGGCAGCGCGGCGGCGATGCCGCCGGTCCCGGGGCTGGCCGGGGCGCGGCCGTGGACGAACCGGGAGGCCACCACCGCCACCAAGATCCCCCGGCGGTTGCTGGTGCTGGGCGGCGGTGCGGCCGGGGTCGAGGTGGCGCAGGCGTACGCCACGCTGGGCTGCCGGGTGACCGTGATCGAGGCCGCGGCGCGGCTGTTGCCCCGGGAGGAGCCGTTTGCCGGGGAGGAGTTGCGGCGGGCGCTGGCCGGCCAGGGCGTCGAGGTGCGCACCGGGGTGCGGGCCGCGGCGGTGCGCCGGGACGGCGCGCAGGTCACGGTGACCGTGACGGGCGGGCGGATGGTCCACGGAGAGGAGATCTTGGTCGCTGTCGGCCGCCGGCCGCGGACATGGGACCTGGGCCTGGAGACGGTCGGCCTGCGCCCCGGCGCGCCAGTCGCGGTCACCGACCGGCTGGCCGTCCCGGGCCTGCCGTGGCTGCATGCGATCGGCGATGTCACCGGGCGGTCGCTGCTGACCCACGTGGGCAAATACCAGGCGCACGTGCTGGCGCAGATCCTCGACGGCCACCCCGCGGCCGTCACCGGCGACGGCGCCGCCGCGCCCCGGGTGGTCTTCACCGACCCGCAGGTCGCCGCCGCCGGGCTCACCCTGCACGCCGCCCTCGAGGAGGGCCTGGACGCCCACGCCTACGACGTGCCCAGCTCGGCCACCGCCGGCGCGGCCTTTTACGGGACCGGCACCCCGGGCACCGCGCGGATCGTCGTGGACGAGCGGCGCGGCGTGCTCGTCGGCGCCACGTTCACCGGCACCGACGTCGCCGACTGGCTGCACGCGGCGACGATCGCCATCGTCAGCCAGACACCAGCCGAGCTGCTGTGGCAGGCCATTCCCGCCTTCCCCACCCGCAGCGAGATCTGGCTCAAGCTCCTCGAACGCCGCGAAACCGAACTCGCCGACACCGCCGAGCACATGCGCCCAGCCGCCGAGCGCCCGGCCCAGCCGACCGGGCGTGTCCAGAAACCCCGGGATGCTGATCCGGCCGTGACGGTAAGACCGGGCGCTGCGGGCGTGCTAACGGAGCGTGGGAGCTTGGCTGGCGTCCGGGCATCCCGCCGTACCTGATGTCTGCAGTGGAGGCGGCCGGGGCTGTTCCGCGTACCCCCGCATCGGAGAGTTTCCCATCCGGCCGCGCACACCCCGGACTGGGCAACGCCGGCGACCTGGCCGGGGTCACGGCCGCAACGGGCGCTGAAGCTGGGCTGGCCGGCGCCTCCCAGATCGCGCGCCGGTCATGACTCTGGCCAATGTCGCGGCCCTCGAGCTCGCTGACTGGCGGCGCCGTGTGGCCGGGCTTTACGCTGCGGTACGCGCTGACCACGCACCCGAGCGAGCGCACGCGGCGTGGCGCTCGGGACGGGACGCGCTGTTCCGGGCGCATCCGCAAAGCCCGCTGCCGCCCGGGCATCCGCTCCGCACGACCGGCCTGCCGTACTGGGACTACGACCCTGCCCTGCGATTCGAACTGCCGCTGGTCCCGGCGCCCGCACCACAGCAGCGGCAGGTACCGACGGCCGACGGCGAGACCACCACACTCCGCCTGATAGGGCAGGTCACTTTTCCCGCGCCGCTGGACGCCACCGTCGGTGTGTGGTGGCTCCGGCAATATGGCGGCGGGCTGTTCCTGCCGTTGCGGGACGGTACCGCCGGTGATACCAGCTACGGCGGAGGACGCTACGTTCTCGACACCGCTAAGGGGGCCGACCTGGGTGGCACAGCCAGCACCCTGGTGATCGACCTGAACTTCCTCTATCACCCATCCTGCCGGTACAGCAGCCGATGGCAATGCCCCCTCGCCCCGGCGGAAAACACCACCGCCGCACCGGTGCGGGCCGGCGAGCGGCTCAGCCACGCCTGCCGCGTCTCAATGCCTGACCAGCGCAAAGCTTTGCTGCCCCAGGCCCGCGCCTAGCCGGTCTGTTACTTGACGGCCAGGACGTCGACGGGCCGGATGTCTGGTTCGCTGGCCAGCAGATCGGCCGACACGTTAGCTAGCGCAGCCGGGATCTGCCCATTGATGTGCGCGGTCCGGGCGTCGTCGCTGGCGAAGGTGTCGAAGATGCCGTAGCTGGTGTCGCTGATCTTGAACGCGTACCAGGTGACGGTGCCTGCCTCGGCGACGGCCAGTTCGCGGCCGGCCTTGAGGAATGCCGCCAGTTCGCCGCCGTGCCCGGGCTTGGCTTCGAGCAACGCGAGTATGCCGAGCGTCACGGTCATGGGAACGGTGTCCTTTCCGCGGAAGTACCATCGCGGGGCCGTTCGCCCAGCGTCTAGCAGTTAGCGTCGCCAGCCGCCCGGTTCTTACCTCCGATCAACTTCACCAGCGCCTCCGTTATCAAGTCCAACGGCGGGGGATGCTGTTCCCGGGCCCCGGCCTGACCATGGTCGACCCCAAGAAAGGCCGCACGATGGCCATCGCGTACGCAGAAGGCCGCACCGCCCTCGTCGGCGCCTGTACCGGCCGGGCCGTGCGAACGCACGCGTGCTGCGCGATCGCCTCAATCCTTTTGGCGTACCACGGCCAAGGCTAAACGTTGCGGACATCCTGAGCCGGTCGACCGGCCTTTCCCAGGTTCGCCAGCGGCGGGCGCTTGCCCACGACCGTATCGACCTAATACTGCGCCCGCCTATCGCCAGGCTCGGCGCGCTGGATTTCAAGGCGGGCCTTGCGCTCATCGAGGCCGGCTATCGCCACGGTGCCGAGGAACCGGCAAAGTCGGGGCTGGCTGATCGCTTCGTGACCTGAGACGCGGCGGGATCCCGTAGATGAGGTTCAGGAGTGCGCGCACCAGCTTGCCCTGGCACTGCTGGCCCGGCCGACCGGGAGCTAGGTAGTGACGGTCTGCCGCATCAGGTCCGCGGTGCCCTTTCCAGTTTTGGGTGTCGCGTCAGAGGGTGAGCGGGCTGCCGGCGAGATAGCGGGCAATCGGGCCGGCGGCGGCGGCGCGGGAGGGCGGGTGGAATGCCAGGGCGCGGGCGGCACCCAGCAGGTAGGCGACCTCGGGCGACTCGATGAACGACATGCCGCCGAGAGTCGCGGCGGCCGACATGACCACGCGCTCGATGGTCCGCTCGGTCGCGAACCGCGTGTAGAGCGCCTGTGCCAGCAGGGCATCGTTGTCGCCGACGGTCACGGCGACGGAGGCCACGTGCTCGAGAGCCGCGGCCGCGGTCTCCAGTTCTATGGCCAGGCCGGCGCGGTCCTCGTCCGAGCCGCGACCGCGTGCGATGACGCGCTCGGCGAGGTTCGTGGCGGCTCCGAGGTAGCACGCGGAGACCAACAGCTCGAACCAGACGAACCCGCGGGCCTGGATCGGATCCATCGACTCGCCGTCTTGCGGGTAGAAGATCAGCGCCTCCGGGACGAACACCTCGGTCAGTGTGACCTGGTCGCTTTCCGCGGCGGCGAGAGCGGTGGTCTGCCAGAAGGGCGCGCGCTCGATGCCTGCTGAGTCGGCCGGGATCAGGACGACCGCGAGCCGTGTGGTGCCGGTGGCGGGGTCGGCGACGGCGACGCTGGCACTCATCAGGTTCATCGACCAGGTGAGGCTGCACGGCTTCTTCACACCGCTGACGGTGATGCCGCCGTCGGCAGGCACGCCCCGCATTGTGGGCGTCAGGATGTGCTGACCGGGCTTGCCCTCGGCGAAGCCGGAGCTGAGCAGCCATGAGTTCTCGGCGATCGCCATGAGCATCGCCCATTCGAAGCCGTTGCCGACCGCGGTCAGCTCGACCAGAGAGGCAACGGAGAAGTGGTGCATGGTCGTGGCCACGGCGAGCGATGGTGACCGGCTGCCCACGGCACGCTGGATGCGCACGGCGTCGAGCATGGAGGCTCCCTTGCCCCCATAGTCGGCGGGTACCAGCAGACCCGGGCCGCCCAGCTCGCGGAACTTCTGAAGCGAGCCGGTGCCGGGCTTCTCCAGCTCAAGCAGCGGAATCTCGCTGAGGTATTTGTCCAGCCCCGGGATGTAGGCGTCCAGGGTGTCTCGCTCGGCGTGCATGAGGTTCATGACGCGCTCCCCACGGAGACCGCCACGTCGGACATGACGAGTTCGGCGCTGCCGAGCAGTCCGCGCACGATCGAGACGATGTTGTCGATCAGCGTTCGCACCGCGATCGGCTCCAGCGCATCGGCGAGGCTCGGGATGCCCATGTCCAGCCGTGCGGAGAACACGATCTCGCTGCCCTGCGCGGCATCGACGCACTCCCAGGAGCCGTCGAAGACGGCGACGTCGCCCTCGAGTTGGCGGAACGTGATGCTCAGGGCTCCTGGGTCAAACGTGTCCTCCTCGGTCCAGCGCAGCAGGCCGGCGCGAAAGGTGACCTCCCAGCGCGACACGGTGCGGTTCTCTGATACCGCGGTGACGGCGACGCTCTTTACGGCGTCGCAGAGTTCCGGGTACCGCTCGAAGTCGGCAAGCGTTGCGTACACGTCGCTCGCTTGCCTTTGCGGCGCGTGTAGTCGGAGGCGGACGGTGCGCATTTTCATCTCCTTAAGGACAGCAGCCATAGATAGGAAGTCAGGAGGCGGGAATGGCGCGGCAGACGTGCTTGGCGGCCGAGGTCAGGGCGTGTGCGAGCCAGTCCAGGTCGGCCGCGTCGAGGATCGCTGGCGGCGTCAGGCGCAGGACGTTGCTGGCGTTGAGCGAGTAGGACGGGATGACGTGCTCGTCAAGCAGCCCAATCAGGAACTCGGTGGCGGCGTCGGCCGAGACGAAGTCGACACCGATGAGCAGGCCCTCTCCGCGCACCTCGGTGACCAGGTGCGGGCAGTGCGCCGCGACGGCATCAGCGGCGAGGTCGCGGACTTGGGGGCCAAGTTCGCGGGTGCGGTCGATAAGGCCTTCATCCTTGATGACCCCGATGGTTGCGGTAACCGCAGCGGCCGCGAGCGGGCTGCCCGCGAACGTCGAGGAGTGCAGCAGCGGATCCGCGTTCAGCGGTGCGAACAGCTGCCCGGACGCGACGACGCCGCCGACGGGCATCACGCCGCCGCCTAGGATCTTTCCCGTTAGCAGCACGTCCGGGGTGACGCCGGCGAGGTCAGCGCCCCACCAGGCGCCGAGCCGGCCCAGGCCGGACTGGATCTCATCCAGGATCATCACCGCGCCGGACTCGGTGCACGCCTGCCGGACCTGACGCAGGTAGCCGTCGGGCGGCAGCCGGACACCCCCTTCGGCCTGGACGGGCTCCAGCAGGACCACCGACTGGGCGGTCAGCGTGGCCCGCAACGCGCCGATATCGCCGAATGGCAGGAAATCGACCTCTGGCAGCAGCGGAGCGAACGGGTCGCGGTACTGCGCGCGCCCGGTCACCGACAGCGCACCGAGCGTTTTGCCGTGGAATCCGCCGTGCATGGAGATCACCTGTCGCTTGCCGGCCAGCCGCGCCAGCTTCAGCCCGAGCTCGGTCGCCTCGGCTCCGGAGTTGGTCAGGAAGATGTAGTCGAGGCCGCCTGGCGTGATGCCGGCGAGGTCCGCCGCAGCCTGAGCGAGCTCGGGGTTGAGGAACAGCCTGGTGGCAAGCGGGTTACGCCCGAGCTGCTCGCGCACCGCCGCGACCACGACTGGGTGGCAGTGGCCAAGCAGAAAGACCCCGAAGCCCCCGCAGTCAAGGTAGGTGTGCCCATCGCTGCCCCGCACCTTCGACCCTGTCGCGGCCACCTCGACGGGCGCCGCGACCAGCCGCGCCAGGCTGGCGAGCGACTTGTTCACATGCTTGGTGTAGCGATCGAGCACCCGATCGCGGCTGACCGGCGCGGTCATCTCAGGCCGCCCGTCCAGTCTCGTGCTGGGCGTAGCCATTTTGCGCAGCCCAGTACTGCAGGCTGTTCCGCAGCGACTCGCGCTGGTCGGGCAGCGGCCTCACGCCGAGCGCAACGAGCTGGTCCAGGCTGCTTGGCTTGGTCTCGCCAGACTGCAGGTAGGTCGTGAAGAACTCCAGCATCCGCAGGACATTCCGGCGGATCTTGCCTGGCAGCGCATCGAGGAAGACCGGGCCGATCAGCCGGTCGAACATCTCCGGCGGCACGAACTGCGGCATGTCGATGCTCACGCCCAGGCCGCGTGCCAGCTCGACCGCTATCGCGACACCCTCATCCAGGCGTAGCGCCTTACCCCCGGCGCTGATCCAGAACTCGCCCTCGCTCACCCGGTTCTCCACTACGCATACGATCGCATCGGCCACGACGTCGGCCGGAACGAAATCGATCGGCCAGCCGGGATCGAACGGGATCAGCGGCACGATGCCCGCGAACATGCCGGCCGCGACCTGGTGCAGGCCCTGGAACGCGGCTATCTCGCCGGTACCCGAGTCGCCGATGACGACCGACGGCCGGAAGATGACGTGCGGCACCCCGCTGGACCGTACGATCTCTTCGGCTTTCGACTTTGACGAGGCATAGCCGATAGCGGTGCGGCCGCGATCGCCATCCACCGTGGTATCGACGAATGCGGTGCTGACGTGGTACAGGACGGCATTCGCCGAAGCGGCGAAGGCGGCAACGTTTTTCGTGCCCGCAACGTTCGTCGCCTCCAGGCTGCCATCGGTACGGTTGAAGTCGGTGACCGCCGCACAGTGAATGACCGCGTCGACCTTGGCCGCCAACTTCTCATAAGCGTGCTCGGCCAGCCCGAGCCGCGGTTCGGCAATGTCGCCCACCGCGGTGGTCACATTCGGCCCGGAGACCGGCGAACGATGCACCAGGCACACGACGTCGAGGTCACGTAGCCGCCGCAGCAGGGCGCGCCCGACGACACCTGACGCGCCGGTCAGCAGAACGGTGCGCCGTTCGGCGTCCTGCGCGCTGCCGATGCCGTGAGGCTCGGCAACAGGAATGGCCCACATCTCTTTAGTCATCACCTGTGCGCCTTCATGGCCCGGCTGAGCTCCGTGACGGCGGCTGCGGCGACGCGGAGGCACACTGCCCGATGGGATGTGGGGTTTCATCGTGCTTCCTTCAGGGTCAGCGGCCCGGTTGGCGCGCGGCTACTGTCAGCTTGGCCAGCCGCCATGCGGCCGTCAGTCACCTGGCGGACAACATCGCTGTCGGCTTACTGACACCCGACCGGACCCATGACCAGGTGAGCGGAGTCAAGCACCGCGCCCTATTCAGCGGTCGATCGCGAGCCTCTGCCAGCGCAACGCTTGCTTCGCCCAGATCTCAAGTTCGCTCAGCTGGGAGGCGTAACAGGGCAGGGAACGGTTGTTCCTCTGTGAGGGATGGGAAGCTGGTCCGGGTGGTCAGGTGTGCCACGTGATAGGGGCCCGCGGATCGGGCGTGTAGCAGCAGAACGTGCCGGCGTGGACGGTGGCGTCGAGGTGGCCGGCCAGGGCGGGGCTGTGTGCCCGGATCCGTGCCAGGGCGATCTTGACGGCTTTGGTGATGCTCACCCGGGCCCGCTCGGCCGGGGATCCGGCCGTCCGGTCCCGTCCGCGGAGCCCCACGGCCGCGGCCAGCTCGCTGGCCAGGAACTGCATCTCCTGGCGCGCTGTCGCGGCCCGGGCCGGGTCGGCCCACGAGGTCGCCTCGGCCAGTTCCTCCTCCAGCTCGCGCAACCGCGCCCGGTAGGCCGTCTTCGCCTGCTTGTCCAGGATGGGCCCAGTGCCGGAGAGCCTGGCCTGATGCAGGCCGTCTTCCCGCGCCGGGCCCGCCCGCGGGCCGCCGGCTCCCGCTCCCTGCCCGGCCGTCGCAAGGTCCAGTACGTGGAATTCGCGGCCGGGATGGCGCAGCAGCTGCGCCAGGTAGTGCAGGCCCTTGACGTCTTTGAGCCGGAACGCCTCCCCGGCGAAGGCGATCGACCAGTACTCGCCCCACGCCGGAACACCGGGCACGGAGCAGTACCGTCCGTGGCCTTGGCTATTGGCGACGGCGCCTGTCCGGTGCGGCTTTCCCCGCTGGTGCGGGCGAGGTCCTGCCCGGCCCGCTCGGCGAAGGCCGTCATCCCAAGCCGCCTGGCCGTGCCGAGCGCGGCCGCCAGCAGCCCGGCCGCCCGTTCGCGGTCGCCTGGCCGGCCGGTCTCCAGGAACACCATGGCGCTGTGGTGCTCGGCTGAGTATTCCAGCTCCTTGTCGTGTGCGGCGCGGGCGATCGCTCGCAGCTCCTCGGCGGTCGCCAGCCGCCCTTGCGGGTCGCCGGGGCCCATCAGCGCGTTCAGCCGGCAGGAAAGCGTGTAAGCCAGCGTCGGCGGGTCACCGGACGCCGCGAAGTGGAGGTGACTGCCATGAGGCGACTTGGAGTGATCGTGGCGCTCGGCGCGCTACTGGGCATGGTCGGCGCGGTGGTGACGGCATCCCCGGCCCTCGCGCGGGGGCCCCAATGGCAGGTCTTCCCAGCGGCGCCCTTCACCCTGCCCGCAACATTTTGCGGGTTTGACGTCAGGGTGGCCGGAGTGGCCGACAAGGAGTTCGTCAAGACACTCACGGCTTCGGACGGGTCCACGACCTTTCTGGTCACCGGCCTGCTGACGGCCTCGTGGACGAATCTAGCAACCGGGAAGACCATCACCTTGAACGGGTCGGGGCCTGCGAAAATCACGGTGAATCCTGACGGCTCCGTCATCGAGCTGCGGAAGGGACCAAATTTCGCCATCCTCACGCCAGCCGAGGCGGCGCGCTTCGGGCTGCCTACGGTGAGCGTAACTTCGGGCGCGCTGACGGAATCGCTCGCCCCGGACGGGACCGTTACCTCGGCGTCCCTGCAAGGTAACGTCCTGGTGGACATCTGCGCCGCGTTGAGTTAAACGAAACATTCAAGGACGGATCCGGAGATCCGGAACGCTGACGCCCAGAAATGGAGGATCTGCATGCGGCAGCAGGGCGGCCGATGCGACTGCCAGCCGCAAATATTCGGCAGGCCATGTACGCGGTAGGGGCTAGGCCATTGTGCTCACGCTACGTGGCAGATGGCGTGCCTATATGGCTGAGCGGAGCAACGGCCTGATAAGGCGATATCGCTATGCGCCATGACCTGGCTGATACGTGAATGGCCCCGGCCGGGCGCGCGGCAGCACCCGGCGGAGCGGTAGCGAAGCCGGGTCTTGGGGGTCATGGTCAGGCGGCTGGCTGGAGGCTGACCTGGTGGCCGAGGGCTT
>Ga0070706_100005176_pt1 | contig 12446 bp, 25 predicted proteins | sample KBSK5501metaG_FD_65476 | JGI IMG/M metagenome (GOLD analysis project Ga0070706, IMG submission 65476) | Corn, switchgrass and miscanthus rhizosphere microbial communities from Kellogg Biological Station, Michigan, USA - KBS K5-50-1 metaG | ecosystem: Host-associated > Plants > Roots >...
CAATCCAAAATCCAAAATCTAAAATCTAAAATCGTTCTCACCCTTGCCTCTGCTTGTGCTTGGGAGTCGAGCAGATGACCCGCACGACCCCCTTCCGATGCACGACCTTGCACTTGGCGCAAATTTTCTTGACGGACGCTCTGACTTTCATGTGTCCCTACTTGTACCTGTAGATGATCCTTCCCCGCGTCAGGTCGTACGGCGACAGCTCCACGAGGACCTTGTCGCCGGGAAGGATCCGGATGAAGTTCTTGCGCATCTTCCCCGAGATGTGCGCCAGGACCTGATGCTTGTTCTCCAGCTCCACCTTGAACATCGCGTTCGGCAGCGGCTCCACGACGGTCGCCATGACCTCGATCGCCTCGTCCTTTGCCATGCCTAAGCGCCGACGGCCGCCCGCCGTAGAACGGACAGGCTGCCAATTCCCAGGACCACAGCGCCATTCCCCTCGATCGCGACCGTGTGCTCGAAATGAGCCGACGTCGAGCGGTCGCGCGTCCGCACCGTCCATCCGTCCGGATCGACCGAGACCTCGGCGCGCCCGAGGTTGAACATCGGCTCGATCGCCAGGACCATTCCCGCCTTCAGCAAGCTGCCCCTTCCGGCCGGACCGTAGTTCGGAATCTGGGGCTCCTCGTGGAGGGCGGTTCCCACCCCGTGTCCCACGAAGTCCCGTACGACGCCGTAGCCGTGAAGGAGCGCCACGGTCTCGACCGCCGCCCCGATGTCCGACACGCGGCCGCCGGGTCGGGCCGCCGCGATGCCGGCGAAGAGCCCTCTGCGCGTCACCTCGAGGAGCCTCGCCGTCTCGGCGTCGATCTTCCCGACCGGGACCGTCCGCGCGGCGTCGCCGTAGTACCCCTCGAAAACCGCGCCGCAGTCGATCCCGATCACGTCGCCGTTCTCGAGCCGGCGCTTGCCCGGGATGCCGTGCACGACCTCGTCGTTGACCGACGCACAGAGCGTTTTCGGATAACCGCGGTACCCCACGAAGGCGGGCCGGGCGCCCTGCCGGCGGATCTCGGCCTCCGCCAACCGGTCGAGCTCCTCGGTCGTGACGCCGGGGGCCACGACCCTCTCGACGACGTCCAGGGTCGCGAGCACGATGCGCGACGCCTCTTCGAGCTTGAGCAGCTCGTCCTGGCTTCGGATCGTGATCATGACCCCTCCCCCGCCCCCCGGACGGACATGAGCGCTCCGTCGATGCGCCCCCCGACTTCCTCGACGCTGCCGACTCCGTTCACGTCCGCCAGCAGGTCTCGCTGGCGGTAGAAGTCGACGAGCGGCTCGGTCTTCTCCCTGTACACGCGCAGGCGTTCCGCGATCGCGTCCGGCCGGTCATCGGAGCGGCCCTCGGCCGACGCGCGGCCGAGCATCCTATCGACGAGTACGTGCTCGGGGACGGAGAAGTTGACAACAGCGGAGAGGGCGTCGCCATTTCCGGAAAGCATCTTGTCCAGCGCCTCGGCCTGGGCGATCGTCCTCGGGAAACCGTCGAGGATGAAGCCCTTCCGGGCGTCCGGCCGGGCGATGCGCTCCCGGATGAGAGAGACGATCAGGTCGTCGGAGACGAGCTCTCCGCGGTCCATCACGGCCTGCGCCTCGCGGCCGAGCGGCGTCTTCTCCCGCACGGCGGCGCGCAGGATGTCCCCCGTCGAGATGGCGGGGACTCCCAGGCGCTCGGCGAGGAGCCCGGCCTGGGTTCCCTTGCCGCTGCCCGGCGGGCCCAGAAAAACGACGCGCATCAGGAGTTCCTCATGGACAGCCGGCTAGCTCCTGCGTCCCCGGATGCGGCTCTTCTTGAGGAAGCCCGTGTAGTGATGCTCCACGAGCTTCGACTCGACCTGTTGGACCGTGTCCATGGCGACGCCGACGACGATCAAGAGCGACGTCCCGCCGAAATAGAAGTTGAAGCCGAAGCCCTCGGTCATGAACCGCGGCAGGACGGTCTCCAGCCAGGGACCGATGACGGGGATGCCCTGGACCTTCAGCCCGTTGTTCAGGATGTCGGGGAGCAGAGCGACGAACGTCAAGTACACGGCCCCCACGATCGTGATCCGGGACAGGACCGTGTCGATGTAGTCCGCCGTCTTCTTGCCGGGCCGGATGCCCGGAATGAAGCCGCCGTACTTGCGCATGTTGTCGGCCGTGTCGGTCGGGTTGAAGACGATCGACGTGTAGAAGTAGCAGAAGAAGAGGATCCCCGCCGCATACAGCAGGATGTAGAGGGGGTGCCCCATCGAGAGTGAGGTCGCGGCGCGCTTCATCCAGTCGGCCCCGGAGATCTGCGCAAGGTAGCTCGGCAACGACAGGATCGAGATCGCGAAGATGATCGGGATGACGCCGCCCGTGTTGACCCGGAGTGGAAGATAGGTGTTCTGCCCGCCGTAGACCCTCCGACCGACCACGCGCTTGGCGTACTGGACCGGGATGCGTCGCTGAGCGCGCTCCACGAATACGATGAGCGCGACGATCGCGAACATGAAGACGAGCACCGCGACGAGGGTGACGATGTTGATCGTCTGATTGCGGATCTGCTGGAAGAGGCCGAAGATCGCCCGGGGCAGCCCGGCGACGATGCCCGCGAAGATGATCAGCGAGATGCCGTTCCCGATCCCCCGCTCCGTGATCTGCTCTCCGAGCCACATGATGAAGATCGTCCCGGTCGTCAGGGTCAGGATCGTCATCAGCCGGAAACCCCAACCGGGGTGCGGCACCAGGGGAGCGCCTCCGGGCGCGACCTGCTTCTCGAGCCAGAGCGCGATGCCGCTCGCCTGAACGAAGGAGAGGAGCACCGTACCGTAGCGGGTGTACTGGGTGATCTTCTTGCGGCCCATCTCCCCTTCCTTCGAGAGCTTCTCGAGGTAGGGCCAGACCACCGTCAAGAGCTGCAGGATGATCGAGGAGGAGATGTACGGCATGATTCCGAGCGCGAACACGGAGAGTCGCCGGAGCGCGCCGCCCGAGAAGATGTCCAGGAACCCGAAGATCGAGCCCGCCGAGGCCTTGAAGAAGGCGTTGATCGCCTGCGGGTCCACGCCGGGCGTCGGGATGTGCGCGCCCAGCCGATAGACGGCGAGCAGGAGGAACGTGAAGAGGACCCGCTTGCGCAGGTCCGGCACGTTGAAGACGTTGGCGAAGCTCTGGAGAGCGCTCAACGGGACAGCACCTCGCAGCGGCCGCCGGCCGCCTCGATGGACGCCCTCGCGGACGCCGAGAACTTGTGCGCCGAGACCGTCAGCGCCTTCTGGATCCGCCCGTCCCCGAGGATCTTGACTGGCCGGCTCTTGCTGGCCAGCCGCGCCTCGGCGAGAGCTTCCGGCGTGACAGATGCTCCCGCCTCGAAGCGGTCGAGGTCTCCGATGTTCACGACGTCGTACTCGACTCGAAAGATGTTCGTGAATCCCCGTTTGGGTATGCGCCGGTGGAAAGGCATCTGACCGCCCTCGAACCCGCGAAGGTGGCGGTACCCGCTCCGGGAGCGCTGACCCTTGCTTCCCCTACCGGCCGTCTTGCCGTGGCCGCTGCCCGGCCCGCGCCCGACGCGTTTGCGGTAGTGAGTCGATCCAGCCGCGGGACCGAGGTCATGGACGCCCAGTGCGGCCGGACGGGCCGGCTCGGACGCCGCCGGCTTCGGGGGCCTGGACTTTTTCGGCTCCCCGGTCTGCGGCTCGAGCGCCGCCGCCCGTGCTCGGGCCTTCTTGGCCGCGGCCTTGGGAGCGGCCGCCGGCTTCCTCTTCGCGGGCGGGGCGCTCTTTTTCGTCGTTCTCTTTCTCTCGACCATCGTCAGTCCTTCGTCACGGCGACCAGGTGCCTCACCTTGCGGAGCATTCCGCGGATCGCGGGCGAATCCTCGCGTACGACCCGCTGTCCCAGACGGCGGAATCCGAGGCCCTTCAGCGTGGCCTTCTGATCCTTGGGCGCGCAGATTCCGCTCCGGACCAGCCTGACCGTCAACCGGTCATGGCCGGTGTCCTTCTTGCCTCTCGCCCGGGCCGGCTTGGCCGCCTCGTTCACGCGCTCTCCTCCGCCGGCACCTGGGGCTGCGGGGCGCCGCGCCCTCGCCGCCGGGTGATCTCGTCCTCGTTGCGCAGGCGCAGCAGACCCTCGAAGGTCGCCTTGATCACGTTGTGCGGATTGGTCGTCCGCAGCGACTTGGTCAGGATGTCCTGAATTCCGACCGACTCCAGCACCGCCCGAACCGGCCCGCCGGCGATCACACCGGTTCCCGCGGCGGCGGGCTTCAAGAGCACGCGTCCTGCGCCGTATGCGCCGATGATCGCGTGAGGAATCGTCGTTCCCTTCAGCGAAATCTTCTGCATGTTCTTCTTGGCCATCTCGATCCCCTTCTTGATGGCCATCGGCACTTCCTTGGCCTTGCCCGAGCCATATCCGACGCGCCCCTGACCGTCGCCGACGACCACCAGGGCGGAGAAAGAGAAGTTCTTTCCCCCCTTGACGACCTTCGTCACGCGGTTGATGTGCACGACGCGGTCGATCAATTCGCGGCCTTGCGCGTCTCTCTCCTTCTCGCGTTCCCGCGGCGCCCGCGGACCCCGGTTGCTGCTCATCTGTCGGTATCCCCCGCCCTCTCGGGCAACTAGAACTCCAGCCCGCCCTGACGCGCCGCTTCGGCCAGCGCGCGAACCCTTCCGTGGTAGCGGTACCCTCCCCGGTCGAAGACCACGCGCGTGATGCCGGCCTGCTTCGCACGTTCGGCGACCAGGGTGCCGACCTTTCCGGCGGCGTCCCGTGTCGCTCCCCGGGCCGAGTCTTTCCGCAACCCGGGATCCAGCGATGAGGCGTGCGCCAGCGTGTTTCCGCTGCCGTCGTCGATGATTTGGGCGTAGATGTGCCGCCCGCTCTTGTAGACCGCGAGCCGTGGCCGCTCCTGGCCGCCGCGGACCCGCGCGCGGATCCGAACGCGGACGCGGCCGCGGGCCGCGGTCCGGGCTTCCGGTCGGTTCATTACTTGCCGCCTGCCTTGCCGACCTTGCGTTTGATGAATTCGTCGGCGTACTTGATGCCCTTCGCCTTGTAGGGATCCGGGACCCGGAGCTTGCGAATCTCCGCCGCGGTCTGACCCACTCTCTGGCGGTCGGCACCGCTGACCGTCAGACGCCCCGCCTTGGCGTCGATGGCGATCGCGACGCCTTCGGGGATCGGGAAGTCGATGGGATGCGAGTAGCCCAGGGAGAACACGATCGACTTGCCCTTGAGCTCGGCCTTGTATCCCACGCCCGAGATCTCGAGCTCCTTGGAGAAGCCTTTCGTGACGCCCTGGACCGAGTTGGCCACCAGGCTTCGCAGCAGGCCGTGGATCGCGCGCGAGTGCGGTTCGTCGTCGGCGCGCGCGACGCGGATCTGCTCGTCCGCCACCGTGACGGTCAGGCCCGTGGGAATGCGATTGACGAGCTCACCCTTGGGTCCCTTGACGCGCACCGTCTGCGCGTCCGTCTGGACGTCGACGCCCTTGGGAATCGCGACAGGCATTTTTCCTATGCGGGACACGGTGTCACTCTCCTCACCAAACGTTGCAGAGCACTTCCCCGCCGAGCCGCGACTGCCGGGCGGTCTTGTCCGTCACGATCCCCTTCGAGGTCGAGACGATCGATATTCCGAGGCCTCCGAGCACCTTCGGAATCGCATCGGCCCGGGCATAGATTCGCCGGCCCGGCCGCGACACGCGCTCGAGGCCGCTGACGATCGGCTCGCCCTCCGGGTCGTACTTGAGGCCGACCCGGAGCACCGGACGACCCCCCTCGGCGACGCGACGATACGACGCGACGAAGCCTTCCTCCTCCAAGACCTTCAATACCGCCTCCTTGACGCGAGATGCGGGAACGTCGACGCGGTCGTGTCCCGCGCGCATCGCGTTTCGCAGGCGCGTCAGGAGGTCGCTCAGCGGATCGCTCGTCTTCACCGCGTCACCACGAAGCTTTCAGAACACCCGGGATGTAGCCGGCGTTGGCGTTCTGGCGAAAACAGATGCGGCAGAGGCCGAACTTCCGGAGCACGCTCCGCGGCCGACCGCAGACGCGACAGCGACGGACCGTCCGGGTCATGAACTTCGGCTTCTTCGCCGCCTTGATCCTCATTGCCCTTGTGGCCATGCCTTCTTCTTCCTCACTTGGCGAACGGCATTCCGAGCTCGCGCAGGAGCGCCTTGGCTCGGTCATCCCGTCCGGCCGTGGTTACGATCGTGACGTTCAACCCTTTCGACTTGTCGGTCTTCGCGTAGTCGATCTCGGGAAAGATGAAATGGTCGCGGACGCCGAGCGTGTAGTTTCCCCGCCCGTCGAACGCCTTGCCCGAGACGCCCCGGAAATCGCGCACGCGCGGCAATGCGATGTTGATCAGCCGGTCGAGAAACTCCCACATCCGGTCGCCGCGCAGAGTGACGCGGGCCCCGATCGGCATTCCCGTGCGCAGCTTGTAGGTCGCGATCGACTTCTTCGCCTTGGTCACGACGGCGCGCTGGCCCGCGATGGCCGAGAGCTCGTCCGCGGCGCCTTCGAGCATCTTGGGGTTCGCCACCGCCTCGCCGAGCCCCATGTTCAAAACGATCTTCTCGAGGCGCGGCGTCGCCATCGGGTTTTCGATCGCGAACTCCTTGCGGAGCGCGGGAGCGGCATCCTTCGCGTATCGTTCCTTGAGTCTCGCTGTCATTCCGGTGTCTCGGGTTTCAAGTTTCGAGCTTCGGGTCAGGCCAGAACGGCGCCGCTCTTCTTGGCGACGCGCTCCGGGTTGCCCTCGGCGTCGCGCCGGCGGCCGATCCGCGTGCGCGTGTTGCGGTCCGGGTCGACGAGCATCACGTTGGAGATGTGGATCGAGGCCTCCCTCTCCGAGATCCCGCCGGCGATGTTCTTTGAGGGATTCGGCCGCGTGTGGCGCTTGATCATGTTGACGCGCTCCACGATGACTCGGCCCTCCGTCGGTAGCATCCGGAGAATGCGCCCCTGACGCCCGCGGTCCTTCCCCGCGATCACCACGACCACGTCGTTCTTCTTGAGCTTCGGCTTGGGGCGCATCAGATGACCTCCGGGGCAAGCGAGATGATCTTCATAAACTTTTTCTCGCGGAGCTCGCGGGCCACAGGCCCGAAGACGCGCGTCCCGATCGGCTCTCCCTCGTTGGAGATCAGGACCGCGGCGTTGTCGTCGAACCGGATGTAGGAGCCGTCCCGGCGCCGGTGGTTCCGCCGCGTGCGGACGATCACCGCTCGCACCACGCGCTTCCCGTGCTTCTCGACGAACGGAGAATCCGGAGCCGCCTCCTTGACCGAGGCGGTGATCACGTCCCCGAGCCTCGCGTACTGCCCCGCCGAGCCGCCGCGCATCCGGATACAGGCGATCTTGCGGGCGCCGGAGTTGTCGGCGACTTCGAGGATGGTGCCCATCTGGATCATCGCGCAACTCCGTTGCTTCTCATCAAGCTTCCGCCTTCACGAGCACTTCCCTCAGCCGCCACCTCTTGAGCTTCGAGAGCGGCCGGGTCTCCTCGATGCGGACGCGGTCGCCCACGCGCGCCTCGTTGCCCTCGTCGTGCGCGTGGAAACGGCTCGTCCGCTTGATCGTGCGGGTGTACTCGGCGTGCTGGACGCGCCGCTCGACCTCGACGACGATCGTCTTGTTCATCTTGTCGGAGACGACGCGCCCGATCTTGGTCGCCCGTCCCCGGCTCTTGACGAGATCGTTCATCGGGCCGCCTCGTCCTTCAGCGCGAGCGCGCGACGATAGGTCTTTATGCGCGCGAGATCGCGCCGGAGCACCCGCAGCCGGCTCGGGTTTTCGAGCTGGCCGGTCGACTTCTGGAGCCGAAGCTTCCAGGCGGCCTCGCGCAGCTGCTTCTCCTTTTCGACGAGCTCGGCCTCGCCCTGCTGGGAGAGCTGCTCGCGTTCCTTCTTCTTCATCGAATCTCCATCTCGGACGCCCGAGTGACCAGGCGCGTCTTCAGGCCGAGCTTGTCGGCGGCCAAATCCAGCGCCTCTTTCCCCGTGGCGAAGTCAACGCCTTCCATCTCGTAGAGGATCCGGCCCGGCTTGACGACCGCGACCCATCCCTCCGGAGCGCCCTTGCCCTTGCCCATGCGGGTCTCCGCGGGTTTCTTGGTGTACGGCTTGTCGGGGAAGATACGGATCCAGATCTTGCCGCCGCGCTTGACCGCGCGCGTCATCGCGATGCGGCCCGCCTCGATCTGACGCGCGGTGATCCAGCCCGGCTCCAACACCTGCAGGCCGATGTCTCCGAATGCCAGCGTGCCGCCTCGGTACGCCTTACCGCGCATCCGTCCGCGCTGCTGCTTTCGGTACTTGACCTTCGATGGCATTAACATGAGTTCAATCCCAAATCCAAAATCTAGAATCTCAGGCCGCCGCCTTCCTTCTGTTCTTCGCCTTGTGCTGCTCGCCGCGGTAGATCCAGACCTTGACCCCGATTTTCCCGTACGTCGTGTTCGCCTCAGCGAAGCCGTAGTCGATGTCGGCCTTCAACGTGTGCAACGGGAGCCGTCCTTCCTGGTACCACTCGGAGCGCGCGATCTCGGCACCATTCAGCCGGCCCGCGCAACGAATCTTGATCCCCTGCGCGCCGAACCGGAACGCCGATTCGATCCCCTTCTTCATCGCGCGCCGAAACGCGACGCGGCGCTCCAGCTGCAACGCGATCGATTCGGCGACGAGCTGGGCGTCGGTCTCCGGACGCTGGATCTCGATGATGTTGATGTGCACCTCGGTGGCGGTCCGCTTCTGGAGCTCGTCGCGGAGCTTGTCGACCTCCGCGCCCCTCTTTCCGATGATGATGCCCGGGCGTGACGTCTGGATGTTCACCTTCAGCTTTCCGGCGAAGCGTTCGATGTCGATCTCGGAGACGCCGGCGTGCGACAGACGCCCCTTCAGCTCGCGGCGGAGCTGCAAGTCTTCGTGCAGGAACTTCTGGTAGTCCTTCTGCGAGAACCAGCGCGAGTGCCAGGTCCGGTTGAAGCCGAGGCGAAATCCGTACGGGTGAACCTTCTGTCCCATGGGGCTCCTTATGCTTCGTCCGAAAGCTCGATCGTCAGATGGCTCTTGCGATGCAGCACGCGGTAGGCGCGCCCCATCGGCGCGGGACGCACCCGCCGCTCCTGCGGTCCTTTGTCCACGGTGATCTTGCGGATCATCAACTCGTCCACGTCGATCTGAGCTTCCTTCTGCTCTGCGTTGGCGACCGCCGAGCGGAGAGTCTTCAGGACGTCGTGCGCGGCGGCCTTCTTCGTGTGGCGCAGGATCGCGACGGCGTCGTTGACCTTTCGCCCGCGGACCAGGTCGGCCACGAGCCGGATCTTCTGGGCCGAGCCCTTCATATAGCGGAGTCTCGCAGAGGCTTTCATGCGATTAGCTCTTCGGCGCCGCGGGTGCCGCAGTCCCGGCGGGCGCGGCGCCCGGCGCCGTCGGCGGCACACCCGCCAACTTGGCGCCGACCTCTGCGGCCTTCTTTCCGCCGTGCCCCTTGAAGATCCGCGTCGGCGCGAACTCGCCGAGCTTGTGGCCGACCATGTTCTCCGCGACGTAGACCGGAATGAACTTGCGTCCGTTGTGGACCGCGATCGTGTGGCCGACCATGTCGGGCACGATCGTCGAACGGCGGGACCAGGTCTTGACGACCTTCTTCTCCCGCGTCGTGTTGAGCGCGGAGACCTTCTTCATGAGGTGGCCGTCCACGAACGGGCCCTTCTTGATGGAACGCGACATCGTTATGCCTTCGACTTGCGGCGGCGGACGATGAATCCGTCCGTCCGCTTGTTGTTGCGGGTCTTCATGCCCTTGGTCTTCCAGCCCCACGGAGACGTCGGGTGGCGTCCGCCGGAGGTCTTGCCTTCCCCGCCGCCCATCGGATGATCGACGGGGTTCATCGAAACGCCCCGGTTGTGCGGGCGCCACCCGAGCCACCGGTTGCGGCCCGCCTTTCCGACCGCGACGTTCTCGTGCTCGAGATTGCCGACCTGACCGATGGTCGCGTAGCACTCGATGTGGATCTCCCGGACCTCTCCGGACGGGAGCCGCACTTGCGCGTAGCTGCCCTCCTTCGCCATCAGCTGAGCCGCCGCGCCCGCCGAGCGAACGAGCTGGCCACCTTTGCCTCGGGTCAGCTCGATGTTGTGGATCGTGGTTCCGAGGGGGATCCCCCGCAGCGGCAGCGCGTTTCCGGGCAGGATGTCGGCCGTCGGGCCGGACACGACCCGCGCGCCCACCTGCAGCCCGTTGGGAGCCAGGATGTAGCGCTTCTCACCGTCGGCGTAGTGGAGCAGAGCGATCCGCGCCGTGCGGTTAGGGTCGTACTCGATCGACGCGACGCGCGCCGGGATGTCCTGTTTGTCGCGGCGGAAATCGATGATCCGATAGAGGCGTTTGTGGCCTCCGCCCATGAAACGGCTGGTCTGCCGCCCCTGGTTGTTGCGCCCGCCCGTGCTCCTCAGGCCGACCGTGAGGCGCTTCTCCGGCCGCGTCGCGGTGATCTCCTGGAAGTCCGGCATCGTCTGGAACCGGCGCCCCGGCGAGGTGGGTTTGAATTTCTTGACTGGCATCACACGCCCTCGAAAAACTCGATCTTCTGGTCCGGAGCGAGCCGGACGTAGGCCTTCTTCCACGCCTTGCGCTGACCCAGAAACCGGCCCATACGCTTCCACTTCCCCTGGCGGTTGGCGAGGCGCACGTCGACGACCTTCACGCCGAAGAGCGTCTCGATGGCCCGCCGGACCTCGATCTTGTTGGCGGACTTGGCCACCTCGAAGCAGACGGTGTTGGAGGCTTCCTTCATCCGCGTCGCCTTCTCGGTGATCAAGGGGCGGCGGATCAGCTCCTGCGGCAACATCATTCGCCTCCCAGGTTGCGGACGACCCGCGAGAAGGCGCTCTTCGAGAGGACGACCGTTGGATGCGCGAGCACGTCGTAGGCGTTGACGGCGAGCGGATCGACGAGCTTCCACGTGTCGACGTTGCGTGATGCGCGCGCGAAGTTCTCGTTGTCCCTCGAGTCCACGAACAGCGTCTTCCCTTCGATTCCGAGGACGCCGACGGCCGCCTTCAGGTCCCGCGTCTTGTGGCTCTCGAGCTCCATCCTGTCCACGACGACCAACCGCTCCTCGGCCGCCCGGCGGGAGAGAACCGCTTTCAGCGCGTTCTTCTTCTGTCCGACCGATACGTCCTGCGCGTACGAGCGGGGCACCGGGCCGTGCGCGGTCCCGCCGTGCCGGTGGATGGGGGGACGGCTTCCTCCCTGTCTCGCGCGCCCGGTTCCCTTCTGTCGGAACGGCTTCTTGCCCGAGCCGGAGACCTCCGAGCGCACTTTGGTCTTGTGTGTTCCGGCCCTCCGTCCCGCCAGGTACGCCTTGACCACTTCCCAGACGAGGTGCTTGCGATAGGGATACTCGAAGACCTCGGCCGGGAGCGCCAACTCTCCGACCTGCTCCTTCCTCCAGTTCCAGACGGGTATCTTCGCCATCGTCGTCACGCCTTCTTCCCGAAGCTCGAGCGCACGATCTTGACGATCGAGTGCCGCGCCCCCGGAACCGGGCCGCTCAAGTAGAGAAGGTTCTTGTCGGCCTCGACCCGTACGACGATCACGTTCTTCGCGGTCGACTGCCGCCCGCCCAGCCGTCCCGACGAACGCGTGCCCGGATAGACCCGCGACGGAAACGCCGAAGGGCCGATCGAGCCGGGCGCGCGATGAAACATGGAGCCGTGCGTCGCGGCGCCTCCGCGAAAGCCGTGCCGGCCGACGACGCCCATGAATCCCTTACCCTTCGAGGTTCCGATGACGTCCACGTGGTCCTGTTCCTTGAACGCGTCGCAAAGGACCTTGTCGCCCGGCTTCAAGGCGTCGTCCGCGTCGGCCTTGACCTCCATCAGCGTCCGCATCGGCGCCACGCTGGCCTTCTCGAATCGGCCGCGCGCGGCCTTGTTGGCGCGGCGGTCGGGACGCGAACCCACCAGCCCGATTTGCAGGGCGTCGTAACCGTCCTTGTCCACCGTCTTCTTCTGAACGACGAGACAGGGGCCGGCCTGCACGACCGTAACGGGCACGACCGTGCCGTCGGGCGTGAAGATCTGGGTCATCCCCACTTTCTTGCCGATGATGCCGTGAACTGCCATGCCTCGCCCGTTGGTCCTCGCCTACTTCCCGAACGCCTTGATCTCGACGTCGACGCCGACCGGAAGCTCCAGCTTCATCAGGGCGTCGACCGTCTGCGACGTCGGCTCCAGGATGTCCAGCAGGCGCTTGTGCGTCCGCATTTCGAACTGCTCTCGCGACTTCTTATCGACGTGCGGCGAGCGGTTGACCGTGAACCGCGCCACCGCGGTCGGCAGAGGGATCGGCCCGGCGACCTTGGCCCCCGTTCGACGGGCGGTGTCGACGATCTCGCTCGCCGACTGATCGAGGATCCGGTAGTCGAACGCCTTCAGCCTGATCC
>Ga0070706_100005177_pt1 | contig 12444 bp, 10 predicted proteins | sample KBSK5501metaG_FD_65476 | JGI IMG/M metagenome (GOLD analysis project Ga0070706, IMG submission 65476) | Corn, switchgrass and miscanthus rhizosphere microbial communities from Kellogg Biological Station, Michigan, USA - KBS K5-50-1 metaG | ecosystem: Host-associated > Plants > Roots >...
TTGGCATGAGCGAGGAAACCAGAAAAATCCACGAAGCGTCCAATGCCGATAGCAACATTGAAGAGCGAACACCAGAGGATTCTGCTTCTCAAGATTCTGAAGTCAAAAAGCTCCGTCAAGAACTTGACGCAAAGTGCGAAGAGGTAAGGGTTAATTATGACCGCTTCGTTCGCCAAGTCGCAGAGCTTGAGAACTTCAAGAAGAGAGCTACACGCGAAAAAGACGAAGCTGTTCGCTTCGCCAACGAAAGTTTGGTCAGAGATCTTCTGCCCGTGATAGACAATCTGGAAAGGGCGGTAGCGCACGCCCAGGGCGGCGGGAATGGTAAGCCTTTAGTCGAAGGCGTCGAAATGGTCTTGAAAGGGATACTCGACGTTCTTGCGAAGCACGGAGTAGCGCAGATATCAGCCGTCGGCCAACCCTTCGACCCGGAAAAACACGAAGCCATGGCGCAGGTCGAAAGTGAAAATCACGCGCCCAATACGGTCATTGAAGAACATCACAAGGGTTATCTGTTGAAAGATCGGCTCCTTCGACCCGCCCTCGTAACTGTGGCTATGTTGTTAAAAACACGAGAGAAAAAAAACGGTGAAACCAAGGTTGAAAACGGTCCCGCCGATGATTAAATAACTTCTGTTTGTTTATTCAGGTATTTAAGGAGTCAATAAGATGGCAAAAGTTATTGGGATTGATCTTGGAACAACCAATTCATGTGTGGCAATTATGGAAAGTGGGGATCCGAATGTCCTTGCCAATGCCGAAGGCAGTCGGACCACGCCTTCCGTGGTCGCTTTCACGGATAGCGGCGAGAGATTGGTGGGGCAGATTGCCAGACGCCAGGCTATCACAAACCCAGAGAATACTATTTTTGCAGTGAAGCGCCTTATCGGTAGGCGCTACGACGATCCATTGGTCCAAAAGGCGGTCAAAGTATTACCCTATAAAGTTTCACGTAACGACAACGGCGATGCCTGGGTCGAGATACGAGGGAAGCAATATAGCCCAGCAGAGATCTCGGCCTTTATTCTGCAAAAGATGAAGCAAACAGCGGAAGATTATCTCGGTGAAAAAGTCACCGAGGCTGTCATAACCGTACCGGCTTATTTCAATGACAGTCAACGGCAAGCGACCAAAGACGCTGGCCGTATTGCAGGACTGAATGTTTTGCGTATCATCAACGAACCCACGGCTGCGTCGCTGGCCTACGGTTTGGACAAAAAGAAAGACGAGAAAATCGCGGTTTTTGATCTGGGAGGCGGGACCTTCGACGTCTCCATCCTAGAGTTGGGCGACGGCGTTTTCGAAGTTAAAGCCACCAACGGCGATACGTTTTTGGGCGGTGAGGATTTTGATCAGAGAATCATCGACTATCTAGCCGATGAGTTCAAAAAGGATCAGGGAATCGACCTGCGCAGGGACCGTATGGCACTCCAGCGACTCAAAGAGGCAGGCGAGAAAGCCAAGTGTGAACTCTCCTCGTCTATGGAGACAGACATTAATTTGCCGTTTATTACAGCGGATCAGCAGGGGCCCAAACACCTCAACATTAAGTTAACCCGTTCTAAGCTCGAGGCCCTCGTGGCCGACTTGATAGACCGCACCGAAGCGCCTTGTCGCCAGGCTCTTAAAGACGCAGGTCTTACTCCTAGCGACATCCATGAAGTAATTTTGGTCGGCGGCATGACGCGTATGCCAGCGGTCCAGGAGCGAGTGAAGAAAATATTCGGCAAAGACCCTCACAAAGGAGTCAACCCGGACGAGGTCGTCGCCGTTGGAGCTGCCATCCAAGCCGCCGTTCTTAAGGGCGAGGTTAAGGATGTGTTGCTTCTCGACGTCACGCCACTTTCTCTAGGTATTGAGACCTTGGGCGGCGTCTTTACCAAACTCATAGAGCGCAACACTACGATTCCGACCAAGAAAAGCCAGGTTTTTTCTACGGCCCAAGACAACCAGACCGCGGTTTCCATCCGGGTCTTCCAAGGCGAAAGAGAGATGGCTGCGGATAACAAGCTGCTCGGCCAGTTCGACCTTGTGGGAATCCCCACCGCGCCGCGCGGTATGCCTCAGATCGAGGTGACTTTCGACATCGACGCCAACGGCATTGTCCACGTCGCAGCCAAAGACCTGGGTACTGGGAAAGAGCAATCGATTAAGATCACGGCGTCCAGCGGCTTAAGCGAAAACGAAATAAAACAAATGGTCAAAGATGCTGAAGCCCACGCCGCAGATGATAAGAAGCGCAAAGAAACGGTGGAAGCTCGCAATCACTTGGACGCGCTTGTGTACTCCACTGAGAAGTCACTCAAGGAGTACGGCGGCGACCTGGATGCAGGTGTTAAAGAGAATATCGAAGCTGCGCTAAAGAAAGCCAAAGAAGCTTTGGAAGGCCAGGACGCTGAAGCGATGCGGAGCGCTGCTGAACAGCTGAGCCAGTCGTCGCATAAGTTGGCAGAAGCGATGTATTCGAAGGCTTCGCAACAACAAGCGTCGCAACACCAGGCATCCGAGGCGGGAGAAAACCAAGCCAGCGGCGACGGCAAGAAGAAAAAGGACGATGTGGTTGATGCGGACTTCGAGGAAGTTAAGGAATAGTAACAGGGCGACATCCTGAATTTCGTCCAAAAAATGCCCCTACTCCCTAAGCATTGAGGAGAGGGGCGTTTTTCTTTATAAAGAAACCCTAAGAGGTCACAGTTGAGCGGCCAAACAGACTACTACGAGTTGTTAGGGGTAAATCGCACCGCTAGCGAAGACGAGATCAAAAAAGCCTACCGGAAGCTCGCCCTGCAGTTTCACCCGGATCGCAACCCAGGCAACAAACAAGCAGAAGAAAAATTCAAGGATGTTTCCGAAGCTTATCAGGTCCTCTCCGATCCGCAAAAAAGAGCTCAATACAACCAGTTCGGTCGTGCGGCCTTTGGTGATGGCGGTCCGTTTGCAGGCGGCTTTGACTTTTCGGCGGGATTCGAAGATGTCTTCGGAGACATTTTCGGAGAGTTTTTTGGTTCCGGGGGGGGGCGGCGGCGTGCTCGGGGCCGAGGAGAAGATCTTCGCTACAATCTGACCCTTTCCTTTGAAGAAGCTGCTTTCGGCACGGAAAAGAAAATCAAGATTCCACGGCACGGCTCCTGTGAAAGCTGTCGCGGAAACGGCGCCAAACCAGGCACCGTGCCGCAAACTTGTCCCACATGCCATGGAAAGGGCCAAGTGAGTTTTCAACAGGGATTCTTCAGTGTTTCCCGGACGTGCAGTCAATGCCACGGCCAGGGAAGCATCATAAAAGATCCCTGCTCCACCTGCGGAGGCGCTGGGCGCGTGCGCAAACTGCACACGCTAAGCGTAAAGATTCCGGCCGGTGTAGATACCGGCTCACGCCTCAAACTCAGAGGCGAGGGCGAGAGTGCTCCATCAGGAGGGTCTCCAGGTGATCTTTTTGTTGTGGTAGAGGTAGAGCCTCATCCTATATTTGTACGCGACAATCTTGATATAATATGTGAGGTGCCTGTAAGTTTCGTGCAAGCCGCCTTGGGAGCAGATATTGACGTGCCTACTTTGAACGGCAAGGTCAAGATGAAGATTCCCGCCGGTACCCAATCCGGCAAGATCTTTCGCATGCACGGCAAAGGAGTTAAAGACGTTCAGGGGTACCGTCAAGGAGACCAACACGTCCGTGTCACTGTGGAAACACCTACTCACCTCACGGCGCGCCAGAAAGAGCTTTTGAAAGAGTTTGCTACCCTGAGCGGGCAAGAAGTGAACCCGCTCACGAAGGGTTTCTTCGACAAGATGAAAGAGTTGTTTGGTTAGAACCCATAAGCTCTGGATCGATCTCTAAATTGCGGCCCTTTTCTTTAGGCTCGCTGTCTAAAACTTTCTGAAAAAAACCTCAACTTATAATATTTTTGTTGACGTCCATAGCCAGTGCAATTAAGTTAACTAGCTAGATAAAGGATCGGAAACCATATGAGTGACTCTGAATGGAACGTTGAAGGACAAGAAACCAAAGGCTCCCCCGCGGAGATTCCGGAGGTCCTCCCCCTTTTGCCGATTCGCGACATTGTCATTTACCCGTATATGATGCTGCCGCTGTTTGTCGGCCGCGATGTATCCATTCGCGCAGTCGAAGAGTCTTTGTCCCGGGATCGACTGATTTTTTTGGTCTCACAAAAAAACTCCAGCGAAGAGAATCCAAGTTCCGCTGACATTCACCGCGTCGGCACCATCGCGTCGATCATGCGCATGCTGAAGCTCGCCGACGGTCGTGTGAAAATCCTTGTCCAGGGCCTTTCCAAGGGAGAGGTTGATACGTATCTCCGAGAGCGACCATTTTTTGAGGTTAAAATTCGCAAAGTCATCGAACCGACGCTGTCGGAGGTGCCCATCGAAGTCGAAGCCCTGATGCGCACCGCCAAGGAAAAAATCGAGCAGATTTTGAATCTCAAAAACCTCCCGCCGGAAATAGTGATGGTCACAGACAACATCAGCGATCCGGGGGTTCTGGCGGACCTCGTGGCTTCCAATCTTCGGCTGAAGATCGACGAAAGCCAGGCCATCCTCGAGATTTTTGATCCCATCGAGCGTTTGAAGAAGGTCAACGAGCTCCTGAGCCGTGAACTCGAGCTGTCCACGATGCAAGCGCGTATCCAAAACCAGGCAAAAGAGGAGATGAGCAAGACGCAGCGCGATTATTTCCTTCGCGAGCAGCTCAAACAGATCCAGCAGGAACTTGGCGAGGGAGACGAGCGGGCCGAAGAGATAACCGAGCTGCGCAAGCAGATCGAGAAAGCCAAGATGCCAACTGAGGTAAAACGGGAAGCGGACAAACAGCTCCGGCGTCTTGAGCAAATGCATCCGGAATCTTCCGAGGCTTCCTTGGTTCGCACGTACCTGGACTGGCTGGTGGACCTTCCCTGGAGCAAGAAGACCAAGGATAACATCAATATCAAGAAAGCCAAGCAGGTGTTGGACGAAGATCACTACGATCTGGAGAAAGTCAAAGAACGAATCCTGGAATATCTCGCCGTCAACAAACTGAGGAAGAAAATCAAAGGGCCGATCCTCTGTTTCGTTGGGCCTCCAGGGGTAGGTAAGACTTCTTTGGGCCGATCCATCGCTCGGTCACTGGGGCGTAACTTCGTTCGGGTCTCGCTTGGCGGGGTTCGTGATGAGGCAGAAATTCGCGGTCACCGGCGGACCTATGTCGGAGCGCTGCCGGGGCGCATCATACAAGGAATCAAGCAGGCCGCTTCGAACAATCCAGTCTTCATGCTCGACGAAATCGATAAAGTCGGCGCCGATTTTCGCGGCGATCCATCGGCGGCATTGCTCGAAGTTTTGGATCCGGAGCAGAACCATGCTTTCAGCGATCACTATCTGAATTTGCCCTTTGACCTTTCCAATGTCCTCTTTATCTGCACCGCGAATCTGCTCGATCCCGTTCCTCCTGCCTTGGCGGATCGCATGGAAGTAATCCAGCTCTCCGGTTACACCAATGAAGAGAAACTAGAGATCGCGCGCAAATTTCTCATTCCTCGACAGCGCGAGGACAACGGGATTTCCACGAAGTATTTCGAAATATCCGATGATGCCGTGTTGCGCATCATCGCAGAGTACACCAAAGAAGCCGGCCTGCGGAATTTGGAGCGGGAGATTGCGTCCATCTGCCGCAAAGTAGCGCGCAAGGTGGCCGAAGGAAAAAATGAGTTGAACCGGATTACCCGGGCCAATATTCATTCGTTTCTTGGAGCGCCGAAATTCCTGCCGGAAACCGAGCAGGAACACAACGAGGTGGGGGTCGCCACTGGACTGGCTTGGACCAGCACGGGCGGCGAGATCCTGTATGTCGAGGCTTCGCTCTCGAAGGGGCGGGGCAATCTGACTTTGACTGGACAACTCGGCGACGTGATGAAGGAATCAGCACAGGCGGCGGTGAGTTACGCCCGGGCCCATGCGAAAAAGTTGGGTATCGAGGAGGACTTCTACCAAAAGCTGGACATCCATATCCATGTTCCCGCGGGTGCAATCCCAAAGGATGGACCTTCCGCGGGGATCACTATGGCCACAGCACTCATTTCAGCGCTCACCAAAAAGCCTGTTAATCGGGATGTGGCTATGACCGGTGAGATCACCTTACGGGGCCGGGTTTTGCCCATCGGTGGGTTAAAGGATAAATCCCTGGCTGCATTTCGCGCCGGCATCAAGACCATTGTTGTGCCCGATCGAAATCAGAAGGATTTGGATGAAATCCCCAAGCCCCTACGGCGCAAGCTCCGCTGGGTCGTTGCGAAAAATATGTCGGAGGTGTTAAAGACCGCCTTGCTGCACCCGCAGAATGGCGCGTTCACCGCGAGAAATACCGCGAGGAAGGCTAAGATCAGACTAAGCGCGCAATTGAAGCGCCGCGCAAAAGCTCTGCGCAAGAGTCATCGCGAAAGATCCCTTCCCTTGCGACCCTAGCCAGATTTGTGATCTTCGCAAATCCCTCCCATGGTCATGAAGTTTCATCGTCTAACCACGCAAAACTAGTCAACCACCATCGATGAAACTAAGCCGGCTAGGAGAATTTGGCCTGATCGAACGGGTTCGCCGCGCTACCCCAAAAAATCGCGGGGTCTTACTCGGGATCGGCGACGATGCAGCATGGGTCGCAAACAAAGCCCGATCATGCCTGATCACGTCGGATGTCCTCATAGAAGACGTTCACTTCAATCTAAGATGGACTCCTCTTTTTGACCTTGGCTACAAGACGCTGGCGGTAAATTTGAGCGACATCGCCGCTATGGGTGGTGTACCGGCTTATCTCATTCTTTCGATTGGGATTCCCCCCAAGTTTGACAGCTCTGATATCGATGAATTTTACCGCGGGATCAGGTCGTTAGCGGCAAAGACCGGCGTTGCGTTAGTAGGCGGCGACACCAGTGTCGCTGCGGGACTATTGATATCCGCTTGTCTAATCGGCCATGCTCCCTTTCGACCGGTTACCCGTGGCGGGGCAAAACAAGGTGACGACATTTACGTGACGGGAACCCTGGGCGACTCGGCTCTGGCGCTAACCTTACTCCGAAAGACAGTCAAACAAACCGCGCGCAGGCCGGTTCAATATTTGCTATCGCGCCATCACCGCCCCACACCGCGGCTCATTGTCGGAACTCTTCTGGCACGGGAAAGATTGGCAGCAGCCATGATCGACGTCAGCGATGGCCTGTTGCAGGATTTAAATCACATATGTAAGGCGAGCAGTGTTGGCGCTCTTCTCTGGGAGGATAAGCTCCCGCTTTCACCTGCTTATCGCGCGCTAACAGGAGCAGACGGGACAAGATACGCTTTATCCGGTGGCGAGGACTATGAGCTTCTTTTCTGCGCTCGGGCGCGGGACCGATCGCGCATTGAGAAAATACCGCAGCAAGCGGGCGTAGCCATCACCCGCATCGGCATTTGCGTTCCCCGGCGGCGCGGGATCATGGTCGTAAATCACTTGGGCAAACGCCTGGCTATCCGCTCCCACGGTCACGATCATTTCAAGAGTAGTAATCCGCTGCCACGGAGCGATAATCCTACTGTGACAAAAGCAGCTGGGAAGAAGACGTAGATGGACTCGGAGCGCCTTGTAGAACTCTTGCAAAAGGTGCGACAGGGAAAAATTAGCGTTGCGCAGGCGCTTGGCCGGCTGCGCCATCTCCCGTTCGAAGACCTCGGTTTTGCCAAGGTGGATCATCATAGAGCTTTGCGGCAGGGCTTTCCTGAAGTCATCATGGGCCAAGGCAAAGAAGCTAAGGAGATCGCCGCCATCGTGCGCGCCATGCGCCGGCGCAAAGCCAACATCCTTGTAACCCGTGTCTCATCCGAAAAGATGGCACAGTTAAAAAGTTTGACCGCCGGCCTTACGTATCACGCTGCGGCGCATGCAGCCACATGGACGGGTCGAGCCGTCAAAATCACCGGAAAGGGGACGGTGCTTGTGGTATCTGCCGGCACTTCCGATATACCCGTCGCCGAAGAGGCTGCTTTGACAGCCACGGTAATGGGCAATCAAGTAGAACGACTCTTCGACGTCGGCGTGGCGGGAATTCATCGGCTGCTGGAAAACCGTCTGCGGCTGGACGCTGCTTCAGTCTTGATCGTGGTCGCCGGTATGGAAGGCGCATTGCCCAGCGTAGTCGCCGGACTCATCGATAAGCCAGTGATCGCTGTTCCCACAAGCGTAGGATATGGGGCAAGTTTCAACGGCCTCTCTGCTCTCTTGGGCATGCTCAATTCCTGCGCGCCGGGCGTAACCGTGGTTAACATTGACAACGGCTTTGGAGCGGGATTTGCGGCCAGCCTCATAAACCGGGTATAAATGAGTTACCAATGCAGTGCACTCACTGCGGTAGGGAAGTCCGAGAAACTATCCATTGGCAAAAAAGTTACAAGGTAGACTACTATCTACTTCATACAGGGGAAACAGAATGGGCGTTCTTTACCAACCCTAAAGAGGATGCGCCACCTCTCCGATATCTCAAGTTGACCCAACCCATCGACATCATCACATGTGTGCGCTGTTACGCCTATCCGGAAATCCAACAAAGGTTGGATGACGACTTTAGCGGCCGCCGTTCGTTCAATGGCATGGAAGCCGAAAAAGAAGAGACACCTCAACTCCTTTCCAAGGGCTGATCGATTATGGAGAACTCGAAGAATTATCGTTTGACCACTAGACAGTCGGAACTCGCCGTGAGGGTCATAGGCAATTCTCAAGCCGACCTATTTGCCAACTCGGCATTCGCCCTTTTCGACGTCATGACCGATGTCGATAAGATCGAGATCAAAGAAGAGTTACCGCTTGAAGTGGAGGGAATGGATCGGGACGATCTTTTAGTAAACTGGATGCGCGAGCTGCTTTACCTTTACCAAGGGAGCGGATACATGCTCAAAGAGTTCAGGATCCACGATGTCAAAGATACCGTCGTAAAGGCAGCGGTTTGCGGTGAAAAGATCGATCCTGACCGGCACGAGATTCGGAAGGAGATCAGTGCCGTAGCTTATAATCAAGGCCGGATGCAGAAAACCGGCAACCAATGGACCGCGCAGTTAATTTTTGAGATCTAATTATGAGCGCACCCTTAAGCGATGGCGAATACGAAGGAACGGCGCTGATCGCTGACCCGATACATCGCTACCTTCAGTTCACCGTACCGCAGAAAAAAGGCGAGGTGACGGAGAAAGCGTTGATCGATTCGCCGTGGGTACAGCGGCTGCGTTATATTTACCAGCTTCAAAGCGCACGTTGGGTTTATCCGTCCGCGGAGCACAGCCGCTTCCAGCACTCGCTGGGCGCCATGCATCTCGCCGGCGAATTCGCCAAACACCTCTATCCATCGCTCAAGAAAGTCCTCGGCGACGAGTGCCCATCGGCGCCGTTCATCGAGGAATACATGCGCGTTACCGGCCTGCTCCACGACGTGGGCCACGGGCCGTTCGGTCACTTCTTTGACGATAACTTTCTTCACGGTTACGACCTGACCCACGAAGATCTAGGACAGACCATCATTCAGAAACATCTCGGTGACATCATCCGGCAATTGCGGCGTAGCCCCAGCGGGCCATTTGCCGATGGCGAGGAACTGCGACCTGAAGACGTCGCTTTTCCAATCAAGAAAAATGGCAAGGAAGATCATCGCAAGCCCCAATGGGTAAGGTTTCTCCAGCCGCTCACCGGTGGCATCTTCACTTTCGACAACCTCGACTATGTCTCGCGGGATTCCTACATGTGCGGTGTGGCCGTCGGCCCCATCGACCGTGAACGGCTGATTCACTACACCTTTTTCACTCCCAAGGGACTTACGCTCCACAAAGCCGGCAATGGCGCGTTGACTATGTTTCTTAACGCCCGGCTCTACCTCTACACCAACGTCTATTACCATCGCACCACCCGCGCCATCGACTTGCATTTGCGCGAGATCTTTCCCGAGACGATGAAGCTCCTATTCCCGGGGAACCCACTAGACCATATGGATGAATATCTCTACCTGACGGATTGGTCTCTGCTAGAGGAAGTTTCGCGTTGGCGGCGGAAAAAAGGCGAGCTGGAAGCGTTGGCAAAGGAATGGGAGACGGTCTTGCACCGTGAAGTGAAATGGAAAATGGCCTACGATCGGACCCTGTCGCTCAACGAGCTGCGCTACGGCGTGGCTCTGATCCAGGATACGGACTGGGAAAAACGAATCCGTTCGGCGCTGCCGGCTTCATCCCGGAGTTTGGTGTTTCGCGTCGATATGGCCACTCAGGATCCCCGACCGGAGAATCCCTTTGCCATGGGAAAAAAGCAAATTCACATCTTCGATCCCTCCTCTGGGGAAATCACCAACGAATCGCTTGCGGAGCTTTTTGAATTTATTCCATCCAAGGTCGTGCAGTTCCGCGTTTTTGCCCTCGACCACGAACAAGACCAGCTGCTCGCCGAAGTCGCAGAAAGCACTTTGAAAGGAAAGTCTCCTGCCGTCAAAACCAGTGTCTAGTCCCAGCGCCTACAAGATCCCCCTCGTCGATCTCCACGCTCAGTACGGGAAACTTCGCGCCGAGGTGCACGACGCCATCGAGGCGGTGCTTGAAACCCAACAGTTCATTCTCGGTCCCGCGGTCAAAGACTTCGAAGACCAAATGGAAACCCTTCTAGAATGCAGCTTCGCCGTTGGCGTTGCATCCGGAAGTGACGCTTTGCTGTTAGCCCTGATGGCCCTCGATATCGGTCCCGGCGACGGTGTCATTGTGCCGCCATTTACTTTTTTTTCCACGGTTTCATCCATCACCCGCCTCGGCGCAACTCCGTTGTTCGTCGATATTGACGGCGAAAGTTTTCTCCTTTCTGTTGCTGCCGTGGAACAATTTCTTAGCGAGCGGAGTCGCACTCAAGCCGGACAGACGATAGACTCGGAAACCGGTCTCCGCCTTAAAGCCCTGTTGCCGGTTCATCTTTTCGGCCAAGCCTGTAACATGGCCGAGTTCGGCACTTTGGCCAAGAAATATCGACTCAGCATCATTGAAGATGTCGCCCAAGCCTGCGGCGCCCAGGCACCGACTGACGGTCAAATTAAATTCGCTGGCACGGTTGGTGATCTGGGTTGTTTCTCATTTTTTCCCAGCAAAACCCTGGGCGGTTTCGGCGACGCCGGATTGGTTGCCACGAATCACAAAAAACTTGCCGAAAAAGTCACATTGCTGCGCATGCACGGCGAAACAACCAAATACCACCATCAAGTGACCGGCATCAACTCGCGGCTCGACTCGATTCAAGCAGCGGTGCTTTTGGTCAAGCAACGCTATCTGAAACAATGGTGCCAACAGAGAGTCCAACGGGCAAAAACCTACAATCAGCTATTCGCGGATACCGGCCTCGTCGGGCAGGAAGTCTTGCGCACTCCAGGGGTGCCCGAGAACGGAACTCACGTTTTCAATAACTATGTTGTCCGCGTTCAAGAACGTGATGCGCTGAAACAATTTCTTGCTGATCGGAGCATCCAAAGTGAAATCTATTATCCATTGCCCCTCCACTTACAGGTTTGCTTCAGCGGGCTGGGCTATCACAAAAGTGCCTTCCCTGAAGCGGAGCTTGCCGCGACCCAAGTTCTAGCACTTCCGATGTACCCAGAGCTGACGGCGCAGCAACAGGAACTGATCGTCGACAAAATCAGAACTTTCTACCGGGGCTAAGCCCGCTTTTCATCTTCCCGGACCATGTGATAAAAAAAGCAATCTTCGACTTTAGGAGAACGCATGGCTAAATCAGCACAACAAGAACGGGGCGCGTCCAATGATCGGAGCATGACCAGCTACGACAAGTGGGTCGAAGGCGAGGGCATTCCCATCATCAAGACCTTTTTCGTGGACGATATTCGGACCGTTAAGTTGGAATGGTGGGAGCGCAAAGGGGGCCGCGGCGCATTTCTCCAGATGGAAGGCGCCGGTCAAGTCAACAATTGCTACATCTGCGAGATCCCTCCCGGCAAGAGCCTCAAACCTCAGCGCCAGCTTTTTGAAGAAACGATCTACGTCATCAGCGGCCAGGGGGCCACCACGGTCTGGAATCGTGCCGATCAGAAACAAACCTTCGAATGGCAAGCGGGCTCGCTGTTCTCACCGCCGCTAAACACCTGGCATCAGCTCTTCAATGGCAGCGGCAGCCAACCCACCCGTTATCTAGCGGTGACCAGCGCGCCGACCATGATCAATCTCTTGCACAACCTTGACTTCATCTTTAAGAACGATTTCGCCTTCGTGGACCGTTTTGATGCCCGACGGTTATTTCAACGGCGAGGGAACACTGCATGAAGGCAATTACCAAGGTTTTAAGTTTGCCGGTAATGTTTGGGAAACGAATTTTGTTCCTGATGCGCGAACTTTTAAGCTACTCGATTACAGCGAACGCGGGGCGGGCGGCAGCAATATAAAGTTCGAGCTGTCAGAAAA
>Ga0070706_100005179_pt1 | contig 12444 bp, 8 predicted proteins | sample KBSK5501metaG_FD_65476 | JGI IMG/M metagenome (GOLD analysis project Ga0070706, IMG submission 65476) | Corn, switchgrass and miscanthus rhizosphere microbial communities from Kellogg Biological Station, Michigan, USA - KBS K5-50-1 metaG | ecosystem: Host-associated > Plants > Roots >...
CTGTGTCCGCCCTCAGATGGCAGCACCCGGTAATGATCTCCCTCCCAGAGCAGAAACCCCTGACCCAACCCGGTCCCGGCGCCGATCAGCGCGATCGGTCCCTGCGGCACCGGGCTGCTCTCTTGGAGGGTCGCGAGATCGGACGGGCCCAGAAGCTCGATCCCGTATCCGACCGCGACGAAGTCGTTGATGATCGTAGTGCGGGGAATCCCGATCTCGGCGGCCAGCTTCCGGGCGTTGATGGTCCATGGAAGATTGGACGCGGTGCAGTCGTCGCCCACCACCGGGCAGGCTATCCCGAAGCAGGCGCGGTCGGGACGGCTCGCAATTCCCTCGCAGAAGCTGTGGACGATTGGGGTGAGCCCCGGATAGTCGCCGCTCGGATACCTGTTCTGCTGCGCGATCCGGGCGGTGCGGCCGTTCAGCTCCACGGTAGCGAGCCGCGCATTGGTGCCACCCACGTCACCGGCAAGCACCATCACCGGCCCACCCTCCGAGCCGTGAGCCGCGCCGCCGCGGCTGTATCCAGGAACCACCGCCCTCGCCGCGCCACCTGCACCGGGACTGCTTGCGGCGCGAGCGCGCCTTCGATGGCCCGTGCCACCATCGCGGCCTTGTCCTCCCCGGTCGCGATCACGGCTACCTGCCGCGCGGCCTCGATCACCGGCGGCGTAATGGTAAGCCGCTCGGCCGGCGGCTTGGCGCCCACCACCGGCACCACCAGCCGGTGCCGTTCATCCAGCGCGGCCGAACCCGGGAAGAGGGACGCGGTGTGGCCGTCCGGCCCCATGCCGAGGAGCAGGATGTCGAGCTGGGGCGGAAGCGCGCGCTCGTACTCGCGGGCGGCCGCCTCCCGGTCGGGGCGCTCGGCCTCCATGCGGTGAACCCGGCGGGCGGGAATCGGCACCCGCGAGAGCAGGGCCACGCGCACCATGAGGTAGTTGCTGTCGGGATGATCGGGCGGAACCGCGCGCTCGTCGCTGAAGAACACGTCCACCCTCTCCCAATCGATGCTCGATTCCCCCGCCAGCGCTTGGTAAACCGGCTGGGGCGTCCGCCCGCCCGCCAGGCCCACCGCGCACGATCCTCGCTCGGTGATGGCCCGGGTCACCTCGAGCGCCAGCCAATCGGCCGCCTGCCGCACCAGCTCCGCTGGCTCGGACGCCACGATCAGCTCGGTCATGCCCCGGTCATCACGGCGTACTGCCCCGTCCGTCGCTCCCCCGGACGCAGGGTCTGGCCGCAGGCGGAGCAGACGTTCGCGCGGGAGTGCCGGTCGATGTACTCCCGCACCGCGCGTACGTACTCCGCGTGACTCCAGGTGAGCGGCGAGACCGATAGGGGCTCACCGCTATAGGGATGAAGCTGCTCCGCCATCGTGCCGGACGGGAAGGCTCGCTGGGCGGCCCACTCGAGAAGCTTGAGCCCGGGAGCCAGGTCCTCCAGCGTCTGCGCGCGCTGGAGCTGATAGCGTGCCATCCACATGGTGCAAACGAACCAGGGGTTGCCCGGTACCCGCGAGGTGTCCTTTTGCTCCACCTGGTGGTAGTAGTCGTTCTGGTAGCGAGCCAACCCGCCGACGTCCGTCTGCACCCAGAGGCGGTCCATCACCTGCTTGAGCGTGGAGACCGCCTGAGGGTCGTCCGGGGGCAGGGCGCCCAACAGGACCAGCCCGAAGAGGCTCGAGTCCAGGGTCATGTCGAGGGTGTAGCCGCTCGCGCCCGGCGTGGCCATCCGCGCGAAGCGCTGCTCGCGCTCGTTCCAGAGCACGGCGCGTGCGCCCCCCAGCATTCGTTCGGCGCCGGCCAGGTAGCGCGCCGCGCGCTCGGTTTCACCGAATTGGGTTGACAATTGCCCAGCTGCCCGAAGCCCGGCGATCACGGCGGCGACTGTGAAGGTGTGGACCCCCCAGCGCTCCTCCCAAAGGTCGTAGGAGGGAAGCGGCAATCCGGTTCTCTGGTCCACGTAGTTCAGCAGGAAATCGGCGGGTCGGGTAACGAGCCCCCGATAGAACGGGGCGGTCTCCTCGATCCGCTGATACAGGTCGAAGTACTCGCCGAGGGCCCAGATCACCAGCGCGGTTTCGTCCTCCTGTATGGGGAGAACGGACTTGCCGTCGCGCACGTAACCGTGCCACGTCGAGGCGAGGGTGCCGTCCGGGTTGTACTTGTGGCGGAGGTAACCGTTAGGCGAGATCACGCGGGAACAGAAGCCGAGAAAGCGCTCCGGCGCACCGGCGTGGCCGGCGTGCATCAACGCACTGGAGACCAGCGCTCCGTCGCGGGGCCACACATAGGAATAGGTGTCCCGGGCCACCTCGCTGATGTCGGTGTCGTTTGCGGCCAGGATGCCGCCGCCGTGGTCGATCTGGGTGTGAATGATGAGCAGGCTCTGCTTGTACCGCTCGACCACCGGCGCGGGGAGGTCGGCGGTGCCCCGGCGGTCTTTGGAGACCCAGAGCCTCCAGTAGTTCCCGGTCCGACGCAGCAGCTCCTCGGGCGTTTTATCCCGAACGACCTCGTTGATGGTGGACACTTCGCGGAAGTCTCTGGCGGCCGCCATCCAATAGTAGAATTCGCCGGTGGCGCGCGCGGGCACCATGAGCGACACACCGAGCGTAGAATCAACCGCGCCTTGCGCCACCGGGTTCCCGCCAAGGACACCGTCCTCGGCGTCCCTCCAGGTGCCTTCCGCGCCCCCCACCTCCTTGGTGCCACAGGCGTAGTGCTGCACCCCGATCTTGTCATTGACCTTGCAATTCATCAGGAAGTAGCGGTCTTCCTTGTAATGGAGCAGGGCCTCGGTCTCTGGTGAGTAAAACGCCGTGTCGCCGACCTCGTTTCCCAGGATGCGGAAGTCGTGATGGAAGAAGCACCGGATCTCGCGAGGCCGGTCGGCCAGGTTGGTCAGCCGCACGCGGCGGATCAGGACGTTCTCCGAGAAATCCACGCCGTCGTTGCAGAGCAGCTCCACACCGAGCTTCGCATTCCGCCCCCGGACCTCGGTCACCATGGACGAGTCGGCGTAGTGCATCACGGGGGCCCACTCGGCGCCCATCCAGCTGAACTGGCTATCGACCCAGACCCCGAGCCGGAACGGGTGCCCGTTTCCGTGATTCTCCTTGCCCACATGGGGAAAGTAGATGTCCCGGATCCGATACTCGCGATCGAACATCACCAGCAGCCGGCCGTTGGAGAGCGCGAGATCACGTGGCATCGCGACGCACCTCGTCTTCCAGCGCCCTGATCTTGGCGAGCCGCCGCTCATGACGCTCTTCATGGGTGAAGCGGGCTCCCAGGAACGCCCGCACCAGCTCCCGTGCGAGCTCGACGCCGATCACTCGGGCTCCGAGAACCAGAATGTTCATGTCGTCGTGCTCGACGCCTTGATGCGCCGAGTAGGTGTCGTGGCAAAGGCCGGCACGGATGCCGGGGAACTTGTTGGCCGCCACGGACGCTCCCACCCCGCTCCCGCAGAGCAGCACGCCCCGCTCCACCGCACCCGCCAGCATCGCGCGGGCCAGGCGCTCCGCCACATCGGGATAGTCCACCGGTTCCGGGCTGTCAGTGCCGAGATCCCTTACCTCGTGCCCCAGCGAGCGGAGCGACGGGATGAGCGCCTGTTTGAGCGCATAGCCGGCGTGATCGGCGGCGAGGGCGACGATCATCGCGCCGGTACCGCACCCGGCCGCCGCGCGACCTGGGCCCGCGCCGTCTCGACGACGTGCTCGACCGTGAAGCCGAACTTCTTCTGTAGCTCCTTGAGCGGCGCCGATGCGCCGAACGTCTCCATCCCTATCCTGGCTCCGGTCGGGCAAACATACCGCTCCCAACCGAACGTGCCGGCCTGTTCCACCGAGACGCGGGCGGTCACCTCGGGGGGAAGCACGCCGTCACGGTAGGAACCGCTCTGCTGCTCGAATAATTCCCACGACGGCATGCTCACCACCCGGGCCCGGATTCCCTCAGTCTTGAGCCGCTCGAACGCCTCGACACAGAGCGATACCTCGCTCCCGCTCGAGAGCAGAATCACGTCGGGCTGTCCCCCGTCGGCGTCGGCCAGGACGTAGGCGCCCTTGGCAACGCCGTTCGCCGAGGCATAACGGCTCCGGTCGAAGATGGGAATCGCCTGGCGGGAGAGCACCAAGGCCACCGGCTGGTGCTGGAGCCTCATTATCACCCGCCAAGCCTCCACGACTTCGTTGGCGTCGGCCGGACGAATGGTGATGAGGCCGGGGATGGCCCGGAGCGAGGCCAGCTGCTCTATCGGCTGATGGGTGGGTCCGTCCTCTCCGACCCCGATCGAGTCGTGAGTGAAGACGTGGATGGTGGGGATCTCCATGATCGCGCTCAGCCGGATGGCGGGCCGTGCGTAGTCGCTGAAGATGAGGAAGGTTGAGCCGAAGGCCCGCACCTTTGACAGGGACAACCCGTTCACCACCGCGGCCATCGCGTGCTCGCGGATCCCGAAGTGCATGTTGCGGCCCCCGGGATTCTCGGCGGTCAGATCTCCCGCGCCGTCGAAGGTGAGGCGAGTCTTGGTGGAGGGCGCCAGGTCGGCCGCGCCCCCGATGAGCCAGGGCAGGTTCTTGGCGATCGCGTTCTCCACCTTGCCCGATGCGTCACGTCCCGCCATCCCCTTGGGGTCGGCCGGGAAGCTCGGCAGGTCACGGTCCCAGCCATCGGGCAACTGACGGTATTGCATCCGATGGAGATGATCGCCCGGCTCGGCGTACTGCTTTCGGTACGCCTCGTACCGTGCGAGCCAGGCCTCGCGCAGCTCGCGCCCACGCCGGCCAAACCCGTCGCGCAGGTGCTCCCGGACGCCGTCCGGCACCAGGAATTTGGCGTCCTCCGGCCAGCCATAGAACCGTTTCGTGAGGCGAATCTCTTCTTCGCCCAGGGGCTCGCCGTGGGCGGCGCCGGTGTCCTGCTTGTTGGGCGCGCCGTAGGCGATGTGGCTGTCCACGATGATGAGGGTGGGGCGATCCGTGGTGCTCTTGAATACCCGGAACGCGCGCCGGAGCATGTCGAGATCGTTCGCGTCTCCCACCCGGGTCACATTCCAGCCGTAGCCGATGAAGCGGGTGGCGGTATCGTCGGAAAAGGACCAGTCGGTGTGGCCCTCGATCGAGATCTTGTTGTTGTCGTAGATCCAGCAGAGGTTGGAGAGCTTGAGGTGGCCCGCCAGCGAAGCCGCCTCCCCTGAGATCCCCTCCATCATGTCGCCGTCGCCGCAGAGCGCATAGACGTTGTAATCGAAGAGCTCGAAGCCCGGGCGATTGAAGTGGGCCGCCTGCCAGCGGCCTGCGATCGCCATCCCCACGCTGGTGGCAACGCCCTGACCGAGCGGTCCCGTGGTGGTCTCGACCCCGGAGGTCCAGCGATATTCGGGGTGGCCGGGGCACTTGCTGTCGAGCTGGCGGAAGTGCTTGATATCCTCGAGCTTCACCGACAGCTCGCCCTGCCGCTCGTACTGCGAGTTCACCGCTTTCACACCGGTGAGATGGAGCATCGAGTAGAGCAGCATCGAGGCGTGGCCGTTGGAGAGCACGAACCGGTCGCGGTTGGGCCAGATGGGGTCGTCGGGATCGAAGCGAAGGAAGTCTTGCCACAGGCAATAGACCACCGGGGCCAGAGCCATGGGCGTGCCGGGGTGGCCGGAGTTGGCGGCCTGGACCGCATCCATGGCGAGGGTGCGGACAGTATTGATGACCAGGAGGTCGAGGTCGGTGGGCTTCGGAGCCATGGGGATGTATCCCTTCAAGGGCCAATAGTTGGCGCGCGGCCGTTAGCAAACATGCTGCGGCTCAGGCTGGAAAACAAAGGCGCCTGCTGGCCTGGCGTGCCTCAATCGATGCTGCAGTCTTGACACCGCACTGAGAATCGTTAGGCTCGCGGTACGATGAGCGCTGACGCCCCTTGCATCCCCAGCTATGAGATCCTAAACCAGCTCGGCCGGGGCGGGATGGGCACCGTCTACCTCGCCTGGGACGTCCGGCTCGAACGCCGCGTAGCACTGAAGCTTCTCTCCCCCGGGCTGGCCACCGATGACAGCGCTCGGCACCGGTTCCTGCTCGAGGCTCGCGCCGCTGCCGCCCTCGAGCATCCTAACATCTGCACCATCTACGCCGTGGACGAGACCCCTGATGGACAGGTGTACATCGCCATGTCCTACTACGAGGGCCGAACCCTCCAACAACGCCTTGCCGACGGGCCGCTCTCGGTCGGCGAGGCGATCGTCTACGCCGCCGACATCGCCCGGGCCCTCGCCAAAGCCCACGAGAAGGGAATCGTTCACCGCGACATCAAGCCCGCCAACGTGATGCTCCCGGCGGAAGGGGGGCTCAAGATCCTTGACTTCGGTGTCGCCAAGCTCCCCGGGTTCGACCTGACCCAGACCGGGTACGTCGTCGGCACCGCCGCCTACATGAGCCCCGAGCAGGCGCGCGGCGATCCGGTGGACCACCGGGCCGACATCTGGGCGCTCGGCGTGGTGCTCTACGAGATGCTCACGGGCCGGCGACCGTTCAGCGCCGACAGCGCGCCCGCCCTCATGTACGCCATTCTCGCGACCGAGCCGGCCCCGCTCTCGACTGGGCGCGCTGACCTGCCGGTTGTGCTCGACAGTCTGGTCCGCCGCATGTTGGGCAAGCAGGTCTCCGACCGGCCCAGCTCCGCGGGCGAGCTGGCCCAGGAGCTCAGCACGCTGGCTGCGCTTCTCCGGGCCGAGCCGGCCCCGAGCGAGCGCGCCTCGACTGTCACACTCGAAGGCGAGTTGCGAGCGGTCGCCCTTCTGGCGGCCCGGCTCGACGGTTACGACGAGCTCGTCGAGCGGCTCGCGCCCGAGGAAGCGGAGCGGATCCTGTCGCGGATCCGAAGCGTGGCCCTGGACATTGCGGAGCGGCACAACGGCCGGATCGATCATTTCGAGAGCGACGAGCTGCTCTGCCTCTTCGGGCTCGCCGCGAGCGAAGAAGACGACGCCCCCCGGGCCGTGGACGCCGCGAGCGAGCTGATCGCCCGGGTGGGCGAGGTGGGGCTGGGGCTGGAGCAGCGATTGGGCCTGCCGCTCCGAGTCCGCGCTGCCGTCCACGTGGGCACGGTAGTGGTCCGCCCGGGTCGCACCCCGGAGCGCCGCTGGCAGGTGTCGGGGGCCCCGATCGGGGTGGTCACCCGCCTCAGCGTCGAGGCCGAGCCTGGCACAGTCCGGCTGAGCCCGGAGTGCCAGCGCCTGATCGAGCCCTTCGCCCGCTCGGCCTTGACGCCGTTTGCGGGCCGGGCGGCCGAGCTGGGCACCCTCGGTGGGTCGCTTGCCTCGGCGCGGCAGGGCGAGGGTCAGGTTGTCGCAATCGTCGGCGAAGCCGGGGTGGGCAGGACGAGGCTCCTCGGCGAGTTTCGCGCGCGCTTCGCATCGGGCGGCGTTCGCGTGCTCACCGGCCGCTGCCGCCAGCGCGGCCCGGCCTACCTGCCGTTCATCGAGGTACTGGGGGAGGCCCTCGAGCTGTCCGGTCATGACGGTGGGATCGCGACGGAGACCGACGTCGTTGCGCGGGTGCCGGCGCTCGACCCATCGCTGGTGGAGTTCTTGCCGCTCTATCTCCACCTCCTGGGAATCGCCTCCAGAGAGCACCCGCTTCCCCGCCATCTCCACGGGGAGCACCTTCAGGCCGCGCTCAACGACGCCCTGGCGGCCCTGGTCACCGCGGGGGCGGCGCGCCAGGCGGTGACGGTGCTCTTCATCGAAGATCTGCAATGGGCCGATGCCGCGTCACGGACTCTGCTCAAGCAGCTTGCGGAGATCACCCCCGCCCATCCGATGCTACTCGCCGCGACCAGTCGCGTCGACGCCGCCATGGACTGGGGGTCCGCAACTCCGATCACCATCCACCTCGGCCCGCTCGATCGGGACGCCGCGGAATCGGTGATCCTGGCCACGCTCCAGGCCGATCGCGTGTCCCCGGCGCTGGCCAGTTGGCTGCACGAGCGCACCGGCGGCAACCCGTTCTTTCTGGAGGAGGCGTGCCGGTCGCTGGTGGAGGAGCACGCGGTCAAGGTGCAAGACGGCACGGCGCTCCTCGAGACCCCCGATCAACCGCTCCACCTGCCCGACACGGTGCAGGCCGTCATCCGCGCCCGGGTAGACCGGCTCGATCCGGGTACCCGCGAGATCCTTCGGGTCGCCTCGGTGGTCGGGCGTGACTTCGGGCGGGGACTTCTCGAGCAGGTGCTCGGCCGCCCCAGCGGGCTCTCGCCGCACTTGGAGCGGCTGAAGGCGGCGGGGCTGGTCCAGCAGACGCGGGTCGCACCGGAGCCGGCCTACCGGTTCAAGCAGTCGCTGACGCACGAGGTTGTCTACGCCAGCCTCCTCGAGCATCAGCGACGCACGCTGCACGGGGTGACGGGTCGCGCCATCGAAGAGCTGTTCCGGGAGCGGATCGACGAGCACCTCGGGAGCCTGGCGGACCACTTTAGCCGAGCGGAGGAATGGCGGGTCGCAGCGCGCTACGGGTTTCAGACCGCCAAGCGTGCCGCGAACTCGAGCCAGTTCGCCGAGGCGCTCGAGATCCTCGATCGTGCCAGGGGCTGGTTGGCACACCTCCCGGACGACGCCGACCGGCGGGACCAGGCCACGGATATCCTGCTGCTGCAGGAGCGCATGTGCGAGACGCAGGGCCTCCGCGAGCGCCAGCAGCAGCTGATCGACGAGGTGATCGCGCTCCTGCCCCCGAACGACGTTTCACCCCGGCTGGTTGAGGCCCACCTGCGGCAGGGAGACTTGTTCACGCTGCTCGGACGGTTCGACAGAGGCGCCGCCGCCCTCGAGACCTCCCTCCACCTGAGCCGGGAGCGAGGGGACGCGACGGGCGAGGGGAATGCCCTGCGGAGCCTGGGCCTGCTCCGCTGGCACGAGGGAAAGAACGAGGAGGCACTCCGTTATGCCGAGCAAGCCGAGAGGCTCGACCGCGAGCGGGGGGACCTCGAAGCGATCGTCCGCGACCTCCACAACCTCGGCACTATCCTGAAAGGCATGAGGGAATTCGACCGGGCGATCGCGTGCCTGCAGGAAGCGCTGGACCTCTGCGTCCGGCTCGAGGACCCCAGCAAGCAGTTCTACTCGGCGCAGAGCCTCGCCAACGTCCACCGCGAGCTCGGCCACATCGAGCTGGCGCAGCAGTACCTGCGTCGCGCCGACGAAATCGCCGTCGCCCGGCGGATGCCGATCGAGCGCTCCTTCTCGCTGATGGGGCTTGCCCACATCGCGCTGCAGCAGGGCGCACCCGAGGAAGCCATCCGCCTCTATCGCGAAGCGGTCGAGGTGGCCCGGAAGGCGCGTCACGCCGAGGGCCTGGCCCAGGCGCTCCGGATGCTCGGTGAGGTGCTGATCGGGCTGGGTAGTGCCACGGAGGCGCTCCCGCACCTCGAGGAGAGCGCGGGGCTCTTCGCCCAGCTCCAGGACGCGAACGGCCAGCTGGAAGCCCTCGAGGGGATGATCCGTGCCGGACGCCAGACCGGCGGCCCGATGGATACCGAACGCCGGTGCAAGCAGGCCCTGGCCCTGGCCGAGGCCTTGGACGACGCCCCCAGGCAGGCCTCGCTCCGCAACCTGCTCGGGATCCTGGCGTGGGAACACGGCGCTTTCGTCGATGCCCTGACACACTACGAGGCCGCGCTGACAGAGGTCCGCCGGACGGACCAGCGGGCGGACGAAGGCTTGATCCTAAACAGCCTGGGCGTCACTTTGAGCCGCCTCGGGCGGCACGAGGAGGCCCGCTGCGTGCTGGAGGAAAGCGTCGCGCTCAACGAGGCCACCGGACAGCGCCTGCTCCGGGCCCACGCGCTCGCCGCCCTGGCGGACGCCTGCGCCGCGACCGGGCGAACGGCCGACGCGCGTCGGTATTCCGAGGACGCGCGAGCCATCCGCAGGGACCTCGGCCACACCGAGGCCGCGGACCAGCTCGTCCAACGCATCCGGCAATACGCCGACGGTAGTCCCAGCGAAACTCAGAAAGGACGTTGAGCCATGCCCCGCTACATCATCGAGCGTTCGGTTGCCAAGCTGTCCCGCAGCGAGCTGGACGCCGCGGGGAAGAAGTCGAACGAGGTCCTCGCCGGCATGCCCGGGGTCGTGTGGATCCGGAGCTACGTCTCCGACGCCGCGGGGAAGATCTATTGCGAATACGACGCCCCCAACCCCGAGGCGATCCGGGAGCATGCGCGGCGAGCCGGGCTCCCGGTAGACCGGATCACTGAGGTATCGCTTGAGATCAGTCCGTTGATGTTCACCTGACCCCAGCCACGCGAGGGTGAGTGTGGGAGGAGGCGCCGATGCCAGACCGAGTCAGAAGGGTCAACTATTGCTACCCCGTCGTCCCCAACCGCGCCGGCCACGGGGCGCGCATCCTCGCCGAGCTCAAGCGCGCGGGCGTGAACCTGCTCGCGTACTCCGGCTTTCCGATCGGAGGCGGGAGGTCCCAGCTCGATCTCGTGCTCGAGGAGATGGGCACCCTGCGCCGGGTGGCGCGAAAGAACGGGTGGCGGCTGAGCAAGGTGAAGAAGGGATTCGTCATCCAGGGAGGCGATGAAGTGGGCGCCGTGCACCGCCACCTCCAGAAGCTCGCGGACGCGGGCATCAACGTCACTGCGGCCGACGCCGTGGCAGCAGGGAAGGGACGCTACGGGATGCTCCTGTGGGTGAAACCTCGCGACTACGCGCGGGCTGCGAGGGTGCTCGGCGCGCGTTAGCGGCCGCCGCAATTCTCGAGCGCAACATCCCGCGGGGCACTGACGTCCAGGGCCGACGGCTGCCGAGAGAACCGGAGCCGCCCCGGCGGCGTTTATCCGGCAGTGTCTCTTTCGCCTGGAGGTCCCGCAATGAACCGCACGCCGGCTCGGGTTCTGGCCGCGTTGATCGTCGTCCCCGCAGTCCTCGGCCTGGTTGCCGCCCGGCCCTACGCGAGCCCGCCAGAGCCCGCCGCCGACGGGCCAGGAAAGGTCGCCGTCTTTGCCGGCGGGTGCTTCTGGGGAGTCGAGGGGGTGTTCGAGCACCTGAAGGGCGTGAAGTCCGCCACCTCGGGCTATGCCGGGGGCTCGGTGGCCTCGCCGTCGTACGAGCAGGTGAGCTCCGGGGAGACCGGGCACGCCGAGTCGGTGCGGGTGGTCTACGACCCGGCGGTGATCTCCTACGACCAGCTCCTCGAGGTGTTCTTCACTGTCGCCCATGATCCGACCCAGCTCAACGGCCAGGGCCCGGACGAGGGGACGCAGTACCGCTCCATCGTGTTCTACACCGACGACGCCCAGCGACAGAGCGCCGAGGCCTACGTGGCGAAGCTGCGCGCGGCAAAGACCTTCCCGGCGCCGATCGTCACCCAGATCACACCGCTCCGCGCCTTCTACCAGGCGGAGGGCTATCACCAGCACTACATGGCCCTGCATCCCTACCAGCCGTACATCGTCTTCAACGACGCCCCGAAGGTGGCGCACCTCCGTAAGGCGTTCCCGGCGCTCTACCGCGAGCCGCCGGCGAACTGACGGCTGGGCGCAACCCGAGCTTCACTGGCGCGCTCTACCCCCTGGGCCGCGCCCGGGATATGCTAGAGGTGCTCCGGGAACGGAGTTACGGTTCTCCCTCCGCCGGCCAGGCACCTCGTGACCGACCTGCAGGCGCAGCTTCAGGCTGGATTGGCGGGTCAGTACGCGCTCGAGCGCGAGCTCGGACGCGGGGGGATGGCGACGGTCTTCCTGGCCCAGGACCTCAAGCACAAGCGACCCGTCGCCCTTAAGGTCCTGCTCCCCGAGCTCGCCGCCTCGCTCGGCGCCGAGCGCTTCCACCGCGAGATCGAGATCGCGGCCCGCCTCCAGCATCCCCATATCCTGACCGTGCTCGACTCGGGCGAGGCCGCCGGCCAGCTCTGGTTCACCATGCCTTTCGTGGATGGGCAGAGCCTGCGCGACCGGCTGCACCGCGAGCACCAGCTACCGGTCGACGACGCGCTCCGGATCACCCGCGAGGCGGCGGCTGCGCTGGACTACGCCCATGAGCAGGGTGTCGTTCATCGCGACGTCAAGCCGGAGAACATCCTGCTCACCCGCCGAGGCGACGTTCTGGTCGCCGACTTCGGCATCGCGCGCGCGCTGGGGGGCGCGGGCACGGACGCGCTCACCCAGACCGGGATGGCGGTGGGCACGCCGGCGTACATGAGCCCGGAGCAGTCGGCCGGCGGCCCGGTGGACAGGCGCACCGATCTCTACAGCCTGGGATGCGTGCTCTACGAGATGCTCGCCGGCGAGGTGCCCTACACCGGGCCCACGGCCCAGGCCATCCTGGCCAAGCGGTTCAGCGACCCCGTGCCGAGCGTGCGGCGGGTGCGGCCCGCGGTTCCCGAGACGGTGGATCAGGCGCTCCAGCGGGCGCTGGCGATGGTGCCGGCCGACCGCTACA
>Ga0070706_100005180_pt1 | contig 12443 bp, 9 predicted proteins | sample KBSK5501metaG_FD_65476 | JGI IMG/M metagenome (GOLD analysis project Ga0070706, IMG submission 65476) | Corn, switchgrass and miscanthus rhizosphere microbial communities from Kellogg Biological Station, Michigan, USA - KBS K5-50-1 metaG | ecosystem: Host-associated > Plants > Roots >...
CGAACCACCACCGCAACGAAAGGAAACCTTGGCCATGTCGAACACCTGGGGCTAGTGCACACCGGCGAACCGAACCACCACCGCAACGAAAGGAAACCTTGGCCATGTCGAACACCTGGGGCTAGTGCACACCGGCGAACCGAACCACCACCGCAACGAAAGGAGGCCTTGGCCATGTGGAACACCTGGGGCTGAGGTGTACGGCAAAACCCCGGGCGGCATTCACCGGCCCGCCGCCGCGTGTGGCGTGGTGCGCCGCCATGTCGCCGTGAGCACTATCCCTGCCGCGGCGCCGAGCCCGCCCGCGATCGCCACTACGACCGGTGGGCTGATGACCTGGGCAGCGGCGCCGGCCAGAACGAACGCGATGCCTTGCCCGGCAAAGATCCCCGACATTGCCAGGCCGAACGCTTGCCCGCGCTGCGCGGCGGGCGCCTTCGTCATGAATGTGCTGTTGGCCGCGATCTGGTAGACACCACACGCGCCGCTCGCGGCGAGGATGGCCAGCACAGCAGGCAGGGGCGGGCGTGCCAAGCACAACATCAACAGCGCGCACGTGGCCACCGCCAGCGGGCCTATCATCTGAACCCGCCTAGGCGGGGCCACCAGCCGCATGAACACGGGTGCAGCCATGACGCCACCGAACGCGGATGCGGCCAGGATCAGCCCGACAGCAGCGGCGCCGCCGCCGAGCTCGCTCGCATAAGGCGCAGCCACAGCCTCAGGCACGGCGTAAAAGGCCACCAGCCACCCCAGCAGCATGAGCGTGCGCAGCGCGCGGTCGGTCGCTACCAGCCTGACCCCGGCGACAATATCCGCGCCAGGGCCCCGAGCGGTGCGGCGGGCAGCGGCAGGGCGGGCTCGGATCCCACAGCGCACCAAGGCCGCTGACGCCGCGAAAGTGGCCGCGTCGAGCGCCAGCGCCGAGCGCGATCCAATCGCCGCCACCGCAATCCCGCCCGCCGCGTATCCCAGCACCATCGCGCTGCGGAAAGTTGTTTGCACCACCGCAAGACCCACCGTGTACCGGTCCCCGTCCAGGATATCGGGCAGCAGCGAGGACCTGGCCGCCTCAAACGGTGATGCCAGCGACGTCACGGCGGCCAGCAAGACGACCAACGCGGGCAGCGGTACACCGGGTACCACCATGACCGCCACCAGTACCGCCCGCGCCAGGTCACAGCCCACCATCACCTCCCGCCGGGGCCACCTGTCCGCAGCGCCGCCGAACAACACACCTCCCACCACCCAGGGGAGAAACCCGGCCGCGTACGCAGCGGCGGTCAGCAGCGGCGAATGAGTACGGTCGAACACCAACACTGTCAGGGCGACCAGCGCCAGCCGGTCCCCGGCCACCGATAGCGCCTGCGCCAGCCAGAAGACCCGGAATTCGCTAACGCCGAAGACCTCCGCGAATGTCGCGCCTCGAACTACCTGCTCACTGGCCACCGGTACATTCTGCCGTCGCGCGCGCGGAAGCACCCGAAACTGGTGCCGCCAGTCAGCTTCCGTCGCGCAGCACGGCACCCACCCGGCGGGCCGCCTCGGCCACCGCGGCGTCCCTGGCGGCACTGGTCTCCTCGTCGGTGAGCGTGCGGTCGGGGGCGCGGAAGCGCAGCCGGTAGGCGAGGGACTTGTTCCCCTCCCCCGCCTGCTCACCGGTGTAGATGTCGAACAGCCGGACCTCCTCCAGCAGCCCGCCGTCGGCCGCGGCCGCCCCGGCGGCCAGCGCGGCTTCCACCTCGGCGGCGGGCACCGCCTCGCGGACGACCAGCGCGACGTCCTGGGTGGCGACCGGGAACGCGGAGATCAGTGGCGCCTGCACCGGCGGCAGCGCCGCGGCCGCGGCGCCGATCACCGACAGGTCCACCTCCATGGCACACGTCCGGTCCGGCAGCCGGAACGCCTGCACCACCCGCGGGTGCAGTTCTCCGGCGTGGCCCGCCAGTTGCTCCGCGCCGTCGGCCCCGGTGACGATGATCGCCGCGCAGCGGCCGGGATGCCAGGGCGCGTGCTGGTCCTGTTCGACCCGGTACGGTACCCGGGCCACCCGCAGCACCTCGCGGGCGGCCTCGACGGCATCCGGCCAGCCGGCCGCCCGGCCCGGCCCCCACCATCCGGAAGCCTCCCGGTTACCGGCCAGCACGACGCCAACCCGCAACGGCTGGTCGGGCAGCGCCGCTTCCAGCTCGGCGATCTCCGCCGCGGACGGCGCGTGGTTCACCGGCAGGATGGGTGCGACCCCCTGGCCACCAGGGCCGAGCCGGAACACCAGGCCCATCTCGTACAGGGCCAGGTCGCCGAAGCCGCGCCCGATGTTGCGCGCCAGCACCCGTAGCAGCCCGGGCAGCAGGGTGGTCCGCAGGAACGGCTCATCCTCGTTCAGTGGGTTGGCCACCCGCGGCGCCCGCCGCCGCGCGTCGTCGGCGGGCAGTTGCAGCCGGTCGTAGTCGGCCGTCGAGCCGAACGGCTGGCTGAGCACCTCGACGCAGCCCGCCCCGGCGAGGGCGCGGCCCACCGCACGGCGCAGCCGCTGGGCATCGGTCAGCCCGTGCCCCGCGGCGGCACGCGGCATCCGGATCGGCACGTTGTCGTACCCCTCCAGCCGGATGACCTCCTCCGCCAGGTCGCTGGGGTAACGCAGGTCCTGCCGCCAGGACGGCGGGACCACGGTCAGGGTCTCCGGGCCCTCGCCGGCCGGCCCGGTCACCTCGCAGCCGACGTCCCGCAGCCGGCGGGCCACGGTGGCGGTGGAGTACTCCAGCCCGGCGACCCGCCCCGGGTAGTCGGCCGGCAGGCTGATCGCCACCGGGGGCACCTCGACCTGGGCATGGGTGCACCCGGGGACGACGGTCGCGCCGCCCAGCGAGGCCAGCAGTACCGCCGCCTTCGCCGAGGCGCGCACCGGCAGTCCCCGGTCTACCTCGCGCTCGAACCGGTACGACGACTCGCTGAACAGCCGGTGCCGCCGGCTCATCCGCGCGGTTCCCCGGGCGGAGAAGTGCGCCGCCTCGATGACCAGGTCCGTCGATGACTCGGAGATCTCGGTCGCCAGCCCGCCCATGGTGCCGGCCATCGAGATCGGCCCGGAGCCGTCGGTGATCAGGATGTCGTCGGGGTCGAGATCCCGGGTCACATGGTCCAGCGTCTCCAGGCGCTCGCCCGGCCTGGCCCGCCGGACCACTATCGGGCCGGACAGCCGTTGGTGGTCGAACGCGTGCATCGGCTGGCCCAGCTCCACCATCAGGTAGTTGGTGATGTCCACCGCCAGCGACACCGCGCGCATCCCGGACCGGGCCAGCCGCACCCGCATCCACAGCGGAGTCGGCGCGGCCGGGTCGAGCCCGCGCACCTCCCGCAGCACGAACCGGTCGCACGCGGTGGGGTCGTCGATGCTCGCCGGGTAGACGTCCGGCGAGACCATCTCGACGCCGGCGGGCAGCCCTTGGTCCGCCGGGTCGGTGTAGGGCACCTCGAACGCGGTGGCAAGCTCGCGGGCCACCCCGCGGATCGACAGTGCGTACCCCAGGTTCGGGGTCACCGAGATATCGAGCACGTGATCGGCCAGCCCGGCGTAGCCGGCGAAGTCCGCGCCCAGCGGGGCGCCGGGGCCCAGCACCAGGATCCCGGTGTGGTCGTCCCCGATGGCCAGTTCGGCGGCCGAACAGATCATGCCTTCCGACATCCGGCCGTAGGCCTTCTTGGCGCCGATCTCGAAGCCGCCGGGCAGCACCGCGCCGGGGGGGGCGAACGGCACCTTGTCCCCGACGGCGAAGTTGGTTGCGCCGCAGATCACGTCGCGTTCCGCCGCGCCGGTGGTCACGTGGCAGTACCTGATCGGCTTGCGGTACCCGGTCAGCTCTTCGATGGCGGTGACCTGGCCCACGACGACACCGCTGACGTCGTGGCCGACCGGCTCGACGGACTCCACCTCAAGGCCCGCCGCGGTCAGCCGCCTGGCCACCTCCGCGGCCGGAACCGACTCATCAAGGGGGGCGTACTCACGCAGCCAGGACAGTGGGACGCGCATCAGACCTCCACCCCCAGCGCGCGGCTGAACCGCACGTCGCCCTCTATCGCGTCCCTGATGTCCGTCAGCCCGTGCCGCACCAGGAGCGTGCGCTCGATGCCGAGCCCGAACGCGAAGCCGCTGTACCGGTCCGGGTCGATCCCGCACGCGATCAGCACCTTGGGGTTGACCATCCCGGCGCCGGCCAGCTCGACCCAGCCCTGCGACCGGCACACCCGGCACGGTTCGCCGCCGGGCCGCGTCGAGGCCCCCCGGCAGACATGACATTCCATGGACACGTCCATGCCCGGCTCGACGAACGGGAAGAAGTCGGGCCGGATCCTGGTCCGCAGCCCCTCGCCGAACATCGCGTCCACGAACGACTGGATCGCGCCGCGCAGGTCGGCCATGGTCAGCCCCTCGTCCACGGCCAGCAGCTCGATCTGGTGGAACACCGGGCTGTGCGTGGCGTCCAGCGGGTCGGTGCGGAAGCACTTGCCCGGGCTGACCACGTACACCGGCAGCGGGCGATTCAGCAGGGCACGGATCTGCACCGGCGAGGTGTGGGTGCGCAGCACCACGCCAGACGGCCCGCCGTCCGGGCCCGCCACGAAGATGGTGTCCTGCATCTCCCGGGCCGGGTGGTCGGGCGCGAAGTTCAGCGCGTCGAAGTTGAACCACTCGGCTTCGGCCTCGGGCCCCTCCGCGATCTCGTAGCCCATGCCGACGAACACGTCGGCGAGCCGTTCGCTCACGGTGGTCACCGGGTGCCGGGCCCCGGCCGGCCGGCGGTCCCAGGGCAAGGTGATGTCGGCGGTCTCCTCGACGAGCACGCGCTGGTCGCGCTCGGCTTCCAGTTCCGCCTGCCGGGCGTCGAGCGCCTGCCGGACCTCGCGCCGGGCGGCGCCGACCCGCTGGCCGGCCTCCGCCCTGGCCTGCGGCGGCAGCGCCCCGATCTCGGCGTTGGCCAGCGCGAGCGGCGACCGGTCCCCGGCGTGGGCCAGCCGGGCGGCCTTCAGTTCGTCGAGTGTGCGCGCCCCGGCGATGGCGGCGAGCGCCTCCTTCAGCGCGGCGGCGACCTCCTCGGGAGACAACGCGGTCACCTCCACCGGGTCGTATTGCTTGTTTGGTGCGGACATAGGTTTGCCATCCCTCGCGGGCTCTGCTGACAGGTAACGGTCGGGTACATGGCAGGGAGTTTTGTGCCAAACGACTGGCGCGTGTGACTGTAGCCCCCCGGCCTGCCCTGGTCCCGTGCCGCCCCCTGGGGAGGCTTAGCCGAATTCGGGCAGGCTGGCGGGCATGGTAAATCGGAACTCGGCACCGCCCCCGGGGGCGCACTGCACGGTGATCGTGCCACCATGCGCCTCGACCAGCCCCTTGACGATGTAGAGGCCGAGTCCCGCGCCGCCACGGCGCTTGGCCCGCCAGAACTGGCGGAAGATTCGCGGCACGAGTTCCGGCGGAACCCCGTCCCCCTCGTCACGGACGGAGACCGCGATGCCTTCGCCCCCGGGCCAGACGGCGCGGGCGCCAGCGGTTTCCAGCGGCTCCACCACAACAGTTACGGTACCAGCGCCGTGCCGAACGGCATTCTCAATTAGGTTTCCGAGGATCTGGTCGACCTTGTCCGCGTCGAGCCACGTCTCGGGCAGCCGGTCGGCGATCACCAGCCGGTACCGGTCGGCCGGGTCGCCGGCCGCCACCCGCCCGGCGACGATCTTCTCCACTCGCTCCGGGACGCTGACGAGCTGGCGGTGGACCTCCATCCGGCCCGACTCGATCCGCGACACGTCCAGCAGTTCGGTGATGAGCCTGGTGACCCGGTCCGCGTCGGCGTTGACCGTTTCCAGCATCACCCGCTTCTGGTCGTCGGTGAACCGCCCCCACTTGGCCAGCAGCGTCGCGGTGAAGCCCTTCACGCTGGTCAGCGGCGACCGCAGTTCGTGGGCCACGGTCGACACGAGGTCGGCGCGGGTGCGCTCGAGACGAGCCCGCTGCTGCGCCCCCCGCAGCATGATCACCAGGCGCTGTACCTGGCCGCCGCCGGGGCATGCCGGATCCCCGGGCAGCGCGGGGTCCAGTCCGCTGGCCCGGGGGCCGCGCACGTAGGACACGGTGACCAGGAGTTCCGTCCCGTCGCCGAGGTACAACGACATCTCCGGGTGACGGCTTCGGATGGACAGCCCGTGGTAGGGCTTGGCCGACGCCCACCAGCATCGCCCGTCGGTGTCACGCAGCGGGAGGATCTGCCGTATATCGGCGCCGTGCGCCGCGCGGGCGGGGATTCCGGTGAGCCGTGAGGCGGCGCGGTTGAACACCAGCACCCGCCCAGCGTGGTCGGCGATGACCAGGCCGTCGGGAAGCTCGTCGGCGCAGGCCATCGAACCGCCCATGACCGACACCGGCACGATGGCACCGGCCAGCCCGGCCGCCCGGCCCGGGCTCAGCGCATCCGGCCATAGGACGGCCGGGCGCTGGTCCAGCGCCCTCTCGCCGGGCACCCTACGCCCGTCCACTTGCGTCTCCGCCTCCGTCCGGCACGTGTGCCGCGTGTCGTGGCCAGTCCCCAGCGGCCACTGGCTATCACGTGGCCCGTCCCCCGCCGGCCACCTGGCTGAGAGCCCCGGCAACGGAACCGCTGTGCGCAGCGTCCCGCCCAGACCCTACTTCATGACGCAATGTGATCAGACTCTAGCGCGCTGAGGGGGCAGCGCGGCAGCCCCCTCCTTCGTTAATCCGCTGGGCCCGGGCGGAGGCGTACAGGCACACCGCCGCCGCGGCGGCCAGGTTCAAGCTCTCTGCCTGCCCATAAATCGGCACGGCAACCATCTCGTCGGCGAGCGCGAGAATATCGGCGGGCAATCCCCACGCCTCGTTGCCGAACAGCCACGCGGTCGGCTCGCTGAGCACTCCCCGTGGTTCCACCTGGTCAAGGGACTGACCGGAGTTACCGTCCGCGGCCAGCACCCGCAGCCCCGCCGCGCGCAGCCCGGCGACCACCTCGGCGACCGGGCCACCTTGCACCAGGTCCAGATGGAAGATGCTGCCTGCCGACGCGCGCACGCACTTGCTGTTGTACGGGTCGACCGAGGCATCGGAGAAAACCACGCCGCCCGCGCCCGCCGCGTCCGCGGTGCGCAGCACGGTTCCCGCGTTTCCCGGGTCCCGGACGTTGGCGAGGATCACCACCAGCCGCGGCGCGGCGGCCGTGAGCGCCGACAAGGGCAGGTCCACGAACCGGCAGACGGCCAGGATGCCCTGGGGCGTGATGGTCTGCGCGAGTTCGGCCATGACCTCGCCGCTCACCGCGTATACCGCGGCTCCCTGCCGGCTGGCCTGCGCGGCCAGCCCGCCGTGCCGGGAGCGCGCCGCGGCGGTGAGGAACAACTCGGTCACCACGCCGTCGCGGGCGAGTGCCTCGCTGACCGCTTGCGGGCCCTCGGCCAGGAACGACCTGGCCCGCAGGCGCAGTGCCCGCTTGCCGAGCTGCCGGGCGGCCTTCACCCGCGGCGAGCGAATGCTGGTCAGCTCCGGGCCGGAAGGCTGGCTCATCCCCGCTTACCCGCGGCGGCGCGGCGCTCAGGCGGCGGCGTCGGTGACCGGCTCCGGCAGTGCGTCCTTGGCCACCTTGACCAGTTCGGAGAAGGCGGCCGGGTCCGACACCGCGAGTTCGGCGAGCATGCGCCGGTCCACGTCGACGCCGGCGGCCTTCAGGCCCTGGATGAACCGGTTGTAGGTCATGCCGTCCGCCCGCGCGGCGGCGTTGATCCGCTGGATCCACAGCCGGCGAAACGCGCCCTTGCGGTCCTTGCGGCCCGCATAGGCGTATGTCATCGAGTGGAGCATCTGCTCCTTGGCCTTGCGGTACATCCGAGACCGCTGGCCGCGGTACCCGCTGGCCCGCTCAAGCACCACCCTGCGCTTCTTGTGGGCGTTAACCGCCCGCTTCACGCGTGCCATTTTTTCGACTCCCTGGAGGCGGGCTGGGCTACTTAGCCAGCAACTTCTTGATCTTCTTGGTGTCCGCGGGGGCGAGGGTCACTTCGCCAGCCAGTCGCCGGGTGACCCTGCTCGACTTGTGCTCGAAGTGGTGCTTGCGGTTCGCGCGACGGCGCAGCACCTTCCCGGTACCGGTCAGCCGGAAGCGCTTGTTCGCTCCGCTGTGCGTCTTCATCTTTGGCATGCTCGCCGTCGTCTCTCTCCTGCGCCTGCGCGCGGCCTTATCCTGCGTGCCGCCCGGCTCCCGCCATGCGGCACGTTGCCTGTCCACTTCTCCCGCGGACAACTGTCCTGCGGCACAACTCGGCCGTGACGACCGCCGCGGCGGCGGGCCACCCGGCCAGCGCCCAACCTGGCCTAGCTGGCCAGCACGCGACCGGCAGCACTCTGCTTCCGGCCACCTGCCAGCAGCAACTCGCTGGCAGCGCACCGCCCGCCGACCATGACCGGCGGGCCACAGCCTGCTCGCGCCGTAAGCGCGGGCCGGCTCAGCCCTCCGCGGCGGCCTTCGGGGCGGACCCCCGGCCGGCAGCCGAGGCCGATGCGGCCGGCTGGGGCCGGGCCACAACCTCCACCGCGTCGGCGGACTGTTCGTCCCTGTCCGCTTCCGCCGCTTCCGCTTCCGCTTCCGCCGCTTCCGCCGCTTCCGCCGCTTCCGCCGCTTCCGCCGCTTCCGCCGCTTCCGCCGCGACGGCGTTCGCCGCGACTGCGACCGCGGCGCGCGACCGCGAAATTGCGCGCTCACCCTGGTGCGGGTCCCGGGCCGACCGCTCGGCGCGGGCCTCGCTCTTCCTCCGGTGCGGCCCGATCACCATGATCATGTTGCGGCCGTCCTGCCTCGGCTGTGATTCCACGAATCCCAGTTCCTCGACGTCACCGGCGAGGCGCTGCAGCAACCGGAACCCAAGCTCCGGCCGGGACTGCTCCCGCCCGCGGAACATGATCGTCACCTTGACCTTGTCGCCCTGGCGCAGGAACCGCTCGACGTGGCTCTTCTTCGTCCCGTAGTCGTGCGGATCGATCTTCGGCCGGAGCTTGATCTCCTTGATGATCGTCTGCGCCTGGTTCTTGCGAGATTCCCTGGCCTTGAGCGCGGACTCGTACTTGAACTTGCCGTAGTCCATGAGCTTGGCGACCGGCGGCCGGGCGGTGGGTGCCACCTCGACCAGGTCGAGGTCGGCCTCCTGGGCCAGCCGGAGCGCATCGTTGATGCTTACGATCCCCACCTGCTCGCCGGCCGGGCCGACCAGCCGGACCTCGGGGACCCGGATGCGCTCGTTAATGCGTGGTTCGACGCTGATGTGACCTCCTTGGCTTCTCCTGTCTCCCGCTCCTGCACCGACAGGGACGGGCGACCGGCCGGTTGTGCCCTGACGCTGGCTTGCGGCCATACGCCAAAAGGCCCCGCATGTCGCGCACGCAGGGCCACCATTCCCCGTATTCGCGACCGGCCCCGCAGGGCGGTCACGCACACGGACCCGCAACGCCACGGCCGACCCCGTGCTGTCGCACGACACCGGCAACGCCGCGTCCGGCCTGCCCGCCGACTACGTCGGCAGGCGTACCCGCCGGCCAGTGGCCGACCAGGTGGGAGGTGGTCCTCCGCTTACGCGCCAGCGCGGTGTTACCCGGCTGGTCGTCAGGCAAGGTTAACAGCAATTTGGCGTGCTCAGGTATTCCGCAGCCGCCAGGCACTCCTTCCCTGAGCTCGCTGCCGCGCGTGAGCCTGGCCGACTCCCAGCGGGGAGCGGGTGGCGGGAAGCGGAGGGGAGTTAGACGTTTAGGGCGGATTGGCCGGCGGTGCGCATGGCGGCCAGCGGGGCCGGCTGGGCGGTCATCAGCTCTACCTGGCCGGCGGCCTGGTGGAGGAGCAGCGCGAAGCCGCCGGCCACGGCGGTGCCGGCCTGGCGGGCGGCGACCGCCAGCGGGGTCGGCCAGGGGTGGTACACCACGTCCAACAGGTGCCGGGGGGCAAGGGTGCCACGGGCGACTCGTTCGGCATAAGAATCAGCGGCACCCGCGGGGACCGTCGAGATGAGCACGTCGGGAGCGGTGACTTCGGGCTGGCCAAAGTCGGTGAGGGTGAGACCGATGGCGAGGCGGGCGCTGGCGGCCAGCAGGTCCTGGGCCCGGGCCGGGTCGCGGACCGCCGCGGTCGCCTGCGCCGCGCCGAGGCCGCGCACGGCCGCCAGCGCGGAGCAGGCCGTGGCCCCGCCGCCGAGAATCAGCACCGTCGCCGGCCCGGGGAGGCCGGTGACCCCGGCCTCGGCGAGCGCGGCGATCATGCCGGGCACGTCGGTGTTGTGCCCGTGGCGCTGGCCGCCGGTGAACACGACCGTGTTGGCCGCACCCACCTCGCGGGCCAGCGGGTCGACGTGATCGAGCAGTGGCAGCACGGCGCGCTTGAGCGGCATGGTCAGCGACAGCCCGGCCCAGTCGGGCCCGCAGCCGTCCAGCACCGCGGGCAGCCGCGCCGTGTCGCACTCGATCGCCTGGTAGGACCACCCCGTCAGGCCGAGCGCCCGGTAGGCGGCACGGTGCAGCACCGGTGAGAGCGAGTGCGCGATGGGCGCGCCGAGGACCGCGGCTTTCACCCGGAGGAGCTTAGGGCATCTCCTAGTGATGGCTCGCGTTGTAGGCGGCCAGCTGCTGCTCGTAGGTCTGGAACACCGCGAAGCTGGCGGTGAACTTGGTCAGGCCCGTCTTCGGGTTCACCGTGAGGAAATAGAGCCAGTCCCGGTGGCCCGGCGTCGGGTGCAGCGCGGCATGGATGGCCGCGTGGCCCGGACTGTCGATCGGCCCCGGCGGCAGCCCGACGTGCAGGTAGGTGTTGTAGGAGGACTTGGTGTTCCGGGTCTGCGCGACCGTGACGTCGGCGGACCGCGAGTTCCGCGCGTACAGCACGGTGGTGTCCAACTGGAGGTTCATTTTGTCGTTCAGCCGGTTGTAGATCACCCGGGCGATCTTCGCCAGGTCTTGCGGGCGCTTGCCCTCCGCCTGGACGAGGCTGGCGACGATGATGGCATCGCCCTCGCTGATCTGGTCGTGGGCCGCCACCGCGGGCAGGCTGTCGGCCTGCGCCTCCTGCTTGAAGCGGTGCACCATCGCGTGCAGCACCTGGACCGGCGGGGTGCCGGGCTGGACCGTGTAGGTGGCGGGGAACAGGTACCCCTCCGGGTTCCCCTTGGCGTAGGAGGGCAGGCCCAGGCCCGGGACGTTCTTGATCGCCTGCTGGTATCCCTTCAGGTCCCCGGTGGCATGGCCGAGGGCCGCGATGATCTCCGACAGCCGCATCCCCTCCGGGATCACCACGCTGAGCTGAATCCTGGACGAAGGTTTCAGCAACAGCGCGAACGCCAGCGTTGCGGCCATGTGCTTGTGCAGCCGGTAGTAGCCCGGCTCCAGTGAGCTGCCGTGGCCGCTCGCCTTCGCCGCGTTGGAAAAGGCCCGGACGCTGGCGACCACGCCCAGGTTCACGAGTGCCGTGCCGACCTGGGTGGCGGTCTCGCCGGACTTGATCTGGACCCTGACGTTGCCCGTGCCCGGGCCCGAGTAGTCCGGCGGGTGCAGGTAGCTGTGCCAGAAGTAGTAGAAACCGCCGCCGGCGACGGCGAGGATGATCACCAGGACGGTGAGCGCGATCCACCCCGCGGCGCGGCGCATGGCGCTCTTCCGCTTGGGCTTGGGCTTTCCGCCGCGCGGCCGGTCCGGCCCGCCCCGGCCCGGCCCGCCCCGGCCCGGGCCGGGCCGGCTAGCGGCCGGGCCTGTTTCGGGGGCGCGCCGGTAATCGGTGTCTCCGCTGAACCCGGGCAGGAGGCCACTGTCGTACTGGTCACCCCCCCAGCCCTGGTCCTCGTCCCCGTCGCCGTACCAGCCCCCGGTGTCACCAGACCCATGATCATCGGGGTCGTCCCGCAGCGAGCGGCCGTACCGGTCGCGCGGGGGCTGTGCCTGGTCATGGCCGGGCGCGTAGTCGTCAGCGGCCTGGTAGCCGGCGTCGTCCTGGCCGGGATAGCCCTCGTCCGGCCCGCCCGGGTAGCCGGGCTCGCCCGGGTAGCCGGGCGGCTCGGGGTAGTCGTCGCGGGCGTAGCCCTCCGGGTCATAGCCGGGCTCGGCGGGATAGTCCCCGCCGGGGTAGTCGCCCTCGTCGTGGTGGCCCTGCGCTGGGTAGCCGGGCTCACCTGGGTAGCCGGACCCCGTGGAGTAACCAGGCCCGGAGTAACCGGGCTCGCCCGGGTATCCAGGCTCGTAGTCGTCGCGCGAGTGGCCGCCGCGCGGGGGGAAGCCGTCGTGGTAGCCGGTGTCGTCGTAGCCCGGGTCCGGCCCGGGGTAGCCGGGGCCGCCCGCACCGCCGCCGCGGGAGGGGTACTCACCGCGGGCGAAGCCGGTGCCGGGCAGGCTCCGTCCCGCGTAGTCAGCGTAACCAGGCTCG